>Ga0209774_1000305_pt1 | contig 45129 bp, 67 predicted proteins | sample SaaInlV_150m_DNA_2_FD_184648 | JGI IMG/M metagenome (GOLD analysis project Ga0209774, IMG submission 184648) | Marine microbial communities from expanding oxygen minimum zones in the Saanich Inlet - SI037_S2LV_150m_DNA (SPAdes) (version 2) | ecosystem: Environmental > Aquatic > Marine >... | reverse complement strand
GCCCGCTACAATCTTCGTTCCGTCAGGCTTCGTGAGCGCCAAATACTGGTCTGGGATCATGCCGTCGTGGAACGCTACAACTTGCCTGATGTCAGAAGTATCAAACTCTTCATCATAGCAATCGCCAGAACTGTCGATGTGAGCTATTCCCATTATTGCGTTTCCGCTCTCTTCGTATTTATGTGTGATCTCCACACCATGCTTACTAGCTATGGCTTCGCTCACAGGGAGATTCGGGCCCCAAGCAGTATCGAACCAAACATTTAGAAAGTCATCTCCCTCGGTATAGTCCTGTTCTATCAGGGCTTCAAGAGTTCCGTTGTCCACTTCCCATTTGGTTCCCCAGCTACTCCTATCTACGTATGGAATAAATGTTTCATTCCAGTTGAAGTCATTTGCGCGCAGGGCTTGGACGATCTGTTTGATACTCTCCGAGGTTCCTGTGATGTTTAATGTGTTATCGCACCAGTTTGGCATTTCTTCTCACTCCTTCTTTGATTTGTGCCTACATTATACCACAGATTAATCGGGGTTGTCTATAGGAAAGTTGTCAAGAGATTGTCAGGGGTTTAAAAAATTACTGATAATAGCGCGCCGATGATCATACCCGCAGATAACAGAACTAGAAGCTCGATTTTTGTCATATTTATTCCCCTCCTTCAACTCGAATACCTTCCGCTGGGAACTGTTCGGAGTTCATGCGCAAGCCCATCAGTACATTGTCATTGCGCCCTAGCATTGCGCCCATAGGGACACGGCGATAGCCCAGAGCCCCAGAGTCCCAACGAAAGACTTCCCACGGCTGATTGTCGTAAATCGCGGCTTTAAACCATGATCCTGCTACAAACCCGAAAGAGAACGAAACCAATATAATAAACACAGTAATCATTTTGAAAGGTCTACGCCATTTTTAAGCTCATGCATATACTTTTCTCGATCTTCAACCGTTGCATGCCTATTGATCATAAAAGAACCAGTATCCTCTAGTTCTAATCCTGTGTACCTGACTGCTGTCTCGGTCTTTAATTCGACCACGCAATCAGGGCACTCATTAATTTTGCCGCCGACACTCTTTTTAGCAATCGCATCTAAGCGAAATACATCACCACAGTGTTTACACTCTTTAATCATTCTTTGTTCCTTTGTTTGAATGTTCACACATTATACCACATGTGCAGTGGGGTTGTCTATAACTAAATTGTCAAGAGAATGTCAGAGAGAACGAGGTACGAATAAATCGGAGCTTGGAAGCGGACTATCCCAGTGTAGTGATCAACTACGGGTTATAGACCACATTCGTTATCGCATTTATTCTCAGTAGCTAACGAACAGGCGGCTCCACCCTGAATCTTCGATAGCTTTCTTTGTTTGCTCGAACTCTCTTAACATTATTTATTCCTTGGGTCGCCAATCCCACTCGTATTGCGGAAGTTCGCGCGGTTGGCGGGTGAACGTGCCGTGATCATAAAAGTATCTGTTAACACCATCGCGCTCGACATCTTTGTTGGCGCGACTCAATTCTTCTGGTGACATGATCTGTGCGCGGCAAAAGGCTCCGTATGTATCATCGTCGTCGAGCTTATATAGCTCAACTAGTTCACACAACTGTTCGCCGTCCTCGCTTACCTCCACTAGAATTAATCCGTATTTCCAATTCATTTTTAGCCTTCTCTGATTAGTGTTTGTATTATACCACAGAGTTTACAGGGGTGTCTACAAGAAAGTTGTCAAGAAAGTGTTTCTTCGTGAACATCTAAAATTTCATTAGTTCCAAGAATCTTTATAGTCCAGCCGATTTCAGACGACCATGCACTTGGGTCGTTCATATAAACTTCCTTGTCTTCAAGACTTACGGGATCTGGAATACTACATTGATCTAATAAAATTACTGGGCCCTGATCCAGCCATTCTTTTACTTGTCCGATTTTCATTATTTCTTTCCTTTTTTTTATTTGTTGGGAGCGTGTATAATTAGAATAACATAAGAGGAGCGCAAAAGCAACTAAAATAAATAAATAAAAGTCGCTCACGGAACTCTCTTATAGGCAAACTTTAAATCAGTACGCCAAAAGCATCTCTCGCTTTGTGTCCTGTACCTTCCTGATTTTCCCTCGCGGCTTGGGGGCCCATCATGATTAATCCACTCTACATAAAAGAGTTCTTTGCCTCGTTCCCAGTATTTTTCACTCACCTTTACCCCCACAACAAGTCCAACAACCGCAGGATGCTTGCCCTCTTTGAGCCTTCTGCGTGGACACCAAGGAGCCAAGGAGTATAGGTCTTGCGCCCTTACAGAGAGCGTTACTAAGTCACCGACTTTCACTAATCACCTTCACTCTGGAAGCTAACAACCACTTTGGCATAGATTGTGTTTTTCCATTAGACCATTTTACCACAAGCCACGGTCTTTTGTAGTTCGGTGTCCCCATCGTCTCAGCTATGATAACAAGTCCAAACCCTTTGAACTCGCTCCTGCCTCTCTCGCGCGGATTTCGCCATGTAACCAGATCGCCAACTCTAATAGATCTCATAACGCCCCCTCCAAAAGAAGCGACAATAGCAACATTGTCACAAAGATAGCAGCCAAGCCGAATACAATTGCAGCACTTAGATCTCTGCCTGCCATCTTTATTAACTATCCGTTGGAAGGTGACAAACACCCTCTTCAATTAGTTCTGTCGCTCTGCGCCCAAACCATCCCTGAAGATTCCAACATTGCCCTGTATTAATTAAGTGTTGCCATGCCTCAAAATAAGTTTTTTCATCTGGGCACTCTACAAATCCTTCTGCCATCCCAATTGCTTCGTAGTCTGTCATGTTGCATATCTCCTATAAAGATCAAAATTATCACAGTGGGCAACCACAAGCGTTCCGTCTGTAAAAAGGACTTTTATACATGTCCCGAAAGGATTAATCTCTGTCTTAACGTCGTTTGCTATAATAAACCCAACGTCTCCGTTGCTCACATTATTCTTATTTTTAATGTGCCCAAACCTGTCGTTAAGTCTCACCACATCTCCTACATTCATTTTGTTCATATTCTTTGCCGTGTTCTTCCTAGATTGGTTGCGCGCTGCCAATCGTCAACCACAAAGTCAGCATGTGGGAGATCCCATTCGACTCGTAGCATGCGCCAGCCATTTTCAACTTTAACCTCTTGCACAACGCCGTACAAGAGATAACTAATGTACGCCTTCCAAACAACTGTTCCTATTTCTTTTTCCATTTTATCCCCTATCTACAGATCGCAGTTTTAACAAATAAACATGTTTCTGGCGATGAACTCCACTTACTTTCTTTGATGTATTTCAGTTTAGCAACGTCGGGACTAACTGCCGAGACAGTCGTCAATGTTTTATATTCCTTCGTGTTGTGATTAAACTCCAGAATAGTGTAGGCTTCTTCTTTTCCTGTCATTGTTGACCAGACTGATTCTCGAAAATCTTCATAATGATGCGACATGTTTCTCTCTCTTTGTTGGTGGTGAAGTGGTGCGCCCGATGGGATTTGAACCCATGACATCTGCTTTATAAGAACAACGCTCTAACCCCTGAGCTACGGGCGCAGTTTGAGGGGGTTAGTGTTATCGCGTCTAGCTACTGCTATTTATGTCCTGTGCTTGTCTCCATGCAAGTGGTATGCCCTGAAGGACTTGAACCTTCAGCCTACGCCTTAGAAGGGCGTTGCTCTATCCAGTTGAGCTAAGGGCACGTTATTAATTACGCGCGGCTGGGCGCTCTGGTATAGACCAACTGATTGCCTGTGATAAGAGCGACCACTGTTCCAAACTCTTGCTTGGCTTCTGTGTATGCTCTCTTGTGGCATGTTGCCCCGAAAAAGACTTCGGTTTTTAGATTATTTTTGCGGTCTGCGAAGATTACTGTGTATGTCATATTTCTCTCTTATCTCTTTACAATTTAGCACACCGCGCATGACATGTCAAGAAGTTAATTGTAAAGCAAATGTAAAGTGGCCAAATGTCGTGCTCGCTGTCTTCACCGCGTCTGCATCTCGCTAGCCTAATTTCAATTCCTGTGTGTTTTGCACTATACACTTGACCTTGAAGGGTTAAAGGTTTCGCATTGAAGATTATTCCTCACCTGCTCAGAGTTCACTATAGGCATTGAACCCAACTCCGTTCCTTGCGACACCCAGCCACTTTACATTTTTTCTTTCGCTGTTCTACTGATCGTTATTATCCGTAGTATTGTCGGTTGTACCAGTGGCGATGCCATTGATTGCATCAATCGTATCCACAATCGCCTCGTCAGTCGTACCTGTTGTTGTGGTTCCCGTCGTTGTTGTGGTTTCTGTTCCAGTTGTCGCTGGGGATACTGCTGGCTCGAAGGAGCACGTCCCCATCGTCGTTGATACGACCAAGGCTCCTGCCACAAAACTGATTTGCACCTTCCAACGTGCCCATAGTGATTTAAGTTTTTCCATTTTCTTTTTCCTTTTAGTTTAAAAATGTGTGAGGCATCTGTGAACCCATGCCTCCCTGCGGATCTTGTCATTAAGTATTGTTGTTTTTAGTCTCTTGCACGTGCAAGCGAGTTTCTTGTGCAAGAGTTTTAACCTCTTGCATCACTTTGCGAACACGGGTTCCCGCGCTAGCGTTTCCACTATCATAAAATTTAGTGTAATCATCGCGGGTATTTTCCAACAGCGTGATCAAATTGTCCAAAGTATTTGGTATGTTATTGCTCATTCTCTCTCTCCTTATTAGCATTATTGCTATGGTATATTTAACTTATCACGCTGTCTGTTCTTTGTCAAGGAACTTTTTTAGCATGAGAAAGAAGTTTTAGCTCACTATAGGTAAAGAAACGCTCATTTCCGTCAAAACAGCGAACTATGTAAAGCTCATCATAGCCAAAGCGATCTGCAAACTCAATATATTCTTGCACCTCGACTATAACTCCTCTAAAGGGATAGTCTTCGCGAGGCAAGTCAAAAAAATAGGCATACCCTTCGTATAAATCATACGTGCAAAGCACAAGATCCCCCACGCCAAAAACTATATCCTCACTATTATCCACATTATAAGTATGCTATTCAATTTTTTGAACCCACTCTAAAGGATACCACCCCTCATCGAGTCGAACCTTTGTAGCGTGGTATTCAGAAGGTTTTTGAAACCATTTTATGTACACGAACTTCGTTTTAATGCGCGGGGGATGGTTAGTCCAATTATTAAACAGAAAAAATGCATCAGCAAACTCCACACTTTCACCTAGAAACATTCCATTGTCATTTCGAGAGCCTGACCAGTAGTCTGACGGGGATGACAAAGATTTAAAATGAAGATTCAGTCGTTCGGAACTCTCCTTATATCTTAGTATGATCCCCATGCCTTTGTTTCTTCTGCGCGGGAGTGCCACTAAATCACCTACTTTCACTTACCAATCCTTTATCTTCTCTTTTCTTATGAATAAATCAATGTAACCCAATGGGGTTTTTGTGATAATCAGCCGCCAGCCCATATATTTACCTGAAGGGATGACTTCCAGTAACCAGCCTTCTAATCTCTCGTTGGGCTCTTCTCTTTCAATAAACACTACAACGTGGGTTCCTCCATCATCAGTTGCCTGTTTGGGTTCGAAATCAAGTGGATACCATATTTTAAATTCTTTTCTTAATGCCTTGATGACTTCTTGTATTGGCGCTTTCTCCATTTTATCTATCCCTCGCTTAAAAGTTCAAACTTGTCGTGCGCGGAGTGAAGAATAGTGTAGCCTCCCTCGTTTTTGCAATCGTAGCAAAAAACTACCAACGCGTCCGGATCCTTGTGCGACACTTCTATAACGATTCCATGACAATACTGTGGGTATCTGCCGTAGGCTTCTCCCCCTGTGGATATCGTATATACCCCCCAGTCTACTACCCATCTTATTAAATCCCCTCGCTTGAGTTTCATATAATAAATAGAGCTTTATTGGACGTTTCTCGCTAACCATGCTTTCAGTTCATCATAGCCACCAATAAATTCCTCATTATTCTCTATGGATCTTACCACAATTGGAAATGTTTGCCAAGTAAATTTCTTGCAAAGTGCAGTTCGGTAATCTTTTGAAAAGTCTGTATTGACAAAAACGTATTGATAATCTTTCGCCATTAAGTCTGCGCAGGCATAAAGGCACGAAGGGCAATCAGAGATGCCGTATATTATAAAAGTTTCCATTTTATTCCTTAAGTTTTGTTTTAATTATGTGTGCTCGGTAGGCATGCCCCGATGTATAGATGACTTGTACGTCAAAGGCTCCTTTGAGAATGTTCCTTAGTGCAGTGGCGCTAGCTTCCACTGGGCTGTCTCCTTGGGCGCCCTCTATAACAACTTTTCCTCCCCCTTTATTACACAGTTTAAGTGCATCTCGGTGGACTGCGTTCGCAGAACTGTACACACCCCTAAAGTTGCCCGATCTGTCAAACAAACAATAACAATATATTTTTGTCACTTGCTCCCCTCGGTTTCTTTTTTAATCTCCTTTAGAAGGCTGCCGATAAGTTTTGGGTCAGAAACATCAATATGCCCCAAGTCCCTTAAGAGAGATTGAAGAAACTCTCTTTGAATCATACTGTCTTCTATTCCTCTTCTCAGTCTAAGCTCGCGATCTTTCTGAATCTCTATTTGGATCAAGCAAAAAGTCTTTATTGAGTTAATTGGATCACTCATCTTTAACCCTTACAGCCTGAACACGATTTCCTAAACTTCCTTTTCTTACGTTCTTCGGCGGATAGATGAATTTTTTGGAAGTTCTCAATCCGATCTTCTAACAGTCTCCCGCGAGAAAGGCTTCTGATGACACCCTCTTCTCTCTTTAAGGCTCCGCACATAACAATCTGCTGCGAAGGCTGGTGGAGCAAATACTCGCCAGGATATACCTTCTCCCCTTCCTCGATGGGACGAAATTTCATTCTTCTGCCTCTTCATCAAGCATAGACATAGTTTTATCATAAGTAGCGTGGTTCATTTGCGCCAATCTTGCAAGGGTACCATCGCGACGTAAGATTTTAAAAGCAATATTCTCCGCAGAGAATTCTTTTTGTGCGCTGGACAGTCCGGCTCTTCTCATTCTTCTTATCTTTTCTTTAACTTTCTTGATACTTCTCAGGGAAGATTCGTATTTGCCAGCACCGATCATACGGTCGATGAGATTTGTACGTGTCTCAATATCGTCGCTCTTCTTTCGTGCTGTCGCAAAATCAATATCAACATCTTGAGGAGCCGGCTCTATGATCCACTTATCGTGCAGAACAGAATAGATCCCACTGGATTGGTGGCTCTCCTCCACATTTTCAATGTATATCTCTACCTCAAACCCACGTAACAAGATGTCGTGTGTGTCATTCCACTTTGCTCTGGACGCATCAAAGAACGCCTTCACTAGCTGGGTGTCCTCGTCGATTTTTGAAAAGTCAACAATGATATGGAGATCCACATCGCTATACTTTGACCAGTTGTAGTTCGCTAGTGAACCCGTTAATCTTATATCTTGGATCGTAACTGCAACTTCCAGTCCATCGATGAAGTCTTTGGCTATTTCTACAAGGCGCTCACGAACTTCTGGGAGCATCGTGTTCTCCTGAAAAACGTCTGGCTGGAGTGTGGGATTCATCTCAAATGATTCTGGCTCAACCTCTTCGCCAATGGGTGGTGCGCTTTTAGCCCTGCTATTGGGGGGTTTTTCAGTATACCCAGATCCGCCGGCGTCTGTTGGTATGGGACCACCCTTCAAGTATGTGTTTCTGTCCTTCACATAACCCTGCTTTACCTTCCGTTGATAGGGCTCGTTTGAAACTTGCTGGTTGTTGCGATCCTCGTTCAGTATTCTAAACCATTTATCAATAGGAAACATATCAAGATCCTCCAACATGTTTGCTTAAGATGATCCATCCAGAAGCAGCGTTAACGCACTGTATAATGTAGCAACCGGCATCGCCGCCAATCTCTAAATTGCTAGCCATGCCATCAATCGTCTTTCCATTGCGCTCAATTGTGAGGGTGTTGAGCCCCCCTCCTCCGCCCGAGTCGACGCGCTTGATGACGTATACGCGTCCGCCAATAGTATCGGATGCGACTGGGAGTGTAAATGTTACATTATCGTTATTGCAGTCGCCAACTACTGTGAAATGAGTTGAGTCAAGTGTTACATTTTCAGAAAACGGGGTGATGTTGAACGCTGTTGAACCACTGATTTGTAGGAAAGATCCTGGACTTTCGGTGCCTATGCCTATTTTTCCTGGCGACGAGTCCCCGTCCAGATGAAAATAAGTGGTGGCATTAGCTTTAAGTTTTAGTGTTTCCTGCGTTGCGTTTCCCTGTACCAATACGGAACTATCGCCCCACAGAACTCCTTTATTGTTGTCGAGATACAAGTTGGCTCCGTCAATGTGCAGGGCTGCCCCCTCTAGCTTGCAGGCAGTCCACGCTAGCTGGTTATCATCGAGAGTTAAGACTACCCCATTGGCTCTAAGTGCTATCTTATCATCGTCAAAATCGATATATGTTTGATCACCATCATCTTCATAACGAATGTCGCCGCTTCTAACGCTGCCGGTGGTAAATTTATAACTCATCTATCTTCTCTCCGTCATAAATAGTTTGTTCGCCGTCTTCAAACGTGATGATTGTTCCATTTTTTGGATGGGAAGTCACGTGTATCTTAATAAAATCGTCAAAAGCATCAAAGAATGCAATCGAGCCGCGCGGAGCAGGTGTTAGCCAATGGATTATTGTGTGTCCTGTCGCGAAAGTGGCGCCCTCGATGACTACTCCCTCTCCACTAATGCCTGTCTCGTCGCTGCGGCGGCATACCGTAAATGTTCTAATGCCTTCAGGAGCCCTGTTACTGGGCTTCTTAGGCTTCAGGTCTTCCGGCTCCGTTTGGTGGGGAGTGCTCGTTGTCTCGTTGTCTGCCACTATGCGCTTCCGTATGGTTCAGTATCTGCAATCGTGTCAATCGCCACTACGTTCACCATTTCAAGGAGGGCTTTTTCAGATTCTAACTCGTCAAGACACACCTCCTCCTCAGTGATGCTCGGATGAGCGGATTTAATCTGAGCTATGTGCTCTTTTATCTCCATTATCCTTCTCTCTATGTGATCGATCTTGTTAAAAATGCCAAGATAGCGATCATGTTTCTGATTTTTGTCAGCCATTCTATTATTACTCCGCGAAAATGCCAACAACTGTCCAGTTGACACGTGTTATAGGGATTACCCATATGAAATTTTCTAAAACTGCAGTCCCAAAGTTTGTTTCCCCTATTTCCAACCCCATAACGATACCTATAAGATTTCCGCTGGCTGAAAACACACCCGATCCAGAGGAGCCAGACCACCCATAGGAGTCAATAAAGATTCCCTCGCGTTCGCTGTAGGCTACAATTCTACCTTCGAAGGTATATGGACCTCCATGATTGGGGTACCCCGTGTAATAGGTTGTATTTTGTGTTGCAAAGTCAGCCTGTAGTTCTTGAGGTCGAGGAATCTGATCGGGAATACGAACAGCGGTACGATTAGGAAGAGGGTTAACTTGAATAACTGCCCAGTCATCGACAATATTTTTAAATGTAATCGATACGCAGTCATGTAATTCTTGATCAACCGCGATATGCGTGGCCGAACACTGCCCTCCGACACCGTGAGCAGTTGTGAGAACAAAATACTTTCCATCATATTCTACATATGTGCCAGATGATGCCGCGATTCTGCCAGTTGTTGCTTTCAACGACATAACTTGAACTGCGCTAGCGCGTGACAGTATAACAGTTTGTCGCTCTTCGGCTGACAAAGCCGTTCCTACGTTATCTACAGCCGTTATTTCTTCTTCTGATGGAGGTTGTAATGATTTTGCTGAACTTTTGTAGGACACGTATACGACACCAACAATCAACAGTGCACCCAAAAGTCCCGTGATTATGGTTTTTAATGTCGTACGCAGCATTATTTCATACCTGTCTTTGATAGCTAAGGAAAACCGGAACCTCTTCGAGCCCAGACTCTTTCGCGAACCAAACTAAATCTTCGTTCCCTGTAATTTTAATTCTGCCATTTTTGCCGATAGCCAAATAGACGGGGCCATTGGCGCCATTTTGAATGAAGTCCTGATAAGCAGTGGGGTCTTCTAACTTGTCTTTTAATCTCTGGTATGTGCTATCGAATCGCCTTTGCTTGACATCGAAGACCTCGTGGGGATGCCTACTGTAGCGCGAGCAGTAATGCCACAGTTCGCTAACGGGCATCATGGTGTGATACTGCATTTGATTGGTATTGGTGGGCATATCATAAACCTGCACACCGCCTTCTACCCAATCATCTTTGATACTGTCGAGTGTTGGGGTTGGCGTTGGTCGTGGTGGAGTGTTGGGGAATCTAATATCGCCTGCCCATCCAGTTTTGCCGCCGACTGTAGATCCCATGCTTGCACCAAAGCCTTGTTCATGTAGTTTGTCCATGGCTTCGCGCACAGTTCGCACGGTTCCCTGTGTGTTAGTCCTGTGGATTGCCGACCAGTTAATAACCTGAATCCCTGCGATCTTTCTAACCGCTGGCAGCAAAACCTGATCGCGGTAATCCACACGACTTTGTGAGCCAAGGAGTTCAAATTTAACCTCAAAAATGGTAAACATCTCTGTCGGAGTGATACGTCGCTTGGAGTCAGCAATGGGGCGAACGGTAGTCACCGCTTCGATCCCTCTCATTTCTGCCATGATCTCTGCATCTGTTCCACCGACACCATCAACAACGCCGCAACTAAGCTGTATACGATAGATGCGAAGGTCGTGGGATGGATCTCTTTTCTTCTCAGTGAGCTTTTGAACTCTCATGATCTGTTCTTCAAGTTGTGCGTCTGGATCGGTTCTGTCGCCTTGTGCCATAATTGACCTCGTTTGTGCAATCTCATCGGGTGATGGTGCTTCTATTTCTGGTTTTTGGGAGGGATTTACTATCTTGTCATAAATCTCTGGGTATGTTTTTGGGCCTTTCCATGTGTAAGAGTTTATTTGATCATGCGAGGCACCCATTTCTGCTAGCTGGGCTTGCACCGCATTCACAAAGTTTCGGGGTGTGCCGGCTTCGCGATCTGGTGAGAACTCGAACGCCATTTCGTTGCCTCCTTGAAGTGGCCCTAGGTAGTTCTCTAACCAGGCGCGCGCTTCGTATGGGCGCATGTGATCGAACGCATCATCTGTCCACTCAACAAACGCCATTGACGAAGCTAGCCGCTGAATCCAGCGGTGGTGTTCTCTGGAATCCCATTCTGGAGGTCCTACGTTGCGAATGTAAGTGTCGAGAGCGTTAATGTATTGGCTCATTGTGCCTCTGGACGAGCGTGCTTGCAGGGCTTTCTTTTGCTTTTCCTCGTACTCTTCGATGGATTCCTTGTAAATTGTCTCAAAGGCTAGCTTTACTCTATCCATGTTCTTGTCGATGTACTCAACAAACTTAAAAGCACCCTCGATTTCTTTTTCTGTGTCAACTGCTTTGACAATAATCTTCATACCAAAGCCAAGATAGCGATTTTTGTCGCTCTTTAATCGAGCGCGCTGTTCGGGGGATAACAAGCTGTCGTTCTCAACGAGATAGGTTGCAAAGACCACTGTTTTCGCCATGTCGATTCCAAACGCATCTTCAGGTTTGTCGTATTTAGGATCTCCGAAGTCAAAGTTCATTTGGCGGGCAACATAAGCGTTTGCTTCTGCTTCGAGTCTGCGAAGTTCGGCTGCCAAAGCTCTCTTGGCTTGTCCTGTGTGCTTTACGTGTTGCGTTCTGGCACCATCACGGTCGACGGTGCCGCCAATTATGGCAGCAACATCAGTGGTAACCATCTGTGTCTGGCCACGAGTCGCGACCAAGCCAAAGGGCACGATAACGTCCGTTGTCTGGAAGCGCTCGGCTCCTGAATCGTGGAAGAGCGTAAACCACATCTCTCCGTCATCGTCGGGGCCCTGATAGCGGAAATAGCGCAGTTCTTCTGCCCACTTTTCGTGGTCCTCGTCTTCAGCCTTCTTATCAAAATGTGATGGCGCAAGGTATTCTAACTCAATGAGTCCTTTGCGAACCTGTTCATGTATTTCGTCGATCTTGGAGTCCCATTCGTCATGAAGCCATTGACCTAGACTTTCCGCCAGATCGGGGCCAAAGCCATGATCGTAATCCGCTGGTATAGAGTATTCAACATTGAAATAGACTTCGCCTGTCTGGTGCCTCATTGTTAAATCCCATGAGATCTCTTCTTCTCCCTCACCGCGAGAGAGCATCTCATCTATTTCGCGTGAGCCGGGTGACTTGCGGTGATAGGATACTGGGAAGACTGTGGATGCTGTGCCGTCTTCAAAGTAATCCTCTTCGAATCGAACGACAAAGTAGGGGACACTGCTGTCTCCTAGGTCTGCTTGGCGCTCTTCCTTGACCGATACTGCATTCGGTAGTCTAACAGAGAGACGGCATGAGCCCCAAGCCGATACAGACGGCGCCATGTTCTGATCGTCCCAATCGTTAAACTCCTCTACTTCTGCGTCTAGACTACAGGCTTCAAAGTTCCCATTCCATGCTCTAACTATGCTCTCAACCTCGTCAACAGTCTCTTGAAAAATCTCTTCCTGTCGATTTTCGTATTCATCTTCATCATACTCGTGAGACACGTTGATGCCATCCCTATACTCATCAGGGAATCCGCCTTCGGCGAAGAAGTTATTAAGTATTGTCCCGTCCCTATAGTCTTCGTAGCTACCGCCATGGCGAGTAAGCGCGTTCCAATTTGGGAGAGTGACCTCTCCATTTGGTCCTGTGAACAAGTTTTTCTGCTCATCCCAAGTCCATTTACGTACGGCCTCAAGAAACCCAGGAACACTTAAACCATAGAGGCGTTGCTCTGGGACTGCGAACTCTATGTCCTCTTCATCATCAACAAACTTACGCAATCGTACGCGGGCTCGGGCGCCGATGCCCTCAATGCCACGATGTCTATCTCTGAAGATCTCTTGATCATCGAAGTCGGAGATGTCTGTAATCTTCTTCTTTTCTGGTGCTTTCGGCGGTTGAGGCGCCTGCAGATTTAAACCGTTGAGACTGAAGTTGTCTTTATTAACTGCTGCTGTCGCTGCTCGGATGAACCATTCGTCATTCAGATGCTTGCGAACAGATGTGGGCAACGATGTGAAGGCGCTACTATTGCTATCCTGAATGCCGTCAATCACCTGATCAACATCATCGTGCTTCTTTGCCCTGTTGCTGGATGCGATGCGCGCGGCGACCTTGGGAAACTTCTCATAATACTGTTTCAACCAAGTGGTGGCTTCTTCTTTCTGATCCCACTCTTTCTTCTTTCGTTCGTAGTCTGCGTATTCAGCCCCTAGTCCTAGGGGTTGAAGGTCCGGCATCTTATAGCCGTATTTATCCATCGTATCTTCTGGCGAGGCGGCTATAGAGTTGTCTCCGAATCGATGAACTGCCTCGGCTGCCGCGGCAACGTTCTTCACAGTAAGCCACTCTGGGCCAAACCCAGAGATGTTCCCCAGACTGTGTGAGTATTTTGGAATGAAGTGTTCTTTGGCGTATTCTTCGTAGTCTATTTCTCCGCCGTCAAGTGCGGTTTGCGACCACTTGTTATCAAAGTCTTTCTTGCCATACTGGTGAAACTTTTCGCTGTGAGTCAGTCTATCCACCATGGTTATTCTAAAGCGCCTATCGTCAGCATGTTCTTTAGTAGTTAAATAGTTATAACCAAATTGCGGCATCATGTTCATGCGCTCGTCGAAGCTGGAGGCTCGGAAGATTGCGGCAAGGGCGGCTGATACATTCTCTGGTGTTAGGTTTTGATCGCCGAACTTCTTTTCGTACTTCGGAATGAAATATTCACTCGCGTATCGTTTTCCAGAGAAGACTCCGTTGTCATTTAAAAAGGGCTTGATCGGATCAGGAGGATCATAGGTCCACTGAACGCTAGCGCCTTCATTGGCTGCAAGTGTCCTTATAAGGATCTTCCTAAACTCCATGTCTTCTTGTACGCTAGGATCTTCTCCAAGATCTCCGTCCATAAGCTTTTCGTACTGTTGTGGGGACACAAGATAGGCAATCGGTCCATGTCCACGACTTTCGGCGACGGCACAATGAAACTCCGAAGCCCCCTCACTGTGACATGACCTGATTTTGTCAATGTCGCTCATGCGGAGAACATCGAGAGGGTGGCGAGATAAGATTGCCATCATCCCTAAATCATCTTTGTCAACATCTCCCTTAAAGAACTGCTCGATCTGTTTCCATTGTCCTTCTTTAGTATAGTAGACCTGCCTCTTTCTCCACCAATCCTGCAGTTCTATTGGTATGCTTTTGTTCTTAAGGATCGCGCGAGACATTGTTGTCTCGTCTTTCTTCTCAACAGTCTCGCCTGCCCTTGGCCCCTTGGGGATTGTGATGGTGCGAGTCTTCGTGAGGCGCAAGTCGGCAACCTCCGTGTCAACCTCATACTCCTCAACGGGTCGCGGATCGGGGTTTGTCTCTGGGTTGACTTCGCCAAAGCCTGCTGGTAGCTCTCCTACTCTGCGGCGTTCTTTTTGCTTGACAGTCTTTACTGGGAACTTGCGCTTGTGATAGGCGGCATCCTCTGGGTTCTCTGGGACTTCCCATCCTTCGGCCTTAAGTCGGTTAACCACTTCCAGTAGCTTCTTTGCGTCCTCGGACTGCAGCGGTATCGCTCTGCGTAACTTACCCTTAAACAGATCATCAAACGAAAGCATGTCGTAATCATCGCCGAACCAATCCATAACACTGTCTGCTTCTTCGCGTGAGATTTCATTGAGGAGATCAACCTGACTCAGAAACATGTTCATTCTGTTAGTCGACTCTTCAATCTCCTGATCAAGGTATGGCTGAGTCTGGCGCGGAAGCTTAGGCACAGTGGAAGCTTTTCTCTTCTCTTGTGGCATCTCACCTTCGCGTAGATAGCGAAACCATTTGTCGGTAGAATAACTCATCAAATTTCCTCCAATACAATAAATAGTTGGTTATTTTACATTACTTCCAAAAGAGTTGGACCGCTACAATCATGCAAGAGAGAAGCACACAAACCATTGTCTTGGTTGTTAGCATGGTCTCGCCCATGAAGTGCCATGTAAGGAGCGGGAACGCAAGATAGGAGGCAGAGAATGCGAGGAACCTAGACGTCCACAGGGCGCCTGTTGCTTCCACAATGAGTCTGGACCCCATTAAGAAGCAAAGCCCCGTAGGAACGGCGTATAACGCCACTGTGAAGATGGGGTGTTTCTGCCACCACTGCCACACAAACTGTGAGTTTAGCTGGAACCATGCTAATATGTGCCCTATTACGAATAGCCCGAAGCCAGCGATTACACTAGAAGTTGGCAATTATAAGCTCCTTGCAGGATTCTTCGTTAAGTGTGGGGTTCCCATACTTATCAATCATCGTTTGTTTAAACTCTTTATAAATATCTCTAACTTCTTTATGGAAGTTGTAGACAAGAACCCACTTGTGTTGTAGTGCTTTCATCGTAGCGAACAGTTCTTTGTGATTTATGGGAGTTGTCTCGTAGCTTTGTATCTTTCCGTGATGTAGAAACCCATAGCTATAGTTCCCAGCGGGAACAAGGAGGTAATCTACGTCCCCGTTGCTTGCTCCTTGAATTGCTTCGGATAATGTACTATCATTATCAAACTCTATATGAATATTTGATGATTTAAAGTTGGTTAAGCGAGATACAGCGAAGGAGTTATATTTATCATTGTCTAGAACCCCCGACGAGATCAGCCCAGAGTCTGAACATTGGTTTAATAAGAAGAATAGTGCCGCGCGCAGGTATGGGTCTTGATATCTTGCCCAATTTTCCTGCAGTACCTTGTGGGTATTCTCTTCTACGGGGTGTAGAAAGTTCGACAGAGTTGCAATGCGCACAGGATCTTTTAGGGCACATGACCAAAACTCATACACTGGATATTTGGTGGTGTGTGCGACCACAAATCGGTCATCATGGGCTAGCCCCACTTCCAACCCTCCGTCAAACAAGGCAAATGAGTGAATCACACTTCCACGTGGGATCATCTTGCGAAGAGTAGATAGGGCTTTAAAGTTATTGATCGCCTCTCTAATCGGTGACTTCATTATCGATCTGCCCCATCTTCGCGCGGAATTCCGACAATCTTTCTTGAATCTCGTCAGCAGGGAGCGTCTCTGGTGCTTGTTCTGCTGCTGCGCGTGTTCCCGCCTTATACTGTAAATAGCCAGATATGATCACATCAATGTCTTGTAACATATGATCGATTGCAGACAAGGACTCTCTTGTTTCTGCGATTAGTTCTCCCGTAGTTGGAGTGAACGGATCAGCGGACCACTTGACACCTTGCAGGGTACTAATTTCGTGGTCGACCCGATCCACGAGGCGCTTGACCTCGTTCGGCAGGTTATCAATGTCTATCGAATATTGTATCGTTACACGTTGTCCCATGTTATCCCCTTAAAAGCGCAAGAGTTTTATTAAGCTGCTTCTCAACAATCGCAGGAGAGCCGATGACAATGATATCACTGCCGCTGTGGCCCCTATTAATCGTGAGCTTGGAAAATGTGTGTTCGTCGCTTAGACCGTCTGCTATCGCCCCTTGTTCATTTAGAACACTCATTCGATGATCTTCCCGAATCATGATTACGTGTTCGGGATTAATCATCACTTCTCTTAGAGTATACTTCACCCCAGTTGTGACTGCGCCATTGTTGACGACTTCTGTAAGTTTTACTAGCATGTCTTTTCCTTTAGTTTATAAATATTTGTTTTCCGTACGGCTAGCTTTTCACCGTGCAAGAAAATGAGGACTAGCCTCTCGTCATACGATACACCCATATAAACGCCTACAGTCGGGGCTCGGGTACGCCGGTTAAAATGGTGTTGATTATCGTACAAGTATACCCCTTGGGGCACATGACACAGATCACCAACACACATACTATATTCCTGTCTGCACGATGCCGAAGTTAGTGGTAATCAAAGTACCGGCACAGCTAGCTGCATTCTGCAGTGCACAACAAGTAACTTTAACGGGGTCTATCACTCCGTTCTCATATAAGTCTGTTAACTCATTACGACGAAAGTCCCATCCCTGCGTCTCATCTGCCTCAGAAACTTGCTTAAGAATCAAGTCAGGCGAGAGCCCAGCGTTCAGAGCCATCTGCCGGATTGGTTCCTTGCATGCTTCTTTTACTATTGCAATGCCGAGTGCCTGATCACTATTATCTAGCTCTGACAGCTCAAGCTCCCTTGATGCTCGGAGCAGTGCGGTGCCGCCCCCAAGAACAATCCCCTCTTCTTGGGCAGATTTAACTGCTTCAAGGGCGTCCTCAATACGATGTTTCTTCTCAATCATCTCCACCTCTGTGGCTCCACCAACACGGATAACTCCGACCCCAGACGCCAAGCGTACGATTCGACGCTGGAGAATCTCTCCTTCCTGTATAGATTCTGTTGCTTTGATTTCTTCTTTGAGGCTCTCAATGCGGTGTTCGATTTGTTCGTAGTCTGCTGTCCCACCGATGATGGTTGTGTTATGCTTATTGCTCTCAATCGAACTTGCGCTACCTAAGTCCGACAGCTTGACTGCTGCGAGCTTGGCTCCTGATTCACGCGTTACGAATGTAGCACCCACCGAGAGTGCCAAGTCTGACATCGTGGTGCGGCGTTCTTCGCCATAGAAGGGAGCCTTAATCGCTGCAACCTTGAGGGAACCTCGCACCGCATTCATAATCATCGCCGCCAATGCTTGTCCTTCGACCTCTTCAGCGACCACAATCAACGGTCGACCCTCTCGTGCAACAAGTTCAAGCAACGGAAGAATAGGTTCTACTGCTGAGATCTTGTAGTCAGTTACCAAGATGAGAGGTTCGTCGTATTTCATCATGGCGCGCCGTTCATCTGTAACAAACGCGCTAGCACAATACCCCGATGGCAATCGAAATCCTTCCGTTATGTCGATAGAAGTCTCAAGCGAGCGAGAGTCCTCTATTGTAATAGAGCCATCTTGCCCAACACGATCCACAGCGAGAGCGATAAGCTCTCCGATTGCAGTATCGTTATTGGCAGAAATGGTTGCGATGTGCGTGATATCATCGACACTAGTAATGGGGGTTGCCATGTTCTTAAGGTTTGCTGTAATACTTCTGGTTGCTACTTCAATCCCTCTTTGTAGCTCTATTGGGGAGATTCCTGATGCAATGTATCTTTGGGCTTCTCGCAGAATAGCACGTGCCAGCACTGTGGCAGTCGTTGTGCCGTCGCCAGCATCCGAGTTGGTCTGTACTGCAGCCTGCTTAATTATGTGGGCTGCTGCGTTTTCAAATGGATCATCAAGCGCAACAAAGGCTGCGACAGTAACACCATCTTTTGTAATGAAGGGCTTCTTTCCCTGTTCTTGCAGGAGGACGTTGCGTCCGCGTGGACCAAGTGTTGAAGCCACGTTATCGGCTAAAGTGTTGACTCCATCCATTATTTTCTGCTGTAGTGCTTGTTGGCTGTTATATGCTCTGCTACTCAATTCTCACCTCTTTGTGTTAAACGTTCTTATTTATTATAACCGGCAGAGTCCTTAGTGTCAAGAACTTTATTTAGGTTTCTTCCTTGGCGCCGGCGGTTTCCGAGTCTGCAGCCAAGAGCTTCACCACTTCTTTGCCTTCTGTTTGCGCCCTTTGGTTAGCATTCATCGCAGTCGAGCGTCTGTCCGAACTAAAGTATTTGCCGATGTTCTCGGTGAAATCCTTAGTGGTCTTCAAAAGCTCCATCATGTCGCCTTTCAGCTTCCCGATATAAATATCGGCGCAGGCCTTAATATTTTTAGTAGAGAGGTTAAGTTCGCCATAATATACAACGTTGGCAACGTTGCCAATCTTGTCGGTAGCTGCGGCACTAATTGACCATTGCTTTCCTCCGGTAGCACCTTTGGCTTCCATGAGTTGGCGCTCCTGCTCCATCATAAGCTTCTCTCTTTCGTGAAACTCTCCGAAGTAAGACTCAGCAAGTTGTTCCGGCTCATCAGGCTGTTGGGGCCTGTATTCAGCATAGCCAGCGTTGTATTTTTTTTGTGCTCTGTTTCGGGCGCTCTTTTTTTCAGGCTCTTTGAATTGGGGATTCGCTGCGAGCCAGCTTTCAAAATCAGGTTCTTTGCCGGCTTCAGCATCGGCGAAGCCTTGTTGGCGCGCTGTAAAGCTTTCTGCTCTTGTCTTCTCTCCCGCGTAGTGTCCCTGCTTTACAGCAGGATCTTTGGGTGCGCTTTTGTCGGCGCTAAAGCTGCCTTGATCGTCAAGATTCTTTTTGAACATCCCCAGGGTCTGATTGTATCCCGGTGTCTGTAAAAGAACTTGTTGCATTTTGAGCAACAAATCGGGAGAGGCTGGCTTTTTGGTCGGCCACACTTGAGCGAGTTTATTAATTGCCGGTCCTTGATCGCCAAGAAGATCACCGTTGCCGGCGGTCTCCATGACCGCTACAAAGTTTTTACGACCAATAACGAACTCAAGTAACATCAATTGAGTAACATCGTCGTCGTCCGAATTTTTGCGCCCAATTAAATATTTGATCTGTTCAACCCCAGATCCCCCGCGAATAAACAAGTAGTCCACAAGATTAGTAAAGCTGCCGTGAATGGGGGTTTTAGGGCTGAGCAACTTAAGGCTGACCGGTTCTTCATCGCCGGTAACAAAGTCTTCGATAGGGAGAGTTCCCCCAACGCGGCCGGCAATCTGCTTACCGCCCGTGACTGCCGCCATAAACCCCTCAAAGACGAAGCCGGAGGCAGACTCGCTGTAGTCATTAAGGCAGGCTTGCAGTGCTTCGATGATCATCATCATGTTGAGAATTGCGTTAAATCTCATGCCGCTACCCTTTCTCTTGGCGATAGCAGGATCAACAAAACCATTAATGTGAGCGATCCTGGCCTGAACGCTCGGCTTTCGCGTAATCGATGCAAAGATCCTATCAATATCCTTTCTCGATTGGCTGTCGGGATTTCCCCAGGCTTCGTTGGGAGTCAGCTTCGGGATGGGAATGTGCATGCTAAAGCGTTCGGCTTCATTAAGGTCCTCGGGGTCCCCAGCTATGGCTGTTACATCGCTATCGACTAGACTCATCATCTCCTCAATCATCTCAAGTAGGTGGTTTGGGGTGAGAGTAAGTTTCTTCTCGTATTCTTCTTGGAGTATTTTCTGTAAGCTCATTATATAGACTCTCTTATTTTAAACAATTATATCAGCGATCCCTAGTTCGACCGCTTCTTCTGCTGATAAATAGACATTAACCTTACGATCCAACATCTTTTTAAGTTGTGTTTTCGACATTTTTGTCTCTGCTACCAAACAATTTATAAACATTTGTTGCAGATCCTCGATTGCTTCCATCTCATTTAGCATGTTATGGAGGGCACCGTGGTTGCCCCCGACTACTGAGTGGATCATGACGCGGCAGTTCTTGGCGATCTTGCGCTCGCCCTTGGTGCCGGCAGCCAACAACAAGACACCTGCGGACATTACCTTGCCCAACCCAACTGTGCGGATTGGCTGTGTCTCTCTCGTGCTGCGCATCACATCATAGAGCCCAAACATGTCGTCTGCCGAGCCACCGTATGTGGAGATATAGAAATCAACGGGAGTTCTTTTCTCTTCTGGTTGACGCTTGTTTTCTTCACTAACCGCCAACAATGCGTGAACCAGCTCAGAAACCTTTTCTTCCTCAACGGTAGCAAAGAGTCCTATAAGATAAGACTCTGCCGCTGGAGCTTCGACCGCCTCTTTTAGCGCGCTTGGATCCATGATAATTATTTTTGGTTTCTCTTCAGTTTTTTCTGGGTCTTCACCACCAGCACCAATTAGCTCTTTAATGCGATTAATCATTGTTCGCCCCCCTTAAGAAAATGAATCACAATCGACTCATTCCTATTTAAGTATTTCATTGCACCATCCCAATCCTCAAATTCTAAAATATGTTTAAAGAATTGAGGGTGCAACTCTATGATGTTCTTAATTGATTTTTCTTTGAAGTAGTCTATCTCTTGATTCGTACGAATTGAAAAGGCATCAATATTGTGCTCTGTTTCACCAGACTCCGCCATATGGCGCATTCGGAACATTCTTGCGTAATGAAAATCTTCCATTGATTTTGCCAATATGGCAGTTGACATAAGATGAGTAGCGCGTAGAACAGATAAGCTCAGTCGTGCCGCTCTGAAAAAGTATAAAGCTTTACAGGTAAGATATCCTAAGATAAATGTGATTGTAAATAAACTCCAACTCATGGGGCTCCCTTTCTAAAACCAAATTAGCCGCTAAAGGAGCTATCCTCAGCGGCTAATAAGTTTGCTCGTAAATAGTGTTTTGTTTTTACTTGGACTTTGATGTCAGTCGATCGAAAATGCGCTCGGCTAACTGGTCTGCAACTGTAGATGTTTGCTTTGCACCCTTAAGGCGTGCAGCAACTCTGCGTACTACTTCTGCAACCATGGCTTCTTCGCCGCCAGCTGCCGCTGGATCGCATTGCTTAAGCTCGGCATTCCAGCGTTCGCCTGGGGCGCATGCTGACTTAGGATCGCGATTCTTGCTGCGAGAGACACCGGGTGCACGGGTTTTTGGGTGTTTTAGAGACGCCACCTGACCAACTTCGGCGAGATCGCCTTCATAAAGCTCGTCTTCTTGCATTGGAATCTCTTCCTCTGCTCCCATCTCCATGGCACCCATTTCCTCATCGGGGAGGGGCACTTCGTCTTCTAGCTCGGCATCAAGTTCATCACCTCCTTCGCTGCCGTCTAGGTCCATTTCAACACCGTTCTCTTCAGCCCAGTCTTGAACGCGTTGAAGAAGACTCATTACAAGTCCTTCGGCGCCTTCGTCTGGTGCTTCGAGTCCCATGTCTTCTTCACCGGGAAGTTCGTCGACGATTTCTTCGTCTTCAACAGGAAGTTCGTCAATGACTTCTTCCTCTTCTTCTTCCATGGTGTTTAGGTAAGTTTCAGAAAGGGCACCAAGATTGGCCAATTTCATGAATTGCCTAACCTCGCCCTCAGATAATAGTTTTTTACGAGCCATTTAGTATTCTCCTTAGAACATATATGCGTTCAACTCAAAAATAAATAGTAATGTGTTCCATTAAAGTCAAAAAAAGTGCACTTTTATAGTTCGGGGTGCTCTTCTGCTATCATATCAAAGATATCAATCATTTGTTGCTCGCTTAATCCAAGAGATTCAACGGCTGTTTTTCCCTGCTCGGACAGCTTGCGAGTTTTAGATTTTCTTCCCTTTGATATTGACGACATATCTTCAACAAAACTAACGATTCTAGTGTCTCCCTCAATCAACCCAGTGATTACCCCCCGAAAGAAGGCGCTCTGAGTTAGACTAGCTGACTGGAGTTTAACCTGCATCTTTGCTTGGCGATGATCGTTATCAACAAAGGTAATCTTTTTTGTTAACTTGCCATAGTCAATTGATGCGTCGGAATCGTTGTCATTCATTACCAAGTTCTCCCCATGATGTGAGGGTGACCTTCAGTTAGTCCAGATGTCGTTTGTTCAATGAACTGAGCTTTTGCATGCAGTTCTTCTATGTTCCTAGCTCCCGTGTAAGAGAAACCCGACCGAATACCTCGTCGAAGGTCGTTAAGCACCACAGATACACTGCCGCGATAAGGCACTTTGGATGCAATCCCTTCGAGGCTGGAGTATTTTCCTTTCCAATCTGTTTGCGCTTCTTTAGATGCCATTCCGCGATATGTTTTCCATGTCTCGCCGCTAGAAGAACGGAAGACCTCTCCCGGCGCTTCAGTGCAGCCGGCAAACAAGGAGCCACACATAACAGCATCTGCGCCGGCCGCTAGAGCCTTTACAATATCACCGCTATTTCGGATTCCACCATCAGCGATAATCTTAACATTGCGGTCAGTCTTCGCGCACTCAAGGACTGTGTGCAGTCCGGGAACGCCATGTCCTGTTTGGATGCGTGTTGAACAAATCGAACCACCACCGATATTGCAGCGCACACTATCGGCACCCCAATCAGACAGGTCGTTAACCGCTTCCAAGGTTGCGACGTTGCCAGCCATCAAGTGTAGATCGGGATATTTTTCCCTCAGTGTGCCAAGCGCTTCCTTCATAAGAATATGATGACCATGGGCTACATCCACGCATAAGAAAGCTACGCCGGAACTGACTAGTCCTTCGGCTCTTTCCAGATAATCACCAGTAATGCCAATCGCAGCACCTATATTAATGCCGGCACTTCTCGACAAAGTTAGGGCGCGCTCAACAAAACGTTGCTGACGAGCTGCGGTATTATATCGGTGAATGATACCGCATGCCCCAGACTCTCCAAGAGCAACAGCCATCCTTCCCTCTGTGACAGTATCCATAGGGGAAGAGAAGATAGGCGTCGATAGCATAAGTCCTCGACCCAAGTCAGTAGTCATATCAATCTCTGAGCGAGAGCGGATATCGGAATACTGCGGCTGCAGTAGTACGTCATCATATGATAGGGTTGTCATTTCTTTGCCTTCTTTGTTTTTGCTTTTGATGCTGTCTTCTTGATTTTTTCTTTGGCTTCATTGCGCCGCATTGTTGCCGACATCTCCGGTGTTACGACCAATGGTTCTGTGTGTGTTGGCGCTTGTGGTGGAGGAGCCGGAATGGCAGGAGGGTTCATCCTTGGTCCAATATATCCTTGGAGCATTGTGATTGCATTTTCACACTTAGTGAGAGTCTCCGACAGTCGAACTATCTCGTCCATATCGGGAGTCATAGAGCGGAACTGGCACTCGATGTTGGCGAGGGCTGCTGTGCCTTCTGCTTGCAGTCGCAAGATTATCGCTTCGTATGCTCTTTTATTATTTATCATTGATTATCTCTCCTTTTCTATAAAGTCTTTTATGTCGCCCACACGGAACCATGTGTGCTCATTGGGGTTATCTGGGTCCTCAAGTGAGGCAACTGTTGGCTTGCTGTTGGTGCTAGGCAGCACTTTTAAGATTGTCGGTACGCCATTGAGCCCTAGCTCTTTCTTAATGCGGGGGGAGTCGTTAATGTTAAAGGCAAAAAAGTGTATGCCCTGTTCGCCGTTGTACGTCTTTGCGAGGTCCTCATAGTATTCTTTAAGGTTGTGACACAAATGACAGTCGTTCGAGTATACCTTTATAATGCTCGTGATTGGTTCGGGAGTGTCTCCGTCCAAGATTTGTTTGAATCCGGAAGTCGAGAGCCTTATGACGGCTTTTTGGTGAGATTTCATTCCTCTGCCTTCTTTGCGTTTGTGATGCACGTGGGGCAAAAGAGTCTAACTTTCTCTTGCTCGGTATGCACAACGACCTGCCAATTGAGCGCTTGAGTCTTGCTTTTCTTGTTGAACGGAGTATCGCAAGTGTTGCATTCGTCCGGCAACTGGTCAAAAAGGAAAAATTTCTGGGCAAGCGCTTTTTCCTCTGGAGATTGACTTTTATCTTTCTTCTCGGCGGCGCGCCGTTGTTTTCGATTCATCGTGTTAATACCCCCATCGACGGTAGGGCGCCGGCGGCCCACGTGGGGTGCTTGCGGAATACCACCACGGCAGATGGGAATGGCGCACAGTTCTTGCTATCACCAAACTTAAGGCGCCCCTTGATAAAATAGATATACTCTGCTTTCATCACATAATCATGCCAATACTTGGTATCGGTTCGTGCTGGAATCAACATAACGACCTTGGTGTTCACGTCAGATTCGGCTGATTCATAAGCCTTCTGAATCCACTGATCGATGCCGCGTCCGTATGGGGGATTAACAAAGGCTGTGTGCCCTGTCCAATCCTTGGTAAGCCCGTTGTCTGCTTCTGTGAAGAATTTTGTACACTTTGTGTTTTCTTCTGACGCACATGGATCAAGACTAAAAGGTCCAAATCTCCAATTTAGTTTGTCGAAAAATTCTTGGGGTGTCGCCCATTTGCCAGTTTTACTTGAAAACATAGTAGCTTGAGTTAGTTTATTCATTGTCATCCCACCATGTTGCGTAAAGGCTGGCACGGTGTCCTTTACCAGTTGAGCCGGCGCTAGATGGGCGGCGATATTGTTTCACATTCTCTCCTTCCATAAACTTTGTAATACACCACAGAAAAAAATCTAATTGACGTGGTAGCGCAATTGCGTCCGTCTTCAGTCCTTCTGAAAACTGCTTTTTCTCTATACACTCTTCAATGATTTTTGTTATACCATCGGTACCGGTCTTAGGAGATGAAGGTCCTCGTTCCTGATTCTTCAAATTCATAAGCCCGGACAGCAGGCGTTCATTACTAGCGCCGAAAGTCTTCAAGGACATAAGAAATGCAGTAATTACAGAGGTGTTAAAGGATTTATTGCTCCCCTTAAACCCGATAGAATCTAAAGCCACCAGTTCATCTTGAAAATACTCTACAGCGTCACGCGCATCTACTTGAGTTGGTGATTTTGCGCCGTGAACATCACGCTGCGCAGCCGTGTTCCAGGCCGCATACTCCAAACATTTAACAATATTACCAGCGGCGATTTTGCGTGTATTAAACTGGAGCCCTAGTTGTCGGTAGAACCCCGTAATTTTATCTCTACTCTTCTCAACGGCGTCACTGCTATCGATGGTGTAATAAAGCGCCTTAGCCTCTTCTTCATTCTTTACAGGATAAACTGTAACATTAATGTGGCTTGGAATCGGACCATCATACGGTTGATTCCATACATACACACGTGTGTTCCCATTAATGCGCTCGCGGCTGCCGTCGGGGTATTCTACCACATCGCCCATTCCATGAGTCTGGAGCCATTTTTTCTTTAGCATCTTTTTTACGCGATTAGCTCGTAGCTCAACATCGCGTTGGCAAGAGATAGCCCTGTATTGTGAGAACTCTCCGAGGGTGACTGTTTCGAGATGTATGCCCGAGTTTTGATTATCGAAGAAATTGTCTGGCTTTTCTGCCATCGGCGGAAATGATAGTAGTTGTGCATTAAGTGTCTGCATTATTACTCTCCCCCGCTGAGTAGTTCGAAATTCTCTACAACCTCATCGATGTTGAACTTCCCCTTAAACAGGCGATAAGCCTTTACTGCTGCTCGAATCTCATCTGTGTCGAGCCAGCTGTTTTCGCGATACTCAGATCGCAGTTCTCTGCGCTGTTCCTTGTATGGCTCCATAGCCTCTTCAATCGCTGCCAGCGACCTAATGTATTCCTTAACGTATCTTTGCTTTTCAGTGTGTGAGCTTGCCAATTGTACCTCCTGTGGTTTACTTACTCTTTTAATATAACATAGTGAGGAGGGGCTGTCAAGAAGAAAAATCATAAACTTGCTTTAAAAACGTCTTCATCAGTTTGTCGCGCTCATCATCAGTCTCAGTCTCTCCGAAAAGATAGTTATAAGTCCCTTTTTCATCGGTGATCTTTTGATCAACTGCTTTTGCCTCCTTCCTCATCCATCGAATCTGCTCTTTATAATTGGTGGGTGACTCGATTCCAAACTGCTCCGCCAAGTCAAGCAGAATAAAGTAGTGCTTATTGTCTAGCGCATCCTTGGACTCTCTGAACAGCCGGCTCAACTCTTCCTCTTCTTCTTTTGTTATATCAGCTGGTTGGCGATCTGGGTGAAGGTGTAGCGCTAGCTTACGGTATACTCTGTAGAATGATTTATGAACGTCATCTTCTTCTTTTTCTTCTGGTGTCTGTTCTTCGTTCTCTTCTATTAACTCTTCTATTGGAGGCGGTGTGTATAAATTGTCAACTCTTTCTTGGTTCCTATCATACAGGTCGTGAGGGTCAATCTCGTTGGAGGCGCAATACTGATCGTAGTATTCCTGAAACGATGGGGCTGATTCCTTTCCTATCTCTTTTGATAGCTCCAACTCTTTGTATAAATATTTTAGTTCGTTGACAACCTTTCGCCATCTTAACTCAATAGTCGACACACCAAAGACCTCCGCCTATAAGTAGTCGAGGGTATCACTTGAACTCAAACTTTACTGTGGTGGAAATCTTGAAGCTAGGCACCCGTATGTGGTTGGCTAGCCCATGTTTTTTAGACTCTTTCGCATCCAAGAACCAATCGGCATGGCCCTTCTCGTGCACGATATCAAGAAAGTAGTCTGTATCTTGTCCGCAGTTGGTCGCCATCATGTGATAGATCTTCTGGTTTAGTCTCTCGGTCTCTTCGGCGGAAGCCTTGATCTCTTCTGCCTTTCCAAAGCTCATGCTGCTAACATCGTGAATCATCACTGTGGCGTCTGGGTCCATGAACCGCTTACCCTGAGCGCCAAAGCTGAACAGGATTGCCCCACAGGACATAGCTTTGCCCTCGACGATGGTCGCTACTGGAATCTTTGAGTGCTTGATTGCCGAAATCATTGTCATGAGGGCATACACTGAGCCACCGTAGCTATCGATAACCACAGGGATTACAGTTTGTCCTGTGTTCTGTGCCTTCGACATGTTTTCTGTGAAGGTCTTCGCAGATGCCTCTGTGAACTTGTTCACTCTGATTACTGTTGGCAATCCGTCTTTGAGTTCAGGCTCTTTTAGTAATGGACTGAATGTTTTTATGATGTTCATGTGTTAACCTTTGGGAAGTTTAGCGTTGCGAACTCCCCGTGGAGTTCTGTTGCTTTTTTGTCGTATGCTCTCGCTGCTTCTTCGGGGGTGGAGTAGGAGCCTAAGTTTATATGGCGGTTTTTTCGATTGGGATCCCCTATGTAAGCTCGGAATCGGGTCGCTCGCTGGTCGACCCCCTTAAATCCTGATTTGCTATCGGCTCTTACTGACTTATTTTGACAATTTTGAGAACGAGTACAAATCCGTAGATTCTCTTTTCTGTTGTCTAAAGGGTCTCCGTTGATGTGATCCACATCGAAGCCTTTCGGGGCACTCATCACTACTCTGTGAATTGAAAGCCGGCGGCTGCCGTCGAGGGCATAAAATTTTTTGCTGGGTGGTGGTGAGAGAACATACCACTTGGATCGCGAACTAATAGCTTCCATAACCCTATTATAATCTTCGTCATCAACAATGGCAACTTTATCTGAAAGCTCATTTCTGTTCTTCCATAGTTTTATCTCTCTCATATTTACCCCAACAGCCTAAAGTTATGTCGGATGGATCTCGTTGAGAAGCCCCAATCTGGATCGTAGTTCAGCCGGCTCATGTAGGGTCGGTTAACTTGTACCGAGTCGTGCGGCTTGACACCCCAGCACCTAATCCGGGTGAGTTCGTTATTGCTATCAATGACTTCCAAGACCCAATAGAGCTTTCCGTTCTTCGTCTTTCTCTCGGTCACCTTGCGGGGAATGAACCAGCACAACTGTAACTCTTCATCAAACTCAGAGATTGGTGGGACAAACTTCTCTTTCAGTTTCTCAATCGTCTCTAAGTTGATCACAAGATTGATTGGGAAGATGCCAGTCAGGTCTGTCTTGAACTGGATTATTTCCTCTTCGGAGAAATCACCCTCTGGCTTATACGTTTCCATATTCTCGGATAGCTTCTTCAAGTTCTTCGGTCTTTCAACCACGCATGCAGACCAGAAGTGCTTGCGTCCCGTAAACCTATCATCGATAATGTTGTCTAGGGCTCCGCCTCTGCAGAGAGCATCGAGAGCTTTCTTGTTGAACTTGCTGTACGATACTCCTTCGCGGAATAGCAGATCTTCTGCGTTAGTGAATGGTCGGTTGTCTAGAATCTGCTCAATGGCGCTCATGCCGAGCCCCTTGATAGAGGTCAAGGGTTGAATGAGAGTCTTCCCATCGTCGCTAATCTCCCACACGGTACCGGACTTGTTGATATCCAACGGTGCGATATCGAATCCATACTTCTTTGCAATATTGATCGCCTTCTCTTTTCTACTCTCCGGCTCTTTGTCGAGGAACGCTGCCATCCACTCTGCGGGATAGTAGTTCCACAGCCAAGCACACTGGAACGAGATGATACTGTAGGACACGGCATGTGATTTATTGAAGCCATAGCCTGAGAAGAACTCGAACTTATCCCACAGGCTATTTGCAGCATCACTGTCGATACCGTTTGCCTTGCAGCCGTCAACGAACTTAACTCTAAGCTTGGTTTTAATACCACCCTTACCAGTTCCCTTCTTGGTCAACACCTTGCGGAGCATGTTGCCCTCATCAAGCGTCAGCCCACCAAGCTTATGAGCCAGTAGAGCAATCTGTTCCTGAAAGATGAGGAACCCGAAAGTCTCTTCGGTGATCTCGCGAGCGTCTTCTGATAAATACGACACATACTGTGGGTGTGTCTTCGCTTCCACATAGTCAGTGTCAACGCCGGCGGACAATGGTCCTGGGCGGAAAATCGAGGTTACAGCTGAGATATCAACTATGCTTTCGGGCTTTGCTTTCTTGCAGAAACCCTGTGCACCCTGCTCTGTGAACTGGAAAATACCTGCCCATCTCCCAGCGTGGAAGACGTTTTCATAGACCTCGCGATCGCTCATGTTGATAGTGTCTGGGTGTAGCTTCTCGTTGTAATACTCTCGAACCTGTTCAAAGGTTGGTTCAGCTACCCCGTGATGGCGGCGCAAGATGTGTTCGATGCAACCCTCCATCATCTTAAGAGTAGAGAGCCCAAGCAAATCGAACTTAATGAAACCCATCGGCTCAAGGTGTTCTGCCCCTCTGCCCACGGAGACTGTCGTACACCGCCGGAGTTGATTAGCGGCATGTACTGGTCGAGGTTCTCAGCAACCACCACGCCACCAGCATGTCGCGAGCATGACCGGACTTGTCCCACAAGCCCCTCAACACGCGCATGCACCTCGGGATGCCTTGTGAGAAACGATTGTAGGGTTGGCGAAAACTCTATCACCTCTTCCCAAGTCGGCACGTAAACACCTGCCTTGATACCATGTCTCTGTTTTGCTGCTGGTGTTGCTTCACGAATCATCGTGCTAGTAACGCTGTTGACCTCCGGGAAAGGAATGCCATGGAGCTTTGAGATGTCCTTGATAAGAGATTTCAATTGGAGAGTGTTCCAGTTGGAAATGGGGGCGACTGTATCTTCGCCCCACATCTCGACAAGGCGCTCCTTAAGTGCCATACTGTCAGACACGTCATAATCAATATCAGGGTAGTCAGTAGCATCCGAGCGCAAGAAACGTGAGAACAGGAGCCCGTGTTTAATCGGATCAACTTGTGTAATCCCGAGAGAGTAAGCTACTAGTGAGCCGGCTGCTGAGCCGCGACCGGGACCTGCCAGCATCTGCGTGGTAGCTTCGTCGGCGATTGCTTTCATCGTTAGGAAATACTTTGAGAAGCCGCGGTCATCAATAACATTAAGTTCGTGCTTCAGGCGCTCCATGTATTCTGAGTTCTCGTGCAGGCTTCTCTGTCTCAGACCTTCTAGGGCATAGTTTACTAACGCCTGTGTGGCGGTAGAATCAGCCGGTACAACAAAATCGGGCAAGCGCACGGTTGTGTCAGGGAAGAAGCTCTCAATGCGATTGTGTGCGATGTCGTACGTCTCGGTAATGCTGTCCATTACCAAGTCATCATCATATTCAAATCCTGCCGACTTGCAATAGTTCTTATAGCTCTCCCACATCTGATCGCCATTCTTAGGATAAAGTTCGTATCCGATCTCTTCCACACCTGACGGTAACTCTGATCCCTCTCCCCATGATGGAGTTCCGCGACCAAGCCAGCCTAAGCGCTTATACATCTCACGATCTTTCCATGCGTCAGGGTCTGGGTAGTGACTGTCCGCTGTTGAAATCATCTTAAGATCAAACTCTTTGGCGATCTGGATTATGTATTTGTTTAGTTCGTGCTGTTCTGGGATGTTATTCCATTGTAACTCTGCGTACCAGCGATCACCGAAGATTGACACCATTTCACGTGTGGTTTCGCGCATAGCTTCTAGGACGGCTTCAGAACCTTCCTCTCGGTTCTCCCAGTAGTTGCCGGCGTACACCCCTCCCAAGCATGCAGACGCGGCGATAATGCCTTCCGAGTGTTCTCTAAGGAGGTCGTAGTCCATTCGCGGGTATCTGTAGAAGTATTCTTCTGTGTAGCTCTTCGAGATTAGCTTGAACAAATTGTTCAGTCCAACTTGATTCTGTGCGAGGAGGATTAAGTGGCGCCGGCGCTTAAGGATCGGCTGCGCAGCTTTTGTGTTTCCCTCATCCTCTGTCGTTGCACCTGATTGGGCTGTCTTTTTGGTAGCCCGGGCTTTCTTCTTATCAGCCATGGCTTCATCATAGGCCCCTCTCCACTCCTTAACAGATGTGGTGAAATATGCTTCAACTCCAAAGATAGGCTTGAAGTTCTTACCTTCCGCCTGCATCTTCTTTGCATGCAGTACTTGAGCCGCTAGTCCGTTCATGTTGCCGTGGTCTGTGAGAGCTAGCGCATCTCCTCCATTCTGAAAACAATAATTCATGTGGGCATCTGGGTACCCAATCGCATCAAAAATCGAACCTGCTACACTGTGGGCGTGAAGCCCTACAAATTTAATCGTCATCTATTTCTCCCTCTTTATATGGTAATCTAACATGGCTGTGAGATTTAATCAAGTCATTTATTGGTTTTTTTATAAAGTTTTCTGATCCAAGGAAACTCTTATAGCCTTCCCAAGTCGTGATATCGTAGAACCAATCAGCCCTTTCCATGTGAGCGTCAGTGGTGCAAACAGCATCGAAAATCTCTTCAAAGTCAAAGTGGCGGGCGGACCACCTCTCATGGAGAGGGAGCTTCTCGGTGGGCATCTCGCCGGGAGGAGGGTTGAGAAACTGCCTCGTTGTCTGTTTGTTAACATGCCGGCGGCAATGGATGTAATCCTGCCCAAACATAGTAAATGGGAGCGGGATATTATCCTTTACAGTTTTCCCCTCGTGTGTCATGAACCAGTTCTTAGTCGTATCAGAGATTTTTAAACGCTGGCGCCTGATGTTGTACACATTGTGAGCGTTCATAGGGAAGGAGACATAGTACTTATCGGGCACAACCCATTTAGATATGCGAGTAGCTGTTCTCCACGCACTGTTAATCCCGTGCAGGATGGACCAGCCATAGCTGTCGCGGCGATCACGATCCTTCGGATGAATGGGAGCATAATATATTGGAATCTCTCGCCGGTGTTCACTGGAAAATCTTATGTGTGGGTTCGAAAAGTACACAGGATCGTAGATCCATTCACCGATGATTGTACGGATTATCGGTGCGGTGTCGCCGTTGGCTACAATCCAGATCGTCTGGCAGCCCGCTAACGCACACTCATAAACCGCCTTCTGAATAGCAGTGAATCCGGGATCAACGGGTAGTAGGTACTCTGGTGTGGCTATGTCGTAATCTGTCTTCAGTCCGGCAACGGGGATAATCCCGGCTAAATGTGAGCGTGCTGTCATAGGTAACTTATTATTCTTTGATAGTTTCGACTACTTTCTGGAAGGCTCTCAATAAGAGTTCCTTTGTCTTCTTGCGCAATCGTAATCTTAGGGGAGGATGGGAGTGTGTTCTGTGGTTTCTCAATTCTCTTGCGGCCAAGATTACTTGTTCTAAATTTATAGTACTTCGCATGACCATATTTAGGGCAATATCCGTTAAAAAGTCCCTTCATTCCCCTTATTTCCATCTCGTTGATCAGTTTAAATCTTGCCATCGTCTCCGAGAAGTCAAATTCTCTGAGTTGTGTTTCCGATAAGTGTGAAACCGTACACGCATCTTTGACGGCTGTCTTACCATCGATACGATCTGACGAATAAAACCAAATTTGCTTGACAAACTCATCTTCTGTTTCGATATAGTCGATTTCATGCTTACCTCCACGATTGAACGCTATCCAATCATAACATATATAATGGCGCTCCGCAACAACTTTCTCTATTATGCCGGTACAATTGTCATCGCCAAAATAATGCATCTTGCCAAATCGAATCTCTGCGATTTTAGAGTATTCGTTTGAACAGACTATAGTATCGCCATCGCACCTGATGTTCTCACACAGATCACTCAAGGGTGCTAGTCCAGCAAGAGACAGTATGAATAATAGACGATCCCAAAGAAGAGTTTGAGGAGCGCCTACGACAAATGACTCGCTGTGTGTCGTTAGGGTTGTTGACTCACTAACTAATCCGAGACAAGACAGATCGTAAGACGGTAACAGGTGATCAAACCGAAAGGGCACATCAAACCCAGTATAAAAAACTGGCAACTGGTGCTTAAAAGCATATAGGAGAGCGCGGAGGCTTGAGCCTACTACTATCTCTTCATATTCACGGATCGCAACAGCACGACTGACCGGCTGCTGTGCAACAACACGATTTAGTGGTTGGTCGCTCCTCTTCATTCTCCACCTCTTGTAAAAGAGTTTTTATATCCAAACCGGCGCAATCAATCTTGTTCTTAGAAACATGATAATGACTAACAAACCCTTCGAATGTTCCATATTTAACATCTTGTTCATATTTTGTTGAGGTATTGCCAAACTGAGTTAGGGGTGCATTGTAGGGAATTTCCAATCCATTGTGGATTGCTTTCCAAAGCGCTTTAAGCGCCTGTATCTGCACTGGGTAAAAGTCTGTGAAGTCTTCTAACTCTTCTCCCTGACATCGAGCGCCGGAAACGATTGGTCTTTCTCCGTGCCCATTTTCAACGTACCAGTCTTGGTATTTTGGATAATAAGCATTCGAGATTTCCACTCCGACGGACGCCCTATTGGCGCGCTCAGAGCCGGCATGCCAACATGCATGTTGCATATCAATGGTCTGATAGATTGTTCCGTCGTTATCGATAAGAAAGTGAACTGAGATTCCTCTGTTATCTAACACCCTTTGGCATGAGCGTGAGTTCAAGCACACATCCCAGTGATTGACAAAATAACGAATCTTTCTTTTTGGGCGACTACTATAATCGTAGTAGGTCCCGGGGGAAGTCTTGAGCGCAGATTCCTCAGACCACAGCACAACCTTCTCCCATTCAATCGGAATAAAGTCACCACCATATACGATATAATTTGAGTACTTCTCGTCTTCTGGCTTGTGTTCGGAAATCGACGCCTGTCTCTCAGTCCATATCCTACGAAAAGTCATTGGACCCACTAATCCATCAGCAGATAGTCCTTGCTGTTTCTGCCACTTCTTAACTGCTCGAACAAGCTTGTCGTCATAATACTTTTCACCAAACCACGATGGATCCCACCCTAATTTAGCTCCTGACGCTTCGTTGTAAAAGTCTTTATCAATTGGCATATCATGTGTGCTCCAAATTCTTAATCACTAAGAATTGCTATAACGTAATTATCTTGTATGACACTTATTTGACCTGCTGAGGTGTCAATTTGTTCAACCATCGTGTTATCAATTACAATTTCAGCACCTACAACCAGTGTTTTTGCGAACCTAACATCATCAGCCCAGCTTACCACCGAGGCTGTTCTATGGCGAGATTCTTTTGGTTTAAAGTCAGCTGGCAGGAGGATCCCGCTAGAGCTTTCCTCTGTCTCTGTGTTTGCTGAGGTTATCTGAACATATCTATTAACTGGTTTGACCATTATTTCTCCTTTATTAAATTATGCAACTATCGCCATCACAGAATTTTGTACCCTGTGCCTCTCCGTTGTCAATTCGTTGAATCGGCGTAATCTTTTTACTCATTTCTTTGTATTGCTTTTGAGAGATCGGCTCATAGGGTGCTTGCTTGTAGCCAGTCTCTTCATATTTTAGAAAAGAGACTGCTTTGAGTCGTGTTTCGTACATCTCTAAAGCATCTTTAATCTGGGCAGCTTCTTCTTCATTGAAGGTGACTGTAACTGATACAGAATTATCTGCCCAGTAGTGCTGGTATTGTGCTGCAATCTCCAGTTGTTCCCACATGCTAACACTCTTCTTGCCCTTCGTGAAGTAGGGCTCGTGAATAGGGAACTCCACCACATCTGTGTTTGGCGTGTAGGCGTCTTCCTCCACATTATATCCTGCCTCTTTGAGGCGATCTAACACTTTTGAGTCCTTGGAGAATCTGATGCGACGAATGTAGTACTCACTCTCTGGGAAATGGATACCGGGCGTTGAGCCATTGAGTAACGAAACAGTGCCAGACGGTTTAATAGAGGTCATGCGCACAGACTTAGGGATACAGAGCCAGTTAGAGTATTCTTCGTCCAACTCTTGAACGTATGCATATGCCTTATCGCACCACTCGTACATTGTACGTCGTCCATGTTTATTAAACGCCTGCACTACGCCAGACTGTGAAAGTCCAATGCGCCTGTTCTTGAGCATCTTAGCGTTTGTCTCTGGCCAGTGCGTGTTCGATAAGGTAATAGTTTTACCGTAAAGGTATGCAATCTTTAGTGTTTTTAAGTAATCTTCTAGATCCTCGTGCTTCGCCGGGAAAGTCTCACAAAGACAACAAAGCTCGGCATCTTCCAGTTGTTGCTCTACGCAGGGATTAAAGCCAGCCACGTTAACATCGTCTAGGCGTGTGCCATCTTTAAACCGCCCTTTGGTTCTGGCGTTGTTCATCCAGATGTATCCGGGCTCGCCGTTCTTTTGCGACTGTTTAGCGTGCCAAGTGTAGTCCATTCCGACAACAGCGTTGAAGGAGTTGTTTGATCCCCAGCGGTGATGGTATAGCTTTTCTTGGTCGTTCTTCATCTGGAGGTATTGTTTATCGTCGTGGGCACCCATCGCTAGGGCGGCAGAACGTCGGACGTTTCCAGATACGACGCATCGTCCAATGAGGTTCTCTGTGTCAACGATGTCTACAGATGTGATATCCTCTCCGACTTTCGAGGTATATAGCTCGATCAGGTTGCGATGCAACTCTTCAAGAGGACCAGAGCCGCTTGATGTTCCACCGAAACCCTTGATGAGCGCACCGAAAGGTCTAATGGCTGAGTAATCGAACTTTGGTACCTTGCTTCCGAAAAAGAAGCCATCAAGGAGGAGGTGAACCGAGTCTACCCAGCCCTCGCGGGAATCAGCGATAATGTGTACATCATCCGTGTACTGTGGCTCTTGGATCGTTAGTGTGTTGGCGCCTTCTGTGTCAAAGCCCACGCCGATGCCCAGCATCAGCGCATCCATCATCCATGCGAACAGGTAGCCGCCCTTCTTTGCCAACTCACGGGTCGAGCGAAACGCACAATTGAACAAGCCGGCAGCAGTCTTTTCTTCGACGAATTTAGTACCCATCATCCAGAGCCCTCGTCCGGGAGGAGTCCACTTCAAATGGAAGAGGCGATCATAAGCATCCTTAGCTGTTCGCTGTGCTTTCGAGTCATTCCACTCCAGCCCCAAGCGCACAACATGCTCTTTCTGGGTGTTGAACATCCCCTCTACCACTCTACGGCAGGTTTGGTACCATTCCTCTGAGCCGGTGGCATCAGGGTCAAACTCGCTAAGTCGACGTGAATAGGTTCTCTTATAGGTAACATAGCCAACCGGTCCCCAAGGTACATTTTTATCTTTGTAAGGTTCAACAAACGAGTCCGATAATCTGAATTTACGTGTATTGGCTAATGTTCTCATTGTCTTATTTCCTTCTTAATTTTGTGTATTTCTGTCGCAACAAGGTTTGTTGCTGTTTTACCCCAAGCGGTGCTTGGGTGGGCATGCTTCCAACAGCGGCAGTCGTGGCTGTCGGGAGGATTCTTATTTTTACATTCGAGGTATCCATGAAAATCGGATAGATAATACCATCTGGTCCGTTTCTGTTTTTCGCAATGAACATCTTACCCTGATTGTTTTGTTTATCTTCGATTGTTCTCGAAATAGAAAAGATAAAATCGGCTACAAAACATTTATTAAATGCTTCCGAAATCTGTTCCATCGTAATGACCTCTGCGCTCAGTCCTGAACGATTGGTTTGTGAAGCTGTCCAGATAGGACATTTAAACTCTGTTGACAAACCTCTTAGGTCTTCATAAATAGATTCGAGTTCGTTTCTTTTCTCTTTTCTTACAATAACTGGCTTCAAAAGATCGGCGTAATCGACTATGACGAGGCCGGGCTTAATACCGCGCTTTATGAGACGAGATAAATGAGAGCGTACCGTATTGGTCGTAGCTGATTTGGTAGGGTACTCTTTGACGATCAAGGAGCCATCAACGTCTCCGATAGCTTCGTAAATCTCCTCTTTAAAGTTTATGATATCACTGAGTGGATACCCCGTTAAACAACTATCATATCTGCTTGCAACCACAGTGTCTTGTAATTCGAGAGTATAGTGTACAACTGTTTTCCCCTCCTTAATAGCTTGGGTGCCCAAGTGAACGAGCGCCATGCTCTTGCCAGCACCAGTGGGAGCGATCACCACTCCTAGCTCACTCTTGCCGAGCCCACCACCAGTAATCGTATCAATTTCTGGCCAACCAGTTGTAACAGGCTTACGATATTTAGGCACGAATCTTGCTTCAAAGTCCTTAAGGTAGTCGTATCCAAAATTGTTATCGGAACCAAGCTTAAGGGCGTTATTGATCACTGTAGATATTTCATCGAAGGAGCACTTTTGCAGAAGACCTACTGACTCCATCATTGCTTCTTTTAGATTTTGCTTCCGGCAAAAGTCAAGTGCAGTTTCTTTAATGTACTTTATGTCAGTTAATTCTTTGGTATGAATTTTTGCAAAGTATTCGCGAGTTTGCGATTGCACAACCTCATCTTCGTCATCCATCTCAGTTCTTAACAAAACCAACATAATATCAACAGATGGGTGAGTTTCATACTTCTCGCGATAGTCAACGATCAAGGTCGTAAACAGGCGTAAATATTCCAATTCTATAAACTGTATATCCAGCACTTCTGTGATCTGATCCGCAAAGGGTCGATCTTCAAAAATAAGTTGAACGAGTCCTTCTTGAAAAGCCTTTCCGTATCTGCTAAAATCAACCCTATCGTCTCGCATTTATTCCCTCACTGTTGTATAATATATAACTCAATAATTCCTCGAAGTCAAGTAAAAATAAGTTTTATACTCCACCAGTTGTGTTAGTGCATCCCTTGCGAACTTTATTCAACCCGGCGCGCAGATCTTCCCAATTTAATTCGCCGAAGCCATCCTCTCTCATCATCCTAATAACATCCGTCCTGTTAAAGTCGCACTCAAAGTTTTCTATAGAATATCGTACGTGGTCTTTGCCCTGCACCGATAATTGGGGTGCATATAGCTGCATCATTCTGTAGTTGTGTTCGATGAGCTTTCGGTTCTCCGTGATATTATTAAAGATTTTAAGCTTCGCGCTCGTCTTCTCGCAGAATTCAATAACATCATCAACTGTGTAAATCTTTGAATCCGATAAAAAACTCAAACGTTTGCTAACCGTCGCAAAGCCCGCGCCTTTAACACCCGGAAGATTATCACTAGTGTCGCCGACAATAGCGCGCGCTAGCGCCATATTGACAGGGTGGACGCCGGTCTTCTCAATAATGCTTTTCTTATTGAGGATCTCGTTCTGAGTGGGTCGCCAGAGAATTGTTTCGTCATCACACAACTGCATAAAGTCTTTGTCATTTGAAACGACGATCTTTTGCCAACCCTTATACTCTGACATCTGAGTAATAAAGGCAATCACATCATCGGCCTCTACCTCTGGGAGCATAAACTGGATAATCGGCATATTGTTAAAATATTCTATGAGGCGTGTTTGTTGCCACATCTTATTTTGCAGTTCTTCGTCGTCTGTGAGGTTGTGGAAAGCGCGGTTTAGCCGAATGGGCTTCCTGCCTGCCTTGTAGTTCTTGTCTACGCTCTTGCGCTTGCGAGAGCCGTTTGGTCCGTCCCAAACGATAACGATTTGATCCGGGTTTGTCTCTCGAACGTGTCGTTGCAAGATCTTAATGAACCCCTTGATTCCACCGATCGGATCTCCGTTCGTTGAAAGGCTCGGGTCAACTATGTATGCCCTCAAATATGCGTTCAAGGCATCAAAAATTAATATTCGCTTCTTAGTTGTACTAGTATCCGTCATAGCACACCCCCAATTGTAAATCCATTAAATCCACACTCCATAACAGATTGCTCCCCTCATCATCAAGTTGTGCTTGGTCGATCATCATAATAGCGGACGAGTCATCTATCAGCATGACGGGTAGATAACCAACACCCCAACCTAAAGACAAACCCATAACTATCAGTAAAACTGTTCTCATCCTTCCTCCTATTATCAATATAGCACGAACGGATGTTGCTGTCAAGGGATTTATTTAGCTATTCTGTTTCGTCGCTCGCTGCTGCAGCGCCTACTTTCCATAACTCATGTTGTAAGAAGTCTTCCAGCGCTTGGGGATCGGTATCATCCAAATTAAAAGCCCGAGACACGGCCATGCCATACTCTGGAGAGATTGACGCAACTCCTCTAATGTGAGCAACTCTGTCCACCACAGCTTCGGCATAGACGTCATAGGCGACAGACCACTCGGGAGGAAGGATTGGGTTTCCATCAACCATTCTAAACATCTCGTTGTCGGAACCCGAGAGCCATTTGCCGGTGTCGCCGAATAATTGATTTCGGAGATACTCTATTCCCCGCTCACCATCTTCCTCTAGCTTCGCTTGAACCTGCGCCCTATAATCTTCAGCGGATATCTGATTTAAGGGCATTATATCGTTCGGTAAGATTTCATACACCATAAAGGGGCGGCCCTCTATGTTTCCTCCGGAGACGACGGTTAGCATCCCGCTGACGGGTGCCGCTATAGGATCGCGATTGGCGTATTCGTCCCATGCGCGGTCAGTTATTGCATCGTTTGAAAGCTCATCATACTCTGCTGGTAACTCTCCAAAATCCGCTCCGTATTGATCGATGAAGGCTTGGCGTTCGGCGGAGGCTTGATCTGCTTGCTGTGCTGCAAGTTCTGTATTGTGTTTGTTTGCTAGGGATTTGCCGGCAACCACGCCGGCGGGAACGGTGGACATCAGAGCCAACGCTGTGGCAAGTGGAACGCCGTATCTCATGGCATAGTCTTGCGCTCTTTTCCGGAGGTTTCCTTCTTCAAGCATTCCAGCTTTTTCTATCATCGCTGTGATCCGCCTATCAAAGAGTAGATCTGTCTTCTCGTCCGGTAGTTGCGATTCGTCTGACAAAGATTCTTCTATGTAGCCTCTCCAGCTTTCCATTATTAGTTTCATGTTAATAAATAGTTCTAATCGACGGTTTCTTCTGTTTTCGCGGCGTTTCTACCCCTGGAGATCAGCTGCACATCATTAGCTTCCTTTCTAAGGATCTCTCCCTTGTGGAGAACGCTCACAATCTTTTCCCAAGTGTGGTATTCTTCAGCAACAATTGCGCCCTCTTCCCACCACTCTTCCCATTCGGGTGGTCCTCCGCGCTGGTGTGGTGTGAGTGTTCTAAATCTTACCCTTACTAGATCGCCAAGTCTCATCTCTATCTCTAAAAGGTGTTTTATGCTATTTGTCTCGGAGTTGTTTTTCAAGGCGGGAGCGCTCTTTGACTGCGCCTTCGCCTTCTCCGAGAAGAGCATCTAAACGCTCTATCTGTTGTTGTGCGGTACGGTTCGAGCGTTCAACTGCTCTCCCCTCGGCGGCTTCTGCGCGCCTCTGTCTGTCTGCTGGTCCTCTTCTCATTGTGCTAATCCTTTGTTATTAGTCTTTAAATTTCTGTCTGGTTCCGAAAACATAATCGAACCAAGGCTGCGTAATACACCAGTTCATATCTTGATTTAAACCCATGTGGTGATCGTAGTGCCAAGGCATGTGTTTTTTACACCATTCTAAATCCTTGTGCGCTTTGCGATGTTTGAAGTAGTAGTTGAGTGCACAATAAACGAGAGTGCAGTAAAAGATTTTGGACAGGTATAGCACAGGAAAGTGCAGTGCTAAAGCTCCTGCCAACGCTAAAACCTCTAAGCCGTAGAATTTACTGTCGTGGTTAAAATTCTTTCTGCATTGGCGATGATGAGTTGTCCAGTGAAAGGAAAAGAACGATTTATTAGTCTTTGCTGACTTGCTGTGTAGAACGTGTTTGTGAATCATCCACTCTCCGAAGTTCCCGTAGAGTAACCCTGCTATGATTGTCAACAAGTATTGCAACATTTAATCTATGCCTTCGCCACTTTATTCGACTCTCTCAAGAATTATGCCGCGACCAAAGCCTCCGGCAGTTTGTGCTTTTGCAAGTCCTGCCTTGGCAACCGAAGCCATCTTAAGTTTGTGAATCTCGATGAGGGAAAAGACAGCTTCAACTAGATCTGCTGCTTCGACAAGCGACGGATCTGCTCGAAATTCCTCTAGCTCCTCTACTACCTTGTTAAATAGCTCGCGCTTATGTTCAGCTACATCAGCAACATGATAAATCGGGGTTCTTCCATCTTCTATGATTATTTGGGGTATCTTATCTCTAACGAGTTTCACGTGGGCTCCCTGGCCTTTTCGCTAATTGTAAATAGTCCAAAGCAACTTCACTCGTCTCTTCACCAGCAATTTGTCTCTCTTCGGTGTCTCTAACGTCTGCGAGTTCGTACTTTTTATTTCTGATGTCTTGGAGAATCTCCACTGCCAATGTAAAGATGCCATAAAAGATAATAGATCCAATTAGCAAATAAGTAAACTCAATCATTTTGTTCTTCCGCAGACTGTACTGTATATTTGTTTTCTGCTATTTTTACTAGGGTAAGCATCTCATTATCTTTCTTTAGTTCTTCCCAGTATGTCGGGGCGGCGATGTGAATTTGCTCGTTAAGCGCTTTTCTGAACAAGCTCTGCAAGCCCATCCCGTGCATCCAGCCCTTTGGGCGCGGTAGGTAGATTTTACCATCTTTCGCTCTAATAAAGTTAGTACTCATCATCTTCTGTCGTGATGAATGTAGGGGTGCCCTCGCCAAGCCATGCACCTGCAGTGTTAAAATTAAACCACTCGGCAGCTTCCTCATCTGAGCACTCAAGCCACACCTGAATTGCGGCGATGCAAAGATAAGTGTCGTAAGCTGCAACATTCATAGATTCAACTCTCGGCCAATGATCCTCTGGCGAGGCAACTACCCCTACAAGGGCTTTATCAAAATGTTCGCGAGGCTCTAAGAATAGGGCTTCGGGGTGAATTTGGTTAATCGGCTGAATTGTCATTTTGTGCTCCTTTGTTCGCTGTAAATTCTCTTTGCTATCTCGAAAGACTTAATGTCATGCGCGTCATAGCCGAGCTTATTTAACACCTCTACTATGATTGCGCTTCGGCGACCAGATCTACAAAATACTGCAATTTCATTATCCTTTGGGATTTCGTCTATGCGGTTCATAATCTCTGAGTGGGGGATGTTTATGCTGCCGGCAACACTGCTCTCGGTTACCTCCTCTTCGCTTCGTACGTCAAGCAGCGTAATTGGTAATGTCGTCATTATCTTCCTTATTCATCTTATCGGCGGTGGGGGCGACGGTACCTGTGGCCGCGGGGTGGTGAACCGGGTCGTGAACGTCCGTCAACGTATCTGATGTGGGTGCGGGGGTATCTACTTAACATGTGTCGCTGCACCCTTCGAAGCTCCCAGTGTGCGTGTTGCCAAGATCCGGTCGGAGTATAGTGACCGGGTACCCACACCCAAGCCTGAACATCGGGTGTGACTTGTGATATTGGTGTACGTGCTGGCGGATGGGCGTATGCTATACACCCAGTTGTAAAGAGCAATAATGTTGCTGTGAGTAAAGTTTTCATTTTGTTTTTCCTACTGGTATTGAAATGTCTTCAGGTTCTTCATAAAAGTCTGTTGCGTTGCCGGATCGGTTGCTGAATCTATAGATAATCTCTTCATCCATGATTTTTTCAACATGTTCGCGGAACTCTGTATCGCTACTAATTAGTTCAACCCACTTAGATGGTTGAAATTTCTTTTCATAATTGTCTGTTTTAAGTGTATACCACGCCCCCGCAGAAGTGAGATTATTAGATCCCTTAATGGCATCAAACCAACTTTCTTCGTCTCGGACGCCGATATCAGCCGAGCCCCACATGATGCGGAAAGCACAATTACGTCCCTGAGTTCCAAATCTAGATTTTTCAATCCTGACCTTAACCTCCGATCCTACGCGATAACCCTTGTCATCCAACACAAAAGCTGATTTAGCCTTTCTTCCTGTGAGCCAGATCCTTAGACTATATGAATAGACCAAAGCTTTACCACCCGGAGTGGTATAAGGTGTAGTCATCGCTGTTATACGGGCGAGAGGTCCACTGGTAATGTTGTCCTTAAGCTGGTTCAGTACGAGAAGGGTTGCTTGCTTATCTGCAATCGGGAGAGTAATCTTAGACATTCCCTTTGCCAGAATACGTGCTTTCACCGCCATAGATGATTGGGGATTGAAATCACCCTCTACATCGGAAATAGCGGGAGTGAAAGCCAGCGAGTCCCAGACAAACAGGATCTTCTCGTCTGTCGCACCAAGAAGCTCTTCAATCGTCTCTAGTACGAACTCAACTGATGCAGCCTGCACATACATAAGGTCGTCCAAAACACAGCCTGCAGATTCCAAGAAAGTCGGATCAATCGCAGACTCCGAATCGAAGTATACAACCAATTTGCCTTGCTTCTGGGCGTTGGCAGCGATCTGGGCTGCCATATAAGACTTGCCCGTGGAAGTCAGACCTGCAATCTCTGTAATCTTACCTACAGGAATACCTGCAAGTTGTCCTTTACAGATAATACTATCTAACCACCTAGAACCTGTTGGGATCCAATCTTTTACCTCTGTCGGATTTGCTTCCGTTAAGTTGTGTGCGACATTTCTGCCGGCTTTTTGATTAACAAGCTTTCTCAAGTCTTGCATTGAAACCTTTCCGGGTTTAGTTTTGGCTTTTCTAGCCATTGTGCTCTCCTATCATTAAAATTTCTCTAGCCTTTTTGGCGCTATGCGTTCCATCCGTGTTTTTCTTTCGACGACCAGCAGTGTACGTTACGTCAAAATAAACAAGGTCATTATCTCCCTGCCGAGATTCGAAGAACCCATCTCCCACATCTCTATTAGACATCATAACATGGCAGCCGGCGGATGTCAAGTCATTTAGTAGCTTAATTACCTTCTGCTGCAGTGTGTCATCAAAATCAACACCGTACTGGGTAAAGGAGCCTCGGTAAGGAGGGTCCAGAAAGGCAAAGCTATTAGGCTGTGCGTATTCAAGACAATCAGTAAAATCGCCAGAGATCAGCGTGCACTTTTGCAGCGCCTCGTGCCACTCCATCACATTATCATAATCATAGACTTTATCTTTCTGATTTAACAAGCCACTCGGAGTGCCGAACCGACCATTAGTATTTTTGTTGATCTGCCAGATTCCGTTGAAGCCTGTTTTCATCAGAAAGTACAAGGTTGCCGCCTCTTCTGTGGCTGTCCACTTTTCATAATCATACGCGTGTTCCTGCCGGAGGGCGTAATAGAACTCTTTACGAGCCGGCTTTGATAAGGGAAGAAAGTCTTGCTGATATTTATCTAAAGTAGTTAGGAACGCCTTTACGTCATTGCGAATCGACTGGTAAATTCTCATGATGTCTTCGTTTGCATCATTTAGGAAGAATGTCGCTTCGGGGTTTTTCTTGTAAGCCCACACAAACATAGCACCGCCTCCCAAGAAGGGCTCGATGTAGCTATCGAACTGTTCAGGGAGGTAATTGGTGTATTTCTTGAGCATTTTGTTTTTGCCCCCGGCCCACATAAATAACGGTTTCATTAAACAATCTCCATGATTTGATTCACAACTTGATCGATGTTCGCAAATCCTTGTTCTATTATTGCATAGTTTGCGTCCTCAAGCAAGAGTTTTATTTCGTCTTGATACTTCTGTCCTTCAAAAGTAGTGCCCGAGAAGACTAGAAAGAAGGGTTCCTCTGCCAAGGAAGGATCGTTGTGACGCACAAGTCGCTTTAACGGCTCGGAGAGATATTTGTACACTCGTTCATGCGCGTTACCGCCCTTGTTACCCGTCTTCTTTTCGACATAAAGGCTCTTACCTGTCTTGGTGTTCGTAATCTTGGTGTCCAGCACAATGCCCTTGCCATCCGAATAAATCGTCAGCTTAGGCGGCTTCTCAACCACCTCATAGTGCGGCGGTAGCCGAAAGCGCACCGCAGACGCAAATGTGGCCTCTCCGGTCTTGCCTGTCTTTCCTGCCAAGTCCTGCCAATTGTCTCTATTTGATAGTGCGTTTGCACCCATGTTTATCTCCCA
>Ga0209774_1000295_pt1 | contig 46299 bp, 53 predicted proteins | sample SaaInlV_150m_DNA_2_FD_184648 | JGI IMG/M metagenome (GOLD analysis project Ga0209774, IMG submission 184648) | Marine microbial communities from expanding oxygen minimum zones in the Saanich Inlet - SI037_S2LV_150m_DNA (SPAdes) (version 2) | ecosystem: Environmental > Aquatic > Marine >... | reverse complement strand
CTCTAATTCCGTACTAAGACGGCTCTACTGAAGTATCACCCACTTCAATAAAGTCTCTGTGCGTGAGCCTGTTTGAGAACTCTTCAAACTCTGTTCGAAGTTGTTTTGCAGCCATTAACGTCTCACGATCTGCAATACCGTCGATTGACAGTTCAATCACGCCGTACTTGTAACCATTTCTTGCGATTGGCTTGATCTTAAACACAGTACTGCAGGCGACAATCGGCAAGTTGCTCCTCGAAAGTTTTCGGACGTGCTGTGAAAAATACTTCAAACTCGTGGGCGGAAGATGTAGTACATAGGGTTTCAATTCTCCTTCCAAGTTTGATAGTAACAGGATTCTGATCTTGCTTTTGCATGTCGATCCAAATACAGAATGTTCACATTGCCTACAAGATTCAGCAAGCGGTTCATCACCAACTGGTATACCCTCAATAGAGGAGCATTCAGGAATCTCTTTACCCTCAACCCATTTAGCACGAATATGTTGGTGGGCGAAGATTACGCCTGTTACAGTATCTCCCAGCTCGATTTCAGTAGGCTGGTTTGTATCATAGGAAGCCCCACGATCCAGGTAGAATACATGCTTAGAGTTGGATTTGTGTTCAACTCTGATTGTCGGAATTTCAAATCCCTGTGATTCAGAACTCATGTTGTCAAGCTCGCTATCCATATCCCAGCCTGCAACAGCCAGAGCAGCTTTAACATCATCCGGGACAATAAGTGATTGTTCCATTTTGTTTTCCTTTCTGGCTATCCAGCCATGTTTAATTCCGCTAACAGTTCATGAGCCATATCAGCATCCTTTTCAGGCACGTTGTCATTCCGGCTTACGCAATGAGTCGCATAAGAGCAAAACGCACAACTTGCTGTATTGGGATAATACCATGGTTTGACCATAGCACTTAGCTGGGCTCTGATCTCATGCCTGAAGGCACGAAGATCCTGAATGCTCTTACGAGTCATCATGAACGGCGATCCCTTCTGGTCACCGATTTCCTTGCCAGGAACTTTCCTTTTGTACACCTCATGCCCACGAAGGAAATAAATTCCAACTGAGTCAACCAACATGTTGGGCTTCACCCAGATATTTTCATCAACGAGTACCTCTCCAAACTTTAGGGCGTAAGAGTAAAGCGTAAGCTGCAGATCATTTGGGATTGCATACTGGTTAGGTCTCATCTTGCTCGATTTGAAATCGATTAATGAGATCGTTCCATCGCTATTCTTACGACACTGGTCCATAGTGCCCGTGAACAAGTAACCCAGTATCTTGACTCTGAATGGGACCTCTGAGAACAGAACGACAGCATCACGATTATACGCTTTGCTCCGATAGTTCTCCAGAATCTCAACTCCATTTTTAGTCAGAGCTTCAATCTCTTTAGCCATATCACGTTTCCAGCGTACTGGAATATGTTCTTCGTCTGATGCATACAGATAATGATTGAGGGCCTTGATATAGAGCGATCTCAGGTCAGCATCCATTTCACCTTCGTGTAGCTGCTTCAATACCATATGAAGAGCGCTACCGTGGATCGTACCGGGATAACGAAAAGCTGGTTCAAGTTTGTCAATGTGTCTGAACTTGTACATGAGCGGACATGAGAGCCAAGTCTTTAAGGTGCTCTGGCGTAGTTCAATGGTCTCTAGTATCTCCGCCTTTGTCATCTGGTTTCTCCTTTCCTTGTGGATCACCAAAAAACTCTGTCAGTATTTCTTTGAGAAGCTTTCCGGTGTGCCTAATGATTTTTGATATCCGTTTAGGGTTCATTTCTTGATTCCTTTTTTGACAATGACTTTCACAACTTCCTTCGCTGCTTCAGTCACCACTTTGATTACAATGCTAGGTATTTTGAACATCCATATGTTCCTTTCATTTGTGATTGTTGTGTGTTTGATACTTACATGATTTGTGATGTTAGGCGTGGGTTTGAGGTCCAGCTATCTGGCTATGCAACATGAGATGTCGTTCCATAATTGATTGCGGTGGACTGCTTTTTAAGCTTTCAGTACATGCATTGTAGAAACTCCAAAGGCTACGATCTTCAAAGTCATCATGACTGGGCTTGAGCCATTCATTTTTTACAACAGGGATCTGTCTGGGTGTTAATATTCCGTTTCCGTATAGCAGGCCAATCGTCCGATAGGCATCATCATCTGAAAGCGGAATACCTTTCATAACTTCAGCATCATCCTGTATCTGATTAAATGCAGAGCGAGAATTATAGATAGCAGCTAGAGCTAACGCCTCAATGGATGCGACAACGTTAAGTGTATGTTTCCTTAATACTGTTACATCACCATGTAGACACAAATTATCGCATACGAAAACGCTCGATCCCGTTGCTATACCCACGGACAAACTCTTGTTATAGCTATTCCTGAATCCAATGGATAAGCCCATTGCTGAACTACCATTCTTAAACGTGTGTACACCAAACATCTGAGCTCCGTCACGAGCTAATCCGAATTGCATGTTTACTAACTCAAACTCAGGGAGCAGATCTGAAGCGATAGTACTAAGCATGGTTGCTAGCGCTTGATGTGAAACTGGTTTGTAGCTTCGGGTTTCTTCTGGAAGTGGGATAGCGGCCAGTTCCTCAATACTTGCAGCCTCCCCTCCACTATGTAGTAGTAATGTCATTTTATACCTCATTTCATTAAGATTGATTTTAAGAGACACAAAGAAATATCTCATATAGTTCTTATACCACAAAATCGATCAACAGCTACTTCCGAGAGCTAGAAAACCTGGAATAAGAATCATGGTGAACTCATCATCATAATTATTCATTCATTAACAGGAGATCTAATCATGAATCCACAACTAAAGGACTTACCGGATAACATCATTCAGGAGGAGTACCAACGACGCTTCCAGCGATTACGCGGAGAGCGTTTGCAGTCTGCTAACGCAGCGGATAGCCATGGTCGTGCCTTTCTTGCTACACTTCCTAAAGATCAGGAACACTTTTGTGTTATCTATATGGACGCACAGAATCAAATTATCCAAACAGAGCTAGTTAGCTCAGGTGGCTTAAGTCAAGCTGCTGTATTCCCTCGTAATATCGTTAAACGCCTTCTCGAACTTGAAAGTGGAGCAATCATCTGCTTTCACAACCACCCTAGCGGCGAGGTTTCGCCAAGCAATTCCGATAGAGCATTAACAAAGAAACTAGCTTCCGCATTAAGCGTGATTGATTGTCAACTTTTGGATCATTTAGTAATTGGAGATGGATTCTACTCATTTTCAGATCAAGGTCTGTTATGAATTCAAAATGGATATTAACATTCGATAAGTTCATGAGTGAAGATGAGGTGAAAGCGCTTCGCAAAACTTTAGAAGCAGCCGTTATCATTGCAAAGTCCAAGGCACATCAAGGACCAGTGAGAGACAATTGTATTATCGAACTTGCTTTAGGAACCGGGTTAAGAGTTTCTGAGATCGGTCAACTAAAGCTAGAAGACATCGATCTTAAGCGTGGTGGCAACTCATTGATCGTTCGTCATGGGAAAGGAGATAAGCTTCGCCAGGTGAAGTTCAGCTCTAGTCTCAAGAGTATCATCCAGGAGTATTTGGATTATAGAGATTCTAACAGCCCATATTTATTCCCATCAGTCCGTCAAGAGTTCATGACTTCGACTGCTATACAAAAGGTCTTTAAGAAATGGGCTAAACGCAGTGGATTGCCGGCTCGTTATAGCGTGCATTCCTGTAGACACCGGTATGCATGTGAGTTGCTTAGAGTCTCAAAGAACCTTCGTTTGGTGCAGCAGCAACTCGGTCATCAAAATTACCAAACCAGTACAGTTTATTCATTCGCCCTATCAGAAGAGATAACGGAAGCCGTAGAAAAGCTGTGAAGCACATTGAAATAGGTAGATCGCTTACCTATTTCTTTAACTCAGGTTGTTTAGGATAGATTACTACGTGACTTGGATAGCAAAGCCTGCTATTTTGTCCGAACTTGGATAGTTAATGTAGCAAAATGTATCGTACTTGGAGGAACCCTTGAGTGATAAGCCAAAATCAGTGCTAGATGTTATCGGTTGGTGTAAAGAATTAGAGCAGCGTCTCGAAGCTCTTGAGAGTTCTTCGGGAGGGATTCTTGCGTCTGGGCAAGAAAAGCTTAAAAAAGATGAGACCCTTATGAATGTTAAAGGGGGAGATACCAGGGACACCACCATATCAGTTAAATTTGAGACTGAATTGGAGGGTGTCGTTGATATAATACCTTCTATTGTGGCATTGGACTCTGATAGCAGGGGTAACACAACATTCGACGTATATTCAAAAAACATAAGTTCAACCGGGTTTGATTTAGTGGTTTCAACATGGAGTGATTCTAGAATTAATGTGATTGTGATTAAATGGATAGCTGTCTCAAAGTTCCAGATTCCTGATGTGAATTGAGTTCTATGAATTTCCAGAAAGAATCCCTTCTCCATGATTTTAAGACATTAAAAAATCACTGCAGCATATTAGATATTGTTGAGATAAGAGTTCAGTGGTATGCGATAGGAACCAGTGAATCCTGATGGACATCTTAATTCAAAAATTGTTGCAAGAGTTCGATACCTGCCGAGAACACACTTATCACATAAAAGATGATATCATTTTAGAATATTATAAGGATACCTCTCATTTTGAAAAAGACCGGGATATCTTTTTTAGCAAAAAACCTGAAAATATTGAAGCATTCTACTTATTAGAATATCCTTTCAAAGGTCATGAAGTGTTTGATGAGAAGAAGTTCATGGATCTTGTGAATGATATTCCTGAATTCATAGTATCTCTGATTAAGAAGAGAATGGAGGCTATCCTTACTTTACCAAAATACCAGAGTGTAAAAAGACTTGACCCCGTTATGCTCTCAATAAATAATATGAAAGAGTCTTCGCGGATTATTTATCATTCATGGAATTTGTTTTTAGAAGTGTGCGCCGGCGGATCTGATGAGAAACTAGAAAAACTGCAAAACTTGCTGAAGTTATTCCAATCCGGAAAGCCTAAATATGATATACTTGGTCTCCTGCAGAACATTTACAACTCAATTATCATCATGGGAAACAGCCAGGGGTTTGAGGGCTTTAAACAATTTGATCTGATCATACACACAGATCCGCTTAAGCGAGAAACTTTATACTCCATTGCAGGTCGTGAACTTACACCCCTGAAGATTTTAAACGATTTGTCACTTGGGGAGAGTATTGAGGATTTGCCAAAATTGGTGCTAAGCCGGCTAAATCAGGATGGGTATCCTCTACTAAATGCACCAAGTCAATATTTTATACATGAACCTGGTATACCATATTCCCCTCCAGAAGATCAAAACGTGGATGTTGAGGAAGAAACTGAACTGCTAAATACCCGTGAGAGCTCTCTGGCCATCAAGTTAGCAAAGCTTAAGACACCCTTTATCACGAGAAATAAGCCCCTGTTAAATTCGCTTGTGACACTACAACCAATAATTGACTCGAAAATGAAGATTCTTATTACTGGAGAAACGGGTACCGGTAAAGATGTATTGGCGAATGCTATTCATGAAATGTCAAAACGAAAGGGCATCTTTATCGCCATTAACTGTGCAGGTATCACTGGGTCCTTATTTGAGTCAGAGATCTTTGGTCATGTCAAGGGAGCTTTTACAGGTGCAATTGCTGATAAAAAGGGAGCTTTTGAATTAGCAGATGGTGGGACTTTATTTCTTGATGAAATTGGAGATTTACCATTAGGACAACAAGCCAAGCTATTAAGGGCAGTTGAATCCAATACATTTACTCGTGTTGGAGGTCAGAAAGAAGTTAAGGTCGATGTCAGAGTAATATCAGCTACCCATATTGATCTTGAAAGACAGATACAGAATAAATTATTCCGAGAAGATCTATATAGTCGAATTAAGGGGATCACAGTTGACCTGATCCCACTTGATGACCGTAAAGAGGATGTGCCTCTCATAGGTGAGGTACTATTCAATAAGTACGCGAAAATTGAAAGCGTAAAAACGCCCAAAGAAATATCAGCAGATACCTTCCTTCCGTTATCCGGAAAATCCTGGCCCAGAAATGTGCGCCAACTGGATAATCACATCCATCGCATCGTTGCAATTTTCAAGCAGAGCAATCAATCTTTAAACGATTTGAAGTCGATTGTTAATGATGAAGTCATCGAAATAGCCATTGAAACTGACTTTGTTTTCTCAGGACCAACTGACCAACAGTGTTTCGATGCATATATCCAGATGGGGTGTAGCATCAATAAAACCTGGAAGAAATTGAGTTCGAGTAAAGACACCATGACCAAGATAATTTATGGAATTTTTGTACGATTGTTGGCTCACACTGGTGATGTGAATGCTTCTATTTCATTCCTGATTGATCACTCAGTGTTACACAAGGCAGATACACAGGTATTTGAAGACGCGTTCAAATCAGTAGTAGATTCATTAAAATTAAAGATTTCTAAAAATAAATCACTTGAGAGACAGCTTTATACCGTCGATGAACAGATAATACGGGAATTTCTGAAAAAAGTTTAAAGCCCAGCATACACAACCCGCTTCAAGTCAATAATATCCTCATTTAAGAGGATCCCATAAAGCTTCAACCACACTCAAACTACACAAGCCCTGTGTAGTTTTTTTACGTTTATTTTTTCAGCATACACAACATAACTCGTTGTTATAACACAATATACGGTTTGGCATGTTTCTGTCATTGAGGCAGGTCATGATGACAAACAATACATACAACGTGTCAATAACCGGGGAAGCCTCCTCACAAAAAAATGAGATCATCATGAATGATTTACAAGACAGAAACTCTAGTGGTGATGATGCTGCTAGCAACAATGACGCAAGTCATAAAGGAGTCAATATCAAAACAACTGTTGATCAAACGGTTAATGACGCCAGTCGCGATGAAGTCGCTGGAACTAAGGTCGAAACACTTACATATGAGAAGCTGATGCGTAAGTCAGCTGGCATAGGTAGGACAAAGAATGCTCGCAAGCTTCAGTCCTTGCGAGACGACATACGCACCGTTCAGTCTGATTTGCATGCGCAGGTTGCTGAGCTGGAAGCTTCTGTCGGTGGTATCGAAGACGATTTAGATCGTCTTGCCTGCAAGGAGAAGATAGACACACTCCAGGAGCAGGCCGAGAAGCTGGACAAAGTGCTTGGCAAGGTGCAAGCTCAGGTATCTGAGCTATTGTCAGCTTAGTAGCCTTGGTCAGGGGCATCTCTTCGGAGGTGCCCCTTTTTCTAAAAAAATCAATAGAGGTAACAATGAGCTGCAAACATAAAACAAAACAATTAACAGTCGGATCTCGAGAGGGTGAAGTTGACCTAGGTAATTATGATCTCATAAAAGAGTTGTGGAATGCAGATCTATCTACAACTCATGATTGTGAATCAGAGCCCACCCAGGGGAAAACATCAATTGTCTTTCGAAGTTCTAATGATGCTGAACTATTTCTTACGATTGTTAACTCAGGTGATGATGATAACCACCGAACGCTAACTGAGCGAGCAACTCGCTCAGGGATGGATAACAAAGAACCTTGGGCTTTAAACTTAGGTGTTTTTCCTTCAGATCAAAATAGTCGCTCTGAAGTGGACATCAATCTCTGTGTCCAAATCTTAATCCCAAAGTCAGACTACGATGATGTCCTAAATCTTATGCGGGACTTTAATAGTTAACCAATAATGGCACCTGCTACAGACCAGTGTCGTGGGTGCCCTAATAATTTAATGAGGTAATAAAATGAGTTCATCAACCCTGCCAGAATATGGCACCCCCGAATACACGAAATTCCAAAATGAGTATGATGGGAGTAAACCCGCTAGAGTCAATACACACAACATCTCATGTGAGACGGAAATGGAAGACTGTATGGAACGTCTATTTCTGAGACAAGATTTTCATCGAGCTCAGCTAGCGGATTTAATCAAAATTATCGAATCCCCAAATCCACCTAAGCACATGCAACCGATACTCAATAAGCTCATGATGTTAAATGACAGGCTCAAATACACTCTCCAACAAGCGTGTTCAGTTATTAAACAAAATAAAAAGTTAATTACCTCATCAGCCAGAGTAAAACATTTTGAGGATCTTGATACATTTCTCAAAGACAAGCTGGAGCAGATGGTTTAGCCTACCATTCTCACTAGAGGGGCATTCCTACCATTTGCGCCAATTCCTGGAATAAGAAAACTATGGAGCCAATCATGATCACGAAAGGAGTAAACATGAATTATTTAGAGATAGCTGGCGAGAAATATGGTAGTGATGAACTCACTAGTCATATCGCAAACAGGCTAGCTGAAATTGGTGTAAATAGTTTTCAATCAATCCAGGTCAACGCAGGAAACAATCATATCTCAATTGCTTTTGATGATGAACAAGATGTTGATATTGCGAATGCAATTGCAGGATCTGACTCTCAGTCTAGAAGTAATGCCTTTCAAAGCAAAAATGTTGTTTCATTCCTGCTATCCCTTGTCAATACATCAAATCAGCCAGGGTTCTGCTAGTAGGATAAATCTGTGGAACAGATGTACAGCATAAAAAGAGCCGCCAACCTATTGGAGGTAGAGCCCAAGGAAATCATGATCCTTGGGCGTAAAGCTGGCATCAGTTTCTATAGGGTTGGTGATAGTACACGTATCAGTGAACCTGGGCTAAGGTCAATAGCTCACCTGGTTACTGAGGGAACACCGCAAATGCTCAGCATATCTCGTGCAGCAGAAATCCTGGACATATCCACCAAAACACTTAGAAGATTGATTCTAACAAAAGATATACAGACATACGAAGTTGGATCAAGGATAAGACTGAAGCAAACAGATCTAGAAGTCCTTGTCTCTGACCGGGGCTAAAATTCACAATAATTATAGGATAGACTTATGGCATATATAAAAAAGATCCCTGTCAGTGCTCGTGAGAGCAAAAGCTTAATGAAATCACATGCGGGGAAAAAAGTCACCAGCTATCGATGGCAGGTTGGCTATTATGATTACAATGGGAAAAGACATCGCAGAAATTTTCCTGATAAAAAAGCTGCTGATATATTTAAAAGTAAAATAGAACTTGAACAGTATCGAATCAGTGTAGATCTAGAGCTACCACTTAAGGAAAACTTAAAATTCGAGGATATGGTCGATGAGTATTTAGATATCATAAATAAGCAAAAAAAGTCTAGAACAATCGACCGTGAAAAAACTGTATTTGCTGCTTTTGAAGTAGCGATCTCTGGAAAAATTCGTATTAGAGATATTAAGACAGAGACTATACATCAGTATATAGCATATAGAATTGATGATATTGGAATAAAACCTGTCACGGTGAACACTGAGTTGCGCACGCTGAAGACTTTCTTCAACATATTGATCAAGCATGAATACGTGCATGACAATCCTATAATTGGTATAAAAATGCTACCAGTTGAAAGGACAGCACCTAAAATATTCAGTGATAAAGAGGTGAAAGAATTATTAAAGGTAACCAAGGATGATCAAGATTATCATGATCTAGTATTAATGTATCTCCATACTGGGGCCCGTCGAGAAGAGCTGTTACCTGGTAGATTAAAGTGGAAAGATATTGATTTTGAAGCTAAGACCATTCGCCTTACAGGGAAGTTTGATAAATCACGATACGTTCCACTAGATGATACAGCCTTTGAAATAGTTTCCCGAAGAAATGAAAATACAGCGAATGAATTTCCATTTGATTTCGACTATCATTACATGTATAAGCGAATTAAAAAGTATATGGTAAAAGCAAAAATACCAAATGGAACATTACATTCCCTAAGAAGATCGTATGCTTCAAAATTAATCCAGGAAGGCACTAGCATTCATTATGTGTCAAGACTTCTAGGCCACAGCAAAATAGATGTAACTGACCAAGCATACATCCATGTGGTCACCAATGATCTTCGAAAAGAAGTTGCAATACTTGATGAATCTTGGTAGGAACCAACCAAATACGATAGAAAAGCCTGGATCTTCCAGGCTTTTTCTTGTCAACCCGTTGATTCTACTAGACATTGCCTTATCGGCTCTAGCCGAGTATTCTAGCGAATACCGCATTTTGTAATGACTAAATAATGACTATTTGGTGTCCCATGATGTCCCATTATACAGGGACAAACGATTTTCGGTGTTTCACTACAATTCTAGGATGTCACGTTTCCGGCCGATCTGCCCTAAAAAACAAAACCCCTCGCAACTCTAATTGTTACAAGGGGTTATTGGTCTGTACGCCCGACAGGATTCGAACCTGTGACCCTCTGCTTAGAAGGCAGATGCTCTATCCAGCTGAGCTACGGGCGCGCATGTCAATGTATTAGAAAGCCGTTGCTCTATCCAGCTGAGCTACCGGAGCAGCTGGCTTGCTTATTAGCGTGCCATATTATTTGACAGGTCGTGAATAAGCAAGTCAAAGGCATCGCTGAATCCAAGAAGTCTGAACCCCTTTGCTGCCTTGCACTTTTACATGATTCCCTTACATTGATATCACTCACAGACCAAAACCAGTACCCCGAGGACAAACATGAAAAAGACAAAACGATTACTCCTGACAACTTGCTTCATCAGCTTTTCAATTATACTTAGTTCATGCACCGTCTACTACAACACCTCCGATGTCAAGAAGACATTTTCTAAATCTCAGAGAGAGATCAACAAAACGCTGGGAAAGATTGCAAAAGATCGTCGTGAGAAACGTGGTATTTACAACCAACTGATGAGCAAGATTCCTGATTCAACAGCAACCCCCTATCCGATGCTGTCAAGGGAATTGATAGAGATGAAGCGATCTTTTAACCAGCTAAAGCAAACCACCAAGCAACTGGAACAGCTTAAAGCAAATTTTAACCGTCTGGTTAAGGGAACCAAGAAAATCGAATCCGGGTCATCAACGTGGGATGACTTTCAAATCATTAAAGAGGAATTTGACACCCAATCTGGGAATTTTGAATCACAGGCGAATGACTATAACAAGTCCTCCAATGATTTTATCAAACTGCTGAATAAACACGAAATTTCACATTTAAAGGTTGTTGAAATCAAACAGCAAATAGACAAATATCTCGTGGAACTAAATCAGTCCATTGATCAATTGTCAACTGAACTTATTCGGAGCAGTCAAAATCCCAAGATGGACAAAAAAGTATTGACTCAGTTGGAAGAGATATTGAGCCAGGTAAGGGCTGATCGAGAAACTCTGGATTCCCTCATAAGGAAATTTGAAATAGAGGTCGGGAGTGAACCCAAGGTCTGGTCAGGTCCCGGTATGCATTCGCACTCGATTCTCAGGGATATGCAGGAAATTGGTGATAAAATTTCCGCACAGGGTCAAGCATTTAATAAGCTGGCAAGCAAACTGTAAGCACTACCCCAAAAACAATTTCCTGATACTCTGAACTAGCTTTTTGATGGGTCTTCCGTCGATCCTATGGGGATCATTTATATTTTTGCGAACCGAATCAAAACCTATCATTGGTGTTTTAACAATTTTTTCCATTAGAAAATAGGCATTAAAAGCTTCAAAATTTTGCCTTAAAAGCACATCTTTGGATCTCCTGTTGTCATAAGGCAGCAGCAGGGCTTTCAGTTTATCAACACTGGAAGACTTGACCATATAGGCAAAATGTCCAGAATTGACGCTCTTCCCCTCCGTTTTGCGGGGTGTGCCAATAATCTCGTTACAGGATCACAATCCAACTTATGCCAGCCCAACCAGAGCATATCCCAATCTTCCGGAACATTGCTCCACTTGATAGCTGAGAGGTCTGTCGAAAAGCGATGATTAAAAACAGCATCATCTTCAAAGACAAGACCCACCTCACATTGGGGATCTTCTGCAATTTTTTCCCAGACATGGACATGACTTAAAAGGGTTCCCAGACTCCCTGCCAATCTCAATTTGAAGTCATCACTCAAGTATCCGCGTTTCTGATAATCGTCAGTATTCACATCCAGACCATAAAGAGCAGGAAACCATTCTACTTCCAGACCAGCTTTTTTGGCAAAACGATAGAAATTTTTTCGTCTCTTAGGACTGCGTTCAAGACTGATGAGATAGGCTTTGTCATAATTCATGGAATAGTTCCTTTGACATAACGTATTTCACTCCAGTCAAATATCCAGTCTTAAAATTTCATTACACCAAATAATCAGTCTCATTCTATAGGTCCTTGAACAGATGAAAGGTTGCAGAGCAGCCCTAAATAAAATTACTTTCTCCCCTTAATTGACAGGCAATTAGATAAGGGACCATCACGTGAGCACCACATCAATGCGGACAAATTTTATCCTGATACTCATGATCGGGACAATTGCGCTAAACAGTTGCATCCATCTCCCCTCGAATAATAAGCACGATGAGATTCATGCCATCATTGAGAAGGCCAATTCTGACTTCTATCTGGATTCGCGGATCTGGTATCAGGACATTCAGGCTGAAATTGCGGGAGAAACCATCATTCTCACTGGTGAAGCCTTTTATTCCATCCCTGTTCGTGGTATTTCACGTAAACTGAAAAAGGCAGGTTATGATTTTGAGGTGATTGACAATGTCCATTATCTCCCTGAAGCATTTCCGGGTGATCTGGCCTATGGTATTATTACAGAACCATATATAATGGGTCGCTATAAACCTGTTGATCATAAACAGGAAGGCACCGAAATGCTGTATGGTGAACCGGTACGGCTTATCCGCGAAAAGGGTGACTATCTACAGGTTCAGTCCGCCATTGGTTATCTAGGGTACATTCCCAAGGATGCCTTGCGGCGTGTGAACCTCCAGGAGTGGAACCGCTATCAGATCGGCAAACAGGCTGTCTTTATCAGCAATGACACGCTGGATAATGGAGTGGTAATCATGATGGGCAGCCGGCTATCCTACCTTGAGAATGAAAAGGTGCTTATGGCTGACGGCGAGGAAGTCATGCTTCCACAGGAGCACTACAAAATTATTGATCCGGCAGTCAATCCACTTCGCCAGGAGATTCTCACATCAGCTCAGCAATACCTGGGTCTCCCCTATGTATGGGGTGGACGATCCGCAGATGGTGTGGATTGCTCAGGGTTTGTGATGCAGTGTTATGCTTTGAACAACATCAATTTGCCAAGGGATTCTGATGAAATAGCCAACGTGGGTCGCATGGTTGGATATCCTGGATGGATGGATGCTATGCTTCCAGGGGACGTGTTATTTTTTGCCGGAAGCCGGCGTATGATTACACATACTGCCATCTATATGGGTGATGGCAAGGTCATTCATAGTCTGGGCAAAGGTGTGCAGATTGAAAGCATGAATCCTGAAGATGCGAACTATTCTGAAAGCTTAGAACGAAGATTCGCTTTTGCTAAACGCATTTTCGAATAAAAAGCTCATGACACACAGATTCTACCTACCTGTGTTGCTTCTGGCGAGCACACTACTCTGCAATTGTTCAACACAATTAAATAGCCACAGTATTATGACCTACAACATTAGACACGGAGTGGGTCTGGATGGCGTTCTAGACCTGAAGCGTACAGCACGGGTTATCAAGGCTGCCAATGCTGATATTGTTATTCTTAATGAAGTCGATCATGGCACTTCTCGATCATTTGGGGTTGATCAGGCTGATAGTCTTGGGAGGCTGTTGGATTTGTTCGCCGTATTTGGTAGATCCATAGATTATGATGGTGGGCAATATGGGAATGCGCTCTTATCCAGATATCCCATCATTGACTTTCATATCATTGATTTATCCACGGATAGTCTTTTAGAGGGCAGGAGTGTCTTTTTAAGCCGAATCGATGTCAAAGGCGACACTCTTGTCATTATGGGGACACACCTCGGTTTAAGCCCTGAAGAGCGATGGGAGCAGGTTGAACGTATCATCAAGACGCTTCCTGAACAGGACAGGCTGATTTTGGCAGGTGATTTTAATTTTGAATCTGATTCGGAGAATTATATCCGATTGAGAAAAAATATGAGAGACGGACTTGCTGAAATCACGGCAGAACCTCGCCCAACTTTTCCAGCCGATACTCCGGACCGACGTATTGATTACATTTTTATTGGTGATGGTATAGAGGTTACGGAGATGGCTGAATATCAGCATCCCGAGATCCCGACTGCATCAGATCACTTACCTCAAATCCTGCATTTCAGATAAAAAAAGCGGCGATCCATGTCGCCGCTTCATTAAATCAGTTTATTAAGGGAGATTAACTCGACAAAGACCTGAGTTTCTTCTCGAAATCTGAAAGTTCATCTGGAGGGAGATCCACCTCAATTTCCACTTCTTTCACCGAATCTGAAACCGGTTGTGGCTCAGGTGGAGCTGCCACCGTTTCAGGCTCATCCAGATCGTCGCTGAATGATGGCAATTCTACAGCAGGTTCAGGCTCAACAATGGGAGCTGCCGATTTTAATTCTGTTGTTGGGGGTGCCGGGGCAGCCTGTGGTGTCGGTGCTGCCTGCGGTGCAGGTGCAGCTTTGGGTATTGGAGGTGCTTGTGGTTCAGGTTGAGGCGCTGAGGTTAAGATATTATCTCGTGGAGTAGGTTTTTTCCCCTGCAATTGTCCCAACATGGCTTTCACTTCTTCATTAAACTCACTTACAGTGGCTTCCATGCGGCGCATCAACTCATCCATGAGAACCTGGCCATAATTGGAATCAATCCCATTCATGAGATTTCCCAGGTTGTCTTTCAGGTATTTCGTCCTGCTCTCAGCATTCTTTAAATCGATGTCGCCCATTATTCCTCCGGCTTGAATTGAATCTGAATTTAAAAGACCACCCATGTCAAAGCAAGGGCACATTCAGATGTTGATCTTTGATGTATTTTACTTCTTTCGAGGACTATTCTTCCGAAAATAGCTGTTTAGCCAACCCCTCTGAAAATTATCATAATTGCCCTTTTCAATGGCACGACGAATGTCCGCCATAAGGTCTTGATAAAAGGTCAAGTTGTGAATAGTTGCCAGGGTTTCTGCCAGTGGATCCTTTGAGAAAAAGAGGTACCGCAGGACCATCCGTGAGTAGGTCTGGCAGGTATAGCAGCGGCAAGCTGTATCCAGTGGATATTTATCCTTACGAAAAACTTTGTCCATGATCCGCAACTTACCCATTCTGGTAAACAAGGTCCCCTGTCTGGCATAGCGTGTGGGAATGACACAATCAAACATATCAATTCCTCGCTCAACCGAGGCCAGGATATCTTCCGGCAAACCGACGCCCATGAGATAACGAGGTTTCATCGGCGGCAATAATGGAGTGGTATAGCCAACAACTTCTTTGAGTAGATCCAAGCCCTCGCCGACACTAACCCCACCGATGGCAAAACCATCAAAAGGAATATTAGTAATCTCAGTGGCACTCTGGCGTCTCAAAGATTGGAAAATGCCACCCTGGACAATCCCAAACATGAATTGATGATCCTGAAGCGGATACTCGCGACTTCTCTCAGCCCAACGCGTTGTGCGCTCGACAGATTTCTGGACATAATCCTGGGGAGCTTTGTAATCGACACATTCATCAAAGGCCATGACGATATCTGAACCAAGATCTCGCTGGATAGCCATGGATTGTTCTGGTCCGAGAAAGAGTTTTTCTCCATTTTCCTCAAACTGGAAAGTGACACCTTTTTCTGTAATCTCTCTGCCTTCCATTGAAAAAACCTGAAAGCCACCAGAATCAGTGAGGATAGTCCCCTCCCAACCCATAAAGCGATGCAAACCACCAGCGCGCTTCACAGTTTGAAGTCTTTCACCCAGTGAGAGGTGATAAGTATTTCCCAGAACCACCTGTGCCCCAGATTCTGCCACATCACGCATGGGCGTGGAACGCACATAACCAGCGGTTCCAACAGGCATAAAGGTAGGAGTCTCAACCTTGCCATGCTCGGTGAAAAAATGACCACGTCGAGCACCTGAAGGATCAGTCCGTGTCAGTTTAAATTGTATATCTTTTTTACTCTCTACCATGAATCAACCTCTCTAACAAATATTTCTTTGCTTCAGAACTATCAGCCTGACCTAACACACCGGTCTGAATCTTTAGTGACACGATGGGACCACTTAGCAACAGATCCAGTGCAAGATACTCCGAGGACTGCTCCTTGAGCCCACAAAAATCACCTATTGTACTCCCCACAAAATTTTCTGCATCATCCTCATTAAGTAGAAGTTCGCATCCCTCCAGACGGCTTTGGCCCCCAGTTGAATCAACATGGTAGATTTCAATCAGGATTTGATCATCCTCAAAATCACTGACATTAATGAGATAGCGTGGTAGTGAGTCCAGTCGAATCATGAGCCAGCCGTTTTCGCCCGAAACTTTATATGGCTCAACCCCCACTAGTAGATGTCCTGGTTCATCCCCAGGCATTGTGAGCTGGTATTCCCCTGGATAGTTCTGAAGTACACGTTCAGCTGGACTCTTGCCCTGATGTTCCTCGAACCAACCCGTAACCTGCAAGGTTCTGAAGAGAATAATTATCATAAAGGCCAGGGTGATAATGCTGACAATATAATAAAGGTTTAATTTCCGCATCTTCACTCCCCCCTTCTCATGATATCTAGGTGTTGGAATGGGCGATGATCATCCACATATCCTGAGTATAATTCTCCTGGCTGTCTATAGTGAAGTCAGCAGCATTCAGGTTCTCGATGGCCTGATCCCTGGCAACACGATGTGCTTTTCCAGGTCCCCGTTCCTTTTCCGCTTGAGGATCCCAATCTAGAATTAGTATCTTTCCACCAGGTTTCAGTGTACGCTTTATCTCAGCAAGATTTTCCATGGGATTCTTAAACTCATGGTATACAGCAATGAGGACTGCTGCCTCTACTGAATCATCTTCAACATCCATTTTGACTTCTTCTACGTGAAGAATCTGAATATTGTCAGGTGTGTTTCTCTGTCTGAGGAGTGAAAGCATATCTTCCGACATATCGGCTGCGATGACCATACCTTCACCCATGGCAACTGCGGCAGGAAAGGTGAAAAAGCCATTTCCGCATCCCAGATCCAGTATTGTGTTGCCCGATCGAATACCCAATTTTTGCAAAATGATATCTGGTTTCAACTCCTGATACCGTTCAGCAGCAATGAGTCTTTCAGCACGGCTAGGATCAAATTTTTTATGTGACATTCATATCTCCTGATTCAAAAAGCTTATGTAAATCCTCTCGGAGGATTTGACTGTGGTGATAATTAGACTGAAATCCAGCCCAGGTTACAGGTAACACACCAACACCTGTGCTGGAGATAAAAGCCTCATCCATATCCTGCACATCGTCCTTAATTATCAAGGTTTCCCGTACTTTAAGATGACGTCTTTCTGCCAATTCCATGATAGTATCTCTGATGACACCTGGCAATACACCCAACTCAAGTGATGGTGTCAGCAAGATATTATCTTTTATAAAAAATACATTTCTGATGGCGCACTCTGTGACATAGCCGTCTCGATTGACAAACACGGGCTCAAAAGCGCCGGCATCCTCAGCATCTTTTTTTGCCAGCATATTCCCTAAATAATTGCCTGATTTGATAGCTGGGTGAAAACGTAATATGGGATAGTTCTTCTCTTCAAGAAAAACGACCTTTACTGGCCACTGGTCTGGTTCATTGATAGGTCGCGAGGTCATATAAAGGGCCGGATTTGATTCTGATCGCCAGGGTGACCCCTCGGTGATTCCCCTGGTTATTATGATGCGAGTTAAGGCATTGTCCAGATCATTTTTTGAGATGTAAGTTTGCAAAATTCCTGGGATTTCTGCCAGCAGGTTAGTACCTGCCATATGAATGGTTTCCATCCCACTATGCATGCGATCCATGTGCTTTTCCAGCCGGAAAGCCCGCCCGTGATTGACCCGAATGGTCTCAAACAGACTGTCACCGTATAGAAAGCCTTGATCGTTAAATGGCACTACTGCCTTTTGAGCCTCAACCCAGGATCCATTTGCGTAAATTAGCATTGTGTCTGAACCTCCATCCCGTATAGGATAGCATAAATCGAGGCTGTGACAAATGGGAATGATTTAAACTTATTTTTGACGATGGAGTTTGTTTACCTATTACCAATAAGTACGGATTGTACCTATCCGTCTTCGCGAGGGAAGGATGACCGTGGCGATCTCGAATTTATTCAATTTAATCGAATCCAAACAATGATGAGGATAAGTCGGTCCAATCGGGGTTATCCTTTTCTATCAGTTTTAACTTATTCTTTCTAGAGCCAGCTTTGATTTGTTTTTCTCTGACAATTGCATCAGAAATAGAGTTGAATGGTTCAACATATACAAGCTTCTGAAGATTGTACCTTGCGGTAAAGGAATTTGGTCGGGTTTTGTTCAAGTGGTCATACAAACGATTTTCAAGATCACTCGTTACCCCAGTGTATAAAACTGTGTTACCCTTATTGGTAAGGATGTAAACGACACATAGTGCTCGCGCCATAAATTCTCGATTTAAAAAGTTAGATGCCAAAGATATTTAGGTAGTGTGTTCAGGCCTAGTTGAAATTTTGAGATTGCGTCGTCGTTTGCACTCCTCGCAAAGACAGGAAGTGAATTTTCAGAAGGGCGTATCATACTTTGAGAACCTCAGCAAAACACAGCAGATGGCAGGGATAGTGTCGATTGTGGGATGTACTAGAAACAACAAAGGGCCCGAAGGCCCTTCATTGTATGACACCCACTTTGGGGGTCTGTTATTTGCGGACGACCTCAGCATTGATGATTTCTCCCAGGACTTCGCCGCCACCTGCGAGGATCACCTTTACATTCGGTTCATCGCCTCTAACTTCAATATTTCCTTTTACCTTTGATTTTCCATCAATGGTAATGACCAATTCTTTATGCTCTTTATAACTTGGCTTTTTGTTGTCTCTATCGATGATGATATCTCCACGGACTGTACTCTTTTCATATAGAGAAACATCACCGTTCACAGTGCTCAAATTTCCTGCAATAATGGTTTGAGTCACCTTCATATCTCCATTTACAGTTTCCAGATCACCAACAATGTGGACTTCACTTTTGCAGCGAATTTCTCCATTTACAGTTGAGACATCGCCATCAATTTTTACCTCTCCACCCAGTAGAATGGAACCATTTACACAAGATACTTCACTGGCTTTTGAGTTTCGATCCAAACTAATACTTCCATTCACACAGGAGACTTCACCAACTTCGCTGTTCTCACCAATATTAATTTCACCATTTACTGTGGTGCAGTTTCCATCAACAACTGCTTCATTGCCCACATTTATAGTACCATTTACAGATCGTAAACTTCCCTTGCGGTGTTCTCCATCGCCAACTTTAATGCTTTTATTTATATGAGTGTCTGAAGATGCGCCACAAGCCAACATCACAGTTGCTAAGGCTACTAAAGCAGTATGTTTCATAAGTCTAATCTCCCAGGTCATTTTTTTTTGTAAATTATTCATCATGGTGCTTTTATATAACCAAGTGCTGTGCCACCCATTAAAAGCATATTCATATAGTAATGTTTATATTGACTATACAGGTAGTGAATCAGCGCATTAAGGGGCAGAAAAAAGGTCTGAAACTCATCATAATGATATGTCACCATATCATCGTGATATAAGCGGGCTGTATTTTTCTTAGGAGGGTTACTATTTGAGGTGAAACAAATTCGGTTCAACGATCTGATTGTGTAATGCAGCCAGTGTTTGGGGCGCTGAATCCTTGAGATAGCTTTCCATTGATTCAATCTCAGCCTGCGGAATAGCATATCTACTCACAAATTTGATATTGAGAGGTTCATCATCAGCTGAATGAGTCATCTGATTGCTTGAAACGAGTTGCTCAACCAGTAACTCATTGGGATTGAGTATTCTACTTGCACAGCCCCGCTCACCTAGTAAAGTCTTGAAAATTTCAGTCTGGTATCCGTAATGGGTACATCCAAGGAAGACCGTGACATTTTCAGGTTTGTCATCAAAGCGCTGCAAAGCCTCATCCACATAGCCGCTTAATAAATTTCTACATCCCTCTCCACTGGCATCATTAGATATGGCGTGAGCTAGCCCTGGACATTCCTGAGCAGATATATCAGCTTTATTGGCTGAGATAAGACGTGGATAAGTGCCGGCCTCTGTGGTGGTTTCGGTAGCGAAAATGATCAGCTTGTGGTCGGGATATTTTTCCATACCAGCATTGACCATTGCAACTCCAGCATCCACAATACCCTTCACCTCAACTGTAGCGTTGGAGGCAAAATCGGTAGCATCATAGATGACACTGAGCGTGTTGCAGGCGATGGCTATTTTATCTGGAGTATATCGGTTGAATGCTGCTTTTAGAAATTGATCAAAGAGATCTATCCGCGCTTCCTGCGTTTTGAGCGAGTTGTAGCCAATACGGTCATCTGGTGTCGCATTCACATACAGTAATTCGATGCCTTGTCCGAGGTTTTTTTGAGCCAAGGACTGTTCCAAACCAGCGCAGACTGACAAACCACCCAGCCCCGAATCTGTTATCATCCATCGCATGCAAAATTAAACAAGCATCTTATGATAACGACCCGTTAACAGATCTTTCAAGATGGGGATATGGATGCGCTTCATCTCAGTTATCTCCTGAGAAGGAAGTTCGTAGGTAATGATTGGGATCGCCTGTTCTTTGCACCAGGAGCCAAATGAACCAGGAGTGGCATAACCGACATCAGGGACCAATTCTAAACCACTGCGCTGTGCAATATCTTTGGCTATGGATGAGGCATCAGGATCATCCATACAACCAAGGAACCCATGAATAGAAACAATAAGACTTGGCTTTATTTCCAGTATCAATTTAATGAGTGCTTTGGTCTCAGACTCTGAGCCAGGTACATCACCCGGGCTCAGCGCAATATTTTGAGGAGTACCGGGCCGATTGCGGTAGTACACAGGATCAGGGGACCAATTGTCGGTAGGATAATTTCGATTGAGATCAACCCCTCTGGAATTGCAACGTGTACCTGCAACAACACCGTCAGGATTAGCAGCAAGAATGACTGATGATTTTAATTCGTGATCTTGAATAGAACGCAGACATTCTGAAAGGAGGACGGTAGAGAGTGATTCATCGCCATGGATGGCGCCCATTATCAAAATTTGAGGTAATTCTGAATGTGGTTCATAAACCTCCAGTACAGACCCCTTTTCACTATACCCATAACAGCGGGGTATATATGTGAGGGGTCCAAACTCAGATGGAGAATGAGACATATTTAATCTGGATTAAACTCAGGCTTGAGCTTGAACGCTATTTGATGGCTGAACTTTTGGGATATCCTGATTCTTACAAGGAATTGTAAAATAAAAGACACTACCGACTGGCTCAGCATCTTTGTAGCCCACTTTTCCACCATGTTGCTCAATGGTCATCTGCGAAACCGCCAATCCCAGACCTGATCCAAGACCCTTAGCAGTTTTACGAGAACTCAATTGAGCATATTTATCGAATATTTTATCCTGTTGATCCTTATCAACACCAGGGCCATTATCAGTAACTGAGAAATAAAGAAATGCTTCACCGCCCTTCTTTATCTCCTCAAGCTTCACACTGATCTTTGTTCCATTGGGTGTGTGCTCGATGGCATTTCCAATAAAATTGGTGATGACCTGTTCAATTTTCAATGCATCACAGTGACAGGAAGGCAGACCATCTGGAGCACCAAAGCTGACTTCAGTTTCATTCAGGTCAGCTACAGGTCCCAACATCTCAATTGATGTCCTGATGATGGGCTTAAGGGGTGTCTCTGTTTTATTGAGGACCATCTTCCCTGCTTCAAATTTGGAAAGATCTAGCATCTCATTCACAAGCTGCAGCATTTTTTGGCTAGTTTTGCGAATGGTCACGGCAATTTCCTTGATGCGATCATAGGGTTTTTCACCCATTTTTAACAATTCAGCAAAGCCAAATACTGATGTAAGCGGGCTTTTCAGATCGTGGACCAGCATGGCAGTAAAGTCGGCCTTAATTCGCAAGGCTTGCTCCATTTTTTCTTGCTCGGCCTTTCTAATAAGCCGACCACGATAAAATACAAAGCCCAGAAAAAGAACCAGAATAGCAATTGAAAATCCAAATACTACCCACATAACTGTAAAGGTTCTCTGGTATTCAATATCCTTTATAAATGCTTCGCCCTTGAGTTCATCCAACTCTCTATCACGTTTATCCAGCTCGTAGCGAATTTCAAGCTCAGCAACACGTCTATTACTTTGTTGCCGGTTAATCTCATCTCGAGTCAGCTGAAGGGCTTTTTGATAGACCAGTGCTTTACCAGCTTGACCAAATCTTGAATAAGCCACAGTCAGCAGATGATTTGCTCTTTCAATTGTCAGAAAATCTTGAATTTGTTCTGCAATATTTAATCCTGAGAGGAGGGAACTAATCGCCTTGGCTTGATCTGCCTCCTGCATGTAAAGATCACCCATTTGCAGAAATATCTCAGCCGAAATTGCGTCTTCACCCACAGATTCCGCCAGCTCCTGACCCTGTTCATAATAAGAGATTCCATTGGGGGTATCGCCAGATTCCTGATAGACCCTGGCCACATCACTTAAGGCAACGGCTATATCGCCCTGATTTCCAATAGTCCGTTTCATTTCCAGAGCATCCAGAAAATATTTTTGAGCTGTGCTGAGCTGGAATTGATGGTAGTGAAGTTCACCTAAACTTGTATACAGGTTCGCCAAAAGCTTGAAAGCTTCATTTTCATCAGCAATAACCAGGGCCCGTTCAAGATGACTTTGAGCTTCTTCAAAACGGCGTAAGGTCATCAAGGTTTGTGAAAGTTTGTTCTCGCTGCGGAGAACACCTTCATGATCATTTAGTTTTTCATGAATTCCCAGTGAACGTTCGAAGAAACGGAGGGCCTTTTCTGTCTGACCCCACTGTGAAAACACATCACCAATCATCATAACTGTCGCTGCGATTTCTTCCTCTTTATTGATATCCTCAAATATCATCAGAGCGCGCAAGAAATAATCCAGGCTCTGGTCACTTTGATTAAGCAAACTGTAGGTACGACCTATCGTCCTGAGAGTCATTGCCAACTGATAGTCATCGGAAAGAGATTCAAAGATGTTCAGCGCCAACATGGCGTGATCAAGAGCGTCCCTATAATTTGCCTGGTCTATATAAAAAAGAGTCAAGTTTGTATGTGCGACCGCCTGACCATATTGGTCTTGCAAAGAAATGGCTAAATCTAATGCCAGGTTGGCATAGCGTTGGCTTTTGCCCCATTCCTTGACGGCATGTGCTTCTGAGAGTTGATTCATTAAATCAACAGTCTCACCTTCTGTGGTACTGCGAAGTATCTTTTTCAGGCTGTCGATTTCTGCGGATTCTTCAGCGAAAAGTCCTGAGACCATGAATATGACGAGACACGCAGTTAGTAATCTGACCGGTACTTTGATAATCAAGGTGACTCCACTAAATTTTTTCTATCCAAGGGTTCACAATGAGCCCTAATAAAATGAACCGAGCTTCAATCTAGCAAATATATCATAGTGTGTCAATTTGTTGCTACTTTATTCTGTATGACAAAATATCTTAATTTTTCAATTGATTTGGAAACAAATGTCTGGTTTTTATATTTGCAAACATATGAATAAATATATAAGCATGCTCTTTTTATGGGCCGTATCGCTATCTGCACAGGGGATTAATGCGGAAATAAAACTTGATGTAAAAAATCTTGATGATGTTCCACGCCAGGCTGTCTCCCAACTTGCTTCAGATATTACCTATTACATTGAGAGTACTGAATGGACATTTGAAGATTTACCCACTGACTTTACCATCCAGGCAACGATTTATCTGGATAGTTACATCGAGTCGGGTTCCCAGAAAATATATACCGGGAAGGCTTTCTGGGGAAATGGTGATGACCAGAAGTACTTTGATAAAAGCTGGCAGTTCACTTTTAATCCGGGTGATGCACTATTGCGTTCGAGAAGTTTTAATTCTCTCACCTCATTTTTGGACTATTGGGTGCTGACAATACTTGGTGGGGATCTTGACACCTGGAGTCAGTTTGGTGGCAGTCAACTCTATACAGAAGCACGCCAGGTTGCCCGAAATGGTTCCAACGATTCGTTTTCACTTGGCTGGAAAGAAAGATTAGAAGACATCGAAAAATTGAGCCGCAGCCAGAATTTTCGAAAAATGAAGTTTGCTTATTACGAGACTATCGATCAATGGGATTCGGGCAACAAGGATGAAGCCCGTGAGACTCTGGCTGAATTGATGCAAAATTTGGAGTCCAGCATCAAACTGCAAGATTCACGAATCATTACCAAAAACTTTCTGAATGCCAAGCATGAGGAATTCGCAAACTTCCTCTATGAAGTCGGTGAAGTTTCCTATTTGCAGCGATTGAGTAGAGCCGATGAGGATCATCGCGATCACTATGATCAGATCTTGATTGACTGGTAAAGCTTCTATGGCAGCAGCTTCTATTTTACCCCTATTCACCTTCTCCCCTATATGATCATCCTAAAAACCGAGCGTCTCTTGCTTCGGAGAATGACCCTGAATGATGATGATTTTGTCCTTGAACTCGTAAATGGTCCTAAGTGGCTTAAGTACATCGGTAGCCGCGATGTTGGTACACTTGAGCAAGCCAGAGATTATCTGGAAACTAAGGTTATACCAAACTACGAAGCCCTGGGTTTTGGTTTTTACATCATTGAAAGACTGGCTGATCAGGTTCGGGTTGGTAATTGTGGGCTTACCCATCGAGATGGCATGGAACATGCAGATATTGGTTACTCCCTCCTTGAACAATATGAGGGATATGGGTATGCCTTTGAAGCGGCCTATGCTGTGCTGAAATACGGTTTTGAAACCCATAAGCTGGATCATATCGAGGCTATTGCAACTAGCAACAACAGTCGATCGCTTCATTTGTTGAGAAAACTGGGGATGCATCACAAAAAGATGATAAAATTACCCGATGATGACGAGGAGTTGATGCTTTTCGGTATCGATGCGCCACAAAAGGAGAAATAGAATGAGACTCATCAAATCAATACTGATGATGAACCTTATAATTAGTCTAATAAGTTGCCAGGATACACTCACTAATGATGAATGGTTGGCCACTTTACCATCCCCCTGGACATTGACCCAGAAACAGATGAGCGAGACGCTCCCTCAATTCCAACAACGCTTTCCTGATTTTCAACAACGCCTTAAGCATATTGCCCTGTGGCGAGTGGGCACTCCCTATGAAATATTTAAACTTGGTGAAGAGGTAGAGCCAGACCTTGATCCGATAATTCGATATGATGTGTCTGACTGTACGGGTCACAACCTTACATCGCTGGCTGCGGCAAAAAGTTCAAACTGGGAGGAAGCTCGAAAAAACATGATCCAGCTGCATTACAAAGCTGACTCCAATGGCCTCAAACAGCCAACCTATAGATCAAGATGGCACTATACTGTTGATCGAATCACCATGAATCCCAACACGGTAGACATTACCCAGACTCTCCTCCACAAAACCGCCCTTGATTCAGTAAATATCACATTGAATGAAAAGGAAGATGGGAATGAATTTCTTGATCTGAGCTGGAACCGCAATATGACTGCCTATTACATACCCAACAGCGAGATCACACCAGAACTCCTGGCCAAATTACCCACCATAGCAGGTGTTACTTTTGTAAAACCAAAATACTTTAAAATGGGAATCGTCATGGGTCATGAAGGGATGATAATTGATGGTAAATATCTGGTCCATGCTTCACAAAGCGCTGGAGAGACAGTGAAGTTGGATTTCTTGAAATATTATTTCCCTGAAGAAGGAGCGTTTTTTGGTGGTATCATGATTTTTGAATTTAAAGAGAACGGCTAGCAAAATTTGGAGAAACTATAAATATGATTACTAAAACATTATCCACCACTCACCGCAGTCAATTTCTCAACATCACTTCATTGGTTATGGAAGCCCTAGCTGAGAGTGGTGCAAAATCCGGCGTCCTGACCGTTTTTGTTTCACATACTACAGCTGGCATTACTATCAACGAAAATGCAGACCCTGATGTGACGAGAGATATGATCAATATTCTCGATAGAACCATTCCCTGGGATCACACTGATTATAAGCATTTTGAGGGAAACACAGCAGCCCACATGAAAGCCTCTCTTATGGGTAACTCCACCCAGATTATTGTTGAGGAAGGTCGCTTACAGCTCGGAACTTGGCAGGGAATCTATTTTTGTGAGTTTGATGGACCGCGTGAAAGAAAAATCCGTGTGAAGGTGGTGAGTTAATAACTAAGGAATTGTATTCCTGAATAGCTCCGTAGAGAATTTGACACCACTCTCGGGGTGTTTTAATGATCTCATAAGGACAAAACTGTAGAGAAGTGGATTGATTTCCTGGATTTCATCTAAATATTTAACAATATCTTCCTCTAAATAACCTAACAAACCAAGCGCATAGTTTTGATTAAGAATATCCACTGCCGGTAGCGGATAGTCACTGCCATACAGCAACCTGGAATGTAAATCTTGACGTGCCAGAATTCCCTTCAAAGAATTTCCAACTTGATTGACCAGGGTCATTCCAGAAATATCAGCAAATAGCAATCCCTCATAAACCGGGTCGTCAAACAGACGCATAAAAAGTGAGAAATTGTCAACTTCTGGAAGAGAGGAATCCTCCAGATCGTGAGATGTCCCCGATGTGGCGCAATGGCAGACAATAACCTTTACCTGTGCGTCCAAAGCTCGTCGCAATAACAGCGGATTGCCAAGATGTTGTCTACCCTGGGAGTCCAGCGCCAGTTCTGTGCCAGCATGACTCAGGAGCACCATATCCAGACGGTTCATCGCATCATAGAACGGATCACATAGGGGTGAAGAGGGATCAATTCCCTGGGCATTTGGTAGCCATTTGACCACACGAACCCCTTGAGTTGCCCACTTCTCTAGCTCAGCGATAGCATCCAACCTATAGGGGTGGATTGATATGACGGGGAGAATTTTGTCTGGGTGAATTTGACCCAACCCAACCACATAATCATTGGGGATATATATTTCATAGTTTTCTGGATCTTGATCTCCATTTTCCAGGTAGAAACGATCTAAAGCCAGACTATTCACACGAAATTCACCAGGTATTTTTTCAATTTGCGCCAGGAGATGCTGCAAATATTGTTCATCAGCCAATGCTTCATTCGTCACACTACCAGCATCCATGAAATAATTAAAGCGCGTTAGCTTGAATGGGTGTAAATAGGATCGTGTATCAGGGTGTACTTCAATGCCGCTTGCTGTATTTCCCAATCCCAAGATATGAACATGGTGGTCCACAAGTGTATCACCTTGAAAAGGAGCGAAAGCACTATCAACGAGAGCCTGTGCTTGCGGGCTCATTGATTTATTAATATCTGGAACGAGATCTGCATCGCAGCCTGAGAGGGTCAGGACGACAGGAACCAGCAACAACGTTGCATATAAATGGAAAAGGGAGCACGGTTGCACTCCCTTTTCCCATATAGTCAGAGGTCTAGAGTTTGGTTTCAGCAACCACACTTGAGACATGTTCAGCAGTTACTTTTAGCGCTGCTTTTTCATTATCATTGAGTTTGACTTCGATCACTTTTTCGATTCCGCCTGCGCCAATGACGCAAGGGACACCGATGAATAAGCCATCAATATCGTATTCACCTTCACACAAGGCTGCGCTTGGGATGATACGTTTTTTGTCCAACAAGTAAGATTCAGCCATATCGATGGCAGACTGAGCGGGGCTAAAGAATGCGGAGCCATTGCCCAGCAGTTTGACAATCTCGCCACCAGCCATTCTGGTCCGTTTTTCAATAGCATCAAGTGTTTCAGCATCCAGCAGTTCTGTCACAGGTACACCACCGACAGTGGCTAGACGTGTGAGGGGAACCATAGTATCACCATGGCCACCGAGAACGAGACAGGAAACGTCTTGTGTTGAGTAACCAGTTTCCATAGCGATAAATGCCTTGAAACGTGAGGAGTCTAGTGCTCCAGCCATACCGATAATTTTATTCTTTGAAAAACCAGAAACTTTGTAAAATGCATAGACAATGGCATCCAGGGGATTGGATACAACAATCACAAATGCATTGGGGGCATATTTTTTAACATTCTCAGCCACATTGGAAATGATTTTCAGATTGATACCCAGCAAATCATCGCGAGACATACCTGGTTTACGAGGCACACCTGCAGTAATAATAACCACATCTGAATCAGCGATATCAGCATAATCACTGGTGCCAGTAATATTGACATCATAGCCTTCCAGGGGACGCATTTCCATGAGATCCAGGGCTTTTCCTTTAACGGATCCCTCAAAGTCAGGGATATCTAAAATAACAACATCACCCAATTGCTTCTGTGCAGAGATAAGAGCCAAAATCTGACCGATCTGTCCACCACCGATAAGTGATATTTTTTTTCTACTCATTTGTAACTCCTTATGACGGGTTAGATATAATTTTTTGATTGTAAAAAAGTTTCAATTCCTGTGCCACAATAGCGAACTTTCGCAAGTATTGTCAAGATTATTGACTGTCCCCTGTCCGCTTTCCTCCTTGGATAATAGTTTCCCAGATATCTTCAATGACTTCATCTGGAAGTCGTCCGGCTGATCTTTCAATCAGACGATTTATCAAATCTTTTTCCCGTTCAGGCGTAAACAACGGAATGCCTTGTTCCGTTTTTAGACCCCTAATAATAATGGCCTGGTCAATTCTGTCTTGGATCAGATTTAGAATTTTTGAATCGAGGTCATCTATATTTTTTCGATGTTCGGATATTTTCTCAGTCATGGATGCTAATATAGACGGAAAGCTCGCGAGCCGAGACTCATTTTCAATTCCTAATTCGTAATTCATAAATCCTAATTACATTGTGACCATGGTTGAACGTACTTTTTTTTCAGAATGGATACTCCCCATTGTCTCTGAGCCTATTCGAGATGGCTATATATCCATCGCTGATGGAAAAATTATCGCTTGTGGCAAGCAAGATGATTTTGCTGGAGATAAGAAGCTGGTTCAAGACCTCGGTCATTCCGTTGTATGCCCGTCTCTGGTGAATGCCTTATTCCATCCGGATTACCCTGTAGCCGATCCGCAAACAACACCTCGTGGCTCCTTTTTAAATTGGCTTCATTCAGGCAAGAATGCTTCACGGCTTAGTTCAAAACTTGAAGTAGAAAGTGAACTCCTCAGTGCCATCAAGCGCGGTTATGACTACGGTACGGCTGCTATTGGTATCCGCACAAGACACCCTGAAATCAGTCAACACCTCGAGAATTCCGGGCTGTATTCAGTCGTTTTTGAAATGTTGCACGGTTTTCGAGATAGTAATGCCTTTGAAATCTGGAACAGTCGACAGCAATTATCGAATACCCACTTGACGCGTTTTCATCATTCCGGAGAATTTTTATTTAATCTGGCACCAGAAGTTTTCAGGCAAATAGCTCGATCTGAAGGGCGAACTGCCTTGCCCATGTCTTTTATGAAAGATGAGGATATTTTCTTTCTTAAGGGTCAGGGCCGGATATATCAATACCTTCTGGGCAAAGAGGATATGGACTATAGGTGGCAGCCACCACGCACTTCCCCAATTCGATATTTCGTGAGTAATGCCTTTGCAGCAAAAGAAACCATTTTAAGTCAAGTTATCTTGCTGGAAGAGGAAGAATTGAATCTGCTCAAAGCCCGATCTGAGGTTTTCCACATGTGTCTTCATCCGCGCTTCGATAGACAATGGGAGCTTGGGACAGCACCTGGTCAATTGATACAGAATAAGGGTTTTAATATTTGTCTGGGCACTTTTGCTGAGCATATGGATATTCGAGCAGAAATGCGATCCGCTTCAGCTGAATATGGTTTCAAACCTGAAGAAATAATTAAGATGGCAACGCTCAATGGAGCCAAAGCACTCGGCCTCGCTGATCGAATTGGAAGTATTGAGGTTGGAAAGGATGCTAAGATCTTTTCCATTCCCTCTAGCACCACAATTTCTGATCCCTATCAGATCATTTTATTTACCAACGAACATCTACGTCCGGTATCCTGATCTAACACCTTTTTAAATAAAAAAGAGCCGATAATCCTCGGCTCTTTTTGTCAAACTTATGTTAATCGCAGTTTAAAAGGTCCAGCGTAGACCGATGGTAGGAAGTGCTTGAACACCATCTGCTCCAAAAACAAAATTATTGCTGATTTCCACTTCACCTCCGATGGAAAGGTGCTCGTTAGCATTGTACCAGATCTGCGGTTCAGTCAAAATCACCATTTGCTTTTCGTCTGAACCAAATTCATCCTGAGACCAGAGATCGATAAATCCTGATAACTCAATGTTCCCATCCATGAGGGGTACAAACCAGGTTGTTGTCAGCTGAAAATCTGGTGAATCTGCTCCCTGGGCGGCACGATAGAGAATATCGATGGGCAGCGCCACAAAACCCAGGTCTAGATAGTAATTGATTCCCGCAAGCCAGGCTTGCCCAATCGAGCCAAAATTAGCTACACCATCATTATACTGTATGGTCGCAGAAAGATTATTAATCGGTAGTGTGAAAGCTCTGGCAATCTCCCAATATGAAAGCGAGACACCTCTCACACCTGGGGCTGCGTATTCCATGTCTACAAACCAAAAGGTGGAACCGTATTGGTCTGGTTTAAACATCTCAAGGGTCGTTACGAAGAACTCCCTATCTTCAGAAGCTTCGTAGTGAATCTGGAAATTTTGAGCAGCAGTAAATGTACTGAGTAATAAGATGAGGCTGACGATTCTATGAAACATGGTATTCCTCCTAAGCTGATTCGTTAAATCTACATCTCCCGAATGAAGCGACCTGGTTCGTTTATATCCTCCGTGAATTTCATGCGCCGCAAATAACGCTGATGAATTGGCACATTACAATAGGCAACATAAGTATGAAATCCTTTTTCCTGGACCATTTCACGAAACTCACGGAAAAAATAGCGTGCACTTTCATAATCACGATACATGGGTATTTCATAATCCAGATGAATTTGAATGATGCCGTCTTCCAGTCGTTCATAGATAAAGAGCCCAACCGGGACAACATTTCTGGTAATAAATACTGATCGGTATTGTCGCAATTCATCAACAACTACATCAGGGAAATGTTTTCGTATATCGTGTAGATAAAATTCGATAAAGCGGGGTAAAAATATACTCGTATCCCAAGAGATGGGAATGAGATGGAAATGTTCCCTGGTGAGAGCAATACGCACGAGATAGTAGATATTCACACCGACGATAAAACCATTCACAACCAAAATCGGATAGAGTTGCAGAATCGCTCCATAAATGGTAAACGCTATGGCTCCAACCATATTTATCCATCTTAGACGACGGATATTTGTCATAGTCAGCGATACGGCCACGATAACAGAAGCAATATACCCCAACCATTCTGTCCAGTCGATTATCATAAGAGGGTTAGACTCCCATCATTTCCATTCAATTTTACATTGGCACCCAGCGGCAGGGTCATCTTGCGCATCCCATGGCCATAGGCCACATCTGATACAATTGGAAAGTCTACCTTGCCGATGATATCTCGCACAAGTTCCTCCAATAGAAAATCGTCTTCATCAGCCTTTTCCCAGGTATCAATAAATTGACCCAACATGAGTCCGTTAATCCGTTCTTCCCCATGGAAAAAGCCAGCCATTTTAAATTGGCTGAGCATGCGATCCAAATGCTGTACATTTTCTCCAATATCTTCCAAAACCATGATACCACCTGCTACATCTGGAAAGTATGGCGTTCCCATGAGATTATTGAACAATGATAAGCAGCCACCTACCAGGGGTCCCTCGCCTATTCCTTCAGATAGAATGGCGTGGGGCATGTCGTCGGGATTCCTAAGAATCTGTCCTGGCATGGGTTTACTGATCAGATCCCAAAAGACCTTTTCAGTATAGGGATCAATACCTTCCTCAACAGCCATTTCAACTGCTGCCATCACACCAGATATTCCTACCAGCCCTGTCTCTACAGCCAAAGCGCATTGCAGAGCGGTTATATCTGAATATCCGATGAAAAACTTGGGGTGTTGGGCAATGAGTTCATAGTCTAGGTCATCAAGAAAGCGCGGGGTTCCGTAGCCTCCTCTGCTACAAATAATGGCATCAACTTCATCATCTTCAAAAGCCCAGTGGATATCGGCTAGCTGTTCAGGACCTTGTCCTGCAAGATACTTATTCTTGGCACGTAGGTTGGGTCCTTCCTTGATTTTGAATCCTTTGGAACGAAGATAATCTAGCCCACGTTCAAGTTTTTCAGGTTTTGGAGCTGAGGCTGGTGAGATGACTGCAAAGGTGGCACCGGGTTGAATGGGATCAGGGGTGATCATTGAACTTCCTTACTTCAAAAATGAAGGGCACTCACAGGGAGTGCCCTTTCCAAAATATTTTTTTACAAATCGTCTAGAGCTTGTTTGGCCTCGGCCTGTAAACCACGATCGCTATCACTTGTTGCTTTCGTATTCATGGCCATATTAAACCAATCAGATGCGGTCTTTTCATCATCAAGCTCATCATAACAGTACCCGATGTATAGCATATTGCGAATATCTTCTTTATCCAGATCATGAGCCTTCTTAAAAAATTCCAGGGCTTCCTCAAATGAAGCTTCTGGAGGTGTGGCATATATAATACTGGCGATCTGGCGTTCGATCCATGAAAGATCTGACAGGGCATAGTGCCAGCGACCCATGACATGATAATTCGCCGCATTGGATGGATCATATTTGATAGCCAGCATGGTGTGGTCTCGCATACCGTAGGAATTTTTAATTTTCTGTTCTGTGCCTTCGGCTTCACCAATCTGACCGTGATGAATAGCGTACCATTTATGTGCAGCAGCACTCTTATCATTCAGGGCGAGTGCTTTTTCTGCATAGGTCCTGCCATCATAGATATACTGTTTTTTATATTCAACATCGTTGGGTTTTCGATCAGCAAAATCGAAATATCCACGACTGATCTTCCATAAAATTTCTTCGTTTTGATTATCGAGTTTCTCAGCTGCTTCCAGAAGCGTCATGGTGGCTTCGTAATCCTTGGCATCGTGAGCGACCTCTGCCTGCATCAGCAGGTCAGCAATTGGATCAACTAGAACTTCAGAGTCTTCTACAGCTTCCTGGGCACCACAGAAAACGGCCAAACTCAGGATCAGCAGTATGGAAACGCTTTTTATCATATATCCTCCTTATTCACTATTCCTGGATAATATCATGGTGATCAAAAAGCACCACTCGCTGTACCATCTTGCCTGTGCCGTCAAACTCTTCCAGCACAGTGCGATTCTCAGAATCGATGTATTTGTAGCGGCGCTCAGTAAGAATTTTGTCTGCCAGATCATCCTTCAGAATTTCACGATCTTTGCGTCGGTCTTCTCGATACAGAGTTACTCGGGAGTAAAGGGTTTGTCCCATCACTCCGATGATGAAATAACCGGTTTCGCGCTCATAATCGTTGTATTCATGACGAATCATAAAATTGGAATTGGCAGGAATAAAGGTGTTGCCAAAAATTGTCCGGAATAGCGCCATATCTGAAGGGTCATTCTGGAATTTATTTTCCTCTCGGAGACGTCCCATAGAATCAAACAACTTGCTGGATCGATGATTGCCAAACTCATCATATTCATTCTCTACATGTTCGTGGAGCGCGTGTTTTTCGTTGAAGCGTTTGATCAATACGGGGTTTTCACCATTCAGGATAACCAGGGTAAATGAACTATCCTTCAAGACTTTCAAAGGTACCGCTTGCTCTGATCCAGGTTTGCCCCAACCGGCGTAGCTATAGCTTGAGTCCTGTGCCTGGACACTTAAGCAAACGAGAGCAAGAATAAATCCGATAAATGGTTTCATGTTTGGCTTAAAAACTACACCTCCTGATAAAAATACAAAGTACTATGTGATTTAGCCTGGACTAATTCGACGGATAAGCCTGAATGGTGTGAAGATCCCTGAGCCGTCACACTGAGCGGAGTCGAAGTGCGAGGGGTATGGCCGATTGAAAAATTATATCTTTGGAAAAACGACTTCGGTTTCGACAAGCTCAGCCATCGGCTATTCAGTTTGCACACTTTGGGAATTGCCCTTGACGGGTTTCTAAACTCGATATTCAAATAAAAAAGGCAGTTGAAACCAACTGCCTTTTCATTAATAATAAACTGAGACTAATTATCTGAGCAAAGTAACCTTTTCAGATTTGATTTGAGTACCAGCCTGGATATTGACAAGATAAATACCCGAGGGTAATGGTGCATTTGTCATATCGTTCCCATTCCAGGAAAGTGTGTAATCCTGACCTGCTGGGTGGTTCCCTTTGGCATGATTCCATACTTGTTCACCAGCCAGGTTATAAATACTGACATAGAGATCATTCATCTCTGCCAGATCATAGGTCAGAGTGACGGTTGGGTTAAAGGGATTCGGATAGAGTTTCACGACTTTTAAGACACCAGGCTTGGTATCCTTACCTGGATTAACATAAGTAATTGATTGTATGTGATCCTTGTGATATGTCTTTTTACCTTGATAATCCACATCGGCTAATTGATAGGAATAGCTCCAACCTTCCTTCACCTGGCTATCAACAAAATAGTAATCTGTAGCTTCAGTAGTAGACCCCTGGCCTTCCAGTTCAAGGTATTTAGTAAAGGAGGCTATTTCTGCCCAAGCCTTGACATCGCTTTTACGCAGAATGATGAATCCGTGATTCTCGATCTCAGAATCAGTGGTCCAGGTTAGCTTGACTCCCTTGGATGATGAATAAGCTGAGAAGGCTGAGAGTTCGACAGGTAGGGATTGGTCGACATTTCCACTAGCATCTGGAGATACACCAGAAGTAATATTATAGCCATAATAGTGTGACATAGTTTGATCACCAGAGCCATCAGTAAAGGCAGTGCTAGGTGTACCAGACCAAGTCCAACTCCCATCATCATTTTGCATAAATATCACTATATAAACTTGGCTGGGACTTCCAATTTCAGACCATGGGATGCTAACTTCCAATAAATCTGTGCCAATACTGACACTTCCTGAATATGTTTGATCAGATTGCCAACTGGTTGTGTATTTCCTTAAGTTGTAATAATCATCACCAGATTGGACTTTATATGCAAATGCATAATTTGCTGTAAATGGTAGCGTATGCGTCAGGTTCCAGGCAATACTTGATGTTGTCCCTGTCCCGTTCGTAGCGGTTGTTTGAGGATCAGTGTCAATATAAATAAAATGTACCTTATTGTCAGTATCTGCGTCAGAACCACCTATAGCAAAGTACAAGTTGGATGCATCCCAGGTAAAATAATCCGTGTAACCAACCGAAGTTGTCACTAAGTCTTCGTCGGACTCCCAATCACTATTGGATCCATTTACCGATATTGTGTTATAGGTAGTACACAGTGCAATGATTGGAACAAATATAGCTAACGTTATCAATCTTTTCATTTTCCCTCCAAAATCAATTTCTAAAAAGTCTGATAATATATTCGAAAAAGAGTCCTATTTCAACAGGCTGATCTTATGACTGCCTTCATACTGCTCAGTACGAACTCGAGCAATATAAATGCCAGAGGCATGGTCCTCAGCATGCCATTGATATGTGTATCTACCAGGCTCGAGAATACCATTTTCAAGCACTACAATTTCTTGGCCACGCAGATTCCAAATGCTCACATGCGTTTGAGTCTGCTCTGATATATCAATTGATAAGTTTACATCCGGGTTAAAGGGATTAGGATAAGGGGGATGTAAAGCAAACGCTTGAGGCACAAAAGCCTCTTCCACTGTTACAACATCCTGAATGATAATGTTGATACTCAGCGTATCACCGTCAGCAAATAGCAGACTTGCTGGCAGGATTGTCAGAAGTATTAACAACGATCGTCTAAGCTTGGGAAACAAGATCGATTACCTCTGAGTTGCCATCCGCAGAAGCGCTTCACCACCTTGACCATCATTCACTATAAATTGAACTGCTGAGTAGGTTCCAGCCTGCGTGAAATCAGGTGTCCAGGTAAAAGTCGCTGTGCCATCTTCATTGTCAGTAAGCACTGCACCAGTTGGTAAATTGTCACTGGTCCACGTTAATGCATCATTATCAGCATCTGTGGCGCTAAGATCAAAAGTCAACTCAGCCCCCTCAGAACCAGTCTGATCAGAGATGCCAGCAATGACTGGAGCATCATTCACATTGGTTACCGTGACGGCGACGACTTCAGAATCTGAGCCACCATGCCCATCTTCAGCAGTAACCGTAATGGAGATAGCTTCTGATGTAAAATAGTTAGTAGCAGGTGTTAGAAATAAAGTATCATTGCTCACAGTAGCTAACACGGTTTCAGCTGAGCCACCCTCAACAGAATAGGTAATTGTATTGCCCTCAGCATCTGAGGCTGATAGCTCGATAATAATTGGGGTTTCTTCAGTCAGGGTCTGACTTCCAATAGTGGCAAGTTCAGGGGCTGTATTTACAGTTACCGTATAAACTGCGTTCACATTGTTGGTGCCGTCCCAAAAGCCACCTCCATCACCTCCATAGCCACCATAGCTATAGTTCAGACTATCCCTGGAAAATCGACTGGCAACATAGAATGTCCCGGCACTGGAAAGCGTATTCCCCAGGTCAAGGACATATTCATCATTATTTACATTGTCAGTATGGTAGGCTGCTGTTACCCAGGTCCACCCAGTCCCTGATGGATCGCTATCAGTTTCAGAATAACCGATCCAGGCAAAAATATCGGCACCCTGACCAGCTTCGTCGGTTACCCCTGATTCATAAACCTGAGCATAGGTAAGAAATTGATTATTGGTTTCAAATGATCCTGTACTCGGATACTGGAAATTGCACCAATCCACATCATCGTTAGCAATGGTGATGGTGATAGATGCATCGTCTGTTTCTGCAAAAGCTACTGATCCCAATATCAGCAACAATGCAAATGATATGATGACAATTTTACGCATGGTATAACTCCTATCCCTTTTTTTCTTAAGCATGAAATATCGGTATTGAGCTGGAGTGCAACAACACAAGAATGCGAGGTAGGTATATATCAATTGTAGAAGTGACTTGGCTAACAGGTGCAGCTCGTAAAGAGATTCGTCTAGGTTTTGCGTTCCTTCTTCTTGGCAGCTGGAAAGAGGATGTTGTTGAGGATTAATCTATAACCTGGTGAGTTCCGGTGAAGCGATAACTGTGTTGGTGGATCCCCTACAAAGTGTTGATAGTCTTCTGGATCATGACCACCAAGAAAGGTGAAGGTCCCTTTTCCCAGTGCTCCGTGAATGTATTTTACTTGTTCCTGACCAGGGACATCACCCATCACAACCACATGTTTTTTTATCGTCGATCTTCGAAAACCAGTTGTCTGTCCCATGAATCCTTTGATCACTCCGACATGGTTCTGAGTTAGCATAGTGGGTACAGGATCCCATTTAGCTGAGAATTCAAAAAGCGTAAAATAGTCAGCCTCAGCTCCTCGAGTTCGTGGTCGATCACTTGGTGGTTCATCGATATTACTATATTCATAGACCATAGGATCGGTAATTAGCTGGTAATTCTCAAAAGCCATGGTTTTACCAAATGCCAGTTTTGACTGAGCTTGACGATCAACTGGATCATGATCATACGGGGTAGCTGCTATATCTACACCCTCCGCAGATAAAGCGATGTCCAGGGCATCTGTGGCACTACACATTGCAAATAGGAAACCTCCCTTGAATACATAGTCCCGAATTCTGCGAGCCACGGCCTTTTTCTCTTCAGAGACACTGGGATAGCCTCTTAAAGTGGCAAAAGCTTCATATTCACTTTGTTGTTTTCGGTACCAGGCCGCATTACGATAGTTGCGATAGAATTTCCCATACTGACCAGTAAAATCCTCATGGTGTAGATGTAGCCAGTCATAATCACTGAGTTTTCCATCCAGGACCTCGGCATCCCAAATCACATCATATTCAACTTCGGCATATTCCAGCGCTAATGTGACTGCATCATCCCAGGGCTGTTTTCCAGGCGGAGAATAAACTGCAACCTTTGGTGCCTTCTCCAGGAGAACAATATCCATATTGTTGGATTCAATGGTGGCATAGATATTAATCTCCGCTCCAGGAGGAGCAGTTTCAAATTTTACATCCCTCAGTCTTAATTCACGAACAATATCTGTATAATTATCGATAAGAAAACTACCACCACGATAATTCAACAACCATTCGATGTCTATATCGCGCTCCAAAATCCAAAAAGCCACTCCATAGGCTTTGAGATGATCTGTTTGGCTCTCATCCATGGGGATCAAAATCTTTTGTGAGAATAGGGTGCCCACTAGCAGTAATATTCCCAATAATTGTTTCAACCGTATCATGAACCACCACCTATTAGACTTCTTAACCTGATTCTCAAATCCTGAATACCGAGGTATTGGGGATGATTGACGATGACTTCCTCATAGAATGGGATCGCAGCCTGAGGGGTGTTTTGTGTAAATTGAAGTTCTTCTCCCCGCCAGACCAGGACATGCGCTCTCCAGGGTGAATCAGAATAAGTATTCAAAAATCTATCCATGGCTTGGACTGCCTCATTTGAATTACCGAGAGCCAGGAGAATTTGAATTGATCTTACACCGGCTTCATCTGCAATAGAAGTCGACTCACCTCGAATGTCCTCAAGCGTTTTGATCGCTTCAGTGAGTTTGTGCTGACTAACAAACCGCTCTGCTTTCAGATAGCTTTTAAGTAGGGGGTCATCTTCCTCACCATTGCTTTCTAATAGGGCCATTAATTCAAGACCGTCATTAAATATTGGGTCTGCCGGAGACGCTGCACCACTCAAATTGAGCAATTCACGTTTTAACCTTGCTAGATCACCTTGATGGATTCTTATTTTGATTCTGGAGGCAACGATTTGCGGTGCATCCTCATCGAGCCTCAATTCATCCACTATCTCATCGAGAATATGGATGGCAGCTGAAGTATCACCCTTTACCAGCCAGGCATCCACGAGCCTTCTACCCCCTGCCAATCGAATATCGTTACGGGGGGCATTGGTAAATATGTTTTGAAACCCCCGAATAGCGCGATCCACATCACCGCTCACCATTAACTGAATTTCGGCTATATGAAATGAAGCCTGAAAAGCCTCACTCGTACGAGGAAGCAGAGTCTGCAAACTATCATAAAGCTTCAAAGTTCTTTCCAGAGAGGCATCCTCATCACTGGGAAATCTGACATCAAGATCCAAAAATTGATTCCCCAGGAAATATCCACTTAAAGATTTGTAACTATCCTCGCGCTGGAGTCGGTATTCATAGGTAGATGCCAGGTTTAAAAGTGCTTCACCAATTTGACGTTTATCCTTACTGTTTGCAGAGATATATAGAAACAAATCAGCTGCAGGGACCCAGGCTTGTTCAGCCATAAGATCATTGGCGATCGCCATGACATCCTTCATGGAGCGACTCACATCTGATGCAAGAATGGTTCTGGCACATTCTGCATAATGCTGTTCATGGAGAAGAATTTTTGCCTGTGCCAAAACCAGCGTGTGATGCTCACCTGGGAGTGCCATTCTATGCTTCATATTGGCATTTATCAGCTCAAATGCACCATCATTCTCAAGAAGCCGGATGAGTTGATTGCTTATATGATCTAGCATGCCTGGATTTTTATCAAGATGGGAAAGGTATTCCTTGCTGGCAAGATTATAGTCATGTGTTGCTGCATAAATGCGCGCCAGTTCGAAAGCAAAAGCCTGGGGGTCGTTTAAATCAATTCTGCTCTTATTTAACAGCTCAATGGCTTCTGTATTTGCACCGGCTTGGAGCATAGCATTTGTAACTGAGGTATAAATAAATCTGTCATTGCGGTTTTTTTGAATAATCCTCTGCCAGTCCTGGACAGCGTCCTCTTTTCGATCAAGCAAATAGAGCAAACGACCCTTTTCAGCTGAAAGACGAGTATTCTTTGATTGAGTTTTTAGAATATCCCCTAAAATTTCAAGCAGAACCGGTGCATTCTGTGGACCTGGCATAAGATTGCTGACTCTGAAATAGACATTATAGTTGCGTGGATTTTTATACAATATTTCGAGATAGAGATCCACAGCCTCTTCAGTTCTACCCAACCGGGCAAGAGATGCTGCCCGCTGCTCTATTATTTGATCCTGTGTCTTCGTTCGACTTTGAGGGCCTTGTGCATTGGCAGTATCCAATACCAGGTGAGGAATCGAGAGGAGAACAAACAAAATTCCTGGAATGACTTTATTCATTGAGTTCAGCCTCCAACCGATTGAAGTATTCACGGATAAGCGCTTGCTCTTCCCGTGTGTAGTCTTGTTTCAGGCTAAATATCAATTCTTCGTAAAGTTGATTACGTGTTTCACCAAGATCCTCGGGTAGATCATCCCTGCCAGTCCAGAATGGATTCGTCCCTGCAGTCTCAGATTTTCTCTTCTTACTAAAATCTTTCTTGGTTGCAGATCGCTGGGCATCCAGAAGTCGACTAAGTATGCGTTCCTGCTGCTCATGTATCTTTTGGGAGGGTCTTTTCCCCTGTAGCTTTTTGGCAACCTCTTCCATTTCATCACCAATTTTTCCCAGATCTCCCAGCATGCGCGAATCTGAACCCATACCATTCTCAATCTGCTTGAGTGCTTCTCGAAGTTGCATTTGTTGGCGTGCAAGCTGCTGCATCATGGAAGGACTTCCAGCACCCATTTGCATCATAGTTTGCTGGTTGAGACCTTGTTGCTGTCCCGCCATTTGCTGCAATTGCTGCATATATTCGCTAAAGCCACTGGATTCCCCGGATTGCTGGAGTGATTCCATTGAATTGGCTAATTGCCTAGCCATTCGGTTCAAGCTTTCTCGAGCGGCTGCCTGTGATTGTGAGGATTGTCGGGGATTCCTGGCTTCCAACCCCTTGATGGCTTCCTGCATATGAGCTTGTATGCTACCCATAGATCGACCCATTGAAGGAGAAACAGCAAAAGTTTTGTTACCCAGCTCCTGAAGTTCTGCAGATAATTGCTGTAACCCCTGCATGAGACCCATCTGTGAATCAGCGTAATCCCTGAGCAGTGAACTCTGGCGGGAAGTCCTTGATGTAGGTCCTTCCAGATCCTCTTGAGACTGCGAAAGTCTTAAGGTCTTTAACAATGCTGATCGAAATTCGGACATCACTTCTGCCATCATTTGCTGTTGGAGAGCTGACTGCATCTCACCCGATTGAGCGGCCATCTTTTTCAATGATTTCTCGGCTTGCTCTGATGGGGGCATAGCCTGGGACATTTGGCCGGACTCCATGAGCGAAGCTGCTTCCTCAAGATTTTGACTGATTTGTTCCTGCTCCATTTGCTCCTGCAAATCCTGAACAGATTCTGAGGAGAGGTCTTCAGATTGATCGAGGAGATCCTCTAAGGTCTCTGCCAATTCTTGAGCTTTATCAAAATCATTTGATATTTTTTCTTCCTGCATGGCAGCATCAGCTGTGTCTCCATCCTGAATGTCAGAGTTTAAGGTTTCCTGCCTTTCGGCAAGATCATTTAAGCGGGTGGCCAGCTCATCGATTTTTTGTTCAATCTCAACCTGCTTGAATATTTCCAGTGTGCGCTCTACACTTTTCTGAAAATTTTCCATGGCGGATTGAAAATCTTCAAGGGCCGCTTCCATCTCCCTGGGATTGTCTTGTTCCATGGCTTCCTGGAGACGCTCCATGGCCTCCTGCAATTCTGGGGTAATGAGTTGCTCCATGAGTTGTTGGAGTTCGGCGTATTTATCCAGGGTCTCATCACTAAAAAGGTTTTGCTCTTCAGCGGAGGTCATCATCTGATCCAGCTGTTCACTGATGTTCTCTAATTGTTCTTTAAGGTCTTTGACCTGCTCAATGGCCTCGCTGGCTTCCTGTTGCTGTTCCCATGAAAGATTGGGATCCTTTTGTACTTCCAGTGCGAGCTCGCTCACCTTTTCCTTGATTTCCTTAACCACTTCAAGAATATCTTCCTGCTCCTGTTTGACCTGTTCGTTGCCCTGAGCAATTTCCTCAAACATCTCATCCAGGGAAGGCAATCTGGCTAACCATTTTTGGGAGGAGGCTTTTTGATATCCATCCACACTATTGTTATCCCAAACAGTATACCAATATTGTATGGCATCTTCGGGCATCATACTCACATCGTTCAAGTCCCAGGTAAAGTTAAATTCCAGAGAACTCAAATCAGTTCTTGGTAGATCAACTTTCACTTTATAGATAGTGGTATCTTCCACGAGATAGTCAGGATGCTGTATCTCGTAGTTAAGCTCCAGGCTGGAAAAGCCAAAATCATCGTCCAATTTCAACCGGGTAGGAAGTACCATATTATCACCAATGATCACATCCTGCCCGGGAACTAAAACTCTGACTATGGGGGCAACATCTGTGGAGACATATATGGGATAGACCAATGGATCCAGATTGTTGACATCTTCATGGTCTACCAATTCAATCCAGGCCTGGTCAGCCCTATTGAGAGTAAAAGCGACTTTAAAGCGAGTTCCCATCATCTCAAGCGGGATTGATTTTGAATTCTCAAAATGAATTGCACCAGAAGCGATATCTTTCGAAGCAAGCCCCTCAAGACTTATACGAGAACCTTTGAATCCGCTAATATCCATAATGTTGCGGGTAAATATTTCCGTAGGTAATCTTGTATATGAAGGAGGTCGAATGCGAACTGTTAAATCCTGGACCAATGGACGATTGATGACCTGGACATCCACTACATTTGAACGGATCTCTTCCCAGGGTTCCCATGAGCGATTGTTTGCAACTCTGGCAATCGCTGTAAAACTAGTTAGCAAATGATTCATGGGTAGCTTGAAACGCTCATCAGTCACATCCACAGGGAAAATACTTGTGTCTTTCCTCGTTTGAATGATCAATTCAACCTTGTCCAGAGATCGTCCGCTAATCATCCCGGTCAACATGAGGCTATCACCGGCTAAAACCTGATGTGTCTCTGCTTTCAGATTCAGTTCAAGGGGTAATGGATACTCAAAGGCAACCTCAGGTTGACTCAGACGAGCAATAGCAGCATTTGTATCCTGAAAATTAATCACGTATAGCAATAGAAGTACAGCGACTCCCATACCAACCTTTTTTAGATAGTTATAGATCGTGTCGGTTGGGAATAATAGACCACCTGGAACTTGTTCAATGACCTTAATTCCTGATTGAACAGCGGCTTGATGCAGACTGTCTGAGATACCATCAGGCGTTTCCCTGTTACTCAGCTGAACTGCATTTAAAATCCGATCTCCAATTTCAGGGAGCTTTTCACCGATTTGGAGAGCCAGATTTTCTGGTTTTGTGGATTCAATTTGTTGCCTTTTTAAAAGCCAATACATCCCGAGGATCCCAACCACCAGAAGCAGACCCAGTCCACCAATTAGGGTAAGAAAAATTGTTTTAAACTCTGGAGAGAAGTAGCGAAAGCTTTCCAGCCAGACAAAAATAGTTGCCAATATTGCAATGATTGTAAATCCAGCGACTCCCAATAAGGCACCCTTGCCGCGGGCTTCACTTCTGGCATGTTGAGCCAGCTGCAAGAGCTCTGGAGTGGCAGTTCCAGCGGGTGTTGAAGTAGATTTGGTAGAGTCGGTCATGTCTTAGTGGGTAAATGCATAAATTAAAATATTCGTGCCCATCTCAAGGGCGGCTCGGTGCTTCTTTTCCCCATCTTTATGTACTTCAACATCTTCCCAGCCATCTCCCAGGTCACTTTCATAGGTATAGAGGGCAATGATACGGCCGTGGTGGAAGAGTGCCAGAGCTTGAGGGGCTTTTTCATCATGCTTATGAATCTTTGGCAAACCGTTTCCGATGGAAAAATATGAGCTGAAAAGTGGATGATCATGGGGCAGCTCAACCCATTCCTTTTTGGGAAATACTTTTTTCATTTCCCTACGGAAGGATGCATCCATGCCATAATTATCATCGGCATGTAAGAAGCCACCACCCGTGAGATAGTCCCGAAGTTTATGCACCTCTTCCTTGCTAAAATTCACATTACCATGTCCTGTCATATACAGAAAGGGATGGTTATAGAGATCTGTATCCGTGATCTTGACTCTCGATTCCTCAGGGTCTACACGAATATTGGTTTCACTACGAATAAAGTGAATCAGATTGGGGAGTGAACTGGGATTTGCATACCAGTCACCACCCCCACCATAGTGTAGCCGGGTGATATGCAGATCCTGAGCTGCGAGCGATGTAAGCCCAACAGCCAGATATAAAAGCAAGGTCATTTTTGTCTTAGGGATCATAGAATTTCCTGGATCATCCAGACTCCAATTATTACCGTCGTGGCACTTTTTAATAGTTTCCCGGCAATACTTCCCATGAGGGCAGCCAGAGCAGCTCGTCTTGCTTCATCAGGAGCTTTGCCTGCCTGATGCTCGCCCCAATAGGCTCCCAGATAGGATCCTATCAGCAGACCAAGTATTGCGCCCACAATAAAGAACAAACTTCCTAAAACGATTGTTCCCAGAACTCCACCTATCACGGCAAGAAAAGCCGAACGTTTTTCAGCTCCCCCATATTTGGCTGCCAGGCCGCTAAGGGCAAACTCGAGTATTTCCAGCAAGACCAGGAGTCCGAATATGATGAATATTTCAGTAAGGGAGATGAGAACGAAATCACCAAACCAGGCCCAGATTAAGATAAATACGAGCATGAGGAAACTTCCAGGCAGGTTCATCCAGATCGTTACAGCTGAGATGGCTGTAATGGTAATAATCAGGAGTAAGGTTAATATTTCCATAGTCTGTTAAAGTAATTGCCTCAAACAGTGTTGTCAGTCTTTTTAAAATGTCAACTTGGTTAAGAATGAATGCAATTTGTTGCTCTCGCATTGCTTGCCAAGCGTTTAAGCAAAATCTATATTCACGCGCTTTTTAAGCCATGCCACCCTAGCTCAGTTGGCAGAGCAACGCATTCGTAATGCGTAGGTCAGGAGTTCGACTCTCCTGGGTGGCTCATTTTTGATTTAACATTTACAATTTAAAATTGAAGATTTATTGTTCCTGGGCCTGTGTATCGTAGCCGTAGGCGCAGATAGATGGCTTATTTTTGATTTAACATTTAAGATTGAAGAATTGTTACTCTTTGGTATTTGCCTTGGACTAGCTGACTGGACCATTACAGTCTTCGGCTAGATCAAGACTTTGGTCCCTCTTTTGACCAAGGACAGTCAATGGTTTTTTGCGGGTATTATCGATGAAATGGAAAGCCGTTAATACAGGATGTCTCAACATCATTCTGGGACCGGAATAACGCATAACCTGTTTGATATCATCCTTGATTCCAGGTTTGTAGCAATGAATTGGGCAGTTTTTACAGGATGTCTTGCCTTCGCTAAAGGGACAGTGATTGAGCCGGTCCAAAGCATAATTCTGTAATTCGGAGCAACTCGGGCAATCCTTGACTGTTAGCCCATGGTGATTTTTACAATATAATTGTATCATCACTTCCACGGTTCTGGCTTCACGTTTAATTCTATTGGTAAATATGGACATTATATAATTTCAGTTATCCTTTTTCTTGAAATAATCAGCACGATCAAGTCTGTATATCACGACGATAAAGCCATCTGGTTCCAAGATTTCTTTTTCATAACTCAGACCCACTTTTTCCATGACCCGTCTCGAGGCCCCATTGGCGGGATCAGCAGCTGCCATGATGACATCAAGGCCCAACTCCTCAAAGCCTTTTTTCACCAGAGCTGCAGAACCTTCTGTGGCTATTCCCTGACCCCAATATTTTTGTTTGAGGCGATAGCCCAATTCTGTTTCAGCTGCATCAGTCCGATTGGGACGTAGATGAAACCAGCCCATAAAAGCACCCGTGGTCTTTTCAATAGCTGCCCAGATGCCCTGCCTATCCAGGTCCTCATAATATTGCATTATTCTGGGCATAACCTGCTCTTCTACATAATCACGTGGAGTGGGTTTGCCACCATTGATGTAAAGAGTAACCTTGGGATCAGAATCCAAATCAACCAGATTATCAATATCCAATTCAGTAAATTCTCTGAGAATCAATCGTGGCTTGAATTCAACTCGTAAGTGCAACTCAAAAGATATTGCAAAAGGGATAAGCTGTCATAGTCTATCCTCTAGACCGCAAAATCATATGAGGAGCACAAATGCAAAGCTACAAGCAGCTTACCCAGGA
>Ga0209774_1000267_pt1 | contig 50118 bp, 81 predicted proteins | sample SaaInlV_150m_DNA_2_FD_184648 | JGI IMG/M metagenome (GOLD analysis project Ga0209774, IMG submission 184648) | Marine microbial communities from expanding oxygen minimum zones in the Saanich Inlet - SI037_S2LV_150m_DNA (SPAdes) (version 2) | ecosystem: Environmental > Aquatic > Marine >... | reverse complement strand
ATAGTATAAAAAAAAAGACATAGGTGAAAAATTGACCACGAAATTTTCACCACCCTAGCGACCTTCAAGTATCACTTTAAGTCTTTGGGTTACCGAATGAAGATTTCCATATACACAAATAGGAGCCGGAAAAAGGAATTAAACCAGCCCCCATTTGATAGAGGATATTTTTCAATCCCCTTAAATCATTTACTTCGTAAATCATTTACTTCGTAAATCATTCATTTAACTAAGTTAAATCAGGTGAGTCGCCCATCTCGGTGGTGTAGCTCAACATATCATACCTTGAGTTCATGACCACGGAGATGGGGCGATGTTTTTAGCTTTCAGACTCCATATCGTGTTCTGTAAACAGTTCTTCACCGGAATCATCTGTAATGAACTTCTGTACGATTTGTTTAACAAAGGTACGTTCACTATCTACTCCACCAGTATTGTCATACTGAGGGTAAATGGTGATATCAGCAGCTTCAAGTAATGAGAACCCATCAAACATTAATCCAGCAATCTCTACTGATGTTCTTGTACTTACTCCCGAGGTTATCCGAGCATTCTCAGCCACGGCTTCAACACGAGTTAAGTTAGTTATATTACTTACATTACTCAATTCTGTTTCATCAACCGTTGGGAACATATACTTCAGTAATCCAAGTTCTTCTTTTTGATTCAACAAGTCCATTTCGATAACCGTGAATCTATCCATCAAGGCTTTATCTAATTGACGAGTCGCAGTATACTCATTACCGATGTTAGCCGTAGCTATGAATGTTACTCCATTAGCCACCATGATGGTCTTTTGTCCATCTGCCTCATCTAACCGAAGATAACGCTGTCCTTGATCCAGTACAGGCATTAAGATGTTCCACGCATCTGGATGAGCCCGTGTCAGTTCGTCTAACAAGATAACAGCGTTAGGTGTTTGAATCGCTTTAACGAATAGTGATTCACTAAAGTAAGTTCCATCCACTTTATTATAATGGACATTACCAATTAAGGTCGAGCGAGGATCTTGTGTCGCACCTAAATTAAAGTAATACTCTGGTCTATCTAATGATTTAACCAATGCCTTAGCCGCCATAGTTTTACCACAACCGGCTTGACCAGTCATCATTATATTCTTACCCCTTACGGCTGAACGAATTAAGTATTTCCATTTTAATTCGTTCATAATCAAACCATCTGGCTTTAATTTATATGAATCACGGATGAACTCTATAACCTCATGATGACCTTCAGGAACCTCTATCTCTGTTGGAGTGGGTATTGGGTTAGCCTTGTCATTACCCATTGCGGATAATGGTACTTTCCACCAATATGTTCTACCGTTCTTCTCACGCATTTCCAAAGCTTTATTGGCTTTATACGTTGACTTACGAGTACTGGTTATAATGGCGTGAGTCCATTTAGTACCATCCTTGTCGAAGGCATTGTATCGATTACCAGACATTACTATCTTGACAATCGTTCCTACGGGGGGTTTAGTTTTTAACTTCATTGTTTTTTTCCTTTTTTCGTTACTTGAATATACGACAAATACTTGATAAAGTCAAGCATTATATTGAATTATTTTCCTACTCTTCGTCATCTAAGTCTTGGATTAATACATCCATCTGTTCATCCGTATATATGAATTCTTCAGAAATTAAAGCCATTAAATACGATTTGTTTAATCTTGCGTTATACAAATACTCATCATTGAAAACGTGAAGACTTAATTCGTTTTCACCATATTGTGTTATGTCATTCAAGGTTATGCCTCTCCTACTGGTGTCATTGATAACCCCGGGGAAACTGAATTATATAATTCTAATTCTTCTTTTGAAATACCTTCGTATGGATCAAAATTATCATCAGTTCTGAATATATCATCAAATAATTTTTCAGTATCATCATCTGATAAGTTATATGATTCTCTAGTCTCCATGATAAAATCCATAATAGATTCTGGATTATTAATATCCACTTCTCTTACTTCAACTTCATCGGTATCCATGTTCAACATATTTATCTTCATCGTTTTATCCCTTTTTTCGTTACTTAAATATACAACAAATACTTGACAAAGTCAAGCATTATTTTGATTTATTTTTAAACGTTTTCATCTTCTATTAAGACTTCAAACATTCCACCACCCTGTTTCCATGTGGTTGAATCTCCAATTAAACCTTGATTATTCCCAAACAATTCATCTTGTTCAGTATCAGATAACATATCATTTACCTTTGACATCACAATACAATCAGTTATGATATGATCTAAAGCCTGTTCTAATGGTATCCCATCTCCAATCATATCATTGAACCAATCTTCTGGATTCATGAGTGGCACTTCACCATTTACTTTAATTACTTGTCCGTGTTTATACTTCATCGTTTTTTTCCTTTTTTTGTTTTAGACTAATTCCAACATACTAAAAGGAACGTTGTAACTCGAACCTCTCATATCAACAATAGCCTTCTTGATATTCATCTTCGTGATGACACCAGGAGTTTTCTTTGTCTTTTGAACCACATATACTTTAGCCCCAACACATAGTGATGCTCTACCTAACATGGTTTTACAATCATTAATGAAAGCTGACAAGTCATTCAGTTCTGAAAGACTATTTAGTTTTCTAATTTCATTTTTTAAGTTCATTGTTTTTTTCCTTTATTAATTATGTATTTTATAAAACAATATTCTGGATTTTTAAAACCAAATTCGTCCATATTAATTTCATCAAAACCATGTAGTACCATACCATCCATTTCAGGATTCGTACCTTTTTCGTATTCGACTAAATCATAACCAGGTGGTATATATCCTTTAAACGTATCAATGTTTGGTATTTCGATTACATCTGATTTATAAAATTTCATTGTTTTTTTCCTTTATTCATTACTTGAATATACTGATAATAATCGGTAAAGTCAAGCGTTATTTTAATTTAATTCTATCTCAATGGCCGTGAATCATAACCCAGTACCCTTTATTTAACGATTTAATCTAAATAATAATCATTCATTTCCATATCATCGTAGTTGATGTCATCTTGTGAGTTATCCAGTACAGTACTGTCTTGTAGTAAATAACCAGTATAGTCATCAATAAACTCATCGTTCTTCAGTTGTTTAGTGAATGATTCATTTGACTTCGATTCTGAGTTTAACTCAGCATTCATATCTAATATGGCTTGTAGTTTAGGGCTTATTTTTTTCTTCATGTAGTTCCTTTAAGTTGATTGTTTTATTATTATTATTCCCCCTTGAATATACAACATAAATGCTATACAAGTCAAGGTTTATTTTCATTTATTTTTAATTAATTCTGTTCCAATGGCCGTCAATCATAACTCAGCACCACTGTAGTGGTGTTTGATTTACTTGGAGTGGAATAATAAGTTATCTCTCTTAACCTCAGCCTCAGGCTTAACTCGTATCTCTACCTTGTATCCACCCATATCAACTACTTTATATACTATACCTTGCTTCTCCACAAAGGTTGGAGCAATGTTGTTTTGAAATTTATGTATCTTAATCATTCGTTTTTTTCCTTTATTCATTACTTGAATATACATTAAATAAATGAGAAAGTCAAGTAAAATCGGCAACTATTTTAAATTATGTGTCACGGGTTTAAGCCCATCCTCTACCTCGGATATAGGATAGGACATATTAACGTGATCTCTCCACCTGTCCGTGATGTCTGGTCTCGGGTCATACATGCTCTCAAGAGCATCATACTTCTCTTGTTGAGTATAGTTCACACTATCTGGATGACACCATATATCAGAGTCTACCGCATTCCAATTAACACCACCCTTAAACGGGCCCTCATGAAACCAGTTTCCTGGGTTCTCTATAGCTTCCTTTGTTATCTGTTTCAAGTTCATTGTTTTTTCCTTTTATTCACACCTAAATATACACATAATATCTGAGAAAGTCAAGTGTTATTTTCATTTATTTTTATCTTTAATTAAATTTTGAGAGCTGGGTGAGATTCGAACTCACGAATAATGGGTTTGCAATCCATCTCCTTAGACCACTCGGACACCAGCTCGGCCTATCAGCTAATATCTTTAAGAGTTCCAAATAGGTAGTCACTCTTGAACCCACCACCTTTTCAAATAAGTAGAAAAGGCTAACCCACTTAAATTTCAGAGGAGCCTCCCGTCAGAAGCCCCTCTATATCTTAACTCAGCCTATAATTATTCCCGTCGGAACACATAATCTGTTTAAGAAGTCTTTCATCTAAAGAGCTTTTTTAATATTTTCCTCTTTACCCATTCTGGTTACTAATTTCTTAAACCAGTCAGAGTTAATTGCTTTGTTAAACTCAACAGTTGGATTGTAATTCTTATTTGTTCTTTTATCTTTCATGTTTTTTCCCTTTTTTCAACCCCTTAATATACAACATTTTTACCACAAAGTCAAGCATTAAATTGAATTAAATTGAATTAATTTAAGTAGTGAATCCTACTTGCTAACTTGTGGTGTATAGGTGAATATACTACAAAATAACGAGAAAAACAAGCAAAAAAGACCAATTACCCCATAAAAAAATATAATCGGGAGGTGTGTGCGTAGTATGTTTCAGACTATATATATGATTCCATAAATCTAAGTGCTTATTTTATCATAATAATAAAAAAGGAATAATTACCCATTATTCCCCACATGACTCCACTTGTTGTGTTTTATAAACTATACTACTTGTATATTACAAATACTCTTCTGTAATGCTCTCTATAAACCACACAATAAGGAAGAATAAAATCAAATCCATCACAATACAATCCATTTAACCTATAGTCTCTGAGCTAGCATGTTGTTGTTGATTTCGATTCACCCTAGTGAATCCTTAATCATTTACTTCGTAAATCTTCATATCTTTTATTAAATCTAAGAATTCCAATACGGTGAATTTATCATTCCGTTCATTTATAATCTCCACATTTTTCAAGTGGATTGGATGTTTTTCAATTATTTCCCTCAGGGCTTCCATTCCTCTGCCTGGATAAAACATTCCAAATGAACTCTCCCCTAATTCATTTTCGTCCCATAGATTATTTTCATTATCTTCAGGCATCACTATATAGTAAGTCATTCAATTACCTTGTTTAATTCCATAGGAATTGAATTCAATTACCATGTAATTCAATTACCTTTAATCATCAAGGACAATTGCTCCATTCCTAATGATTTAATCCTATGTACTTCCGTTAATGCTTCACTTGCCGTAAATCCATCCTTACTCCATACGAGTTTAAACATTCCTCTACTACTCACATACTTACTTCCCTTACTATCCAGATGTTCTTGCATTTTCTCTTCAATCTCTCCCTTACCCATTCCTGTATAAATACTTTTATCACCACACTTTAAGATATAAACATACCAATTAGCTTCTTGTATCTTATGTGTGAAGTTATCTTTCTTTAATGGCTCTTTACCCAACATACTTAATTTATCCATACTAGTTAGTAAACCAAGATGGTCTTTTATATCCAATAAAGTTGACTCAATCAATTCTAAACGAGCGTTTATTTTTTCTATATCAATTCTTGAACCCACTCCATGACCATAAACCTTATGAGGTTCTTTGATAATCATTAGGATTTGTTTTATACTCCTTTCAAGATTAAGCTTTGGTTTTAGTTTATTTAACTTATCGAAATTTGACAAAACTCCATGACTCCATTCATTAATCGCGATTCAATCATTTACTTTGTATAATTCCATAGGAATTGAATTCCATAGGAATTGAAATCATTTACTTGGCTCGTGTCCAAAAACTCTTCTTACTAACGGGTGGTCGTTTATTAGTCCAATGACCTTTCGTTAATTTTACATCAATATAATCATACCATCTCTCGTCCATTTCACCACCCACGCCAGGACTGATTAAATAGACTTGATTCTTTACACTCCTATCCTGTACATAACCACGTTGCCATTCTTTTATAATCATACCGTCTTGATTCATATATTCTTTCAAATAAGTACATGGATTTCTTTTTGTCATACTTGGTATTGCCATTTCATCCCTCTTTTATTTACGTTGTTTAATTCCATAGGAATTGAATTCCATAGGAATTGTAAATCATTTACTTTGTAAATCATTATAAATCCTATCACCCAATTTGAGTTCTTGGATTTCTTCGTTTAATAAAGTTAATGTACGAATTATCTCCACTTCACTCATATCGGGTTTAATCCTTTGCACTGAAGTACTTATATCAATACACTTGGTTAAAAACTCTATTTGTTTGTCATTTAATTCTAGTTTATGTTTCATTTTATTTTATTTCCTTCGATTTAATTATTCATTTACTTTGTAAATCATTTACTTTGTAAATCATCCCAACTCGGCAGACTCATACCTAAATTCCATATCATCTCATCTAGATTCATGGATTCGCTATCACTTTCATCCACGGTGGTTCTTTTTACTTGCGATTCATTTGGATTCACCTTGTGAATCGATTTCATATCTAATAAATAACAATAAAAATCCATCAATTTTTCATTCAAGTCCGGCCTCTCGTCCATCATGTATTTAATCAAAAGTAGGATTTTATCCAAGTCTTTATTTTTAATTTCAATCATTTAATTTCAATCATCATTTTCCAAAGGAAAATCACGCCATTGCTAAAGTATTATTCATAGTGGCATGAACAAGTAATTCAAATAATTTGAGTTCTTCTAATTCATCGGGGCTTAATTCATTTAAATTAGGTACAATTTTATCCATGCCATGAGTATCAAGTTGGAAATTCAATAATTCATCAATCACGTCATCTAATTTAATTCTAGACTCGGGTGTGATTGACTCTTCACAACTGATTTCTATTAATGTATCTATGAGTTCGTTTATCTTATTCATAATGATTCCTTATTAATAAATAGAGGTATATATATCATAACCAAAAAAAATTCCCTACCCACTCATTAATCATTTTGTTACTCTCTTTCCACCGTAGGTTTTAAATAAATCATTCATCTCTAACATCTCACCCTTGGTAAGAAATTTATCAGTACCGAGAAATTCTTTATCATCTTCTAACATTGTTTTTGTTCCCCGTTCTACTAATTCTTCAACCTTGTGTAAATCAGCTTCATATCTTCTTCCCATCCCACTCCGAGACATCATTACAAAATCATCTGGTACATTACCATTATTCTTTTTCCAATCATGCATAGTCATATGGAGTACTCTCAATCTATTCATATGAGATTGATTCACTTCCACATCCACTTGTCCAACGCTGTAGTGTAGCGAACTATCTTTGTTCAGAAATACTTCAAAGGGTTTATTTTCTGGCATCATTTCAAGTTCCTCATTATACCCTTCGGGTCACCATAGTGTTTATGATATTCATTACAACATTCCATATCTCTTTTAGTTATTGAATCGGCATTTTCCAATTTCAGTAACCACTTGAGATTAGGTTTCCAATCATCAGGTAAATCTCTCTTCTTACCATCTACCTGATGTTCAGCCCAAACAATCATCATTCGTTGTATGTTCTTTATTTTCTTCTGGTATTTTATGTTATTTATCATTTTTAATGAAATGGTGCTCCATCAAGAATAAACATCATAATCGTACAGAAATACATGATGGTTATAAAGACCAATCCCATTAAGACATTTTTTGTTTTTTCTAGTATGTTCATTTTACTTCTCCAAGAACTTTGAGTTCATTGACTTTGCCACTTCCATCATGTTTGTCGGGTTGATAAAACTGGCATCCCTACCATACATACGGGAGAAAACATTTTTATCATCTCCATAACTATAGTCACCTTCTTTAATGAAATAACTTGAAATCTTAATTCCATTGTTCTTCATCATCTTGACCATCTTTTTAGTATGTTTCTCAGCACAAGCTCCATGATAATAAATCTCATTATTAGAAAACCAAGGAGCACCATCTGAATAGTTGATGAAATAGTTATCATCTCCATTTACACCACCTAACCATTTTTTCATCAAAGCCTCATAACATAGTGACTCTGGTGTCGTTCCACCGGCATTTATGTATTTCCATAATTTCTTTATCTTGGTTATCTTATCTTTCCGAGAATCATAACAAATGATAACTACTGGTTTGTCATCTTGAGTCCAACGGAAACTAACCACCACGTGAATGTTTCCAGCCATCTCAGCAGCCTTGACCATCGCAACGGCTGAAGTGATTGATTTAGATAATTTATTACCACTCATACTACCACTCGCGTCAATCGAAATATGTAGGTTAGCTTTGTTATATCTTTCAGTAAAGACTTGACTAAAGACATTACCATTATCAAACCCCAACTCGGCAATCAATCTCTTATTGATTTTACCACTTGTTTGACGGGTGTAAATCAAATCTTTCTCTTCACCACGAACTTTGAGTTTTTTACCCAAGATGGCACCCAAACGAAGTCCATCAGCAATTGCTTCTTCTTTACCACTTGAACGATAACTATAAGAATAATGATGAAGAAAGTGAAAAGCTTTTGAATCAATCAAAGCCTGAGTTAAGTCAGGAACAACCACTACTTTAGTTTTACTAAGACCTTCAGTACCACCGACTTCAACTAACTCGGAATTACTATTACCAAGAGCATCAACAATCTTCTTGTCATTTTTAGTCATCTTACTTTTTGGTGTCTTACCTTCAAGTAATTCTTTGGTTTTTTTGTAAATGTTCTCAATAGATTTCTTCATGGAATCTGATATTTCTTCACCTTCAGTAGGTTCTCCATCTTCAGGAGTCATTTCTTTATCACCACTATCTACTTCAGTTCCACCACCTTTATTATTAGATGAACTACCATTTTCTTCTTCACCTTCAGAATCTTCTTCACCTTCACCATTTTCAGGTTTTCCATCACCTTTATTTTCACCCACGAGTTTGAAAACAACATCACAAATAGACTTTGCCACTTCAATGACATCATCAGTAGATTTTAGTCTTGAGATGTTTTTCATATCCACCAAACGATAGATGTCCAATAGTCTTGGAAGAGCATTTAAATCAGTACCTTCATTAGTGAAGTTAACAATTCTAAACATATAAGATTCAAAATCAACATCACGATACATCGTGGATTTCAATCCTTTACCAATTTTTTTGTTGTTAAAGTACTTGGAGTACAAAGTGTGATAATAACCTTTATAACCAGGTGAAGATTTGAACACAATCGAATCAATTCGTCTATCTTCAATGTAATTAATCATCCCACGGAGAAATTCCATTCTCGCTGGAGTCAAATCCCAATTACGTATCTTGGTTAGATTTCTCACTTCTTTGAATACTTCAAAATCACTATAAGCAATATGAGAACCTTCATGAAGAGCCAGACCAACAACGTGGTCAAAGTTTTTCTCATTAATGTTAGAACTGATGGTAACTGATTTACCATCTGTGAATGAATCTCCACGAGTCATGAATTTAACAGGGATATTTTCCCCACTTACAATACGGACAAAATTACCGATTGCTCTTTTATGACCAGCCAAACCCATGTGGTCTTTTTTAGGTTTGTTAATAACAATATCATCTTCTTTCGTACCAATGGTGGCAAGAAAGTCATTTACTTCGGTTTGTCTATCAAACCAAAAATCTGAATATTTACTCATTTGTTTGTTTTTTCCCTTTTTGTCATATATGAATATAACACTAAAACCCTATATAAGTCAAGCATTATTTTCATTTATTTGTAAGTTTCTGCGTATATACCCATACCATTCATAGCTTCGTCAAAATCATGTTGTTCTTTTAACATACCATTTAACTCGTGAAAGAACTCTTCAGGTAACTCTACCTTCTTTTTCTTTATACAGTACCAAGTACAGTAATTTCCACCTTTATATTCAATGCAAGCTTTTACTTTTTTACATTTTTGACAAATCATCGTTTTTTCCCTTTTTCTCATATATGAATATACGAAGAAAAAATGATAAAGTCAAGCGTTTTCTTTAATTAAATACTGACCAGAATTTGTCTATGATTAGACCGATGAAACCAACACCAATGACACCACGCCATTTAGTTGTATTTTCTCTGAATTGACTATTGAGTTTTGTTTCGGCCCATAGTCCTTCGTGTGGATTGAACATATTCTCTTTGATAAACCGTAGATTATCATCTGTTTTATTGTGAGCTATGACCATTGAATTTTTTAAATCGTCTATATCTGATTTAATAACATCTATCTTGTTATGTATTAGGTCAAATTCTGATTTATCAGCCTTGTTCATGTCTATAAATATAAATCTATAAATTTAACATTGTATTTCTTCTCGTGGGAAATACAAAATTATTTCTTTTCCCACACCCACACAGGCTCACAGAATTTACCATCGAACCTTTTTATCATTTCCGGCTCTCTATTACTCTCACCCGACTCTACGGCATTTCCAACACCAATACAATTTGGTCGTGTGGCCATCTCCATTCCTATACACCCAAGATAATCAGAATCTTTAAATGTATCTATAAACTCATTCATTGGATCACATATTGATAACCAACCTTTCTTCTTACCTTGACTACTAGCATTCACATCAGAAATATTCACACATAACTTTCCACCACTACGTAAAGAGCCCCACATATTTTCTATTGACCTCTGTAGGAAGTTCTGATTCCATTGGTCGATGTTCTTATACCTTACCCAACTTTGTGTATCATCATAACTATATCGCTCTACATTGAAATATGGTGGTGATGTAAAGATAATATCAAACGTATCTTTATATTGGTCAAAATCAAACTCTTCTGCTGGTGAGCAATGAAACTCTGCTTTCTTCTCCGTTTCAAAGAAACCTAACTGATTAGCATAATATTTTGATTGTTCTTCATATATTGGATGATTCTCCTTACGAGGATCAATTCCAACATATAGTTCGGTATTCATACTGGCATAAAATCCAGCCAACCTATCACCCCAACCCGCAGAGAAATCCAATACATTCTTTACATCGAAATAATCATACAGAGCCTTAGCCGCATTGGGTTTGAATTGACTACAAATGTATTTTCTCAACCCTAACATGGTTCTCAATATAGATTTATCAATCTTCTCCATCTTCAATGTATAGGCCGCTCCCATCAATGAAGTCATAAACTTCAACTCACCCCAAGTCCGTAAAGGACCTGGCGAAATAGTACCATCTACTGACCATCTGTTTTCTTGTTGAAAGAAATTAGATGATTTATTACCTGTATTGTTTCTCTTAATATATTTCTGTGAACCTTTGTAAGTTAATGGCCACTCATATCCATTTTCAGCTCTAGCAAACCATTCACCTTCTTGTAGTAAATCATGAACCCAAGTGCCTTTTAGCTTATTAAAGTCCTTTCTACATTCATTTTGACTTATCTCTTGGTATGGTGGTGGATAAGTCATGGCAACTGTTGCCAGAGATTCTTTTACATCATCTTTCTCGAATGTATCTTTGATGTATGACCATTCTTTTTCGTTGATGTGAAGATATGGAACTTGATATAGAAACTTATTAAAGTAAGGTAGGTACATTATATAGTTATGCCATTTCTTTCTATCCAACCGTCCATAGTATCTTTTTGTTTTTCTGAATACTCTGTATTAGCATGCCATTTCCAAAAGTTCTTACTTAGGTTAAACCAACCTTGTCTATAGACTTTCGGATCTCTTTGAGCTTTCAACTTCACTTCATTATACATCATAGAAGATATCTGACGATAATAATTGTGGTCTTTTTCAACTTTATCTTTCTCATCAAGTTCTAGTTTTGTTTGTTCTATCTCATCATCAATTTCTTTTGAATCTAATATTTTATCAACTGGCGTTTGAACAATTTCTTTTTGAACTTCCACTAAACGAGGTGGGAGTGGAGATTTTAAAATTTGAATCTCCTCTTTTAACTTATCTATTTGTTTTAAAGCATTTTTGTATTGTGTGTTTTTAGCATTATATTTTGCTTGATAATCGGTACTCATTTTACTCCCCAAATAACTCCTTGAATGCCTGGTTGGCAGCATTTGATTGTTTAGTCTTGACTTTGACTTCTTCTTTCGTTACTTCTTTGATAGCATAATCACCACGTTTCCAAAAGTCATTTTCTATCTTACTGGCCATCATATCAGCCTGATGTAATATGTAGGCAATATTAGATTTAAGTTGTCTTTCTTTTTGATAAGCAACATAATAACTTTTATTAGCTTCTTCGTACATACCATCTGTCAATCTTAAACCAAGATATTCATTTTCTGTCATGACGACTCCAAAGTGTTGTAGTATCCAACAAGCTCTATCCGTAACCGTCATGAATTGTAGATTACCATTATGTTTGTATATCAGACCTTGATTCTTTCTATGCCAATCCGAATCATTTGGTGTATAGTAATCCTCGGCTAAATCACCAACCTTACCCAAGTCATGATGTAGAGCAGAGAATATCAATTCCTCTTTGGTAAAGTTATCAACTATAGCTCCATTTCTATCCCAAAGTTCATATATCTGCTGTGCTAAATCGGTGATATGTAAAACGTGTTCCACGTAACCACCGGCATGAGCATTATGGAAGTGTTCCTTACCACTAGCTGGTGCCATACACATTCTTTCGTCAAAGTAATGATACATATTGAGAAGTTTTTCTCTCCGCTCACTTCCTTCTTCAAATGTATCTTTTACAATTTGAATTAATTTTTCCCAATTCTCTTGTATTTGTTCTGGTGTTAGTTCTTTCATGTAGTAACCTCTTTAAATTGTTCTATTCCAATATTGTTGCTAATTCCATTTTCAATTATTGCTTTTTCTATTATGTCAAATCTCAAGTTATAAGCACCATTGGTAGATACAAAAGAAACATCAGACCAATTGGTTTTTTTTATAATGGAATTTATATGATTTTTATTAGACAAAACAACAATGCCATATCCTCTTCTTTGTGGTAATTTTTCAAAATCATAATATATTTTCATCTTATCTTTTCCAAAACAAGTTGAAGGCAAATAATAATCACAAGTATTTAAATGTTTTTTATTTCTTGTACTGCCTGGAGTTCCCCCATCAGATAATGAATATATTTTAATAACTCCATTTAAAACTGGTTTTGATTCTTGTATTTTATGTAGTTTAGACCATATTTGAAATATTACATTAACTTTAACTTGCTTACCATCTGGATAATAAAAATCAGAACTCACAATTTCACTATGAATCAAATTCAATCCTTCGACTCTATTCTTACAACTACCTTTACCATCGCTATCAAATAATTGTGGTAATATAAAACACACAAAGTCTGAAAATTTAGCAGCATGGTTAATAAACTTGAGTGCTAAATGACCTCTCAATCCAAATGGGGGATTTCCAATACATATATTATCAGAAGTTTTAGGCTTCCATGACAAAAAATTGGATTTTTCTATTCCATCAGATTTCGGTTCTATATCAATACCAGTTCTTTTATTTGATGGAAGTAAATTATAAAAACTACCATCACCAGCAGAGGGTTCAATAAAATGATAATTTGAAATATCAACATTCCATTTTTTCAAAATTTCATATGTTTTGTCAATACAATATTGAGATGATTCTTTTGAAGTAAAAAATTGATCTTTTTCTTTTTCAGAATGTTCTGTATAATCTATTTCAATACCATCCATTCTACATAGATCAAAATAATAATATGAAGGAACAGATTTAAGTTCAATCCATCTTTTTATTGTACCTCTATTTACAGCCAAATGGGATGAAAGTTCATCTATCGTATATTTTTCATTTAAAGATTGAAAAAATTTAAATATATTATTTTTCATGAAAAATGTCTAACCAAAAATTTTGAAAATTCAATATCTTTAGGATTTTCAGAATCATGGAAATATGTCAATCCTGCTGCAATTCCTTTTCTCAAAGTAGTATTTGACATATCGAATTTCCAACCCCCTTTACATGGAGTAGATTTCTTTTCAAAAATAGAATGTCTCGTTCCATATACCATTTCAGTATTTTTAATTATAGTAATATAAAATCCAGAATATACAAGATCAAATAAAACTAATTTATCATAAACTTCAACTTCTTTAATAACATCATGTTGCCAAGAATTGGTTTTAGTTCCCTTCATTGCGGTTTTCATTTCTGTTCGCAATGAATTTGCTTTCATATCATAAGTACCATCTTCTGGTTTAATATTCTTATCACCATCCCATACTACTGAATAGTCAGTATATTCTTGTAATATCCTGTGAAAATGATATTCTCCCCAGCGACCTCTTTCATCACTTGATAAAGGAAGAAGAAATTCAAATTCAGAACCTTTCCAGATATTTTTTCTGTTTAAGAGTGATACTTTGCGCGATTCATTTAAAATCTTATCATTAATATTCATATTATTTCCTTTTGTTTTCTTTATTTAACAAAACTAATTTTTTTCCCCATCTCTTATACCTAAATATAACACTAAAAGCCTATATAAGTCAAGCATTATTTGCAATATTCTTTAAATTTTCTGTTCTTTTATGTGCTATATTGAAAATCTCTTCATCCTTCTCTGAACCATAGTAATTTCTACCTATATTATAACTAGCTATAATAGTTCGGGCTTTAAATCTTCTAAGGCTTGTAACTATCGTAACTACATTATTGGTAGGATTAAGTTTACTATATACTTTCTTTTGCCAATCTAAGTATTCGTTGTCGTCTTTTATTGGCGTTAGATTTAACTCATCATAATCAGGTGGTGAAAAACAAGTGTAATCATATTTTATATCACGTTTCGTTAAAGTATCTAAACAATCCTCGTGGAATATTTCATTCAAAGCTTTCTCACTTTGTTCTTATCTAACTTTAACCTATGTGTATACGTACCTTCTTTCTGAATGACCGTGTAGAAATCACCATCTATACTTTCTACCATATATCGCTCAGTAAGACCTACTGTTTTGACAGTAACCCAATCTCCGACTTTTGCTTTTTTCTCTGATTCTCGGCTTTCAAGCCACTTTTGTTCTTCACTCATTATTAACCCTTATAAAAAATAAATATTGGTTCATACTTTGATACGCTACCATCAACTTTTACTGAATTCTTCACGTTAGATTGATCAACTCCTATCATTGATGACATCAACATCTTTAACTTACCTTTATATTCACCACCAAGTGATTTTACTATCTCAATACTATCTTCTTCTAACGGGTGGTATCTATCTTTTCCTATCTTTATTGAAGCTATATTCCATAGTAAATACCTATCTGATTTTAGACTCTCGTAAGCATTTGTTAATGTTGGTTTTAAGAAGTTATCTCTCCAATCATGATACATCGGATAAGCCTTAAATGATTGTTCTTCATCTTCACTATATTGTTCCCTATCAAAATAAGGTGGTGAAGTAAATACCATATCTAACTTACCTTTATATTGTTGAAAGTCTGGATGTTCACCAATATGTTCTGAACCTTCTTGGAAAACATGATAAGTATTTCTCTTTTCTTCCCAAAATGGATTAGTCTCTAAGGCTTCATTGTTAAAGAAGTCAGCCACATACTCGTATCTTGACTTACCTAACTCATCTATGTAGTTATCTGTATTCGGGTCCGTGCCGATGTAATGAATGTCCTTCTTGGATGACATAGCACCTAATATTCTACCACCCCAACCGGAAGATGGATCGTAAATGTTTAATGGAGTGTCTTGTTTAATATGGTCTGTATATTTCTCATACAATAACCTAGCCGTAAGTGGTGGGAAATTAACTGCTGGTTGTGAGTTCAAACTCAATCTGAATATCTGAAAAGCCGATGGGTATAATTTCTTTTCAATATGATAATATCTAATCATGAATACATTTGTTTTGACATTACCACCTTTAGTCATAACAGTATCAGTTAAATCATCAAGACTTATTTTCTTCTTCAGCGTTGGACACCATATATTAGTTAGCATCTCATCACTAATCAAACCATTTTTATGAGCCAATCTAATATCTTCAGCTTTAATAGTTACATATTGTTTAAGGTATTTCTCTTGATGTGATTTTGATATCCAGATTCTAAACTTACTGAACTTTAACTTATTGTCGTTATAATATTTTAACCAATCTGTTGCACTCTCCCCGTCCCAATATATCTTTTTCCCTTGTTCGTTTTCTTTCCTATCCAACGAAAGAGATTTACTGAAGCTATACATTGAATCTCTACGAACACCTCTTCGCATAGCTTTATAGAATAAATCCTTATTGACATCCTCTTTGATTCTATCATAGATTGAATTAAGACCAACATCCCCAACATCACCAATGCGAGTTTTCAACATAGTTGGGAAGAATTGATTGACGCCATTAGCAAACTTGTTAAAGTTCTTAATCACATTAGCATTGCCATCATCGTCTTTTTCAATGAAACCATGAATGTCATACTCACGTAGTTTTCTGAAACCATTCGTTATATCAGCAATAGATTGCCCAACCATAGGTGGGATACCACGTTCATCCCACTCTTCAATTATATATTGCCTTACTTCTTCAATCCAATCGTCTAGCTCTTTATCGGATTTACAGAATAACTCATGGTAAGTTATATTAATTTTGGATTCAAGAATACTACTTCTCTCGTAGTAATATTTACTCACCCACAACCTCTTTTATTTTACCAAGATGACCACCAACATACTGTACATATAGTTCAGCATCTGCTAAATTCTTAGCAAGAAACGAGTAACCTTCATCGGTTGTCCATTTCTTGTAGTGGTCGAATTGACCAACTTTTGTTTTACTCATATAACCTCTATTTTATGATTGATATAATATACGAATACTTTTTGATAAAGTCAAGTTATTTTTGAAAGTATTTTACTTTAACAATGTTATTGTCGTGGTTCTTCTATTATTCACTACCGTGTAAACACCACTTGACAATCCGCTAGTATCCCAAGTACATAATCTCCCTCAGTATAAGTTTGGCCGTTCAGTTGAGTACCACATAATGCTACTGCGATTATTATCCAAACCACAACAGACCACCATTTTGGTAAGTACTGTTTCATGTTATAAACCCGCCTCTTCAACATATTCAAGCAAGTTGTCTGCGTATCCTGTAATACTGTGATCTGATAGACCATCAAAATAATCCTTACTCTTGAAACTATCTAATCTACCTTTCAATCTATCCAAAGTCCGTTTCCATACATTCGTACCTAGTTCAACTACACCATCGGAATTGATATATCTTAATTCCCCGTGGTGTCTATATCCCCAATGGTAGAAAGGCATCTTAGTTACGTCATCAGAATTATTAACAAACCGATAGTGTGGTATATCTAAACTATCTCTAAATTTATCATTACCTACTCTTGGTGAACCATACGTGTATAGTCCATCAATTTTAAAACTTGAATTATAAAATCTAGCGGCAACTATAGTAGCCATAGATGCTCCAAGTGAATGGCCAGTAATAACTAACTTCCTACCTTTAAGTTGTTTTATAACATAGTCTCGTATATGTACCCAAAGCTTATCAACTTCTTTCTCAAACCCCTTATGTACTTTACCATAAAAATACTTCGCATTAACAGAATCAACATTTAAATCAGCCTTAATATCAGACCACGACTTAACTTCCGTACCCCTGAATGCTAATACGAGCCATTCTTTATTATATGCAGCATGAGCTTGTGCCCCATTCTTATCAAAGTACTTATGTCCATTAAACCCTAACCCCTTAAACAAAGGTTTAGCTTCCTTACCGTTTAAATAGGCCGTCTCTGAACACTTTGCCATCATCCACCCAAAAGATTCTTTATTCATTTTACTTCTCCCAATGTAGTTTACTCCAAATTTCAGTTGTCTTTGGATAAATATTAATCATTAACCGCTTCATCACTTTAGCGTATTGCTGTATTTCCCATTGTGATGTTGTTTCATCTCGTAACTCTATGAAATTTACAATTGCTTGAAATGATGCTGTCCAATATACTTCTGTGTATTGACTTAATGGTAAAACTATTCTTGCCTGTTCCTTAGCCACTCCAGCATCAATCATCTTATCATAAGTATGTTCTACACTTTTCATATAATCACTATAACACAAATCCATTCTTTTCTGTTGTAATGGATTTAGTGCACCTTCACTTGCCTGTTTATTATCTTCTGATTGTTTTCTCCATATTTCAGGATAGTAATAATCTTCTACTGGCACATACCTACCTGATATTTCATTCCAAGCGTGGTCTTTAGTTGAACTATTGGATGTCGTTTCAATCCCAACTACGTGTTTATACATTTGACGCATTACAAACTCTGGTGCCTTTATATGGAACTGAACCTGTAGATGTCTGAATGGACTAAAGTGTTTATGTTTAGCCAAATAACGAACTAACCTTTCATCCGACTTATCATATACTTCTTTTCGTTTACCGAATGATACTCTTGCGGCATTAACAACCGTTAAATCATTTCCTAATGAATCTACGACTTCTATAAAACCTTTATCTAAAACTTGTTTTTTCAATCTTCTTTCTCCACATCCTCTTATTATTAATTATTCGTTTTCCAACAACTTCATTATTTCATTCATCCAACCATCTTGTGTCTTGGATTTTAAATCCATAGCCCACCAACCCATTCCATTGCCGGGTGGATGTACTTCTTCACCAACTTCTTCAAACATAAATGGTCTACCATTTACAAATGAAGTATAAATTTTACTTGATTTACCTGGGTGACCACCGGCAAAATATTCTTTACCATTCATACCTAACCAATTATTTTTACAACTATTAGTTCCAAGTAAATATGCTTTAGCCTCTTTATTAACTGAACCTTTAGGCACTATTAATACTGAATCTTGTTCGAATATCTTTCCGAGTTTCTTTAAATCATTTAATAAATTACCGTTATCATCTTTATCCACAATGAAGAATGAAAGTTCCTTTGAAGACTTACCGCCTTCTGGATACTTACCAATAAGTTTAGTTACACCATACCCCATACTTAATAAGTTACCAAGTAATTTCTGATTGCGAGCCTTATTAATCTTGTTTGTATATTTTTCACCTTCACCACAATCTGCGGCATTTCTAAAAGCCGTCATGGCTCCACAATCATGCTTCTCGTTATGTGACCATATTCTGGATAAACTTGATTCATTTATTACATTTTCCACTACTTGTTCTCCCAGCATATCAAGACTATAACTATGTCCAATTATTTTATTTTTAGAAGTAGAGATAAAGTTTATTCTGAATTGAACTTTCTTTCCGTTGGTTTCATACTTTACCCAATTAATAAGAGCCTTCTTTTCTCGTGTTCCCCACTTCCAAGTTTCGGCAACCCAAGCACCTTCTCGTGGTCTGAACCTTGTTCGTATCCAACCCCTCTTTACAATGTCGGTCATAATCTCTATACGAGCTTTACCTTCTTGATTTGGAAACTTCTCATCATACTTGTCATAAAGTTTCTTCATCTTATCTACTGAAGTTTTGAATAGACTTGGTTTCTCACTCACAAAAATAATATGAGTATCTTTAACATCATAGACTTTACCACTTGGATTTACCCAATGGGCTTTAGTACTTCCACCACGAGTGGCATCTTTGAAATCACTCCAACCTTCTTCGATATCTGCTATGTTTTTGAATTTACTTTCCATTTGCTTCTTCTTCTGCGGGTTTATCAACTAAATCTTCTTTCTTAGCAGCTTTCTCTTTTGCTATCTCAGCTTTAAAGTCTTTCTTCTTACCACCTGTATATTCGTAAGCATGACCTTCTTCAATTAAGATGTCGTTAATACTAACTAATCCATCTGAACTTCTATCTATAGCTTCTGATATTTCATGACCTACTACATCTGCAGATACAAAGATTTCTCCTAATACTCTACCGAATTTACCTGTACCGTGAGATACAATCTTAAATACACCAGCCTCTAATAATTCTTTGTTCCGAGCTTTAGCCAATAGACCTTTTGCCTTTTCATCTAAATCTCTTGTTCTACTTTCCCAAGTATCGATACCCATGTATCTAATTCTTTTTTTGATTTTCAAATCGAAACCCAAATCGATATAACAATCTATTGTATCTCCATCTAAAACTTTTACGAGTGTGCCATTATATTCAAATGACGCTGGTTTTTTAGCCATTAGTTATCTCCAAAGACTTTTATCGTCCTTTAATTTACTTATATATTTCAATAAACGACCACACGTTTTACAAGAAACTGGAGTTATCGATTCCGTATTGGAATAATCTCTCAAATTTCTTTCAATGTAATCTTGAATTGATTCCCAATCTTCTTTTCTATTGACATTTAAAACCTTATGATCAACAGATTGATTACAACAAGGTGTTAATTCTGCTTCATTTTTCTTTTTAGGTCTGTCTTTGTACTTAAAGTAATCCCTATCTAATGGCGTGTTGAAGACAGATTTAGATTTTGTCATTCGTAGCCCTTTCCTTTAATTTGTTAGCTTTCTTTAATGCTGCTTTTTTCTTCTTATGTATATCTATAAGTATCTGGTCTGATGTTCTCCGTTTGGTTTTCTTCTTAGGTTTAACCTTAGTGGATTTAAGAGTACCAAATAACTTTGGTTGTTCCTTACCTTTATGAAACACATTACCATCTTTATCTACGAACTCTTTCATAAAGTGCCATCCAGCTGGCCGACCCGTTGGTTTATTTTTGGTTTTTTCTTCGTGTAATTCAGGAAACATTGACATTATGTTCCTATTGACTTCATTTGAGCATTTTACCTCAATCGCTTCATCTCCGACTGAAATATATTTTCCACATTGGCACATCATATACCGGACTCCCTTTTCTTTGTATGTTGGTTGTATTTGTTTCTTATTCATGACTGTAATATAGTTAATAATAACTATACAAGTCAAGCACTAAATGTCATTAAATTTTACGTCTATTATTTTCATACAGATAAAGAATTCATTTTGATTTTTCAGAATTGTGTCAGCCAATCTCCAATGTGATTTCAACTCTTCAGTTGAATATTGGGAATCAGCCGACACTTTTCCAAGAACTATATAACTCTCATCATTTACATTGATGATTTTATTATTCATGAATTATTATCCGATATTTACTTTTGTAACTTTTGGTAATTCAGGTTCTTTTTTAGGAATTGATATTGATAACATACCATCTTTAAATGTAGCACTAACATTATCTCCATCTAAATGATCACCTAAGTTAAAAGACCTTTTAAATGATGAATGTTTTAACTCTCTGGTTATACATTTAGCACCTTCATCTTCAACTCCGTGTTTATCACCTGAGATAGTTAGTACATCTTCTTCAACTTCTACTGAAACGTTCTTCTTATCCAATCCTGGAATCTCTGCTATGATACCTATTCTATCATCGTACTCATAAACATTTACTTTGGGATAAGAACCTTTGTTGAAAGACACACCAACTTCTTCTTGAAAAGCAGGAAACTGCTTACTCATCATTTGGTCAAATATTTTATCAAAAGGTGTTAAAAATTCATCTCGATTGAAATGCTGTGGGTTTACTATTAATCTATTCATTGTATTCTCCTATGTTAACTTTCGTCTAACACGATTTACCATCCCATTTATTTGGTGATGGTATTCACTATATAGATACAATTACCATACCACGATTTAAAGTATGTCATTATGTCTTATCGTTTTCTTTTAAAAGTGGCGGAAAATCATTTCGAATCCATTTGATATTTTGATAACCCCTTTCTATTACTATTTTATGCACTTCTTTTTTATTTTCTCTGTATAACCAAAACGTAAGTTCACCTACTTCAGGATACTTTGGATGTGTGGCTTTGATTTGATACCATCCTCTAGTGTCAACTTCTGTCATGATTTTTCCAAGTCCATCCAATCACCGAACTCTTCGTATTCTTTAATGGTTTCACTATTAAATTTACGCCGTTTATGTTCTTGTTCGGTCATTACTCTCCATAATGTATTAAATTCTTTTTCACCTATTTGTTTTAAATTCACAAAATATCCGTGTGCTTCTTCTTGAGTATATCTGTTATTTAAATCAACGGCATGAACAATATTATCATTATTATCCACTAACATATATTTCATTATTATTCCTCATTAACTATTTTTATCCTTACTGAATTAATAAAATGGTGGCCGTGTTCATCTGTATATCCACCATAAATAGTTATCGTGTCACCGATAAAATCTTCCCAAACGGCAAATACTATCTTAGCATTACCATCTTCATCACTCATACTTGCTGGATTGACTAAACTAATCCATTCCCCTTGAATTTGATATTGATAGTCGGAATCCCATTGAATATGTTGTGACCAACCGCACTCCGTACTTGCATCTAAAATTGAATATGTTTGAGCTAAATCAGCATTATATTCTAATTCATAAATTCCATTATTTTCAGGTAATGTAGATGTTATTTCTAACCCACAATCACAATCTTCCGATTCTGACATTATTGGGTTGAAATCTGAACACCCTATGGTCAATAAACCAACTATTATCAATAACCTATTCATTACTATTCCTTTTCTTTTATTTCACCAGGGTCAACGTCTTTCATCATCATGATTTTGGTTTTGGTTTCTTCCAACCACCCAATCCATTCATTTAATAAACCAATGATTTTCATTTTATCTACGTCATGATGTTCATTGTCTAAGATTTTATCTACCCATGTCTTTATCATATTTAGATAACCAGATAGCCAAGTTGCTATCTCTGTTCTTTCATTTGACCATATTGAATTTCTGCTCATTTGTTTTCTCTCTTAATAATACGAATAAATTTACTTAAAGTCAAGTAAAATATTTTATTTTTTGTAAATAAAAATAAACTCTAACTGGTAGGATGTGGAACTATTCCAATCGGTTGTGATTGGTGTGTGAGTCTGTGACTCTGAATTTGTGATGATATAATCCATAAAATATTCCTTGTTATAATAAATATTTAACTAATAACCAAAAGTTATAAAGACACTTCTATGCCAATTTTACCTTTATAAAACGCTTTACCTTGTAATTTGGATACCTCACCTAAATTATATAACCTAACCTTATCTGTGAGTTTCCAAGATATTTTAAATTTATCTTCATATTCAAATGTGGTATTCTCTCCAGTATCGTCTGGTGGCATATATCCATCAAACGAAACTTCCACATCTACCTTTTTCCAATAGGTTTTCTTTTTACTCATACCAAAACTAAAGAATGTTTCAAAGTTCTGACTAAATACATCTTCATCATCGTTACGGCTTGTGAATCCATACGAAAAATCTTTCCACGTATTTCTCCAGTCCATTTTAAAGTATCGCACATCGTGACTTTCTTTATTCATATACTCTGGTTTAAAATAGATTTTACCACCTTCTAACTTGGCCCAAAACAAATCATCTATGTAGAACTCACCAAGTTCTCTTTCCCATTGTCGATTGATATGAAAATTCTTGTGAGTTAATCCAATACTAATTTCATAGTCATCTGGATTAGGTTGAACATTTGGCGTTCTTATAGCATATGAACTGAATAACATAACTCCTGCTAATAAACTATCCAATATCATTTATTTTCTCCTAGCGTTTTTTCTTTTTGTTGTTTTACGTTTAACTTTTGATATTCTACGCTCATCTCCAGAACGATTGTCATGACCTATCCAACCCATAAGAGTCTTGATTGCTTTCGTGAAGTTACTCATTTTACTTTCCTCGTGTTGTTGCTTGTTTTACTGCCACTAACTTGTGGCTTAAATATTTTTTCCCACCTTTTTGCCCATTCGATAGGTGATATTGCTTGTCTTGACTTATCACCCTTTCCGGCATCTGAATGTTTTGGTTTTTCTTTCTTCATTTCTAATCACCATTTAATTGGTGATTCATAATAAGTGTGGTTTTGCTTCGATTGTTCCGGCTTGGGTGACTCTGACGAATTCGCATTTTGATTGAAAATCCAATATATCATTCGCGCCAACATATGAGCAAGATGACTTAATACCATCACGAATATCAGATATAATCCGCTTAACCTTACCCTTGTATGGAATGATTTTAGAGTTTCCTTCCACGTTGTTAGATTCTCCTCTGTCAGACTTACTATCAAGGGAAGCACTTCCTCTATATTTCTTGTATAGCTTTTCATTCGGCCATTCTCCTACTTTGTGGGTATTTCCTGGTGTTTCCTTCGTCCCAGCGAGAAGAGAGCCGAGCATAACTGAGTCAGCTCCTGCCCCAAGTCCTTTAGCCACATCACCCACATTCCGAATACCGCCATCAGCGATGCAAGGAACACCAAAAGTGTCAGCAACGGAACACACATCAAGCAAAGTACTAACTTGAGGTAGCCCGACACCAGTCCTGATTCTTGTTTCACATAATGAACCATTTCCGATTCCCACTCGGAGACCATCGACTCCCCAGTCACATAGGTCTTTTGTTGCTTCTTTGGTGGCAATTGAACCCCCGATGATTTCAACATTTCGTCCAAATTCATTTTTTAACTCCTCTATTGCGTTCTTCATCAATACATGATGACCGTGTGCTATATCTATAAGTAATACATTACATCCGTTTTTTACTAATTCTTGTGCTCGTTCTTTGTAATCACCCGTAACACCAACTGCTGCACATAATGGTCTTTTTACCCACTCATCGTCCAGTTCTTTACTTTGGTCTATAAACCAAAATCTTTCATGTAAATCTTCCCAATCTGATTTAGTCGGTGCACTATTCCATCCACTAACCATACCCAGCCATTCATCATATTCTTTTTCATGAGTTCTTTCATAATCACTTTTACCATCTAAATTTCTAAAAAATGATTTCCATTCTATGAATAATTTGTTCATCATTTTAGATTGTTTTTCAATACTCATAAATCTATGTATAACTCCAACACCACCCCAATCCATCATTTCCATTGCCATATCTAATTCAGTTACCGTATCCATTGGAGAAGCAACTATTGGTATAGTCAATTCTGTATTCCGTGTAAATCGCGTATTGAGTTTGACATCTTCACGGGAATTTAATTCTGAATATTTCGGAATGATATTTACATCATCGTATGTCAAGTGAGTTTTTATTACCATGCCCATCCCATTATTATAAAGTGAAAAAACAAATACCCAACCGTAATCAATAAAACCATTTTCCAATATTCACTTCTCACATCAGAGTCAGTTACTCTTTTTTTCGTATACAAATCTTCTTTAGTTACTCTTTGATTGCCGTACCAATTCCTAGCCATACATCATCCACATTACTAATTTATAAATCCCATACCAACTAAAAAAAGTAATTAGTGGTATACCCACTAACAACACAAATACATTAAACCAATCAATTTTTGTTTTCATTATTTTACTTCTCCATCATATACTACCCATTCACCACTATCTATAAATGGTTTAGCTTTTTTATATTTAATTTCTTTGTAGGTATCACCATCTGTGATACCAACGATTTCATTTCTACTATATGATTTTTTACTTACTATCGGTTTTGGTTTATTCTCTCTATCATGAATAGTCATTCCCTTTAAATGGTCAATCTCATGTTGAACACAAACTGCTTCAAGTAGCCTATCAGTTTGGTCGTGTTTTGCAGCAGTTTCCCAAGTACCTTTCATATCTTTAGATGATTCCACTCCACTAAAATACATACCACTTTCTAAATGCTCTGATTTAACAATGATATTTTTATAACGTTTAGTGTGGATTCCCTTTTCGGGATAACTTAAACATCCTTCATAATAATCTATCTCATCCCATTGATCTACAATAACAGGATTGATTAAGATAATCGGTTCACGAACATTGAGAACGGCCACTTGTGCATCAATTCCCACTTGATTAGCTGCCAACCCAATGCCGTCTTTTCTTTCGTTAAGTATCTGAAATAATTCTGTCGCAATCTCAAGTCCTTCTTCAATCGATACCTCTCTGAGCCATTTATTAATTACTGGATTGTTTTCTTTCTTACAATTTATAACCTTTTTCATACGATTAATATACGAAGAAAAAGGTTAAGAGTCAAGCAATTTCTTTTAAAATATGGGGTGGAACAACAAATAGTTGTCCCATGTTATTTTGAACACGGACATAACCATCAAGTCGCTCCTCTATTGTGACCTTTTCACCAGCGTGTAGTGTGCCATTTTCATTGTGAAAATCTTTGATTAATATTACTTTTTGTTTTTTCATTTGTAAAAGAACCCCGCTGAAGGCATTAATCCATTGTACGATAAGTAACAATTTGGACATAATAACCGTATGTTATCTAATTTAGTATTTTCACTTTCGCCATCTATAAAATCAAGCAGAAGTGCTACACTATCCCTATTTATGACTATCTCGTTATACCCACAAGAACTACAGGCTTCTTCTACCCAACCGTCATTTATAAGTCGTTTCTTTAAATACTTTCTTGTTAATTTATTCTTTCTATCTTTGGCTAAAAGTTCATCTAAAGGCTGTCGATATTTACCATAACCCTTCTTAATACCCACACCCCTTTGATTCATATGACCTTCAAATAACCCATATATCTTAGCATACTTTCGATATGTTAAGTAATTAATACTCAACCAACGAGATGCCTCGGCATTGGATTTAGTAACTGCCTGAGAATCTTCAATCATCTTTTTAGTGATGACCTTTCTACGGCCCCGTATTTTTATGGGTTTTTCGAAGTTACGACTTGACATATACCTTTAACTTCAAATCAAACTGCTTGGTTTGATTTTCAAGTATGTCGTGACATTTGAGCTCATCTACTTTTCGATAGGACTTTTCTGAATTGATTGGTTTCAATCTAAAGACTTCACCCCTAACGATGTCACCATATATTTGTTCTTCAAAATCACTACCAACGCCAGGTGGGGCATATCTATCTTGTGCGTGGTCATTTGCCATTATTCTTCACCTACCAATTCTGATTCATCTTGGATGAATTTTAATTTTTCTGAAATATAACTAAAATTTTCAGTTATCTTTTCAGATGGATTTGATGGTTTATAAGTAGTCTTAGCTGCCGTAACTCTATCATACATTACCACGTCAAGTTTATTATAAGCATCATCGATTGCTGAACGAATTTTTCGTAATTCAGCCAGTACATCACTTGTTATTTTCATTTTGTTCTCCGAACTCTAGTATTAGTTGTTTAGTATCCTTTTCTTTCAATTCATCGGGTATGCCATCAAACTCATCAACATATCTTGCTAAAAAATCTGAAATATCCGATTTTAATTTCAACAATTCGTCAAATGCAAGTTTTCTTAAAAAAAACTTGTCTTCTTTGTCCACAACTGTTGTCATTAAATTATTAATATATAAACCTAGTTTGTCCATCATATAACTCCTATTACACTTATAAATATCAATTAGTCTTACAAACAATCAAATCTTTTTCGTATGTTTGTAATGATTTGATATTTAATTTAAAAATACCTAATTCCATTTCCCCCACATCCCCACTTTCTTGAAGTATCTCAGATAGGTTTGCAATGATTTGAAAATTATCTTGATTGAGCTCGTTGCAATCAAATTTCACTATTACATCGTTCTTTGTTTTTATGCGGTCAGAATGTATTTTCTTACTCAAATCAAACTGGGTATCTTTTTGCTCTTCTTTAATATACTTGTTCACTCCATATCCCTTATGACCTAACCAATCACCATAAATATCACTACACCACGGCTCTAACTCTTTTAACATATCAGTACTGCAATTCTCTACTACGAATCCTATATTGAATTTGGGTGGTATGATAGGATGCATCAGTTCATCATGTTTAACCATATGTCCCCATTTACGGATGAAATTACGGGTGCTACGGAGGTTTTGTGCTAACCACTCACTACTCTCCCTACCTTTCATAAAGACTTGTCCCGCTGGATTTCGAAGAGCACCATCCTTAAATCTACTGCCTCTACAAGTCATATGATAGACTAATCCTTTCCAAGTCTGAATCAAATCATATCCAGCCAATACAAACCTGTTGAATATATCCGAATCTTCCTTTGATTGTGGAGCATATAAAGGATCATGTCCACCGATGGCTAAGAAGTCATCCTTATACATAGCCCACGGAGCAAATATACCCTCAGTTGTTTCATCTTCTCTTGTTCCAACGAAGTCTGATATAAAATTCAATAATCCGTGTTCATCAAACTCTTCTGGTTCAATCCCAAAATCTTTTAATATCTTCTCAGGTCCATCCGGATGTAGTGGTGGTTCAATGCGGGTTGCACTAACTACTTTACCTCGTTCTAAATGTTTAAGTATCTCTGTATCTAAATTAGGGCAGGCGTACATATCAGCGTGATAAATCATTATGATATCACTTGTAGCTAACTCCACTAACCTATCATACAGTATAGTGTGCCCTAACCTATCTGGTCCACTATTTCTTATTATCCGTACATTTTTATCTTTTTCAGCAATCTCTTGCATCCATTCCCAAGTTCCGTCATCAGAGAAATCGTCAGCCCAACATATCTCGTGCCTGTAACCTAAGTTCTTTCTGATGCTATTGTAAGACCACTTTAAATAACGTAGGTTGTTCCTACTGGGTTGGATGAAACTTATAACTTTATCCATTATCTTCCCTAACTTTATTATTAGAACTCAGAACACCTTTCAGTAAATCTGATTGTGTCCCTCCCTTTTCTGCTATCTTACTTAACGCTAACGTATCTTTAGGTAAACACTTACCACCAAATCCCCTTTTCTCTTTAAATACAGCTGTATGCATTGGATGTATTCTTGGGTCGGCCAGCCACAGTTCTCTAACTTCATTCCAATCAACACCAGACGCTTTACATATATCATATAACTCATTACAAAAAGCTATTTTTGTAGCATAAAAAGCGTTCTCCATATATTTTGCCATTTCCGCAGACGTACTATCTGTTGTAATATATCTTTTACAGGGTCCTGTAACTGGTAAAAATAAATCAATAACTTTACTACAAGTTTCTTTATTACCGCCAAAAGTATAAAACGGTGTTTCTTTCATATTTTGATGAAATTTATATGGAGTCCAATATGTAGATTCACCTATATACTCCGGTGAAAAAACTAAATCTTTATTAAACTTTTTGCTTAATCTTTTAGTAGTTCCAACCTCAACCGTAGATTTTATAATAATCAATTCTGTATCAACCCATCTAACAGATTCTTCTACTATAGAAATATCACAACTACCATCTTCACTTTTCGGTGTTGGTACACAAACAAATGTAACATCGCATTCATTAACTTCAGCTTTAGTTGTTTTATATCCTGCTGGTGGATCGTAGATAACTAATTCGTAATGGTTTTCAAAGAACTTTTTCATAGCCTTTCCAACATAACCATAACCTATTATTGCAATTTTACTCATTTATTAAATCCTCAAATATTAAACTTAAATATTCAGTACACCTTTCTTCTATATATAATGAACTCTCATAATTCTCTCTACACATTATACTACACTCTTCATAAAATTGACCATCCTTTAACCTACGAGCCAATTTCATAGCCGTTTCCATATCCCCATCATCTACTGATAACAACGGATGTAACTCTTCTTGTGTATCCAATCCCTTATACCCAATACAAGGTATGCCGTGAAAAGCACAATTTAATGTAAATGTACCAGCCGCATGTGTTGGCATCAGATGAACCCCATACTTAAATTTACCTAAGTTATTTATCCACTCAACCCAAGTCATATAAGGAAAGTGATTTATATCCATCTCATCTTCTCTGTCAATCTTTCTACCCATTGATGGGGCTGATATTGGTACTCCAAACTCTTGAGCTACTATATAAGAATCAAATCCACCATACCATCTAACCATATTACCACCGATTATAACTGAGTCATTTTTTCCTCTATTCGATTCAATACCCAACCTTTCAGCTAACATTAGTGTTGGCATCTTATGAACAGGTTTATTCGTCAAACCTTTATAGTATTTCACATCCTTATTATTATGAGCAAATAACATATCAAACTCTGTAAGAGCATTATACCACCAAATCTGTTGTTCCATAGTATAGTCTTGAAATAACCAATGTGGTCCTTCTTGCATTGAAATAGTTTTCTTACATAACTTCTTTAAGTCGCCCATCATATCAAACTTCATTAGTTCTTCTGTATTTGTTTTGGGTAGAGTTACAATACCAAAATCAAAGTGATTCTCACCAAAGTGCTGTAGTACTTGTGGTATCTGAAAGATAGGGTAATGTTCAGCTCCTACTGTATACATCGTAGATACATCATTCCTCATATTAGGATTATCTAATCCAACCTTGCCTTGCCAACCACCTTCGGTGAACCAGACTATCTTATAATCTTTTAACCCCACACCAATTCCTTTATTTCTTCTTCTGTCATCATCTCAGCCGACTTTGAATTGTATGGTTCTGTTAATCTATCAGCGCCTTCATTCTCTTCCATACGAATATGAATATCATCACCATGTATATAGGTTCTATTTATTTCCCTTTCACTAATCAAATCTTCATTAGTCTTTTCGCCTGGTCTTTTTCCTACTATATCAATAGGTACTTCTTCATTAGCTATAAACATAGCTAAATCTAACATATTAATACATTTCATCTTATATGAGTTAACAAACCCACCACCATGATCCCGTGTCCATTTGATAGTTCTGTTGATTAAGTGTGCCGCATCTTCTTGTGTGAATATCAATCTGTTCATATCAGGATCCGTAAGCTTTAGTGGTTTACCCTCTGATTTTAACTTTAACCAAAATGGTAATACTGAACCATTACTGTGAGCTACGTTAGCAAATCTAGTTAATGCAAATCTATTAGCATTGTCATTATTACTATTCATAAACACTCGTTCCATCAGATACTTTGAAGCCCCATAAACACTCTCAGCCAAACAAGCTTTATCTGTACTGATACCAACTGTGATTGGAACGTCATTTATTATACTAGCCTCAACCACATTCAAACTACCCATCACATTTATGTTACAGCCAGCAATAGGATTAGTCTCCATCAAATCAATATGTTTCATAGCAGCTGCATGAACTACTACATCGGGTTTAACGTCCTTAAATACTCGTAACAATAGTCCTTTGTCCTCTATATTACCCACATAAGACTTTACCTCTGGATGTTCTCGTTTTAGTTCAGCTATCTTCTCTTCGTTTCTACTGACATTGATGTACTCATTGTCATTTAATTTGATAAGAGCTTTACCAACTGTTCCTGTACCACCTGTTATTAATATTTTCATTAATACTCCTTATTTATCAATATATTTAATTTTCCAAAAAACTCTTTATCTTTCTGAATCATAAATTTATTTAGTTCTTTTGATTTAACTTTGTATTCTTCGTGGTTATTATTTATAGCAATTACCATATCATTTAACTCATCAGCTGATGAAACGAAATTCAAATATTTTTCTGCACCATACCAATCAATCGTGTCATAATTATAAGTTATGATAGGGCATTCACAAACCGACATTTCCGTATATCGATTATTTATCATACCATGTTCTCGTTGTCCTTTTGCTATAATTCCAATAGCACATTTTGCAGATGAATATAATCTCCCAATATCCAATGGTGGTAATAATCCTCGCCAATGGGTAAATTCCCCCCACCCATTACCATACACATCAAATTCAAATGGTTGTTCCTTAAAGAATATTTCTCGTTCCAAATTATATTGAGAATCTGTTAATCGATTAAATCCCATTCCTAAAAATACACAGTTATGATCATATTTTTCATCAAATTGTTTTTCTTCTTCTTTGATAGCAGAATGATAATATTGATAATGTTCCGAAACTATTCCATTTTTTTTAAATTTTTCAAACATGATTTTCGAACCTGTGAATATTTTATCATACCATTTTCCTTTATAATCAAGAATTGCATCATAATCTATCAACACTCCACCAGAGGCGTGTAGTAGTATTCGTTGACATTTTAGTTGTTCTATTATCTTAAATGTTTCTTTATCTAACATCTCATAATACACTAAATCAAAATCCATATCAAGAATTTGCTGTACATATTCTCGTGTAGCAAGATTACCATTTAATTGTTCTAATGCATATACATCATGCCCTTCGGATTGGAGTTTATCTGCAACTGCTACATTTAGTTTATAGTTACCCATTGGCCAGGGTTGATGAAATACTAATATTCTCATATTGCCAGTACCATTTCCATGTTATATGGTTTATATATACCTATGTCATAATTTGGATTTATATCTAATAGCAAGCTCTTTACCTTGTCTAATGTAATTTCACTATAATCACATACCATATTACCATTAGAATCATACTGTTTTTGTCCAAACAAATGGGCATCATCTATTCCTATAATATGATTTTTAACATGATGTTTAGCTATTGTACTTAATTCTTTTATCAATGGAACGTCATCATCACCTCTGCTATACTTTGATGCCCCAGCATGCGCATCTAACCAAAAACAAACAGGTTCATCTAATTCCGATAACAGACTCTTTAACATCTCTGGGGAGTCTCCACATATTAACTTTAACTTATTATCAAAGTAGTATTCACTACCACTAAAGGATTCATCCTTTTTATTCGTATGAAAATCAAACTCTGATAAATCACCGGTGTGTTCCATAAACAACTTATATCTTTTAGATGCTACCTTGCATATTTCTTCACCAAGTTCTATTGTATATAACTTATCAAAAGGATTGAAGTTACCATTTGTCTCTAACATTCTATGTGGAACTCCTCCCATAAAAGTACCCGTTTCAACAAATACTTTAGGTAAAGTTACATCATGTTCCTGACAAATTGATTGGTATATTTCTGGTAATATATATCCCATTATGATAATAATTTTATATCGTTTGCAACCATTTTTGAAACCATTTGGTCAAATGATGTTCTCGGTGTCCATCCTAATTTTTCTCTTGCTTTACTAGAATCACCACATAAGACATCCACTTCAGCAGGTCTCATATATCTCAAATCATGTTTAACATACTTACTCCAATCTTGAATGTCAATACAACTAAAAGCAACATCTAAAAATTCCCTTATACTATAAGCTTTGCCGGTAGCAATAACATAATCATCAGGACTATCTTGTTGCATCATCAACCACATACATTCTACATAATCAGGAGCGTAACCCCAATCTCTTTTTGAATCTAAATTACCTAGTGTTATGTAATCCGATAAACCAAGTTTTATTTTAGCAACACCATCAGTAATCTTACGAGTTACAAATTCAATACCTCTACGTTCAGATTCATGATTAAAAAGAATACCACTAACATTAAACATATCATATGATTCTCTGTAGTTCTTTGTTATCCAATGACCATAAAGTTTAGCAACACCATAAGGTGAGCGTGGATAGAAAGGTGTTGATTCTTTTGCTGGATTCTCTACCATTCTACCAAACATTTCAGATGTTGATGCTTGATAAAATTTAATCTCTTTACCATACTCTCTGATAGCTTCCAACATTCTTAGGGCACCAAGACCTGTTACATCACCTGTTTGTTCAGGTGTATTCCAACTTTCTCCAACAAATGATTGAGCAGCCAAATGATATATTTCATCAGGATCACATTCTTTTATACATCTACTTATTGAATTTTGGTCTGATAAATCACCATTAATAAAAGTTATTTTACCCTCTAAATGTTTTGTATTTAATCTGTTTGGATATGAGGTTCTTCTTTCCATACCATACACTTCGTATCCCTTTTCTAATAAGAAATCAGCAAGATGACTACCATCCATTCCGTTAATACCTGTTATTAATGCTCTTTTCATTTATTCACTCTCCATTATTTTTGTAAAATCTTTATATGTATTAAATCTATTTTGAGACTTACCAAATACAGATAAGTTTTGATTAGCAAGTTGTTTTAAATTGGTATACCAATCACCCCTCTGATTAGGACCTTTTTCTTGAGTACAAACCCTATCACCTTCCATCTGTAAACAATACTTTCTTTTTATTGGATGATTTCTATTATGTACTTTTAAAATGTTCTTCACTACAAACTGTACATAAGCATCACCCATTATCTGAGAACAACTCCACATCACACTAGTATCATCAACCGCATGCCCTAATATACATCTAGGTACATTTACACCATTCTTTATCAAATCTGAACTTAATACAAGAATAGAACCATCAAATTGTGGTTGTCTCAATATTCTTAAATCTAATTCTTCAGCTCTACTATTTATATCATTCATCTCGTCAACTGACATTGTATATCTAATACTATGTGGTTCTGTAAATGCCTTTTCATTTCTTGAACCGTCTGGTAACTCAGTTTCATAATATTGTTTATCTGTAAAATCATTATGTTCTAATGATTTCCAAGAATCATCCCACATTTTTCTTAGAGCAAAAGTTACTACATATCTGTGTATATTATTCTCATTACCATAACCTTTAACTACTTCTAATGTACTAAAAGCCTCTTTAGGTAATAAAGCGTCTGACTCTCCCCATATTACATAATCGTTATCGACACAACCAAAGTAATTTAAATCTCGTCTATAATCAACCATTGTTATTGGTTTATCATTATCTTCATATATTTTATATGTAACATTACATCCAGTATTTTCAAGTGATGTGACTAAAGACTTAAACTTATCTATCAGTTTATCTTTAGATACTTCCTCTGTGTTTATCTTTTCAAAATATTCTGAAATATTATAGAATAAATCTACTGTAATATTTTTCTTATTATCCACCGTTTCAATAGCATTAATAATACTCTGCACGTGTTCTTTAACCATATCAATTTCATAGAACATTATATGTGTTCCAATTATATATTTATTTTCTAATTTCATCTTAACCCCCTCTAAACAATTCAGTAATATACTTTGAACCCTTAAAAGAATTAGATAACCAGGTAATAGATTTCCAACCAAACACCTTATTTATTTTGTACATAGTTAACATCGGAAACAGATTACCAAAAGATCCTAATCCAACGTTATCCCTATAATTACCATCGAGTGGTGACACATATGCTTCATCTCTAGGTTCAAATCCACCTATAGTTAACATATCACTATATCTAACACACATAAAACTTACTCTCACATGTTGCATTGGTAATTCCCCTTCAAAATAATGCTGATTTTTTGGATATACATAATCCAATCTTCGTTTGTTATCAAATTCTTCTGTAATACCTACTGGTATAATATGTGATGGGTCCCAACCAGGAAATGCAGGTTCTGATGGATTGGATGAATGACCTGGATTGTATCCATTACCCACCACAACATATCCTTCATCTAATTTTTTAATACACTCTTCAACAAATTCCCAATCATGTATTATCATATCATCATGCATACAAAATAATATGGTATCATCTTCTAAATTCAAATAAGATATAGCTTGTTGATATGCACCCATTTCTTCTGCACCATTAAAAAACTCTTTGTGTTCAAAATTTTCTTTTATTTTATCTGTTGGTTCTCGGTGACATGACCAAAATACATCTACATCATCTCTTTGTTGTATATCATTAAGGCCATCAATTAAACTATCTTGATTCATATGCCAACCACAAATAATAAACTGTTTTTTCATATAACTACCCTACAAATAACTCCCTCAGGAGTCCCATTCAATTTATCAACTGACACGGTGTGAGTAAAAAAACTTGTAGTATCTTCCTCTCCGATAAACTTATCAGCGACTAAAATTCCACTTTCAATATATTGATTAACCGATTTTCGTACACCATATTCGTCTGAAGGATTACTAAAATCATCAAAAACTAAGTAACCACCATTAGATACCAATTTTAATGAATTATCAATATCCGATATACATGAGTTCATACAATGATCTGCATCAATGAATACTACATCTTGTTCTTCAAAATTCCAATTATCTCTATATAAATCTAATGGTGTATACGTTATATTATCTCTATCCTTATTAATATCAGCTGCCTGTCCTGATCCTAATATTCTACGTTCAAATTCATTGGGCATATCTACTGTTATAACTTTTTTAAATAAATAACTTAATATTCTTGTAGTATGGCCTCCCCATGTTCCCAATTCTAGTACTGAATTTAAATTTTTATCCATAAAGTAATCAATTAAATCTGATTTAAATTTAACTGAAGTCGTTGATCTACCACCAGGATCTAACTTCCCAATCGCTCCCTTTAATATTTCTTGTTTTTCCATTCTCACTTCCCTTCAAATAAATGTTTATATGTAGCTTCCATCCAAGCTCTAGGATGTGGTCTTACGCCACAGTTAAAATGATATATCCATCCATATTTAGTATGTAACATATCAGCCCCCAAAACTTCAACTCTCATCATGTCTTGCATGTTAAATTCATAAGGTAATATTTTTAAATCAATATTATGTTCTCTTAATAAAAAATTCATTGGTGTCTGGTCAGTACCATTAAATAATTTGTTTTGTACTTCAAGTAAATTATCTTTATTATCCCAATAAAACTGAACAACTGATTTTAAAAACTCTTTATGTTTTCTATTAAAAATCTGAAATCCACCATTTATATATTCATAATATGGAAACATCTTCCCATTAAAAAAGTAATGACTATAATTTTCTATACTTCTGAGTATCCAATCGTAACTACCATAGTTATGCACCCCAACATACTTATGTTCTGTCATCTCAAAAAAATTAGGACAATTTGGGTGTACTAATGTATCAGCATCTACCATCAACACTTGGTCATATTCAATATTAGAATTTTCTAATATTTCAAGTACATAATATCTTTGCCAAGTTATTTTCATCTCATCATAGTCATGAATAAGTTCATTCATAACAACTAATTCACAACCATTTTTCTCACACCAATACTTCCAACTTTTTACTGATAAATCATATGCAACTTCGCGTAAGCGTTTCTCATCTGTTCCTTTTACATTTGGAATAAATACTATATTTTTCATTTATATTGCCCCTTTACAGCATCCCAAGTTTGTTTCATCATATCTTCTCTATCACCTCGTTGTGGAAATCCACTAAAAAACCATACATATCCATACTTTATAAAAAATGGTGTTTTATCTTCATTTAGTTGCCAATTATGAGAAAACCAATCAAATCTACTTAAATGATTTAACATAAATGGTGGTGGTAATTTACGAACCACATTAATATTATGAATTTGTAATAAATAGTTATATACCGGTTGGTCTGTTCCACGAGAAACTTTGTTGTTTTGTAACTCCATAATGCTATCATAATTAGTATAATAATATTCTTTAACAGTATCTAAAAATTTTCTATGATTCTTATCAAATATCTGCCACCCACAACTAACATATTTTGTCAAGTCAAAATTATAATTATTAAATAGATTACTATACCCACTTACTCCTTCATGTAACCATCTCAAATTTTCAAAAGACCTAAAACAGTTAACTTCATTCTCACCAACTAAATCAAAAAAGTTTGGAGTGTCCCATCTTACTATTGTAGAGGCGTCTATAACACCAACTTTATCGTAGTCTATACCAGTATTATCCAATTGGTCGAATACATCGAACCATCGTTGCCAAGTAGGTTTATGCTTTATATGTTCTGAGTCTGATGGTTTGTCATATATGAAAAGCTCTACGTTATTCTTTTCACACCAATATTTCCAAGATGGTATAGAATACTGAAAATACTTAAATCCACCGTGTTTTTTATTTAAATACTCGTGTTGACTTGGAACTGCAATTAAAAATAAAACATTTTTCATTTAATAAAACCTATTTTGTATATACATAAATATATATTAATTTTTCAAAAAACAATTTATTTTTTAATTTTAAAATAGTCTTCAACTTTTAGTATCCATTCGTTTTTTAAATCTTCCAACCTTCTATAACCACCTCGACCATGATGAAAAAATATAGGTTTACTGCCTACCCAACATTGTTCTGAATATGGATGTTTTATGTCAAGAACATGTTCTCTCCATAAATTATTATCTTTTCTGAAACTATCTCTGTAAGAGTTTTTTAATATCAACCATTCGTATCCTTTTTGTTTAGCGTGCCATGTCATATTACCTGCATTATCCCTATAGTCACAATTCCAAGGACTATCTCTCCATATACCACGTTCCACATAATTCTCTGATTGTATCTCATCGTATATATCTCTCTTTGAAAAGAATAACATAACTCTCGCTATACCATCTTCCCATGTACCATCACAAGTTCCCTTTTCAATCAAACCTCTGAAAATATTACCAGGATCCCATCTATTAGATATAAAAAAATATTTATCTGCTAGTTTCATTAATTCATCTGCACATTTATCTAGAAAGATTGCATCTTGGTCTACAACACAAACATATTTACGAGTTCCACTCAAAATACCAATGTTATTTCCAGTAGCACCATAGTGACTACCAGCAGCTACACTACATGAATCAATTAAACCAATCGTATCTGGTACACTTTGCGTAAATTCACCTTGACTACCATGTAATGTTGTGGTTGATTGATCAACACCTTTCAAGACAACTACTTTATCGTTATCTTTAAACATTTCTTTATGAAGAGCTATCTCATTTTCATTCAAATAGTTTACAACTACATGAATCGTGAATGGAACTTCTTTAAAAAATTTCATAATACTTAGAACCATTAACCTAACATAATCTTGTTTACAATAACTAACTACAACAAAATCTATACCATCTTTATAATTACTCATAATATTACTAAACCCTCTCGTCAAAGTATTTATTAACCCAATAGATTACATAGTCAATATCCTCTTCAAGCATTCCACTATGAACTGGCAAAGATATTAATTTTAACCACTCTACATCAGCAACAGGATAATCTCTATCCTGTAATAATGGAGCATATTTATGAAGTGGTTTAAAATGAACCGATGTATGTATCTTTTTACTAGCCAAATAATCTATTAAATCATCGCGTGTTGTTAAGGAATGACCACTACCATCAGGAGCCACATTCCAAATCTTCTGTGGTACTTTAGCACAATAATACTGAACGGTTTCTGTGTGATATGGTCTTTCTATAATTGGATGTAATTCCTCATTATATCGTTTCTGTATATGTCTACGAAATTCTAAATTAGCTGGTAACTTCTTCATCTGTTCCAAACAAATAGCCGCCATAATATCAATCATATAATATTTATAACCAATCAAATCCACTTGATAATCCCAAGCATATCCCGGCGTCGCACCACTAGCTCTACTCCAAGTTGAAGATACGCCAAACCAAGTCATCTCTCTACATTTATCCGCGAGTTGTTTATCATTGGTTGTTATCATCCCACCATCGCCGCATGGCATAGTTTTTACTGCCTGAAATGACCAAACTGCAGCATCTCCTCCCAAACCTGCGCCTGGTGTATAGCAACTATGAGCAGTATCTTCAAGTATAAACCCATCAAATACTTTTCGTAGACCTTCGTAATCAGCAGGAACACCAGCTTGATTAACAGAAATTAAAACTTCACTATTTGATTTCTTATATCGTTCTACATCTTTAGGATCAATACACATGGTATCCGGTAATACATCAACTATATTTGAAGTATAATCATTCCATAGTGGAATCATAGCAGTTGCTATAAATGATATAGTTGGATTAATTACATCTATACCCTTTAAACCCAAAGCCTTCATAATCAAATCTTGACCGTGTGAAGCACTAGTTACGGCTACAGCATATTTATGCCCAACCATTTTAGCAAATTTTTCTTCAAATTCAGCAACTTTAGGACCTTTACCCCACCATCCACTTTCAATAACCTCTTGAAGAGCTTGAATTTCTTCCTTGCCGCCTTTAGGTCCTAAAACTGGTAACATTTTCTCTCTAATTTTCATCATCTTTCCTCACGTTTAGTTCTAAATATTTAATAACCTCGTCTCTAAATTCATTATAGTAATCTATAGACCTAGTTGCACCTCTACCACCATGATGTAGAAATGGAACTTCATTTACCCAAGCTTCTTCTCCAAAACTTAAATTTAACAAGTGTTCTGATTTTAATTCTCTATTATTCCAACTATTTTTCAGAATAATATATGGTTGATTGTTCTCTTTCGCCCATAATGATAACAATCCATATGTATCTTTGTAATGACAATTTGGATACAAGTCTCCGGGTTCTTTATAAAAATTATTTTCTATTGTTTCTCGTTTTAAAATAGACCATTGTGGTATACATGGAATGTCAATGTCATTTCTCCAACCATATGAAACATAAGAATTTTCTTCTAACATCGGTAGTACGTGCTCTACCCACTTATTTAAAAAAACAACATCATGTTCCACTTGACAAATATATTTTCCATTTCCAATTTTAGTGCCTATAGTCATAGCTTCAGATTGTAACCAACTAGCAAATCCCAATGGTCTTTTATCATATTTACTATACCCATCCCAACCATAATTATCAATAAAATATTCTTGTGGATATTTTTGATTAGCATTGGTGGGTACAACTACCCCATCATCTTGGTTAACTTGGTGTATGCCTTCAACAATAACAACATTATCGTCTTCTCCAAACATTTCGTTAAGTTTTTTTAATTCAAGACTATTTTCAGAATTGTCTCCATTATTAACTATGTAATATTTATATGGATAGTCTACATACTTTTTAATACTTTCATGTATTAATTTTACATAATCTATTCGTTTGAAAACTACTGTTATGAAATCTATACTATCTTCATATGTTTTCATTTACTTGCCCCCTTAACTATAGTTCCGTTCTGTTTAACTTTATCGTACAATTCACCATACAACGTTTGTAATTTATTTTGAATATTTTCTGATTGGTTTGTCCAATCTGATGCACGAACTTTCATTGGTGGAAATGTATTTATATATGATTTATCTATTTCCAAATAATTAAATATAAGTTCTAGATTATTCCACATGTTTTCAAACTCAACAAATAATATATCATAGTTCACTTTCGCATCCAACCATGTATCTAAATGAGGTTCTAAACCTAACAAATCTTCACCATTATTTAAATAATCTTCAACAGACCAATTTGGATTAATTTCAGAATATCTCCCATTCAAATCCTCACAATGTCTCTGAATCCAAGTTTTATCAACTTGTGACCTTCTATAATAAGATAGTAATGCATTATATGGATTTCCATATATGTATAATACTTTAGTATCTTCATTTATTATAGGTTCAAATTCATTTTGCTCACCGTTGTAGCTAGGCTGTAAAATAGGTAATTTTGGCCAATGTGTATGCCATACATAATAACTTGTACCAAAATTTTTTGTTAAAGTTTTAGAACCAACTCCACCCCAAGCATTTAAATATAAATTATTCATTTATTTAAACCCCTTTATTAAAATAATTATTTTTTCCAAATGTAAATGTCTCATATTAAACTCCTATAAATTAAAATTATAAATTACATCACACACATGATTAACTTCATCATCAGTTAAAGATTGGTGTAAAGGTAGGCATAATGTTCTATCCATTATTTTTTCTGTATTTTTTAATGAAAGCCCATCTTCATAGTACTTGACCTTATGTAAAGGGTAATATCTAAATGAAGTATATACTCCATTGTCTTTTAAATGTCTAGCCAACTCATCTCTTTTATCTGTTTGAATATGATACATATAGTATGAACTTTCTTTATTGATTGGTATCTCTCGTGGAACATCAATCCAATCCACATGTTTCAATGTATTGTTATACATTGTATGTATTTCTTTTCGCCTTGATATAAAACCATCTAACTTTTTAAGTTGTTCTAAACCTATAGCAGCAGTAACATCATTTATTATTACTCTTCTACCAGGCAACTCTATATCAAATTCCCACCATTTGGTATCTATAGAATTTGAAAATCCACTAGCACTTTTTAAACCCAAGTATGCTTCATAATCAAGTCTTTTAGCTAACTCAAGGTCTTTACAATAAACTAAACCACCATCACCCATAACTAGTATTTTCATAGCATCAAATGACCAAAGACCTATATCACCGATAGTTCCTGTAAACTGATTGTTGTATTTTGATATGGGACTATTAGCATTATCTTCTATTAACTTAATATTGTGTTTATCACACAAATCCACTATTTCATCCATATCACATGGAACACCAGCATAATGTAATATTATTACCGCTTTTGTTTTTTTAGTTATATTTTTTTCTATGTCATCAGCACTTACATTTAAAGTTCTAGTATCAACATCACAGAATACTGGTTTTGCACCACAATTCACGATAGCATTTGCAGCACCTATAAAACTAACTGATGGTAAAATTACCTCATCACCATCAGTTATATCTAAAATATTCATTGACTGAAATAAACCCTCGGTACAACTACAGATAGTTTTAAAATTATTGGGATGTGATTTTAACTTTAATGAAAACTTTTCAACAAATTTTTCTGTTAGTTTTCCCTTTCCCAGCCAATTACTTTCAAATACCTTTTGTATTGCGTCAAGTTCTTCTTGACCAAGTGAAGGTTGATAAATATTAATCATTTTCAGGAAATACCTCTATCACTAAAACATTAACATCATTAACTACTAACATAGATCCATCTTTAAGTTTCATTTTTGTAAATTGACCTTGTTTAATTGAATCCGTATCAATACCATGATATGTTCTTTTTACCCCACCAACAAAATGTATTATCTGAGTGACATATTTACCTTGAACATTCACAGATGATTGTAAATTTATCTCTGGTGTTTTCATGGCATTACCTTTTTGACTTTCAAATTATCAATACCAGACTTAATTTTTGATGTTGTATATAAATTAAATTTTATACTTGATTTTTTCTTTACAAAATTTAAAAAAAACTCTTGCATCTTGTCAGTAGGTTCACCGCTACGAATTGCTACTTTTGTTGGTGCTTCATTTCTTGCTCTTCCATTAGAATTTGTCAAATATCCAGTATCATCATAAAAATCTAATCCTACAATGTTAACCTCATCAGGTTCAAGTTCATTAACAATATACAACAACGCATCTAAACCACTAGTAGGTGAAGTAAAGGCATATCTGGGGTGAGATATCATATCTTCTTTATTTATATCATCTAAATTTTTAACCGGTAATATACCACCACGACCTTCTATTTGTAAAATATGATTTGGAATTGGTGGCGATACTTCTTTCACATAAGGTAAGACGATTTTGTCAAAATTATATTTTTTATAAATATCATTAGCACCAGCATTTGGAAAATATGCAGCTAAACTTAATACATGAGTTACGGTAGAACATGCAGATAGATATTCATGTACTTGAATATTCTCTACTTCATAATGAAATGAGTTAACTATAACACTATGATCTACTTTGGGTACATTACTAATATAACCCAAAGAAGTTCCTCGACATAATAATGAAACTGTTTTCATTTTTTAATCCGAAATTAATTTTTTTATCAATGACAAATCATCATAAGTGTCTACCTGGAAACTTCTTTCAAGTGGCATCTCAACAGCACCAATTCTCCCACTATATCTCAATTTAGAATCTAATAATCTCTTCCGAGTTGTAATATAAAACGCTCCATTTTCAACATAATGTTCTTCAACTTGTTGTCTCATTGGTCTATTATAGATATCCCACTCCGATTCAACCTTCAAAGACCATCTCGGTATCCAATGTTCTCTATATACACTAAAAACCGAATCATACTCATCCATCATTTCTAAACCTTTATTTATATCCGTAGATTTTATTAGTGGTGATGTCGCTTGAATAAAAACCATTATATCAAAATCATTATTCTCAGTAAAATGTAATAATGTTTCTTCACTCGGTGACGTATCGGTTGCTATCTCATCTGGTCTCATTTGAACTCTTGCACCCAAACCACCTGCTATATTAGATATCCTAACCGAATCGGTAGATACCCATGTCTCATCTACATTTGATTTTAAAGATGATTGTATTGAATAATAAATTAAAGGTTTACCCTTAATATCTACTAAATTTTTTAAAGGTATACCCTTACTTCCACCCCTTGCTGGTATAACTGATATAATTTTCATATTTTAGTTAAATGTAAAGTTAAACAGCCTTCTTGATCAGAATAATCCTTTCCGTTTATCTGTTGGCCATCTTCCTCATATTCTATAACATGATTTTTAACTTTAAAATTACTATCTTTAATTTTAATAAACCACTCATCACTAGAAATCAAACCAGTATGTAGATTTTCTAAATTACTAGCTTCGTAAACTGGTTTCCAATTATCAGGTCTATGTGATTCTGGTACAAGAGCTATATCTAAAAATATATTACAATCTTTAGTAGTTACTCTGTATATATCTTGTAATGATTCTTCAATATCTTCTGGTAAGACATGTTCTATTACATCTGAACTAAAAATAACATTAAAATAACCATCATCAAATGGAATGTTAGGTAACGCACCTACTTTAAACCTATCATCATCATTTGGATTTTTTTTAATACACATTTGAATTGCTTTATCAGCGGGATCAATACCATAACATATATTTGAATTTACTAAACTATTTATTTTTGAAACACCACTTCCATTAGAACATCCTATATCCAACACTCTATTATTTTCATTAAGAGTATAGTTATCTACTAGGAAATCTAATAAGTTATTACCAGCAAATCCACTACTATGATACCCCCTATCATAAAGGTCATTGTATACTTTCTTATAAAAATTATTTGATTCCATAATATATTCTCCTATAGATACTTTGCAAACTTATCTTCTAAACAACATATACCATCATACGTACCTTGACCATTATGTAAATGACCACTCCAAACTTCAGTAACCCAAGAATAATCTATATCTGATATAATATTAAACACGGACTTAAAATCTATTTCACCAGTTCCTATTTGTAAACCTTCTGCATTTACTCCAAGTGCATCTGATATATGTAAATGAGAAATATAATTTTTAATAGATTTAGTATAATCCAATAAATCAACACCATAATCATTACAATATAATTTAGCATGACAAATATCATATGTCATTTTAAGATTAAAATATTCACAAAATGTTATCATATCATCTACTGGAGCAAAACTATATTGATGCCATTCACCACCCAAGTACCACGGCCTTGAAGGTAAGTTTTCAGGTATAATTTCTATATCATCTGGTGAGTAATCTATCTTCTTAAAGTTATCTATCACTCTTTCCATTTTATTTTGCAAAACCATATGATATGGTTCTACTTTATATAAAGACATACCTCCCAAATGGACTACTAATTTTGGTTTAGCTTTTTTCCAATTCTTAGAGATTTCAAGTGTCTTGTCGATTGTTTTTCTTAAAATATCAAAACTTGGATTTAAAATATCAGGGTCAATTGAACATAAATCAAAAATTCTTCTACCTATTATCTCAGGAGCGTGTATTATTAATTCAGAGTTGTCATTTCTTTCACTAAAATCGATGTCTAAATCAGACTCAGATAAATGAAACTCCATAACTGGAGCATTTAAAGTTTTATAATCTTCATAGTCATGAAATCTACACTTGACTCCCCATCTTTTTGAAAAGTTAAATTGACGCCAATCTTTTAATTCTAACAATTTTTTGAAATCAGTTATAGAAATATAATCACCTTTCTTAACTTCTCTCTTTAATTTCTTACCATAAAATTTATCTATTTCGTGTGGAAAAATACCCTTTCCCGGGGACTTAAACTCCACATCTCTCTTGGATAGTTTATGATTTATATGTAAGTCAATAGTAGATACTGTTGATTTCGCAAACACTTCTTTATTTAAAGTTTCTGCTTGGTTAACTCTCTTTTCACTACCAAGAGAATTTTCCAAATTTCTTATATCAGAAACCATAGTTTTGAACTCCGATGGTAATAAAGATGCTACATGGTCTGGACCAGTTTGATTCCTATCTAACGTAATATGTTTTTCAATTATTGACGCACCTAAAGATACAGCAGCTATGGGAATAAAAGTTCCACGTTCATGTCCAGAATAACCTACTCTTTTAGTTAACTTCTTTAACTTATCAATAAACTTCAAAGATATTTCTTCATATGGTGTTGGATAAGTAGAGTTAGCTAACAATAAAGAGAAATCTACATTATTCTTTTTATAATATGAAACACACTTTTTTATATCCTTATACTCCCACATACCAGTAGAAATTATTAATGGTAATCCATACGAATTACACTTATCTATCAATTCAAAATTAGTCATATCAGCAGACGATATCTTAAATTTAGACACCCCAAGGTTTCCAACGAAATCAGCTGATATCTTATCAAATGGAGTTATAATCAAATCTAACGATAACTCATCACACTTATCTTTTATGACCAAATAGTCATCATTATTTAACTCTATCTCTTTTAACAGCGGTATTAAATATTCAAAGTTCCACTCCGCGCTATTAGGATCATTCAATATTTTATCCGAATAAATCTCATTTAAATCCCTCTTCTGAAACTTTACCGCATCAACTTTACATTCCTTTGCTTTTTCTATTAGTTGCAAAGCGGTTGATAGTTTACCATTATGGTTAATTCCTATTTCGGCTATTATATATGTTTTCATTTATTAAAAAAATCCCCATTGGTCGTATACCAATCTATTAACTCTGGCATAGTTTCTTTTAGAAAACGTTTTGGCATCCATCCAATATCACGTAACTTATCACTATTTGATAGATAAATTGGATCTTGAAATAACCTATCATCCACATACTCAACACAATCATTAAAATCCTTTCCCATATTATCACAAATCATTTTTGTAACTTCCAATACATTATAGGATTCATCCGTAGATACATTGTAAATATTTTTATTCACACCTTTATCCATAACGACTTCAACGGCATCTACAAAATCATCTACGTTTAAAAAAAATCTAACTTGTTTACCAGAACCATGTATTGGTAATTTTTTATTATCTTGTAACTTACTAATAAAATAAGGTATTAATTTATCAGGAAATTGCATTGTCCCATATGTATTATTTAATCTAACAACTTTCCAATCTAACCCATAACAATAACCATAAGCATGTAAAATAGATTCACCACCAGCTTTAGTTGCAGAGTATGGATTAGTAGGTAAAGTCATTGAATCTTCATATAACGGCTCTCCATTTCCAATAACCTCATCTGTACTTAAATGTATTAAAGGTGTATTAGTATCAGAGCAGTATTTACTAAGATAATGTAAACCTAATATGTTTGTATCTATAAAATCAACTGGTCTTTCAAATGATTCATCAACATGTGTTTCAGCAGCTGAATTTATAATCAAATCAAAATCAGTATCTAATTTATCCCACACTTCTTTAGTCTGTAAGCGTTCTATAATTATAGGAATATTTACAGAACACAATCTATCAATACAAGATGTATGTCCCAAAGAATCAAATACTACTACTTCGTAATTTTTATTATAAAATCTATTAACTAAATGTGAACCAACAAAACCCGCTCCGCCTGTAACTAATATTTTCATGATATCTGCTCTACTCCACTTAAATTTTTAAAAATATCATACCAATACAAACAAAGCTTACGATAATCATACCCGCCCATAAACTTTTTTCTAATATTTTCATTTATCTCAACATTTAATTCATCAAAATTTGATAATATATAATCAATTTTTTCTTCTAAGTCCGACCAATCATACTTTACATCAATATATGTTTTACCTGGTTCATATATATCTGGTATAGTTTTAACTAAATCTTGATTAGGTTTTATCATTATAGTTCCATACTGCATACATTCAAAATCTCTGAAACATATCTCGCCCATACCAAATGGCGAAAATGATATTTTAGAATCCATTAGATTTTTAATATATTCTTCAAATGGTAATCTATCATATATCATATTATATTTAGATTTTAAGGGTTCTAAAACTTTCCATAACCCCCCTCTATGTTCAGTATAAAGGTGACTATTCTGTGATTTATGATCTTCATTATAATCATGATTACCTCTGAATATAGCACAGACATCAATACTTTTGTCTTGTTTTATTGGTTGAAAATTTCTATAATTTGGAACAAGTTGCCCGACATTCCAACCTGTAAATTTTATTCTTTTCCACATATCATCGGAAATATCATATGATAAATCTAAATCACTACCGCTACCCCAAAACCATTTATTATGAGCATAGGGAACTTTATAAGCATCTTGAGATGGTAACATTTGATTTTTGAATAGATAAGTAGCATCACTTTGTTCAAATACTTCAAACCCCCCCATCAATGAAGTCGAATCTGAACCCTCGAATAGAAAATAATCACCAGTAATTTTAGATAAATTATCTAATCCATAATCAATACTTTCTTGAAGAGATTTTTTCTTATCAATAAAGTCATGCATTCCAATAAATAGATAATCAAAATCATCAGAATCCGTTAATTCAATACTATAATCTCTTAAAATATCTTGTATAATACCAAATGGCCTAAACGTAGGTTCATTTCGACCAACCGTTGGATTTTGTATTTTTATTTTAATCATCTAAAGAAAAATTCTCATTTATAAATTCTTTTACCTTAATCCAACCTTGTCTTGGATATTTTGTGTAAATTTCTTTATCCCCCAACACAATAACTTCTTGCAATACTTCTTTTATTAATTGAACACTAGAATCATTTTCGTGACCTTCATACGATAACTCTATACCATCTTTATTTTTATATTTCATCTCATAATCCCAGCATATTTTTCATTTTGTTGTTCTTGTTTTTCAATCGTCTTATGATGTAATATACAAAAAGGTTTTTCCGTAGGTAAATGTGAATATGTTTGAAACCCAATCAACATCTCATGAACTGGTTTTTCCCATTTTATATTTGGTCTATTGCGAAATACTCGACCTTGCCAATCAGGAAAATTAACCCAACCATCATCATTAACATTCCAATGCCAATATTTAGCATGTTGTTCAGTTAAACCCTCTACTGTATTTATTCTTGGTAAGTAAATTAAATCAATTTCGTTCTCTTCAACAATACTATGTATGTTTTTTATCAACCAAAGACTTATCATCTCATCAGCATCAAGGTTAAAACTATAATCTCCACTACACATACTTTTTAAATGATTCTTCTGTGAAGCAAAATCACCCAATAGATTTCGTTGTTCAAATACTATATCGTGTGCAGATACATAGAAATCTAATAATTGTTTTGTTTTTTTATCATCAGAATAATCATCAAGTATTACAATCTCATCTTCAGGTTGTTTCCACTTGATTAAGAACTTTAGTAACTTCTCTAATGAATTCGTTTCGTTATGAGTTAATATGGAATAACTAATCTTCACTAATGCCAACCATGTTTAATTTAATATTCGTAACCTTTAGTGCTGTCAACTTAGTTGTTTTGTAACTACGATATGCTTGTTTAAATACATTATCAGCACTAACGATATCTGAATAAAATCTTTTGGTAGTCATAGCAGAACGTTTCTTTGGGTTAGCTATTTGTATCCTAAAATACTCTTCCTTTAATGATATTAGATTTTCCCTTTCATCCACTTCAGTTTTTTTCATATCAATAACTTTAAATAGTTTTTTCACCTTACTTGCATTAATATAATTAATATTCAAACCCTCTAGTAAGTTAGTTTCTTTATCACGATGTAAGAATAATAAAACAGGTCTTGGATCCTTAACACCTGATTCCGAATAATTAAACGTCACAATCATACCAGGTAATATCTTACCAATAGGTAATGTTTGTTCTGATAGAATTATCTTACGATTGTTGTATCTGGTCGCCAAGTGTTTTCTCCAATTTTTCTACCATTTTGTACGCATCACTAAAATGCGGAACTAAGACTTCGGTTTCTGGATCAGTTTGAGCAAATAATCTCCACTTCAATACTTTCTTTTCCACCAACGGAACTACCATGTAATTTTCAGTAGTAAAAACTGATGGTGCCCACCACCTATCACTTAAATTCCTACACACGTCTTTAAACTCTTGTGGAAATGGATTATCATCAATATGCGATTTCATTGCTCTATTTGAAGCAAAACCACAATGTAAACATTGCATATTCTGTTCATCATCACCAAGCAATACTAACGAATCATCAATATCAATATCATCTAA
>Ga0209774_1000190_pt1 | contig 62083 bp, 46 predicted proteins | sample SaaInlV_150m_DNA_2_FD_184648 | JGI IMG/M metagenome (GOLD analysis project Ga0209774, IMG submission 184648) | Marine microbial communities from expanding oxygen minimum zones in the Saanich Inlet - SI037_S2LV_150m_DNA (SPAdes) (version 2) | ecosystem: Environmental > Aquatic > Marine >... | reverse complement strand
TGAATCGGTGGATGAAGAAGCGAATTCAACTATGGATGCGGAGGTTGCTTTATTTCTTAATGCTAGTGATTTGGAGAATTTGAGTTTGGTTAAGATTGCGGTTGAGTATGTTGCGTATGATTTGGACGAAGATGGTTTTGCTGATTATGTTGAGTGGGTTGTTCCGCATTTATCTGTTCAGACTTACGAGGTTGTGATTAATGAGAATACTAGTGTTTCGCCTGATTCTGGTGTGAGGATTGATGGTGATTATTCGCATTTGGTTATTTCTTCTTCTGCTCCTTATGATTCTTTAGTTGGTTATTGGGCGTTTGATGGTGATGCTGAGAATACTGAGACGACGACGCATTATGATTGGACTAATAATGATAATGATGGGGTTGGGTTGTTTAATGCTGTTGTTAATGAGAGTGGGTGTTTGTATGATATGTGTTTGCAGGTTGATGGGGATGGAGATTGGGTTGATATTGCTGCGGTTAATTCTAGTAATATTAGTTTTTCTGTGTGGGTTAAGGTTGCGCAATTGCCTTCTGATAAGGCAGATGATAATGTTATTTATGATGATATGAATTGGGCGGGAGACACAGGATTCGCCTTAATTGTTGATTCGGCATCTCCTTTGAATGGGGTAAAGCTTTATTTGGGTTCGGATACTTTGTCTGGTTCGGCGAGTACAATTGCTGTTGGGAACTGGTATCATATTGCGGCTACATTTGATAGTTCAACAATGAATGGGACGATTTATATTAATGGTTCGGTGGATAATACTAAGATTTTTAATGCAGTTGCGGATTGGACTTCTGATGATGGTGCTATTGGGGATTGGTATGGTGGTGGTTCTTCTGGGTCGTTTAATGGTTCAATAGACGAGTTTATGATATTTAATAAAACCTTGACTGCTGCTCAAATTACTGATATCTATAATAATGCTTCGGCTAGGTTTGTTGGTTCTGGGACGCAGGATGTTAAGCAGTTTAATGTTACAGAGGGCGAGGATAGTACGAATGTGAGTCTGGTTAATTATGAGAGGGATTTGGGGAGTAATATTTCGGCGAGGGTTGGGGCTTGGGATGTTGCGAGTAATGTTGTTGATGGGAGTGCGTATAAGGATTATGATTTGAATGAGCATTGGGCTGAGTTTGATGGTGCTGGAGATTATGTTGATGTCCCCGTAGACAGTTCGCTTAAATTGAATACTGGGGGTTCTATTGGGGCATGGATTAAGATCGATGAATTGGATAGTTCGTATGGGAATACTATTTTTATGAAGGGAGATGGTGCTGGCTGGGCTGATTTGCATATCGAGTTATTTGAATTGAGTGGAACTGATCAAATGTGCCTTAGTCTTTCTAATGGGGCAAGTTCTATTGCGCTAGGTTGCCCTAAGAGCGATGTTCTTTTGGAGGATATTTGGTATTATATAACTGCTACTTGGAATGATACGACTAAATGTGTTTATACTGACGGTAGTTTGAGCCAATGTATTGAGTCTGCGATTATGCCTGAAGATACTATTGCTAGTACTTATGTCCAAATAGGAAGAACTTATAGTAATAATTATTATTTTAATGGCTCTATTGACGAAGTGATGGTTTTTAATAAATCTTTAACTGCTGCTGAAATTGCTACTCTATATAATAAGGGCCAAGATATTGATTATTTTGCGGATGATAATTTGGTTTCGTGGTGGGGCTTTGATAAGGACTTTAGTGATAAGAAGGGGGCGAATGATGGGACGGCTACGAATGCTTATTTGAATTCTTCTAACGGTATTGCGAATGGATTGGTGAGTTATTGGCATTTTGATAATCAGAGTTCTTCTGGAGAGAATGATACGCATGTTTATGATTGGAGTGGGTTGGGAAATAATGGGACGGTTGTTGGGGATGGAAATGAAGTGGGTGGTTCTGGTTATTATGCTGGAGCTATTGATTTGAATGGGAGTGTGGAGTATGTTCAGATAGACAATACCGGGGGTAATCTTGCGTTTGATGAAATATCTGTTGCGTCTTGGTTTAAGGTTCAGGCAGATACTACTCAGCATAGGATGATCGTTAGCCAGTTTAGGGATGGGTTTGATGGATGGGCTTTTTATGTTCGTGATTCTGATGGTTCTAATCCTGATAAGCTTATTTGGGCTTTGGATACTGATGTTGGATATGTTGGTCTTGATTCGCCAACGCTGACGATGGATCAGTGGTATATGGTTGTTGGAATTTATAATGGAACACATACGAGTTTGTATCTTGATGGGTCTTTGGTTGCGGGGCCTAGTGCTCAGACGGGAAGTTTTACGAGTGCTTATGATGTTTGTGTTGGGTGTGAGCGTCCAGATTCTCCAAGCAGGTATTTTAATGGCTCGATTGATGAGGTGATGTTATTTAATAGGTCTTTATCAGCAGATGAAATTCAAGAGCTTTATGTTGAGGGACGTGCTTTATGGAATTTTAGTGATTATCAGAATATAACTGGGAATGGGACGGATACTGGTTCGGAGAATGAGTTTTCTATTTCGACTTTGGCTACGAATATTTTGCCGTCTTTGAAGTTGTTGGCTGGGACTAGTAGTTTTTATTCGCCGTTGGTTGTTGCGACTGCTGCGGATCCTATGAATGTGACTTTATTTGATCAGACGAATCCTGTTGTGACGATTGTTTCTCCGACGACTGAGCAGATATTTGACAGTAATTTGAGTATTTATATTAATTATACTGCTAGTGATATTACTGGGTTGGATAGGTGTTGGTATTCTTTGGATAAGGGGGCGACCAATTCCTCGACTCAGGCTTGTTCGACTAATTGGACAATAAATGTGACTGATGCTACATCTCCTTTGGTTTATGTTTATGCGAATGATACGGAAAATAATGTTGGGAGCAGTTATGTTCAGTTTTATGCGGACACAGCTAATTGCGATGATTATTCTACTAGTCCTGTGCCGATTTGTACTTGTGTTGATTTTCAGAATATGACTGGAAATGTTGTAAAGAACAATTTTAGTGTTAGTAATGATATTAATTGTAGCAATACTGTGAATTGGGGTTGGAATGGTACTGCCTATGAAGGATTCCGCCCGGTTGGGAACGAAACTACTAGTCCCGATCGCAGGTTTCAAGGGAGTGTTGAGGGGAATGGATTTAATGTGAGTGGCTTGTATATTTATAGGCCAAATGATAATTATCAGGGATTGTTTGGCCTTCTTTATGACTTTACTGCGCCCCTTGATGCATATATTCGGAACTTGAATGTTGTTGATGCAAATGTAACTGGGTATCAGGATGTTGGTGCCGTGATAGGTTATGCTAGAAGTTATAATATTACTAATATTAGTTCGAGTGGGAATGTGGCGAATACGTATCGTTATATTGGGGGGGTGATAGGTAGGACGCATCTTGTGAATATTTTTAATTCTTCTTCCTCTGCGAATGTTGTGGGGGTTGATAGGTATACTGGAGGATTTGTGGGAGGTCTTTCTGCTAGCAATGTCACTGGATGTTATGCAACCGGAAATGTAATTGGGGAGGAATATTATGTGGCGGGATTTGTGGGATATCTTACTACTACTTCGAGTATGCATCGATGTTATGCGAGTGGGAACGCGACAGGTCCTTTGGTGACGGGGGGGCTTGCGGGTTATGTCTCAACAGGTTCTTTAATAAATGAATCATATGCTTCAGGAAATGTTAGTGGGGGGAGTTACTCGGGTGGGATTACTGGTTATATGATTAATTCCGGGGGGAGGATTTTGAATAGTTATTCTAATGGGACCTTGACTTCTGTTGGCGTCTATACTGGAGGTCTTGTGGGATATATGTATGATAACGCAAATATAGAGAAATCTTATTCGGTTGTTGATAGTGATGAGGTGAATTTTGGTGGACTGGTTGGACGTCTTTATTCTATTGGGATTCCTACGATTAATGATTCATTTTATGCCGGGAGTGCGCCTAATTCTCCTTACGGAATTGTTAGTTACGATTCAACTATGGTGGGAGATATATACAATACTTATTGGAATAATGTTTCCCAGGAAGACTGTGGTCGAGATGAGACCTATACTGATTGTAATGCGGTTCAAAATAATGAGTCTTACTTTTATGATAGTGCCAGTGAGCCGATGGCTAGCTGGGATTTTGATAATATTTGGGTTTATGATGCGAAGAGGAATTTCCCGATTTTGAGATGGCAAGGTTTTGATATTGCGCCGAGTGTGACTCTTAATTTGCCTGCTAATGGGACTTATTGGAATAGTGATGTGAGTGTGAATATTAGCGCGAGTGATGTTGCGGGGAGTTCGGAGAGTAATGTTTCGACTTTTGTGGATTATGGATTGATTAGTTGGTGGAGGATGGATGATGTTAATGGAAGTGGGGATCCGACGGATTATATTGGGGGGAATAATGGGAGCTTGGTTAATGCTGTGATTAATTCAGCTAGCGGGAAAGTTGGCGATGGGGTTTCGTTTGATGCTAGTGGTGATTATGTTTCGGCGGGGCTTACTAGTTCTGCGGATTCTAATTTTACTTTTAGTTCGTGGATGAAGATTAGTCAAAAGGCTTCTGTTATGGGTACTCGGGCGAGCTTGTATAATAATTTATATCTGCATTCTGCAAATGATTATTTTTATATTTATGGAACGTCGGCTTATGTTACTGCAGGGTCTAGCATAAATGTTGGAGAATGGCATCATGTGGCACTTACGCATAGCGGGGATGTCACCACCGCAAAATTATACCTTGATGGAACCGAGTATTCTTTTTCGGGCACTGGGAATTTTGATGCTATAACTAGTTTTTATCTGGGAAGGAGAGAGCCTGCGGATGATTGGAGTTTTAATGGTTCTCTGGATGAGGTTATGGTTTGGAATAGAACATTATCGACTGAAGAGATTGTGGGAATTTATGCTAACACTTCTACTAAGTATTTGAATTATAGTTTGACTTTGCCAGAGGGGACGACTAATTTGACGGCTTATGCTTTTGATGAGCAAGCGAATGTTGCGAGTGATAGTGCTTTGGTTAGTGTGGATAGTGTTGCTCCGGTTTTGACGATTGCTGAGCCGACTAGTGATATTAATACGGGTTTGGCGGTTTTGATTAATGCATCTGTTAGTGATAGTGCTGGTGATACGTTTGGATTTGTTGATGATGATTTGGTTGGATGGTGGAGGTTTGATGATTTGAATAGTACTGGAAATGGAGTTCGTGATAAGTCTGATGAGTTCTTGAGTTTGGATGGTGATGGGGATTATGTTAGTGCTTCTTGGATTGATGATGTAAATAGTACGAAGAATTATACTGTTTCTATGTGGGCTTATATTAATGCTGCTGGTGATATGGTGTTGTTTGAAAATTCCTTGAGTGGTACTAATAGAAATTGTGTAAGGAAGGATGGAACTACTTTTATGGTCGGTTATTATGATGGTTCTTGGCATAGTGCTTCGGGAACCTTTTCATTGAATACTTGGACTCATGTAGCTTATGTGAATAATGGGAGTGTTAATTTATTTCTTGACGGAGTTTTACAAGTAGGTACTAGCCAAACTTATTGTGGTACGTCTACTGATTTAAAGATTGGAGATTCAAATGTTGCAGATCATGATACTAATGGTTCGATTAACAACGTTTTAATTCTGAATAGAAGTCTATCTGCTTCGGAAATCTCTGATATGTATGAACTTGGTCGGAAGCAGAAGAGTTATGCTGATTCTGAGAATGGGCTAGTTGCATGGTATAAGTTTGATGGAGATATTAGTGACGCAATGGGATTGCATAATGGTAGCTTTGAGGGTAATGCGAGTATTGTTGGGACCAATGATGGGGCGTTTGTTGGGGATGCTTCGGCTAGTGATGCTGGTAAATTTGGGAAGGGTGGGGTGTTTGATGGGGATGGGGATTATGTTCAGTTTGGAGATGTGTCTGATTTTGAAAGCATAGACACTATTTCTGTTTCTGCTTGGATTAAGCCTGTATTGGGGGAGCAGGGAGTTCCGTGCGGGCTTGTTACGAAGGGAGTATACTATGCCAGTGGCTCATCTTGGGCGTTTGCAATGGCTACAGACCTCAGTAGATTGTCATTTTCTGTTTCTAATAATCCTTACTTGTATTATGATTATACATTTAATGAAAACCAATGGTATTATGTTACTGCTGTTTATGATAATGTGAATGATGTTGCTCAGCTTTATATCAATGGAAGTTTGGTTAAGGATGGTTTGACGGGAGGTAGTTTTATTACGATTCCAGATACTGCTAATGTTTTAAAAATAGGTCAAGCGAATACGGATTATAATGGGACTGTTGATGAGGTTATGATATTTAATCGAACTCTTTCGGCAGATGAGATTTCAGCTTTATACAATTCATCAGCGAATAGGATTTTATACAATGCCACTACGATGGATGAGGGGGCAAATAGTTTTGGGGTTTATGGTGTGGATTTGGCGGGGAATATGGATATTGAAGGGTTGACTATTAATTATGATTCTGTGGTTCCTACTTTGGATGTTGCTCCTGTTGATGGGGCTAATTATAATTCTTCTTCGGTGTTAGTGAATGTTTCTAGTTCTGAATCTGGTAGCGGAATGATTGTGCCTAATTTGGATAGTAGTTTGGTTTCGTGGTGGAGGATGGATGATTTGAATTCTTCTGGTGGCGTTGTTGATTATATGGGTTTGAATAATGGGACTGTTTGTGGGGGTGGTCAAATTGATGCAGGTAAGTTTGGGAAGGGTTATGAGGTGATTCAAACAGATACTCATGCAGGGGATAGAGTTTTGTTGGGAGATGATCCATTTGATTTCACTGGTAATTTTACAGCTTCGGTATGGGTTAAGCCAACTAACGATGGTGCCGCTGGAACTGCTGCGACGATCTTGGGTAAAAAATCTACTGGGACTTCTTATTTAGAAGGTTGGTCTTTAAGGTGGGGTAATGGTCAGCCGAATATCCATATTGCTAATGGAACTGACACTCTTACTGCCATGTCTTCCTCGAATTATCCTGAGGATGAGTGGCACCATATTCTTGCCGCTGTTGATTGGGATGGAGTTACAATGACTAATAAGATTTATGTTGATGGTGCATTGAAGGGAACTAATAGTGCTGCTATGAGTGGTTCGATTGCTAATAGTTATGATCTTGCTCTTGGGGCGTGGGTTGGAGGGGGTTCTTGTGCGAGCAATGATTATTATAATTATAATGGAACGATAGATGAGGTTATGATTTGGAATAGAACTTTATCTGAAGACGAAATTGTCGGACTTTACAATGCGACTAAGTTTAATTATACTGAAACATTATCTGAGGGTTCGCATAACTTTGATGCTTATACCCAGGATTTGGCGGGGAATGTGGTTTCGGATTTGAATGCGTTTAGTGTTGATAGTGTTGCGCCTGTTTTGACTGTTGATGAGCCGACTAGTGATATTAATACTGGTGAGGCGACTTTGATTAATGCTTCTGTAACTGATGCTGGGGATACATTTGGTTTTGTTGATGATGATTTGATTGGATGGTGGAGATTTGATGATTTGAATTCTAGTGGAACTGGTGTTCGAGATAAGTCTGATGAGTTTTTGAGTTTGGATGGGGCGGGGGATTATGTTGATGTTGATGGGGAAGTTTTTGATGAAGATTATGGTTCTTTTAGTTTTTCTACTTGGGTTTATGAGGAAGGGGCAGATGCTACAGGGTATGTTTTTGAGGAGGGAAGTATTAGTTCTGGAGGGTGGTATTTTAGGAGAAGGACTTCTAATAGATGGGATTTTATGATAGATATGAATGCAACGACTTCCCCTGCAGGGGTTTATGAGTATGTTATTGATATTTCTGGATGGACCCATTTTGTTGGAGTTTATAATGGGACGGATGTTTTGATTTATAGGGATGGTAGTTTTGTAACAAGTCAGCCTGTTTCGGGGTCTGTTGATACTTCTGCTTCGGATCTTTTTAATATTGGGAGTCATTCGGGCAGTTCATCTTTTAACGGTTCAATAGATAACACAATGATTTTCAATCGTTCTTTATCTGCTTCAGAAATTTCAGATATATACGAGCTTGGAAGGAAGCAGAAGAGTTATGTTGATTCGGAGAATGCTTTGGTTAGTTGGTATAAGTTTGATGGAGATGCAAATGACGCTATGGGACTTAATAATGGGAGTTTTGTTGATAATGCTGAGATTAAAGGGACTAATGATGGGTTGTTTGTTGATGATGCTGCGCAGACTGATGGTGGGCGGTTTGGGAAGGGGGGTGTGTTTGATGGGGATGGGGATTATGTCAAATTAACTGAGAGGCATTTTTTGGCAACGGATAATTGGACGGTTAACTTTTGGGCATATGCCTTAGAGGATGGGAGTTTTATGCCGATTGGTAATGTTGCTGGTGGGTGGAATTATATTGCAGTATATTATCCTGGTAATGTGGTTATATTTAGGAATAGTACCGGTCATCAAACGTCTGTGCCTGTAACTTCTTTGGTTCCTAATGAATGGAATTTGTTTAGTGTTCAAAATAATGGGACAGATAAGGTTAGTGTTTATGTTGACGCAGTTTATAAGGGAGATATTGACATTGTTCCTGATTGGTATTTTGATTCTATTGGAAAGGCCTATACTAATTCGGATTATGATTATAATGGAACAATTGATGAGGTGATGTTGTTTAATCGGACATTATCTGCTGACGAAATCTCTGCTCTATATAATTCATCAGCGAATAGGATTTTGTATAATGCGACGACGATGGATGAGGGGGCGAATAGTTTTGGGGTTTATGGTGTGGACTTGGCTGGGAACATGGATATTGAAGGTTTGACGATTAATTATGATTCTGTTGTGCCTACTTTGAGTGTTGCTTCGCCTTTGAATAGTTCTAGTTATAATTCTTCTAGTGTTTTGATTAATGTTTCTAGTTCTGAGAGTGGTAGTGGGATGATTGTTCCTAATTTGGATAATAGTTTGGTGAGTTGGTGGAGGATGGATGATGTTTCGGGAAGTACTGTTAGTGATTATATTGGTGGGAATGATGGGACTGCGGCGAATGATGCTAGTCAGGTTGATAATGGGAAGTTTGGGAAGGGGTTTTCGTTTGATGGGGCTGGGGATTATGTGAATGTGCCTTATGATGTTAGTTTTAATCCCGGAAATGATTTAACTATGTCTGCTTGGATAAAATGGGCGGGAGGTTCTGGAGATCAGAATCCAATTACCAAAGAAAGTTCATATGAGTTTAGGGTTAATGATGGGGTTGTTAATTTTGCTATGAATCCTTGGGCTTGGAGGGGAGACAGTAGTTGTAATATTTCTATTGGAGAATGGGCTTATGTGGCTATAACTCACGATGGGGACGGATTACAAAAAATTTACATAAATGGAATTGAAGAATATTCTATTGCTTCTGGTGGAGCTATTGCTTCAAATACTAATGTTCTTACCATTGGAGCGAGGTCTGGTGGAGCTGCTTCTTTTTTCAATGGAACAATTGATGACGTGATGATTTTTAACAGATCGTTATCTACTGAGGAGATTGTGGCTCTTTACAATGCTACTAAGTTTAATTATACCGAGACATTCTCTGAAGGTGCTCATAACTTTGATGCTTATACTTCTGACTTGGCGGGGAATGTGGTTTCGGATTTGAATGCTTTTAGTGTGGATGCTACGGTGCCTACGATTGAGTTTGATTCTAGTACTGTTGATGATGGGGCTAGTGTTAATACGGACAGTGTGTTTGTGAATTTGACTAGTTATGATTCTGGGGATAGTTATGCGTTTGCTGATTTTGATAGTGATTTGGTTGGATGGTGGAGGGGTGAGAATGGTGCGAGGGATGAGAGTGATGAGTTTTTGAGTTTGGATGGGGATGGGGATTATGTGAATGTGAGTACAAAAGTAGTTGATTTTTCTAGTAATTTCTCTATTTCTGGGTGGATTAAACAAACTTCTTCGGGCACAATGCAGGTGGTTAGTTCAGGATCTAGTCAGCAGTTTTATGTTGGCGGAACAGATTTAATGTATCGGACAAATTCAGATACCACCACTGCTTCTTCGGTTCTTACTATTGGAGAATGGCATTTGGTAACTGTTACTTATAATGGGACTGGTGTTGCTTTATATGTGAATGGTTCTGTTGTCGGAAGTGAAACTAAGACTGCGGCGGATGGGTCTGGAAATACTTTAGTCGGGTCTTATGCGGGTTCTTCTGATTTTTTCAACGGCTCAATAGACAATGTCTTAATCCTAAATAGGTCGTTGACGGCTTCGGAGATTTCGGCTTTGTATTCTAGGGGGAGGAGGGAGAAGAGTTATTCGGATTCTAGTTTGGTTTCGGCTTGGAGGTTTGACGGTGACTTTACTGATAGTTTGGGGGTTAATAATGGGACGGCTCAGGGTGGTGCTTCGATAAATGGGACTAATGATGGGGTGTTTAATGGGGATGCTTCGGTTGTTGATAATGGTAGGTTTGGGAAAGGGTTTGCGTTTGATGGAAGTGCAGATAATATAGAGATAGTTGATGATTCGAGTATTAACTTTACTAATGCTAGTGATTTTTCGCTTTCTGCTTGGGTGTATAGGGCAGATGGCTTAACTACTTCAAGTTATTTTATGAGAAAACACGTTACAGGAACTGGAAAGGTATGGCTTTATTATCATGGTGGTGCGAGGTGGCAGTTTTATATTGAAGATGGAACAGATGATGGTGCAGATGCTGTGTCTGCCTTTAGTGCAGATGCAAGCCCAAATTATAAATGGACATATGTAGTCGGTGTTTATGATGCCTCCCAAAAGAATGCCTCTATTTATGTTGATGGTGTTTACAAGCATAGTGATAATAATTCTGATTTAGGTGATTTTTCTAATAACGATGATTTAGCAATAGGAGATACGTGGAATGGTTCTGTGGATGAAGTTATGGTTTTCAATCGTTCATTGTCAGCTACAGAAATAGCTGCTTTGTATAATGCATCGGCGAGTTCTTATGAGAATAATTTTACTTCTTTGGATGATGGTGTGCATTTGTTTAGTGGGTATGTTGTGGATTCTGCGGGGAATTTGGCTAGTACTTCGGAGAGGGCTGTGACTACGGATACTACTTCGCCTAGTGTTAGTGTTGTGAGTCCTTTGAATGGTACTTATAATTCTACATCTGTTTTGGTTAATGTTTCGTCTAGTGAGAGTGGTAGTGGGATGATTGTGCCTAATTTGGATGATAGTTTGGTTAGTTGGTGGAGGATGGATGATGTTGATGGGGATACTGTTAGTGATTATATTGGTGGGAATGATGGGACTGCTGTTGATGATGCTAGTCAGACTGATGGTGGGAAGTTTGGGAAAGGGTTTAGCTTTGATGGGGATGGGGATTATGTTGATGTTGGGGATGATGGGAGTTTGAATAATATATTTGATAATGGGGGGACTTATTCATCGTGGATTATAGCAGGAGATGGTAGTGGTGAAGATAGCGATGAATTTATAATTTCAAAAGGGACAACCCGTATGTATTTAAGGGACACTGGTTCGGACTTTGGAATTAGATTCATTAGACCATTTAGTGGAGACGATCTTACTTATTTTTATGATACTGCAAATTTGGCGTATGGTTCAACTTATCATATCTCGGTTGTTTATAATTCGAGTGGGACTGTAAATGTGCCATTGGTTTATGTGAATGGGAATACTGTTTCAACAACTAGTACTGTAACGCCTACTGGTACAATGGATGATGATTCAATTAGTAATTTGCGGATTGGCAATAGTATTAGTACCGATAGGGCTCTTTTTGGTACAGTTGATGACGTTCTAATATTCAACAAATCCTTAACAGCAGATGAAATTCTTGGATTATATAATGCTAGTCGGGTTTCGCATACTGAAACGGGATTAGCAGAAGGTGCGCATACGTTTGATGCTTATACACAGGACTTGGCGGGGAATGTGGTTGTTGATGGGAAGAGTTTTGTGGTTGATGCAACTGGTCCTGCTGTGACGGTTAATTCTCCTTCGAATAATTCTAATTGGAATGGGGATGTGAGCGTGAATGCTTCGGTTAGTGATAGTAATAATGTTTCGGTGTTTAGTGATTATGGTTTGGTGAGTTGGTGGAGGATGGATGATGGGTCGTGGGTTATTGATGAGGCTGGAGGGGTTGTTGATTATATGGGGAGGAATAATGGGACGGCTAAGGGGAGTGTTGTTCAGAGTGATGGTGGGAAGTTTGGGAAGGGTGGTGAGTTTGATGGGGATGGGGATTATGTTGATTTTGATGATTTAACGTTTGATGGTGAATTTACATATCATTTTTGGATTAAACCAAATAATTTTGTAGCTTATAAACAATATCTTGCGGGGGCGGGAGGAACTCAATATTTAAGAGTTGATAATGCTAATCAGCTTTTGATAAAGTTAAATGATACTGGCTATACATTTACATTAGATAGTTCTTTGACAACTGGTTGGCATAGCCTAGTATGGGTAAGGAATAGTAGCAACGATATTAGTATTTTTTTGGATGGGGTGATGCAATCAGATACTGAAAATTCTGGAGCAAATGATTCAGTTATAGGAGTAATAGGTTCTAAAGTAGGAATAAATAATTGGTTCAACGGCTCAATAGATGACGTGATGATTTTCAATCGTTCTTTATCGGCGAACGAAATCCAAGCTCTCTATGCGAATTCATCAACGAAGTATTTGAATGCGTCGGTGAGTATGGCGGAGGGGACGAGGGATGTGACTGTTTATTCGCAAGATGTTGGGGGGAATGTTGTTTCATTAACGAGTTATAATGTTAGTGTTGATAGTGTTGCTCCGACTATTAGTGTTGTTTCGCCTTTGAATGGGACTTATGATAGTAATGCGGTTCTTGTGAATGTTTCGTCGAGTGAGGAAGGGACTGGGATGATTGTTGGGAATTTGGATAATAGTTTGGTTAGTTGGTGGAGGATGGATGATGTTGATGGAAGTACTGTTAGTGATTATGTTGGTGGGAATGATGGGACTGCTGTTAATGCTGTGCAGGTTGATAGTGGGAAGTTTGGTAAGGGGTTTGCTTTTGATGGGGATGGTGATTATGTTGTTGTTCCTGAGAATAGTTCGTTAGATCTTTCGACTTTTACTTTGTCGACGTGGGTTAAGTCGAATGATGAGGGATATATTTTGGCGAAGAATGGTACTGCCGGTAGTTCTAGCCCGGATCCTATTGGTTCGGGGACGATGGGAACGTATGATCATGATCATGTTACAATAACTGGTACGGCGACGGCAATTAGTTCGTATGCTTGGACCTTTGATCATGAAGGAAGTATTTGGAAATATCGTTGGAATGCTGGTCCGTTGGATAAGTATAATGGGACTACTGGGGCGTATATCAAATCTGTGACATTGGCTGATGATGCTAATTATGGTTATTGTTTACAGCTTGCAGTTGATTTGAGTGGAAGGATGTATTGTAGTTCTTATACTGATGATCATATTTCTGTTTTCTGGCCGGAGAATGGGACGAGTATCGCTCTACATTCCGTATCGGGTGCTACGGCTGGTGCGGCAGGAGTTTATTTTGATGGTAAGTATATATGGTATGGGGATAATATGGGCTCTGGTGGAAATGAATATTATCGTGTGAATGTTACAAATGGAGGATGGACGGTTTTGAATAACTTTACAAGTGATCAGACTGGATGGGGTTATGGGATGGGTGTTGTTGGAGATGTTTTATTTATAGCTTCGTCAACTGGAGATCAGTGGTATTACCATACGGATTTAGATTATAGTGATGATAGTATGTCTGCTTCGTCTACTCAAACTTCTGCTCAAGGGGCGTCGAGTCTGATCAGTTTTAATTTTAATGGTAGTTATATGATGAGGAAGCAGAATACTGGTACGGTGGTTAGGGCGTATCAAACCGGAGAGAGGAATTGTACGGATTCGACCCAGTGTCTTTTGTATAAGGGTGGTTGTGTTGTTAGTGGGACTGTTATTGATTATGATTTGGATGGGGATGATGATACTTGTAGTGCTGGTTCTTGGGGAGCAGCTTCTGGGACGTTGGTTGTTCCGTATTCTTTGAGTACGATTGGCGGAGGTCAGTTCTTTATTAGTTCTGGTGCTGTGAATTATACTGCAGATGCGGTTACTGACGTTAATGATTTTGATTGGCACCATGTCGCTGCGACTTACAATGGTTCTCTGATGGGAATATATGTTGATGGTGTTTTAGAGGGAACGAATGCGAGTTTTAGTGGAGATCTTTCTTCTAATGTTGGAGAGGTTGTGATTGGGGCGGATTACAATACGGTTGTGTCTGGATTTTTTAACGGTTCTCTGGACGAGGTTCTTATCTTCAGCGAGAGTTTGTCATCGGATGAGATCAGAGGGCTTTATAATGCTAGCAGAATTTCTTATACCGAAACGGGACTGGCTCAGGGTGCACACGAGTTTAGAGGATATACTTCGGATTTGTCTGGGAATATTGGGACTTCGGAGGATAGCTTTTTTGTTGATAGTATTCCCCCTGTCGCGTCATTTGTTAGCCCTACCCCTAACGATGACTCTTCGCAGGATTATTATATTGAGGTTAATGTGAGTGTTACTGAGAGCAATGATTACTATTCGTTTGTTGATTTTGATAGGGATTTGGTTGGATGGTGGAGTATGGATGATTACAATGGGACGCATGTAATTGATTCGAGTAGCTATGGGAATAATGGGAGTGTTGTTGGTGGTGCTGTGCAGACTGATGCTGGTAGATTTGGGAAAGGGTTTTCGTTTGATGGGACTGGGGATTATATTGATATAGTTGGTGACGAATTTTCTTCGGATGTTATGACTTTTTCGACTTGGTTTAAGTCTAATCCTGATGGGGAACTTAAGTCTTTGATGGGCTGGGATAATGCTACGAGCTCTCCGGCAATTGCTGTTTGGAGTAATGAGCAATTGATTGTGTATTTGACTGGTGGTTGTTATAGATATATTTCGGGTTCTGTTTCGGATGGAAATTGGCATTATGTTGCAGTTACTATTAATCAGACGGATAAGAGTAGTTGTAATGCGATCCTTTCAAATTCTTATTCTTTTGTCGATGGGACCTATGCGGTTATGACCTATAATACTGGGACGCCTGCTTATTTTGAGGGAAGTTATAATCTTGGTGCATCTGGAAGTAATGGGTGGATCTTTAATGGTACGATGGATGAAACAATGTTGTTCAGTAGGATGTTGAATGAGAGTGAGATTGATTCGTTGTATAATGCATCAGCTAATCATTATTATCATAATTTTAGTGATTTGGTTAATGATACGACTCATAACTTTACTGGGTATGCTGTCGATGTTGCTGGGAATGTTGATTCGACTGGGGAGTATAATGTTTATGTTGGTGTGACTGGGGAGGATGTTGATAGTTGTGGTATTTCTCTCAGTTCTCAGAATATGATTTATACTCTAACTGAACACCTTTCTACGACTGAGACTTGTCTTACCGTGGAGGCAGACAATGTTACGGTAGATCTTAATGGGTATAGTATTGGTGGGAATGATGCTGGAGGATATTACGGTATTGTTTCAGATGGTTATAATGAGACAAATGTACTAAATGGTTCGATTGCAAATTTTGATAAGGGGATTGGATATACAAATAGTCATAATGGAAGTATTACTGATGTTACTATCGATTCTAGTAATGGTTACGGGATTTATTTATCTGATGCTACTGAAAATAATGTGTCTCGAAATGAGCTTTCTAGGTGTGCTGGTTCGTGTATTTATTTTTATGATTCGGATAGTAATTTTGCTTTAGATAATGAACTTGGTTATGGGCAGAATGGGTATAGTGCGGAGAGTACGAATGCGATCTATATAAATAGTAATTCCGATTTAAATAATGTCTCGGTAGTTAATACTACGAGATATATTTATGTTGAAGGGGATAATAATCGTGTTGGTGGAAATCTTCATGCTGAAAGTAGTTATGCTACCGGAATTATTATGGCTGGTGGCGGAAAGACTTTGTATTTGTCTGAAAATACTAATGTGGATTCTCAAGGGTATTCATCAGGAGATATTTATGGGGTCGAGGTTCGTGGAGATAATATTGCGGTAGATCTTGCGGGTAATAATCTTACTGGGCGGGATGAGACTAGTCCATCTGGTTATTATGATTACGGAGTTTATGTTTCTGGTTATGGAAATGTTATAGTGCGTAATGGTGGTATTAATGAGTTTAATAAGGGTGTTTATGCTACAAGTGCGCCGTCTATAATTGTTTCTGGCATCTCAGCTATTGGGAATATTTACTCGGGAATAGAGATTGGTTCTAGTTCGAATTCCGCGACAATTTCTAATTGTACTGCGAATCTTACAGAATCTTCTTCGTACGGTTATGGTGTCGTCTCTTCTTCAGATTATACAACTGTAAGAGATAGTACCCTTGCGGGAAATTATAATTATAATGCTTATTTGTCTGGATCTTATTCTACGTTTTTTAATAATACTATTCAGGGAAATACGTATTACAGTAGGGTGTATAGTTCTGGAAGTTATGGTAATTTCTCTTATAATGAGGCAAGTAATTCTGGTTATGGAGATTATACGACAACTTCTCATACTTTTGAAATATCTGGTAGTGATAATCAGATAGTTTCAAATACTGGATATGGCAATGAAATCTCTGGCCACGAATCTTCAAATTTTTATATCTCTGGGGATCGGAATAATGTTTCTAATAATTATATCGACGGTACTTCTGCGAGTTACGGGGTCAATTCTTTGTTTTATATCTATGGTAGCAATAATGATGTTTCTGGTAATCAGATAGGAACTTCTTTTTCCAGCCAGTTTTATGGGGATTCGGGCTATGGGATTAAGGTGGAAGGAAATTATAATGATCTTGCGTCGAATTATAATTCTGGAGGGATTTATCGTTCAGATAGTAGTCATTTATGGGGGACGTGGATATATGGAAATTATAATACTGTGGATGATGATGTTGCAGCTTCTTTTAGTTGTGGGGGGTCTGCTTATGTTTATGGGGTTTCGGTTTATGGGGATTATAACAATATTACTGGGTCGAGTTCGGATTATGGGGGGCATAGTGGTAGTTCGGGTTATGGGATAGTTATTGCTGGAGATAATAATCGTGTTGATTCAATTAGTAATATTGATTCAATTAATACAGATTATTCTTTCGGGATTTATTTGGATTATGGTAGTGAGTGGAATACTATTAGTTCTAATGGTCCTGACAATAATGATCACGGGATTTTCTTATATGAGGCAGATTATAATACTATTTATGCGAATTCTATGTATTCTTCGGATGATTCCGGTATTCATCTTTATTATTCAGATAATAATGATGTTTCAATGAATACTCTGGGTACTTGTAATGGAGCTCAGGGATATTATGCCTGCCTTAATCTTTACGAAGCGGACAATAATGATTTTACATGGAATAGTGTTTATGATTGTCAGGTTTCTGGATATGGGTGTGTTGGGCTTTACAATTCGGATTATAATGATTTTAGTGGGGAATATTATTATGATTCGGATTATGAGCTTGTGACACTTCAGGGAGGTTCGGACGGTAATAATTTTAGTAGTATTTATCTCGGTGATGCTGGTGCTGATGGAGTGTTTGTTTATGATGGGTCTGGTTATAATTGGTTTGGCAAGTTGTATTTTGGATATAATGGTTATCCTATTTATGGGGATGCGTTTCATGTTGACACCTCTAGCTATAATACTTTTTCGAACAATGATCTCGATTATGGGTCTCAGTACATTTATGGATATGGTTTTAATATTTCTGATTCAACTGGAAATAATTTTATTGGTAATGATATGGGTTCTGGCTATGTTACGTGGGATTATTTCTTTAATGGTTCTCAACCTTATCAATATGATTTTAGTGGAGATAGCTTGGAGTTTAAGACAGATTATGGGTCCATTAAGTTTTCGAATACTTCTCTTTATGCTAGTGGGTCGGATTTGTCTTCGGTGATTGGCGTTACTGGTAACAAAGCGTTTGTAAATAGTACTCTTCAGCCAGGACTTAATGCGTCGGCTGGTATTACACTGAACAATATTTATGTTGAGACTCCAGATCCGCGTGTTGATTATAATGATGATGGTACTTATGAGGACTGTCCTTCGGAGGTTTGTACGGATATGAGTTATTCGAATAATATCGTGACGTTTAATGTGTCTCATTTTACCTCCTTTGAGGTTGCCGGCGAGTCTTCGGTTTCTGCTTGTGGTACTTTGAGTTCTGCTGATACGACATATATACTTAGTCAAGATATTCCAGGGATTCCGGGGAACTGTTTTATTATTGACGCCAATGGGATAACACTGGATATGAGTGGGTATGGTATTACTGGAAGTCATTCTGGCTATGGGGTTTATGCCTCTGGGGCTGATGACGCGAAGATAATAAATGGAAAGATTTATGATTTTAGTATTGGGATTTATTTGACCAGTTCTAGTGATTCTTTTAATATTAGTAATATGGTTATAAGTTCTAATAGTGATCGGGGGATTGATTTCAGTGGTATATTAAGTAGTGTTGTTCAGAATGTTAGCATAAGTGATAATACTGGTTACGGGATTGCTCTGGACTCTAATTCGAATAGTAATAATTTTACTAATGTGATATCTAGCTCTAATGAGTATGGGGTAGCTTTGCAATATGGTTCTAATAATATTTTTACTAATGTGACGACGAACGCAAATAATATTGGGTGGTATATTGTTTCCGGTTCTAATAGCTTTGTTGATATTGTCGCGAATTCAAATAGTGATTACGGAATTGATCTTTCGTCAAATTGGAATAATTTAACAAATATAACTGTGAATTCGAATGTTTGGGCCGGAATTCGTATAGGTGGGAGCAGTAATAATCTCACAGATGTAAGTGCTTACAATTGTTCTACTGGTGGGGCCTCTGCCTGTGTGAGAATTACTTATGGAGATGATAATAGTATGGAATTTGGGACATTGAATTTGAGTTCGAATTATTTGTTGTGGGTATTTGGAAGTGCTTATAGAAATAATTTCTCTTCGATGATTTTGGATAATGCGACAAATCATGGGGTTTATGTAGGTGGAGCTGCTGCAGGTTTGGCTAATCGGTTTTACAATTTTAGTATTTCGAATACTGAAAAATCTGCGTTTAATATTTCAAATGGTACTGATAATAAGTTGATTAATAATACGTTTAGTAATGTTCTGTGGGATTATGTTGTTCAGGACGGAGCTGTTAGTGAGTATGATTTTAATTCGGATTCTTTGGAAGTATTTGATTATGATTATGGACGTGTTAAGTTTTTGAATGAGTCGCTTATTGTTTCTGGGGATAATTTGTCGAGTGTGATTAATATTTCATCTAATAATGTTTTTGTAAATTCGACTGCGCAGCCAGGGTTTAATACTAGTGCGAATATTACTTTGACTGGGATTATCAATGAGCCTAGGGCGACAGTTGATTATAGCGACGGTGGAACTTATGTTACATGTCCTGCAAGTATTTGTACTAATTTGAGTTATGCTGGTAATATTTTTGTTTTCAATGTTAGTCGTTTCACGAGTTATTCTTCGGAGGTTGACAATGAGGCTCCTGATGATCCGGTTATCTTTTTGAACACATCTGGCGTTGAGAATATTTCATCGGAGAATGTGATTTGTAATACTAATATTAGTGATTATGATGGGAATGATTTGAATGTTTCTGTGAATTGGTATTTGAATGGTGTTTTGAACTTGACGGTTAATTATACTAATCAAGTTAATGGAACTGCGTTTGGTGCGGTGTTAGATTATGGGAATACAACTAAGACTGATAATTGGACTTGTGGAATGAGGTTCTATGACGGATATGAATATAGTAATTGGACGAACGAAAGTTACAATGTTACTATTGTTAATGATGTTCCTGATGTGACTTTGGTTTCGCCGAGCGATTGGTCTTCTACTATGAACAGGAGTTTAGAATTTAATTGGACAGTTGTTGATGCAGATGATGACACGATAACTTACGAGTTTAATTTGAGCGAGGAATATTTTGTTGGTGGACCGGGTACTTGTCAGGATGATAGATACAACGGAACTTTGACAGATACTAGCTATATTCCTTCGAGTGATTTGTTGTGTTTGTATGATAACGGTTATTATTACAACTGGACTGTTAGGGCTCATGATGGAGAGGTTTATGGAAATTGGTCTGATGTTTACCATGTTAATATTAGTGCGACTGTGACGATTAGTTTGGATAATGCTTCGATGAACTTTGGGACTCTTGCGCCGACGACTGTTGAGAATACTAGTGATGATGATCCGAACCCATTTACGATTAATAATGATGGTAATGCGCTTATGAATATCAGTATTAATTCGTCGTCGATATGGGAAGTTATTTCTTCTTCTAGTAACTATTATCAGTTTAAGGTTGATAATAGAAGCGGTGAGGCTGGGGCGTTTAGTTGGCTTGGTTCGGTTGTTGATTGGTTTAGCGTGCCGATTACTGGAAGTGTTGTTGCGGTTAAAGAATTAAATTATGGGAACGGTAATGATAGCGCTGAGGTTGATATTCGGTTGGAAGTTCCGTCGAATGAAGGGCCTGGCAATAAGAGTGCGCTTGTTATTTTCTCTTCGGGGTTGGCTGAATAATGAAAAATATAATGAAGTTTGATTTGGTTTTGATTGGTATTAGTTTGGTCGCTTTAATTTTTGTTGTTGGTTATGTTAGTCCTTTGGTAATTGCTCCGATTGATGATTATGAAAGTAGTGATGGAGATGTTTTGTTCGAGATTGAGAAAGCTGACGTTTTGATGATTGATGATAATGCTGACTTTAGTTCTCCTGATGAGTATGGGGTTGAGGATGGTCTTAAGATTAGGTTGGAGCCTGGCGAATATTATTGGATGGCCGTTGGGGTTTTGGGGAGTGAGGTTAGAACTTTAAAGATTAATTCCGTTGTCAATTTGGAGTTGGTAAAAATTGGTGATGGATTTGGGGTTGTGAATGGTGGTAATGTTAGATTGAACGTTGATGTTTATGATGGTGATGAGTTGGTGGATAATGTTAAGCTTGGGGTTGGGGATGTTTCTGAAACTGATGGTGATAAAATTGTTGGAGGTGCAGAATGAGAAAGTTGATGTTTTTGTTGATTGGAATTTTTATGATTAGTTCGGTTTGCGCATTGGGTGTTACGCCAGCGAGGACAACTTTAGATTTTGAGCCTGGTTCTAGTAGGAGTATTGGTTTTCAGATTTTGAATTCTGGCAATGAAGATATGAAGGTTGTGTTTTCGGCCCAGGGAGAATTGGCTGAATATATTTCTCTGGATGTTGCTGAGGCGTCGATTAGTGCCAGCGAAGGCTCGAGAGCTTTTAATTATAATTTGAATTTACCTTCGGAGTTGACTCCTGGTTTGCATACTGGTGAGGTTTTCGCGATGCAGTTACCGAGTGGACCCACTTCCGATGGTTCTCAAATTTTGGCGACGTTGGCAGTTGTTACGCAGGTTTATGTTTATGTTCCTTATCCTGGAAAATATGCGAGCTCGAGTTTGACTATTTATAATGCGAATCAGGGCGATGAGGTTGTTTTTGTTTTCCCTGTTGTGAGTCAGGGTGAGTTCGATTTGACGTCGGTGAGGGCTAGTGTTGATATTTATAATAAGTTGAATGAGAAGGTTGATAGTTTTAATACTGATTCGATTGCTGTGACGAGTGGGTCTAGGAAAGAGTTGGCTTATAGGTGGAAGGCGGATGTTCCGATTGGCGATTATTTGGCGAAGGCGAGTTTGATTTATGATGATGGGACGTTGAATTTGGAGGAGACGTTTAGCGTTGGCAGTGAGGATTTGGAGTTGAAGGAAATTAGCGTTAATGGTTTTAGTTTGGGTGAGATTGCTAAATTGGAAATGTTGGTTGAGAATAAATGGAGTGAGCCGATTAGCGATGCACATGTTGCGACGAAGATTATGAATGAGCGTGGTGATGTTGTTTCGAGTTTTGAGTCTGCGACTTATGATGTTGATCCGTTGTCGAAGAAGGTTTTCGTTTCTTATTGGGATACTGCTGGTGTTAGGGTTGGAACTTACGAGACAGAGGTTTCGATTAATTATGGCGAGAAGAGTTCAAAGAAAGCATTGCAGTTTGATGTTGAGGAGAATAAGTTGACGGTGATTGGTTTGGGTTATGTGATTTCTGCGGATGGGGGCGAGTCAAATACTTTGATGATTGTTTTGATTAGCGTGATTGTTCTTTTGGTTTTGGTAAATATATTGTGGTTCTTTCTGTTTAGAAAGAAGTTTAAAAAATGACGATAGAATTAAATATTGAATTGGTGTGGTGAAGATATGAAGAGGAGAATATTGGCGATTATACTTTTGGTTGTGGCGATAGTTCTTTTGCTTACGGTGACGGTTGTTGAGTTTGTTATGAATGAGGTTAAAGATAGGGAGGAGGGGCTTGGTGAGACTGTTGGCGGAGAGTTGCAGGGAAGTGTTAAATTATTTGTTGAAGCACCGAGGAGGATTTCTGATGGGTGATAATACTTTGCTTTTTGCGTCTGCTGTGGTTTTTGGTTTTGCGATAGTGTTGACAGTTTCTATGTTTGGGGCGATGGGAGATTTTTCTATTACAGGGTTTGCGACTGCGAATGGTTCGGTTAATGTTACGATTAATGAAAGTGTTAGTTTGAATTTTACGACGAGTGAGGTTAATTGGGGGTCTGGGGCTGTAGATATAGATACTGCTTGGGCAACTATTGATACGGTTGGTGGTGTTACAAATGGAACGTGGTCTGCTTTGAGTGATGGGCTTATTATTAGGAATGCTGGGAATGTTAATCTGACTTTGAATTTTACAACTGGGAAAAATGCGAGTGTTTTTATTGGAGGGACCGGAGAGTCTTATGAATATAATGTTACAAATGTTGATGACGATGCGTGCGATACTCCTGTTGGTTTTGATTTGAATACTTATTATGACGCGGGGGATAATGCTTTGATTTGTGATTCTTTTTTGGCTAATAAAAGTATTCGTGTTGATTTGCGACTGGTAATTCCTGTTGATTCTTCGCAGGGTATTTTGTCAGATGTTGCGACGATCACTTATGAGAAAGATGTCTGATGGATAATAATAAAAAGTGTTTTTGGTTTTGGTTTTAATGAAGAGGTTTGTTTTTTTGGTGATGTTGGTTTTTGCGTGTAGTGGTGCTTTTGCGATTTCTGGAGTTAGTCCGGGAAGTTATGAAATTGATTTTCAGCCCGGGCTAAGTAGAGAGGTTGTTTTTAATTTTATTTTTGATGATGGGGTCAAGGCTGAGATTTATCTTGAGGGCGATTTGTCGGAGCACATGAGTGTTGATAAGAATGAAATTTCTGGGAGCGATAGCGTCGTGGTTAGTTTGAATCTTCCTGAGTCTATTGATAGTCCTGGTGTCAATAAGGTTCGTGTTGGTGCAAGGCAAATTGTAGATGATGTTAGTGGGGTTGGTGTAGCTGCAGATGTTCGTGGCGTGGTTAAAGTTAATGTTCCGTATCCTGGCAGGTGGATTGATTTGGAACTTGTCTCTCCTAATACGAATGCTGGTGATGTTGTTGATATGAAATTGAAAATTTTTAATAGAGGAAATGAGAGTGTTGTGGTTTCTCCAATGATTCAGATTTTTAAAGATGGTGAGTTTTTGGATAATTTTGACTTGGAGCTTGTTAGAATTAGTCCTGCCGATTTTAAGGAGGTTGGTTTTTCTTTAGATAGTTCTAGGTATTCTCCTGGAGATTATGTTGCGACGGCGTTGGGTGACTATGGCGATGAGAGATTGGCGAGGGATGATGATCCATTTAGACTTGGAGAGTTGTTTGTTAAGATTGTGAATTATAGTAGGAATTTTGATGAGGGTGGTATTGAGAAGTTTAAGATTGAGGTTGAGAGTTTTTGGAACGATGACATTGACGACTTGTATGCAGAAGTTATTGTTGATGATTTTGAGAATGCAGGATTTATTACTCCCGTTACCGAGCTGGGGGCTTGGAAAAGTAAATCTCTTGATGGTTTTTTGGATGTTAGTAGTATTGGAGTTGAAGTTCTCGAGGCTGATATTGTTTTGCATTATCAAAATAAAACTAGCTCCGAGAGGATTAAATTGAATATTGAGCTTGCTTACGATTATTCTAATTTGTTTTTTGTGTTGGCTATTTTAATTGTTGTTGGGTTGATTGTTTGGAGAGTTGTTGTTTTTGCGAAGAGTGTTAAAAAACATCGTAGGAAATAGGTTTTTATATTGTGGATTGTTGGTTATTTAATGGTTAAAAAGAGGGTGTTTGTTGTAACATTGTTTGTGTTTGTATTGATTTTTAGTATGTTGAATTTTTTCTCTGTTTATTATTTGAACACTCCTTTGTCGCCGGTTGCTTTGACTGGGCAGGTTGTTGATAATGGGATTGTGAAACTTTATGTTGAGGGTGGTTCAAAAAATATTACGATTCATTCTCCGCTGAATGATAGTTATGATTTTGCCATTGGCGATCCCTATCTTTTTAATCTAGATGTTATCGCAGATTTTTTTGTTGATGAGTGGAATTATTCTCTTTATGATTTGAAGCATGGATCCGCGACTGAAACCGAAACAGATTTTACACCAAACACCACTATTACAGCTACGAGGTGGAGTAATAGATTGACGATTTCTGCTCATGAAACTGATGGTGCTTGGATCGAAAAAGAGGTTGTGTTTTATGTTAATGTTCCTAATTCTGAGCCAGTTCTTGGTGCGATAGATAGTGAAATTTTTGCGTGTGAGGGAGATGCGTCGTTTTCTTCTTTGTTTAATGCGTCTGATGTTGATGAGGAAACATTGACTGGAGATATTTATACTAAGGATCCGTTTTATGTTAAATATTTGGGAATGAGTGGCTCGACTGTTAGTTTGTTTGAGATTTTTTCTAGAGTGTTGAATAAGGAAAATTTGGGGGTTGATGATGGTTTTGTTTCTAAGAGTTATAATGAGACCATTTCGGCCATTGATGAGAGTGGCAGTGTTGGCGGTATTAATAGTATTAGTGTTAATATAACTGTTATAGAGGTTAATGATGCTGTTACGCTTGGCGAGAATCTTAGTGCACTTACTGTTTATTTCAATGGAACAGGTACGAGTTTTGAACATCAGATGGTTGCCAGCGATTCTGAGGATGGGGTTTCTGCGGATGGAAATTTGACTTTTAATTTGAGCTTTGCTGGCGGAGAGAATAAATTTACCATAAATAGTACGACTGGGCTAATGAATTACACTCCGTCGATAGATCATAATGGAAGTGTGTTTTATTTGACGGTTTGTGTTCAGGATAATGCATTGGCTTCGTCACATTCTAATTTTGAGTTTTGTTCTAATAATGGTTATGCGAATGAATCAACATCGGTTTGTGATGATTTTAGTTTGACCGTTACAGATAATAATCGTGCTCCGAGTATTGATAGCTATACACCTGTGACTGATAATTTTACTGTTGATGGTACAACTGCTACGGATTTCACTGTTGTTGTTAGTGATCCTGATGGGACTGTTCCAGATATAGATTGGTATGTTGATGGTGTTTTGAAAGAGGAGAATGAGGCTAAAACTACTGATGGTTATAGTTATGCGTTTGGGTGTGGTGTTCGTGGGACTCATAATGTTAGTGTTATTGTTAGTGATGGTATTGCTAGCGTTGTTCAAACTTGGGATGTTGCTGTTTCTGTTGTTGCTTGTGCCGATGATGGTGGCTCTAGTGGCGGAGGCGGCGGAGGCGGCGGGGGCGGCGCTGCTCTTGGTGGTTTGTGTTCAGAGAGTTGGGCCTGTGGGGATTGGGATGTTTGTCAGAACGTAGAGAGGTCGTTCCTCGCTAAAAGTTTGTCCCCCGAAGATTATTATTCAACTAAGGAAATTTGTGCCCAGAATCAGTTTGATGATAGATTTTGTGGTCTTCAGTTGGCGGATTGTCTGGATGTTAATCTTTGTAATAATACCCAGTTTAAAGTTCCAAGACCTGTTGAAACAAGGATATGCTATTTTACTGAAAATCCCAGTTGTGATGACGGTATTACAAATTGTCACGATGGTGGTTGTGAATTGTTAGTTGATTGTGGCGGGCCATGTACCATTTGTCCTACTTGTTCAGATGGAAAGCAAAATCAAGGAGAGGATGATGTTGATTGTGGCGGACCCTGTCCTTATCGTTGCGAGGCCGAGCAGCCATTTGGAGTCATTAGTTTTGCACTTATCGGGTTGCTCATTGTGTTGATTGTGGCAATTCTGTTTATAGGATTCAAATTATTTAATATCTGGAGATATGGTGCGTTTGTGAAAAGAAGAAAAAAAGAGAAAAAACGTTAGGTTTATATACTTTTTAAAGTACTTTCTGAGTATAATAAAAGGAGCGAAAAAGTATATATAAAGTATGGCAGAAATAATTTTTAAAGACAATAGTATTCAGACAGGACACCGGATTAAGATTCCTAAGGCGATTATTGATACTTTGGATTTGAAGGTTAAGCAGGGGATTACGATTAGGTTTGATGTTGATAAAAAAAATATGTTGGTGGAGGTTGATGATGAAGAGTAGTTCTGGGGTGAGTCTGTTTTTGATGATGCTTATTGGTATGATTGTCGTCGTCGGTGCTGTGACTTGGAATGGCAGTAATGTTAATTATTATTTAGATGAGGATACATCTTATTATCATAATCTTAGTGCTAATATTACTGGTTTTAGTAATGATATAACTTTTGAAATGGCTGGTGGTTTAAATAAGGTTAATTGGACTAATTCTAGCGGGTCTTATCTTGTCGCCCCAACGGTTGTGTCAGATTGGATTTCTATAACTGATTCTTCGACTGGTAATTTGACGATAGATACTATATATGATAACCAAACCGGGTTTTTTATTGTTCCGATTAAGGCTTTAAACTCAAGTGGTGATGATACTATTACTGATTTTGAATTTCAGATTAATTCTACGAATGATTATCCTAAGTTTGTTACTGATTTGGGTGAGGGGTATAATTGGACTACCTCTGCTGATAATTTTACTGTTATTGCTGCTGATGAAGAGTCTCATGTGCCGTTCGATTTTACACTAACATCTGTTAATTGTACGCATGCAGATTTTACGGGGATTGTTGATGATGTTGCATGTGATATTTTTACCTTGTATAATACTTCTTCTACAACGGCTAATATAGGATTAGACCCCAACAATAATGGAAACCATACAGGGGTTTATGTTTTTAATTTATCTATCTCTGAGGCGGATCACACTTGTCCTCATGATTATTGTGATAGTTCTATTTATGAAACCAATTTGATTAATGTTAGTCGTGTTACGTTAACTGTTTTGTCTTCGCTGTCGATTAATGTTTCGAATTGTACTGGGCAGGTTTTGACAGAGGATACGCCATTTAATTGTGTTGTTAATATTACGACTGTTGGGGCGACAGACAGTGTAGATGTTTCGACCTTTGCTTCTTTTAGGGCGGATAGTGATTATAGTCTTGCCGATAATTCAAGTTGGTTTTATGCTAATAAAACTAAGGTTGCTACAGACAACATTATATCTATCCCTATTTCTGTGACTCCAAGAAAGGAAGATGTTGGTAATTGGACGATTAATTTTAGTGCTGATGATGGTGGGGTGTCTGTTGATCCTGGGCAGATTTTGCTTTATGTTAATTGGACGGAGGAGACTGTAAGTTTAGATTCTATTTCGAATTTGACAGGAGATAATGCGGTTTATGAAAATCATAGTTTTGCGGTTAGTGGTTATGATAATGATTTATTGATTTTGGACAATAGTGTTAAAGACGAACAACTGGTTTATGATTCGAATACAAGTTGGGTTAGTGTTTCTAGTCCGATATCTTCGCATTTTCTTAATTATACTACGTCGACGGTTTCGATTAATTTCGATTATGCAAATGATAATGGTTTTTGGGGGAATAATTCTGTTTTGATTAATGTGACTGATGTTGATGGTAGTGTTGCTAGCCAGGTTTTTAAGATTGAGATTTCTAATGATACTGCGCCAGAATGGAGTCCTAGCCTGAGTGATCCTGTTGTTGTGAGCTTAACAGAAGGCTCGTCGTTTTATTATAATGTTAGTATGAATATTAGTGATGTTGATGAGGATGCGCTCACTTTTTATTATTCAAATGTTTCGGCTGATTTTTGTTCTATGAATTCTTCGACTTTTAATTCTACTACGGGCGTTGTTAATTTTACTCCAGTGGATTGTGATGTTGGTTATCATAATGTTACTATTGTTGTTGGCGATGGGAAGCTTAATAGTACGGTGAGGCAGTTTAATTTTACAGTTGACAATCTTGCAGATGCTCCAGTTATCGCGAATGGGAATCCGTATATTGATGATGCGGATGATACTGTTATTTTGGAGGGAGGAAATGAAACTTTACTTGAGGGTGTTAGGTATTCATTTGTTCTTATTGTTAATGATGACGATTTTTTGATTCCTTCTGATCAGGAAAGTTTTTACAATGAATCTTTGACCGTTGATGTTATTGTTACAAATTCGACTGGGAGTGATGTGGATTTATTTGAGTTTTCGTTTATTGAGTTTGGGCCCTCTGATGAGAGTGTAACTTATAATGTGAGTTTTACTCCGAGCGGAACGCAGGTGGATAATTTTACAGTACTTATTAATATTACAGATGAGTCTTCTAGTTCGATCGATAGGAGTTTTTATCTAAATATTACTGAAACATTTAATGCCCCTAATTTGACGGCAATTACCAATCAATCCTTTACGGTTCATGATTATTTGAATTTTACTGCTGACGCTAGCGACGATGAGGACGATAGGGATGGATTGGATTTGGCTTATTCAATTGTTAATTTGAGTGAGGGGTCCCCTAATTTGACAATTGGTGGCACGAGTGGTTTTGTTACTTTTGACTTTGATTCCAATGAAAGTTATGCAGGTATTTGGGATTATAATATAACGGTTACTGATTCTAATTCTCAAACTGATACTAAGGTTGTTTATGTTTATGTTTATGGGAATCAGACGCTGGTTTCTCCTGCTGAGAGTTTTGTTTTTAATGTTACTGAAAATGTGGCGACTGTTTTAAATTTTACAATTAATCATTCAATTGCTAATAATTTGACTTATGAGTTTTGGGTTGATTCTATTTCGTGTGCTTATCAGAATAATTCGAATTGTACTTATGGTAATTCTAGCCTTAGGGGAATTTTTGGTTCGTATGGCAATGGGTCCGCTTATAATTGGGCACTTACCCCAACTTATACCGACGAGACTTATACTCGCTATAAAAATTTAACAGTGATGGTTTACCCGAATGCTACATCTCTTAATTCGACGCAACTGTTGGCTGTTGCTAGCAATTTTAGTTTTAAATTAAATGTGAGTCATACCAATGCGCCGGTTACTTTGTCTGCGAATATTCCGAATCCGTATCCGAGTGGAATTTTTGGGACTACTCCGATTAATATTCCACTTTCTTCTTATTTTAGCGATGTTGATTATTTAGATACATATTATAATCAGAGCGTAGAGTTTAATGTTTCTACGAGCGCGTCTAGCAGTATTATTAGAGCGGAGTCTAATTCTGTTGGTTCTCGTTTGTCGTGGAATGGAACGATTGATGATTGGAGCTTGCAGCTTTATGGGGAAGAGGCGGGATCTGAGAATGTTACGATTATTGCGAATGATTCTTTGAGTGAAGTTTCGAATGGTCCGTTTTCCATTGTATTTGCTGCACCATCTGTAACAGTAATTACAACACCTACTAGTGGTGGTGGCACGACTACAAAACTAAAACATTATTCGTTGAAGCTGATTGTCCCTCAGGATGTTATAATTTCTGAGAGGAACTATATTGATATTCCGTTTAGTATTCAAAATAATGGGCAGATTGATTTAAGTGGGATTACGTTGAGTAGTTTCGTTGAGTTTGATAATGTTTTTTCTGATGAAGTTACGATTTCGCTTGAGGATGATTATATTGATGAGTTGAAGTTTGGGCAGTCTGAGAATTTTTCGATGAGGATTTTGGCGAACACTGGAAGGGCTGGAAAATATAAGGCGAAGATTTTTGCAAATGTTACGTCGCCTAAATTTTCTGATTGGGCTGAGTTTTTTATTGAGATAAGGAAAGCAAACGAGAGCGAGGCTGAGCAGATTTTAATTTTTACGGAGAAGCTTGTTGCTGATAATCCTGAATGCTTGGAGTTGACGGAGTTGATTAATCGTGCCAATGAGGCGTTTTCTCTTGGTGAGTTTTCCAATGCTGTGAGGATGGCACAAGAAGCTATTGAGGCTTGTGAGAATTCCATTGAGGCTGGGGGGCAGGTTAGATTTGGGATCGATGGTTTTGTTGAGGATAATTTTTACTATATTTCTTTTGCGACATTGGTAATATTTTTTATGGGGTTTGTGTTTTATATTTATAAAAGAGTAAGGTTTAATAAATCTGGAATGGATGAATATGTGTGAGGTGATTGATGGCTAAGAAAAAGAAAGTTGATAATAAGAAAGTTGATGCTGTGGCTGAAGAGGGCGTGACCGTTGTTGGAAGCGTCGGGCCGCCGATTAAAACTAAGGCTGATGTTGTGAAGTTGCTTTCTGCGGTTAAGACTGAGATGGGCAAGATAGTTGTTGGGCAGGAGAAAATTATTCATGGGATTTTGCGGGCGATAATTTGTAATGGGCATGTTCTGGTTGAAGGTGTTCCTGGTGTGGCGAAGACGCTGATTGTTAGATCCGTGGCGTCGATTCTTGGGTGTGATATGAAGAGGATTCAGTTTACTGTTGATTTGTTGCCTACAGATATTACAGGTATTATGAGCTATACTCCGGATAAAGGATTTGAGATGATTAAGGGTCCAGTTTTTACGAATTTTGTTTTGGCTGATGAAATTAACCGAAGTCCGCCGAAAACACAGTCGGCTCTTTTGGAAGCGATGCAGGAAAGGGAAGTTACTCTTTCGCGTCAGACTTATGCTTTGCCGAATCCGTTTTTTGTTATGGCGACTGAGAATCCTTTAGAGGTTAGCGGGGTTTATTCTTTACCTGAGGCGCAGATAGATAGGTTTTTGTTTAAGTTGTTGATAGGTTATCCGGATGCGGATGAGGAGAAAATGGTTTTGAGAAAGAATACGACGATAAATGCTTTTGATAGTTATGATTTGAAGGCGGTTTTGAATCCGAGTAGAATTTTGGAATTGCAGGCGAAAGTTAAAGAGGTTTTTACTTCTGAGGCTATTGAGGAATATATTATTAAGATTGTTGAGGAGACGAGGAAGAAGGATTGGGAGTATGCTAAGTATATTTCTTATGGTGCGTCGCCGAGGGCCTCGATTGCTTTGTTTATTGCGTCTAAGGCTGAGGCGTTGATGCATGGTCGTGATTATGTGACGCCTGAGGATGTTAAGACTATTGTTTATCCGGTTTTGAGGCACAGGATTATTCTAAATTATGAGGCTGAGGCCGAAGAGATTACTACGGATAAGGTGATTAGTCATATTCTTAGTAGTATCAGTGCTCCTTAGAATTTTTGTGGTAGATGAATTTGGTGCTATGCACGATAAGATTGTTGATGATGTTCCGAAACTGAATAAAGGAAAACTTGTGGTTAATTTTCCTAGGGCGATTGCGGAGTTTGAAAATGCGATGCATAAATTTCCTGTGAAAAAAGTTTTGTATAGGTCCACGTTTCATGGAAAGGGCCTGGAGTTTGATTCTTATCGTGTTTTTGCTGAGGGTGATGATGCGGATTTGATTGATTGGCGAGCGAGTTTGAGGGCGAATGAAATTATGGCTAAGAAGTATATTGAGGAGAGGGATTTGAATGTTTATTTTTTGCTTGATGTTTCAAACAGTATGCTTTTTGGTTCTGGGGATAAATTGAAGGCGGAGTATGCAGCCGAGTTTATTATTTCACTTAGTCATTTGATTATTGGCGCTGGAGACAGGATTGGTTTGGTGATGTTTAGCGATAAGGTCGTTAAGGTTTTGCACCCTTCTTCGAGTAAGAATCAATTTGCGCTTTTTACAAAGTTTCTTTCTGATTCGAGTTTGTATGGAGGAGGTTTTGATTTTGATAAAGCTGTTGAGCATGTTACGCGGAGGGTCAGTTCGGATTATACGGTTTTTATTTTGGTGTCTGATTTTATTAGGACTAGGAAAAGTAGTTTGAGGAGTTTGAGGTTGATTGGTTCTAAGTTTGAGACGGTTGCGGTTATGGTTAGGGATAAGTTTGATGAGAATTTGCCAAAGACGGGGCAGCAGTTTTCGATTCAAGATCCATATTCGGGGAGGCAAATGATTTTGGATCCTTCGATTGCGGCGGAGGTTTATCGTAAGAATGTTATTAGGCAGAAGGGGTTGATTAAGGAGATGTTGAAGAGGTCGAGGGTTGATTTGTTGGAATTGCAAACGGATAAGGGATTTGCGATGCCGGTTTCTGGGTTTTTGAGGGGAAGAGCTTTGGGAGGTAGAGTATAATGGGATTGTCTTTTCTTTATCCGAAATTTTTGACTTTGTTATTGCTGGTTCCATTTTTTGTATTTGTATATTTTTTTAGTGTTGTTTATAATAAAAAGAAGGCGTCTGTGTTTGCGAATTTTGAAGCGTTAGAAAGATTCTATGATATCGAGTTTTTCTCTAAGAATTTTTTGGCTTTGTACATTAATTTGTTTGTTTTGGTTTTGTTGGTTTTTAGTTTGTCAGGGACGGCAGTTTCTTTTAATATTGATACATCTGCTTTTTCGTTTGTTGTTGCTGTTGATAGTTCTAGTAGTATGGCCACCGACGATGTTGTTCCGAATAGGCTTGAGGCTGCGAAGATTGAGGCTAAGAATTTTATTGACATGTTGCCGTTTGGTGTCGAGGTGGGGGTGATAAGTTTCTCGGGTGATGCGCTGGTGCTGCAATCGCTGGACAGCTCTAAGATTAGGGCGAAGATGGCTTTGGATAATGTTGACTATGGTGTGATTCAGGGAACGAATGTTTACAATGCGTTGCTTGCGTCGAATAAACTTTTTGGTACTGAACAAATGAAATCGGTGATTTTGATTAGTGATGGGCAGTTGAATGTTGCTGATGCTCCGCAGATTATTCGTTATATTAATCGGAATAATTTGATTGTGAATACGATTGCTGTTGGAACTGAAGAGGGTGGGTTAACTGAGCTTGAGACACTTTCTAAGGTTGATGAGGATTTTTTGAAGTCGCTGGCGTTTAATAGTGGTGGTAGATTTTTTAGGGCTAAGGATGCTGAGAGCTTGAGTGCGTCTTTTGATGCGTTAGTTAAAGAGACAAATAGGGAAGTTGAGATCGATTTGTCGTTTTACTTTTTGTTGGCTGCGATTGCGATATTTAGTTTGTTGTGGGTTCTCTATAACTTACGATTTAAGGTTGTGCCTTAAATTTGACTTTTGTAGAATTTTTCTCGTAGAAGTTCTCTGTTGACTTTTTCTTTTTGGAAGATAGTTTTGAAAGGGAGTAATTTTTGGAAGAAGCCATTTTTTTCTGGAGAGCCGCAGATTGATGATGCGAATCTTTTGATTTCTCTTGAGATTGTGTTTGCTGAATCGAAGACTGTGATTGGGGTTTTTTGATGAGCTGCGTGTGCTATTTTTTTGTGGTCTCTGATTCTTGCGAGAACTGGGACGTCAGAGATTGTTTCTATTTCTTCCAGATTGTATTCGTGTTTTGGTGAACGGATTTTGTTGACGATGATTCCTTCGATTGGTGTGTTTTGGTCTCGTGCGATTTGTGCGGCTTTTAGCGTTGTTGTTAGTGTGACGTTGTCTGGTGATGTTACGAGGAATATTTTATCGGCTGCTGTGATTACTGGTTTTAGTTCTTCATAGTTTGGTGATGAGTCGAGGATTATGAAGTCGTATCGGTTTTTGAATTTGTTTAGGATTTTTTTTAGCTTGAAGGGGTCGACTTCTTTGTGGTAGTTCATTGAGGCTGGGATTACGTCGATTCCGTGGGCTTCGTAGATTGCGTTGTGGAGTAGTGTTCCGTCTAGTGCGTCGTGTAGCGTTGTTTCGTTTGTTAGGTCTAGGTAGAGTCCGATGTTTGGGGCTGAGAAATTTGCGTCGACTAGGAGGACTTTTTTGCCGAAGTCGTTTGCTAGAGATGAGGCTGTTTCTAGTGCTAATGTAGTTTTGCCTACTCCTCCTTTTATAGATACGAATGCTAGAACGTTTGTCATGTTATCACCTAGTCTTGATGAAGATTGTTGGATATTTAAGGGTTATGTTAGAATTCAGTTTCGCCAGATAGTAGTTTTCTTAGTGTGTCTTTCAATTTGTTGATTTTGATTCTTTTTTGTTTTCCGTCGTCTCGGTTTCGGATTGTTACATCTTGGTTTTCGATTGAGTCGCTGTCGACTGTTATGCAGAATGGTGTTCCGATTTCGTCGTTTCGCGCGTATCGTCTTCCGACCGAGCCTGTTGCGTCGTATAATACATTCCATTCTTGTCGTAGGTCTTTGTGGATTTCTTTTGCGATTGATACTAGGTTTTCATCTTTTTTTACTAGAGGGAAAATTGCGGCTTTGATTGGGGCTAGTTTCGGGTTTAGTTTTAGGACTACGTTTCCTTTTTCATTTTCTGTGTAGGCTTCGTTCATGAAAACTAGGAATGCTCGTTCGACACCGAATGATGGTTCGGCTACTACCATTGGTAGGATTTTTTTATTTGTTTCACCGTCCATGATTTTCAAATCTTTGCCTGAATTTTTTTCGTGTTGTGATAGATCGTAGGTTCCACGGTCTGCGATTCCTTGGAGTTCTTTCCATCCGAATGGGAATTTGTATTCGAGGTCCCAGGTGTCTGTTGAGTAGTGTGATTTTTCGTCTTTGAGGTGTTGTCGGATTCTGAAGTTTTCCATGTTTGCTCCGAGGGATCTGAACCAGTTTAGAGAGCTTGATAACCAGTATGCGTGCCATGGGAGTTGGATGATTTTTTTGTTTAGAGCGTCGAGGATTTTCATTGGGATTGGTTCTTCGTTTTTTTCTTGCATGTCTGATGATAGGAGTTTGATTTCGATGTCTTCGATTTCGTAGGGGCATTCTTCTTTTTTGTCTGGGTCGATGAAGTATTCGATTTCCATCTGTTCTAGCTCTCGGACTCTGAAGATAAAGTTTCGTGGAGCGATTTCGTTTCTGAATGCTTTACCGATTTGTGCGATTCCGAATGGGAGTTTCATTCTTGCGTTTTCTTGGACGAGTTTGAAGTTTGTGAAAATTAGTTGTGCTGTTTCTGGTCTTAGATAAGCTAGTGTTGAATCTTCTTCGATTGGTCCGACTTGCGTTGTGAACATTGGGACGAATTTTCCTTTTGATTCTACGTCGCTTCCGCACTTGTCACATTTGGCTGTTGCTAGTTCTTGTTCGTCTACTTTGAATTTGTTTTTACATTTCTTGCAGACTACTGCGATGTCTGTGAAATTTTCTACGTGGCCTGATGCTTCCCATACTTTTGGGTTTGTTAGGATGCTTCCGTCGATTCCGACTATGTCTTCTCTTGCGTGGATGTGTTGTTTCCACCATTGTGCTTTGATGTTGTTTTTTAGTTCGGAGCCGATTGGTCCGTAGTCCCAGAATCCTGCGAGTCCTCCGTAGATTTCTGCTGAGGGGTAGATGAATCCTTTACGTTTGCAGAAGTTTGCGATTTCGTCGATTGTTAGTTGCTTTTTTTCTATTGGTTTTTCTTCCATTGTATTTTCTTTGTTTTCCAGCTTAAATTCTTTTGCCTTTTTTTCGGCTTCTTCTTTTGATTTGCCGAGGTAGGCGATTGTTTTGGCGACGACTTTGCCGTCTTCTCTTTTGCTTTCTCGAAGGTAATAGTAATTGTTGCCTTTGATTTCTTTTTTTACTACGAACATAAGTTAGGCACTACATTATGATATTTAAATGTTTTGTTAGGTACTACAATGTTTTGGGAATTGTGGAGTTAGGCACTACATTTCAAATGAGGACAGTGAGCTATAAGCAGGTACTGGGAGTTGCACCCAGGATCAGCGGGTTGCAGCCGCTTGCCTTACTGCTTGGCTATACCTGCATGGTTTTTGCCACGGCCCCGGCAGGATTTGAACCTGCGACTTCTAGCTTAGAAGGCTAGCACTCTATCCAGACTGAGTTACGGGGCCACGGAAATAGGTGTTTAATCTGGTTTAAAAGTTTATTGACAAAGAATAAAAAGTCTTTTTTCTTGTGGTATTAATGGTAGAGAAAATTAAGTTGAATTTTTTGGGAACTGGGAGTGCGATTCCTACGGCGAGGCGGAATCATCCAGCTGTGCTTTTGAGATATAAGGCGGAGAGTGTTTTGATTGATTGTGGGGAGGGGACGCAGAGGCAGTTTCGGAAGGCGCATTTGAATCCGTGTAAGATTACGAAGATTTTGATTAGTCATTGGCATGGGGATCATGTTTTGGGATTGCCTGGACTTTTGCAGACGATGATGTTGAATGGTTATAATAAGAAGTTGGAGATTTATGGGCCGAAGGGGACGAGTGCGAAGGTGCGGCAGTTTTTTGATTTGCTTGGGCGGAAGGGACAGGATTTGGATGTGAAGGTTAAGGAAGTTTCTCGTGGGAAGATAGTTGATGAGGGCGATTTTTATATTGAGGTTGCTGAGATGGATCATGATGCGCCGGCTGTTGCTTATTCGTTTGTTGTGAAGGAGAAGATGAGGTTGGACAAGGCGAAGTTGAAGAAGATGAAGGTGCCGAATTCTCCGTTGGTTGGTGAGTTGGTTAAGGGGAAGACTGTTGAGATTGGGGGGAAGAAGATTAATGGGAAAAAGTTGATGTATAAGGAAGATGCTCGGAAGGTTGTGGTTGTTATGGATACTCGTTATAATGAAGGTGCTGTGAAGTTGGCGAAGGGCGCGGACTTGTTGATTAGCGAGGCGACTTATTCTAAGGAAGAACAGGAGATTGCTGATGAGTATGGGCATTTGAGTTCTGTTGGTGCGGCGAAGATTGCGAAGAAGGCGAAGGTTAAGGGATTGGTTTTGATGCATTTGAGTCAGAGGTATGAGGCGATTCCTAAGGTTATTTTGAAAGAGGCTAAGGAAGTTTTTAAGGATGTGATTATTCCTGAGGATTTGGATGAGGTTGAGCTGTGATAGAACTAATAGAGTTGGTTGGGTTTTCTGCTGGGATTTTGGTTGCGATTTCTTCGTTGCCTCAATTGATTAAATCTTGGAAAACAAAGTCTACGACAGATGTTTCGTTGCTTTGGTTGATTATTAATCTTCTTGGTCAGATAACATGGATGACCTATGGTTCCTTGAAGGGCAGTCTTTCTTTGGTTGTTATGAGTTTTATAACTTTGTTGATGGTTGGTTCTGTTATGGGCTTGAAGATTAAGTATGGTTAGAGCTATCACTAATTAAAGAGTTCTGAGAATTCTTGTCTAGCGAAATTAATTAGACAAAACGCTCTATGCTTTAGTGGCTGGGGAAATGAAGATAATTGTATCTCCTCGCAGGAATGTCAAGCCGTAGCTTGTTGTCTGCTCTCCGTTTTCAACTTCTTTCGCGTTGTCGAGAACCACGTTGATGTGGATGTCGAATGCGAGCAAAGTTCCGACAAATTGTTTGCCAGTTTTCAGCTGCACTAAAATCTCTTTACCTTTTGCTGAATTCAGCAAATCCAAAGGTCGATCGATTCCGTTTACCATAAATTAGACGAGTGATGTTGCTTTTTAAGAGTTTGGATTTGGATTTCTTACTTTGGAGTAACCTTTTTATATGCAAATGTTATGTAATTGTATGAGGTGGTACGCATTAATGTCGTTGTTTTCAGATGGTAGGGTTAAGTTTCTTCTGTGGTTCGTTGCTTTTGCTGTTGTTGCTGCGATAGTTCTTACGGTTATTGAGATTAGGTTGAAGAAAAAGAAGGAGAGGCATCTTGCGAAGGTTGTTGATTTGTCTGCTGTTGAGAAGATGAAGAAATTTTTGAAGTTGAACAAAACACCGAGGGAGAAATTGGATTTTGTTGATAAAACTGCGAAGGAATATTTTAAGGAAGCTTACGGAACTCATTTGAATTCTGGTTACTCTACATTAATTCAGGACTTTGAAAAGAAGAAAAGGAAGAATGAGCTTGCGTTTTGTAAGGCAATGTTTGCGACTTATTATTCACACAAAGCTTTGAGTGATAATAGGGCACTTGCTTTGGGAAGTTTGTTGATTGATCTTGAAAGAGGAAAGAAGAGATCTGATGAAATTTCTAGAGTTCCTGGTTTTATGGAAAGGATTGAAAGATTTTTTGACATGAGGAGGAAAGTTAATTCTAAGAAAAAGATTTTGAAGAAAGAGGCGCGGCATGCGAAGAAACTTGAGCTGAAAAGGGCAGCTAAGAGGCAGAGTGCTTTGAGGGTTGTTAAGAAAAAGGAGAAAGTTATCAAACAACAGAAGGTTGTCGCCATAAAGGTTAAGAATAAGGTTGCTAAGAAGTCTGAGAATAAAAAGAAGAGGTTGATTAGGAAAAGGACTAGGGTTCTTAGAAAACAGAAGGGGAAGGATTCTCGTAATATAAAGAAACAGAAAGCTGCGAGAGTTAAGCATGTGAAGAGAGTTGCTGCTGAGAAGAATAAGGTTGCTGCAAAAAATGAGAAGACTAGGCAGATTATTGAGAAGAAGAAAGCGCGAGAGTTGGTGACACAGAAAATTGTTGCTAAGAAGATTGCTAAGAAGAATAAAAAAGTTGTTATGAAAAAGAGGAATGTCGCCGCTAAGAGGAACAGGAAGATTTCTAAGGTTAAGGCGAAGGAGATGATTAAGAAGAATAAGAGATTGGCTGCTGCTAGGGTTGTTGCTGAGAGAAAGGCTGTTGAGGTTGCTAAGATTAAGAAAATTGAGATGCTTAAGAAGAAGAGAGCGGCAGAAGTCAGGGCTAAAGTTGTTGCTAGGGCAAATGAAGTTGCTGCGATTAAGAAGAAGAAGGAAATGGCTGCTGCTCGAGAAAGAGCTGAGATTAAGGCTAAGGCTTTGGCTAAGAAGAGAGCTGCTGATGCTGTTAAGGCTAAGGCTGAGAAGGCTAGGCTGGAGAAGATTGCTGCCAAGAGACGAAAGGTTTTGTTTAAGAAAAAAGCAAAGGCTGAGAAGGCTGCTAGGGCTCAAGCTCAAGCTGAAGCTGTTGTTCGCAAGAGAGAGGCAGAGAAGAATGCTAAATTGAGTAAGAAGCAGAAGAAGATTTCCGATAGGGTTAAGGTGAAGAAGATGAGGATTGCTCGTTTACGGATTGCTGAGAATGAGGCGAATTACAAGAAGGTTCAGGCTCGGAAGGCTAAGGTTGCTGCTAAGGCTGCGAAGAAATCAGTTCGTGCGAACCTTAAGAAGATTAAGGCGTTTAAGATCAGACAAGCTCAGAAAGCTAAGGTAGCTAAGAAGGCTGCTGTGATTGCGGCTAAACAGAAGAAGGTTGATGACAAGAAGAGGGCTAAGGTTGTTAGGATTGTTGAAGCTCGGAAGAGAGTTGCCGATGCGAAAGCTAAGAAGTTGGCTGTTGTTATGAAAAAGAAGGCGAAGCAGGTTGTGGTTGTTAAAAAGAAAGTTGTGCCGAAGAGGGATGTTAGGGCTGATAGAATTGTTGCTAAGAAGAAGATTGTCGTTGCTAGGGCTAAGGTTGAGGCTATGAGGGTCGCTGAGAGAGAAAAGAAGATTAATGACAGGAAGAAGAGTGATCTTGCTGTTTTGATGAAGAAGAAAGCTGAGAAGGATGCTAGGGTTCGTTCTGATGTTGCTGCAAAGCAGTCTAAGATTAGGGCTATTGAAAAAAGAAAGTTTTTGAAAAAAGCAAAAAAAGAGAAAAGGATCAGGTTGAAAAGAGAGGCGAAAGAAAAGGCAGATAAGATTGTCGGTGATAAGGTTGCTGCGAAAAGAGAAAAAAGGATGGCAAAGATTGTGGCTCGCGATAGGTTTTTGGCGAAGAAAAAGGCTAAGAAAAATAAGATAAGAGCTGAGAAGATTGCGAGAGCTGAGAAGAAGAGAGTTGATAAGATTGCGGACGAGAGAAGGAAAGTTTTGTTTGAGAGACAGAAGGCCGAGAAGAAAAAGATTGCTGAAATGGTTGAAAAAAATAGAGGTAGAAAAATGAAGGAACTTGAGAAAAAAAGGAAATCAATTGTTTCTTCATATCCGATTGGAAGTCGAGAATGGATGAAGGAGCTGAAGAAGAATTCGAAATAGTCAAGTAAATAAACTCTTTTTCTCTTAAATTATCATGCAAAAAAAATGGTGGGTTGTGCTGAATGTGTTTGTTTTGATTATTGTTATTCTGGCGTTGGTTTTTTTTGTTTGGATTTTTTCTGTTAATGGTGATGAGATTGTTGTTGATGAATGTATTGAGGTGAATAAGGTTTCGAGTTTTGTTTATGATGCTTGTTATGATGCTTATTCGAAGATGATTTTTATGGAGATCCAGAGGGGGCAGGATGCGTATAAAATTAATTCGATGAGTGCTTCGTTTTTTGATTTTTCTGAGCAGGTTTATGATTTGACTGATGTGCCAAATATCAAGGATTCTCGGGCGTTCAAAATTCCGGCTGAGAAGAATCCTCAGAGTATTGATATGAAATTGAATATTGTTAAGGATTTTTCGTCGCCTATTTGTGAGGACCCTCGGAAGGTTTTTGTGAGATATTGTCCGACAGGTGTTGGTGAGGACGGTGTTAATGTTACCATAAGTCCTTTGGAAAATGTTGGGTTTGAAGATTTTATTGAAATTGAAAAATCTCCAAGGCAGGATTCTGATACTCTTGCTTTGAGCTTGGTTGATAAGGAGAGAGTTTGGAAGTCTCAGTGTGAGTCTAAGTGGAAATGTGATGAATGGGAGGGTTGTGTCGACGGTGTTCAGAAAAGAGAGTGTAGCGATTCGTCTGATTGTTTTATTCCTACGGGGGTTCCAGATACTGTGAAATATTGTGATGCTGGTTGTGTCGAAAAGTGGGAATGTGAGTGGTCTAGGTGTAGTAGTGGGTTTACTGTTCCAAAGTGTAAGGATTTGAATAAGTGTGGGACATCATATAATATTCCACAGAAGCTGGAGTGTGGGAGTGGTCGGTGTGTTCCAGATATTAAATGTAGTGAATGGACTAGTTGTGACGTTGATTATAATTTTATGGATTTGGTTGGCGGGGCGATTAGTGATTTGAAGGGGACTAAATCGAGGGTTTGTGTTGATGATAATTCTTGTGCGGATTCTGTTGAGGAGGTTAGGAGTTGTTCTGTTAATGTTGATATTTATACGAGGAGGTTTAGTAAATGTGGGCAGGATTTTATTGGGATTTATGATAGACTGGATAATGATTTGATTGCGAGAATTGAAGAAGGTGATGTTGATAATCCACATTTGAATATTCATCTTGATGATGGGAGGGATAGTGAGTTTTGTGATTATTGTTTTGATGGTGTGATGGATGGTGATGAGACCGGGGTTGATTGCGGTGGTAGTTGTCAAAAATGTTCTGAGAAATTTAAGAGGGTTGATTTTGAGAAGAGGGGATGGTTTGACAGGTTTGGTGATTGGTTCAAAAGATTGATCACATAGTAAGTCTTTTAAATGAATTTTAGTTTCTAGTTTTGGCTCTGTAGCTCAGCGGTAGAGCGCCGCTCTCATGAGGCGGAGGTCCCGAGGTCAGCACTCGGCAGAGCCATTCGTACTTCTCTCGAAAATCACCGCACTTTGTTTGCTGCGATTTAGAGGTCAGCACTCGGCAGAGCCATTCGTACTTCTCTCGAAAATCACCGCACTTTGTTTGCTGCGATTTAGAGGTCAGCACTCGGCAGAGCCATTAGTTTTATATATTGGTTTTTGTATTAGGTGATATGGTAGTTGGAGAGGTGGCGATGAATACAAGTGGATTGGTTGATCAGGTTATTCCTGTTTTGATGGATAAGCTTGGTCCTTTTATTACGATTTTTAAGGCGGTTGGAATTGTTCTTCTTGTCTATATTATTTATTTGCTTTATAGAGGTGTTACTAGAATTCAGGATAGGCGAAGGTTGAAGAGGATTGAGAAGAAGGTGCTTGATATTGATAGAAAGTTGAATAAGTTGTTGAAAAAGAAAAATAAATAATTATTCTTTTGTTAGGGCTATTTCGATGGTTGAAACGTTGACCAATTTTCCTTCTTTGTTTTCGAATTCTTCGCTGCCGATTGAAACATTTGTTACGGAAACTTTTTTATCTTCTAAGAATTTTCTTCGTGCTACTTCTGCGACGTCTACACCTTTTGAGATGAATTTACCTCGTGCCTTTACTGTTACTGTGTCGGCTCCGTTGCTAAATTGCATGACTACGCCTGTAACATAATTCATGAAAGGTTTCCCCCCAATGAAAATAGAGTTCTCTTGTGATTTCTGTGTTTCTTCTGTCATCTTTATTGTTCGTCGTCAATGATTGTTTTTGTATTCTTTTTTATCCGTGCAATATAACCTGCGATCTTGTTTCGCATTTTTTTACTTTGCAATGTGCTTCCGAGTGCTTTTTTGTTTTCCTCGAATGTTTTTCCGAAAGACTCGTCTGTCTTTTCGATTAGTTGTCTCGATGTTCTTTTGATCAGCTTTGATTTTATTCTTCCCATGTTTAAAGGTACTAATTTGGGTTTAAAAGTGTTTCGTGATGAAATTTATTACTCTGAGGTTATTCTTATTTGTCGCTTAGTTTGTCAATTTTTATGAGTTTTTTGTAGGCGTTGATTGTGTCGTTCATTTTTTTTGTTGGTTCGCCTTGGGTTATTATGTGATATGGGAGGTTTGATTCTTTTGCTTTTTTGTAGCATTTTATTAGTTCTAGTTCGGTGATTCTTTTTTTCTTGAAGGCGAATAACATGGCTTGTTGTGAGTTTTGAATTTTTGCTACTACGTTTTTTTTGTCGACTTCTTCGATAGATATGATTTTGGTGTTTTGTTTTTCTAAGAATTCTTCGATTTCGTTTAGGAATGTTTTGTTGTTGGATTTTGGTTTGTTAATAATTGGTTCTGATTTTTCGAATATTGGTTCTACTTTTTTTGGCTCAGGTTTTTCCATGACTGGCTCGGGTTTTTTCGGTTCTGGAGTTGGCCCTGGTTCTGGCTTTTCGTTTGATGGGGATATTAGTTTGTTGATTTCTTCTTCTGGCGTGAAGGTGTATCTCCACATTATTTTTTCGTGTAGCTTGAATGGTTTTGCAAAATCTTTGAGGTTTCTTAGAGCTACTCGGATTGCTGGTTCTTCGTTTTCGTCAGATAGTAGTTTGTTTTCTTTGAGTTTTAAATAGGCGTCTTTCTCTGCGGATTTTAGGCTGTCGGTGTGGTCTTCGAGTTTTTGTTCGTCGCCAGGAATCAGGTAGAGTGAGGATGCGCCGATTTTCATGTGACTTGTTATGATTTGTTTTGAGTCGAGGAGTTCTGCCGCGATTGCGGATGCGAAGACTGGGTCCATTTCGATTGCTTTTGCTATCCGGACGGGGAGGGATGGTCCTGTTGTTTTTAGGAATGAGATTATCTTGTTCTTTTTTTCTTGGATGTCTATCATGGGAATTAGAATTAAGCAGAGATTATAAAGATTTTTATGGTCGAGTCCATTTGACTTCGTAGTATGAGACGTCGCCCTCTTCGTCGGCGATTGCGATTAGTAAGTTCTTTTTTGTGGAGTGTGCGACTCGGTTTTTTGCGGAGAAATCTTGCCATGTCATTTTTTGATTTTCTGATGTGGTGAAGCAAATCCATTTTGAGTGTTTTTCGCTTGAGCCTTTGTTGTAGACTCGGAAATCTGCTCCGAATTTTAGGGCTGTTTTTACGATGTAGCCTTTTTTTCTTAGATCTTTAAATACGAGATATTTTGTTTTGAATTTTTTATCGATTCTTTGGAATTTGTTTAGGATTTCTTTTTGTGTTAGTTTTTTGTTTTGGTGATTGAAGATTTCCATTTTTTTGTTTTGAACTAAGAAGAGTGCTTCGGGTAGGGAGTATAGGATTTTGTTGTCTAGTTTTTCGCCGAATTTTTGTGATGCGTGTAGATTTTGAGCTTCGACTGAGTTTGACGTGATTCTTTCTGAGATTAGTGTTGCTTTGATTTTCATAATTATAATTAGTATTTATCGTTAATAAATATAGCCCCGCCAGGATTCGAACCTGGGTCACGAGAGTCAGAGTCTCGTATCCTTGACCACTAGACTACAGGGCTTTATTTTATGAATATTATTTCGTTTTAAAAGGTATCTTTTTGTTGGGGCGCCTTCGGGCATACCCCTGAGAGCAGGGGCAAGTTTTATAAAGTGAAATTTGGATAAGTTGTTATGAAAAGATCTAGTAGAAGATGGAAGAAGAAGGGTCAGATGCGTTGGAAGTGGCAGCGTAAGAGACTTAAGAAAGAAAAGCGTAAGAGAAAGTTGAAGAGAAATAGGTAGTTGTAATTCTAGGTTCTGGTTGGAGAAATTGGTGGGAGATATGATGGTAGAAAAGATTGGGGAAGTTGGCATTGATCCGAGAAATGTTAAATATCCTTGTACAAATGAAAGTGTCCCTGCGGTTTTGGCTGGGATCGATCCTCATCGAGAAGATGTTGTTGTTTCTATTTGCGGGTCAGGAGATGTTCCTATTGCCCTGTCTCCATATGTGAAGAAGGTTTATGCAGTTGATAATTCTCGGTGTCAGATAAATTACGCAAGAGAGCAGGCGACTCTATTGGCGGCGCAGGATGATTTATTTTTCCGTGATAGTTTGGTTGGCAACCTTAACCCTTTTTGTTTGGGTGGGGTTCATGATATTGGAACATCTGATTTAATTAATAGGAAAGATTATTTTTCTTCAAGAATGAATGATTTTGGTGATGCTTTGCATAAGATTGAATTTGTTGAGGCAGATATTTTAGATTTTTTAGGAGATTTTAATGGTGGTTTGCATAAAATTTATTTTTCAAATGCGATGGCTTTCGGGGGAGAAGGTATTTTAGAATCGTTTTCGCTTCCTGGATTAAACCCAGGGGGGTTGATATATTTATCAGGAAGTATAACTTATTATGATAGAAAGTATCCTCATTTTGTGAAAGATTCTCGCTTGACAAGGAGGGCCCAGGAAGTACAGTGGGGAAAAGGTTGTCCTAGGTGGCATCCGAAAGTTTTTAAAAAAAAGGCGGCATAAGTAATTCTGGCGTGAATAAACTTCCAGTACAATAATCCTTATAAAGCGGGAGTGTTATTTTTTTTAATGAGTGAGCATTTTAATTCGGAGGTGTGGACTGAGAAGTATCGGCCCAAAAAATTTGAGGATATGGTTGGGCAGGAGGAGATTATTAAGAGGGTTAAGTCTTTGACTAATTCGATGAATATTCCGCATTTGCTTTTTGCTGGTCCGGCTGGGACTGGGAAGTCGACTTTGGCTTTGATAATTGTTAAGCAACTTTTTGGTGAATCTTGGAGAGAGAATTATTTGGAGTTGAATGCGAGTGATGAGAGGGGAATTGATGTTGTTCGGCAGAAGGTTAAGGATTTTGCGAGGACGAAGGCCTTGGGAGATGTGCCATTTAAGGTTATTTTCTTGGATGAGGCGGATGCTTTGACGAGGGAGGCGCAACAGGCTTTGAGGAGGACTATGGAGAATTATACTTCGACTTGCAGGTTTGTTATGAGTTGTAATTATTCATCTAAGATTTTGGATCCGATTCAGTCTAGGGCTGTTGTGTTTAGGTTTCAGTTGTTGGAGAAGAAGGATATTAAGAAGAGGATAGATTTGATTGCTGAGAGCGAGGGTTTGTCGATTAGTGCTGACGCGTTTGATGCTTTGTATGAGGCGTCTGAGGGCGATTGTAGGAGAGTTATTAATCTGTTGCAAGCAACTGCGTCGATTTCGCCGAACTTGACTCCAGACCTTGTTAATACGATTGTGTCGAAGGCTAAGCCGTCTGATATTAAGATTGTGTTGGATTATGCTTTGAGTGGGGACTTTGTGAATTCGAGGACGAAGTTGTTGGATATTATGTTGAAAGAGTCGATTTCTGGGCAGGATGTTATTAAGGCGATTCAGAAGGAGGTTTGGAATTTGCCGATTGATAATGCGTTGAAGGTTCGGTTGACTGAGAAGACTGGTGAGGCTGAGTTTAGGTTGGTTGAGGGAGCTGATGAGTTTATTCAGTTGGAGGCTTTGATTGCTGCGTTTATTATGGCGGGGCTTGGTGGTGACAAAGGGGATTTGAAGGGGGGTGAGTAACGATGATGAATATGGATAATGTGCCGTGGTGCGAGAAGTATCGGGCGCAGTGTTTTGAGGATGTGAAAGGTCAGGAATTGGCGGTTGATAAGGTTAAGGTTTTTTTGAAGATGTTTCCGAAGAAGAAGGCTGTGGCTTTGCATGGTCCGCCTGGAGTTGGAAAAACGAGTTTGGCTTATGCGATAGCGTCGGAGATGGATGCTGAGATTTTGGAGTTGAATGCCTCGGATTTGAGGAATAAGGCGAAGATTGGTGAGATTGTTGGGAATGCTAGTCGGCAGAAAAGTTTGTTTAAAAAGAATAAGATTATTTTGGTTGATGAGGTCGATGGGATTGCTTCGGTTAAGGATCGGGGTGGGCTTGGTGAGTTGCTTGGGCTTTTGGAGAAGTCGGCGTTTCCTGTGATTATTACTGCGAATGATATTTGGAATAAGAAATTTAGTATGTTGAGGAGGAAGGCTGAGTTGGTGCAGATGAAGGAGATTGATCATAAGGTTGTGTCTGCGATTTTGAATGATGTTTGCGAGAAGGAGAATGTCGTTGTTTCGAATGAGGTTTTGACTTCGATTGCGATTAAGGCACGGGGGGATATTCGTGCGGCTCTTAATGATTTGCAGGTTTTGTCGAAGATGGATTCGCCGGAGCTGGTTAGTGAGGTTGGGGATAGGAATAAGGAGCAGTCGATTTTTACTGCGTTGCAGCATGTGTTTCAGACTTCGAAGATTGATGAGGATATGTTGAGAGTTTATGATGAGGTGAATATGCCGATTGATGATGTGTTTTTGTGGATTGAGGAGAATATTCCGTTGGCGTATAAAGGCGAGGAGTTGTGTAAGGCTATTGAGGCTTTGAGTTTGGCTGATGTTTTTAGGGGGAGGATTAGGAGGCAGAGGCATTGGAGGTTTATGGTTTATGAGTATTTTTTGTTGGGGGCTGGCGTCGCCGGTGTGAAGGATTATGATAGGAGTGGGTGGGTTCAGTATAAGAAGCCTAGTCGGATTTTGAAGATATGGTTGCAGAATCAGAGGGCGGCGAAGAAGAAAACGATTTGCCAGAAGTACGCTAAGCATTGTCATATTTCTACGAAGACTGCGATGAAGGACTTTTTGTTGTTGAAGGTTATTTTGCAGAGGAATGAGATTAGGAATACTTTGAAGTTGTCAGATGATGAAGTTGCTTATTTGGATAAGCCTATTTCTAATTAGTTAGTTCTAAAAATAAAAAATTATACTCCGCAACCTGCTGCTGCGTTGTTTGCTGAAGTTGAAGTTGACCATCCGAATCCTGGTGTTGGTTGTCCTGCTTCGAATTGTGTGTTACATTCTTCTGGAGCTGTCTCGAATGCTGCACAGATTGCGTTTAGTAGAGATACTGAATCTCGTCCTGCCTGTGCTTGTGCTCCATTGATGATTAGTGTTGGGGATCCGCCTACTTGGTATTTCTCATTGTCGGCTTTGTGAATATCGAACTTAGGGAATCTTCCGCTTAACCATGATGATTGGTCGTTTAGGTTTGCTATTACATTAAATTCTTCATCTGCTGCAGTTGTACATGTTTCTAGTTTTGCAGTATCAATTCCTGTTGATGTCAGGCATCCAGCTCCGTCGCCAGCTTCTAGGAAGCAAGTTAGGTAGTTGTTGAATTTTGCGTTTTGTTCTTCTTGGATACAGTATTGGTTTAGCTGTTCTTCTACTTCGCCTTGTGTTGGGTGCATAGCGTAGTAAACGAATTTAAGCTCGAAGTCGATTTTATCTCCTAGTGTTTCTACAACTGGCAGAAGTCCTTTTTCTATTTGGGTTCCGTAAGGGCAGTGGGACATAACAAATGCTTCGACAACTGGTTTATCGTTTTTAGGAATGTTAGTAGGTGTAGGTGTTGAGGGTGTGCTTGGTGCGGAAGGTGCTGCGTCTAGTGAAACTAGTTGTTGTGTGAATGACTTTCCATCCTTTGTTACATATAATGGAACTTCTTGTCCTTCGATTGATAGAACTACTTCGTAGAATGGGCCTTCTTCTGTTGTTGAGATTAGTTCGGCTTCAGCTCCTTGTGCGTTTGCGAATGATAGTAGATTTTGTCCTGCTTCTTGTGCACTAACTGTTTGTCCGCTTGACCCTCCGGATGCTAGTAGTGCGATTAATAATAGTGCTAGAACTACAGTCGAGATTGCCCAATAATTTTTAGATAAAGTTTTCATTACTTTCTTGTAATCTGTGTCCTTTTTTTTGTCTGTCATGTTTTATTGAGAATGTTTTTGTTTATAAATCTTTTGTGGAAACTAGTTACTCCTGGGCATCGGTGTTAACCTTCGAATTTAAAAACTGATTTTACATTCTTGTATTATGATTATCGAGAAGAAAGTTGCGGAGACGATTGCGAAATATAAGTTGTTGAAGAAAACGGATAAGGTAGTTGTGGCTTTGTCGGGTGGGAAGGATTCGACTTCTGTCTTATATATATTGAAGAAATTGGGTTATGATGTTGAGGGGTTGATGATTGATTTGTATTTGGGGCAGTGGTCTGAGACGCATAAGGAAAATATGTTGAGAATTTGTTCTGAGATGAGTGTGCCGTTGACGATTGTTGATTTGAAGGAGGAGTTGGGGCAAGGAATTTGTTTTATTAAGGCTGTTTTGAAGAAGCAGAAGAATTTGACGGGATGTACGGTTTGTGGGATTATTAAGCGGTGGATTTTGAATAAGTGGGCGAAGAAGCTTGGTGCTGATAAAATTGTGACTGGGCATAATTTGGATGATGAGGCGCAGAATGTTTTGATGAATTTTTTGAAGGGAAATGTTTTACTTGGAGTTAATTCTTCGCCAGCGACGGGCGGGAAAGAAGTTAAGGGATTTGCGCAGAGAGTTAAGCCTTTGTTTTTTTGTGCAGAGAATGATATTCGTGCTTATGCGAAGAAGATGAAGTTTGATATTTTGTATGATAAGTGTCCGTGTTCGTTTGAGACTTATCGGGCTGATACTCGGGATTGGTTAGATAATATAAGTGATGGGGAGAAGTTGGCGATTGTTGAGAATTTTCAGAAGTTGGTTCCTGGGTTGCGGCGTGAGAATGTTAGAGAGATGAAGGTTTGTGGGAAGTGTGGGGAGCCTGCTAGTAGTGAGCTTTGTAATGCGTGTAAGATTTTTGCTTGTTTGTGATTTTGCTTGTTTTTTTGAGTTCGACGGTGATTTTTTTGTTTGTGTGTTTTGGTATTTAAGGTTGCGTGACCATTCAAAAAAAGTAACTGTCAGTTTTGTAAAGTTAACTATTGTGAACGAAATAATGCTTTTTATTACAATAATCTTTAAATACTCTTTTGGTTAATGTTTTCTTACAACTACAAGTAATTGTAGCAAAAAGGGGTGCAAGATACAATATCTTGTGTTCATTGCAAAATAACAAAAATGAAATGTCCATATTGTACGGCGGTTGAGACGAAGGTTACTGACAAAAGAGACAGTGGGGCTCTAACCCGTAGGCGGCGTGAGTGTTTAAAGTGCAACAAGAGGTTTACAACTTATGAGAGGGTTGAGTTTGATTTGGCTATTATTAAGAAAAATGGTAGGCGAGAACAATTCGATCGTGACAAGCTGAGATATGGTATTGAAAAGGCTTTTGAGAAGTTGGATGTTAGTTCCAATAATCTTGATGCTATAGTTGATGATATTGTTGCAAAAGTTAGGAGGGTTGCAAAAGATAAAGATATTTTGAGCTCTCAGGTTGGGGATATTGTGATGAACAAATTGAAGAAAGTTGACAAGGTTGCATATATCCGATTTGCTGCGGTTTATCGGGAGTTCGCGGATATTGAAGAATTTAATGAGGAGATAAAAAAATTAAAATGAGTCCAGAAAATACTAGTAATGTTGAGATAGAAAGATTTTTTACGAAAGATATACCTGGTGAGGTTTTCGATTCTATAGACTGGGAGAAGTCTGATATTGGAATATCTGATGATACTGGAAAAATTTTGTTTACACAGAAGGATGCTGAGTTTCCTTCTTTTTGGAGTCCGTTGGCGAGGAAGATAACTTGTTCTAAGTATTTTTTTGGAGAGCAAAATTCTGAAGAAAGAGAGGGTGGACTTAAGGAGCTTGTTTGGAGAGTTACCTCGACGATGAAAGACTGGGCAGCGAAATATAATTATTTTAAATCTTCTGATGATCTTGAAAATTTTGAGAGAGAGTTGTCGTTTATTAATGTGAATCAGTTGATGGCGTTTAATTCTCCGGTGTGGTTTAATGTTGGAACTCATAAAGTGGAGAAGATTGATAACTTTAAATCTGGCGGGCAGAAGGATGCTTATGTTTTTGAAAATGGCGAGGTTGTTAAGATACCTATTGGGAAAGAATCTATGTATCCGCAAACTTCTGCGTGTTTTATTCAGAGTGTGGATGATACTATGGAAAGCATAATGGATCTTGCGAAAAAAGAAGCGCTTTTGTTTAAGCATGGATCTGGATCTGGAAGTAATATTTCGAGCTTGAGATCTTCTCGGGAAAAATTATCTGGGGGTGGATCTCCTTCTGGTCCGTTAGCTTATTGGGCGTTTTGGGATAAGGTCGCTGGAATTGTTAAGTCTGGTGGAAAAACGAGGCGTGCAGCGAAAATGGACATACTTAATATTAGTCATCCGGATATTTTGGAATTTATAAATTCTAAGAGAAGAGAGGAGGAGAAGATGCATATGTTGATAGATAATGGAGTGGATTGGATGGAAGCTACTGAGACTGTTTCTTATCAAAATACTAATATTTCGGTGAGGCTTAGTGATGATTTTATGGAGTCTGTTTTGAATAATAGAGATTGGAAAACTGTTCCGATACACAATAAAGATATGGCTGACGAGATGCCAGTATATCCTGCGAAAATGCTTCTTGGTGAAATTTCTAATGGGACTCATTTTTGTGGAGATCCTGGGGTGCAGTTTGATGACGCTGTGAATAAATGGCATACGTGTCCTAATTCCGGGAAGATTAATGCGTCTAATCCTTGTAGCGAATATATGTTTGTGGATAATTCTTCTTGTAATTTGGCGTCGCTTAATTTGATGAAGTTTTTGAAGGAGGATGGTTCTTTTGATGTTGATTCGTTTTCGAATGTTGTAAGGATTACGGCGATAGCTCAGGATTTGTTGATCGATAATTCTTCTTATCCGACTAAGGAGATTGCGGAAAATTCTCATAAATTTAGGCCGCTTGGTATGGGTTATGCTAATCTTGGTTCTTTGCTGATGTCCTTGGGGCTTCCTTATGATTCCGACGAGGGTCGTGCTGTTGCGGCTGTTATAACTGCGGCGTTGACAGGTAGGGCGTATGAAACTTCGACTGAACTTGCGGAGTCGATTGGAACGTTTGAGGAGTTTTCAAAAAATAAGCAGCCCATGCTTAATGTTATAAAAATGCATAAGGATGCTTTGTTAGATATAGATAAGGATAAGTTGCCTGAGGGATTTTTGGGTTTGCTTAAATATGCCGAGGGTGTTTGGCGTAGCGTTTTGGAGAGAGGAGAAAAATATGGTTTTAGAAATGCTCAGGCTACAGTTCTTGCGCCTACTGGAACTATCGGGTTTATGATGGATTGTGACACTAAGGGTATTGAGCCAGAGATTGGGCTTGTCCAGGTTAAGTTGCTTTCTGACGGTGGGATACTTAAGCTTGTGAATGGTACTGTGAAAAATGCTCTTGGCAAGTTGGGATATTCTTCTGACGATGTTGATAAAATTTTGGAGCATATTGAAAAAGAAGAAACTATTGAGGGTAGTATAATTAAGGATGAACATTTGCCTATTTTTGATTGTGCTAATAAACCAAAAAATGGGGCGAGGACTGTTAGTTGTGATGGGCATTTGAAAATGATGTCAGCTACTCAGCCTTTTTTGTCTGGTGCGATATCTAAAACTGTTAACCTTTCTGAGGATGCTACTGTCGAGGAGATTGAAAATGTTTATATGGATGCTTGGAGATTGGGCTTGAAAGCTGTTGCCCTGTATAGAGATGGTAGTAAAAGATTCCAGCCGCTTAGTTTTTCTAAGAAAGATAAGGATGGTGCTCAGGATTTTGAGAAGGGTGTGCCGAGGAGAACAAAACTTCCTAACACTAGAACTTCAATAACTCATAAGTTTAATATTGGAGGACACGAGGGTTATCTTACTTTTGGGTTGTACCCCGATGGTAAACCTGGAGAACTTTTTATAACAATGAATAAAGAGGGTAGCACTATTGGTGGTTTGATGGATACGGTTGGTACGTTGGTTTCTATTTCTCTTCAGTATGGAGTTCCTATTGAAGATGTGCTTAAGAAATTTAAGCATCAAAAATTTGAACCTAAAGGGATTATGTTTTCTGGTCATAGAAATATTAAGACTGCCGAATCTATAGTGGATTATATTGGGCAATTTATGGAGAAGGTGTTTGTTCGTGGGGAGACTGATTTGGAGTTTAATGTTGACCTTTCTAGTGTGGAGAAGTCTGAAGAGGAAGAAGAGCTGGCTGGAGAGCCTGGTGGTTTTTGTACGACGTGCGGGACTCAGATGATTAAGAGAGGCCATTGTACTGAGGAGTGTCCTAGTTGTCACAATCAGACACAAAATGGATGTGGCGCTTAATATTAGGAGCTATGTAAATAATGAAAAAAAGTGTTTCTAGCGTTGAAGATTTTACTTTTGAAAATAGAAGAAAAAAGTTTTTGGATAAGTGTCCTTGTTATGCTGAAAATAAACCTTGTCATGATATGCCTCCAAATGAGCTGAATTGTCTTTTGTGTTTTTGTCCGGAATATGATACGTCTAAAAAAGAGGGTGGTTGTAAAATTAAATCTAAAAGTGGGAAGTGGTTTTTTAGCGATAAGTTGCCGAAGGGTAAAATTTGGGATTGTAGCGATTGTGTTTATCCTCATAGAAAGGATGTTGTGAAAAAGTATTTGGATAAGATTGAGTAAGTGTCCGCATTATATATTTTTAACAATATAAATCCTTTAAAGTTAGGGTAGCTGGTTTTTGATATGGATAAGCAAGTTGTGTTTTTTTTAATTTTGTCTGTGTTTTTTATTTACAATGGTGCTGTGAAGTTTGATCCCATTTTGCAAATAGCGGGAATTTTGATGATTGTTTTTTTAATCTATGGTATGTTTTTTCACAAGGAGGATCCTAATCTTTCGAAGCTCAAGTATGAAAGTAAATTTGGTCTTATTGTGATTTTTGGTAATATAGATTTATTTTTTGGTTTGTTGCTTGTTTTGGAGAGTATACATGGAATTGTTCCTCATATTATTTTGTCTATTGCGGCTGTGTTTGTTTTGCTGAAGGCTTTGTTTTTTGTTTTTGGTGGAGATATTGCAAGTATAATCGACACTATCGTGTCTTTGTTAATTATTGTTGATGCTCCTATTTTGTCTGAGTTGAAAATTGTTGTGGCGATATATTTTATACAAAAAGGTCTTTTGACTTGTTTTAGTTGATATGTTTGATTTAGTAGTTTTTTTAAATAGGAAAATGGTTGTTTTGTAATGCCATTTATGACGAGGGAGAGCTTCATAAGGGAGTTCAAATATACCCGGGTTAGAATGAGGAGGCTTGCTAGTCATGACTTGCATCCTGTGGCTGGGAATGATGCGGATGATATGTTTTATGGTTTTTGGAAGCATAGCGCTAAAAAGCGCATGAGGGGTTTTGGTAAAAATATTAGGAGCGTGAAGAGATTGCCGTTTTGTTTGTGTTATGTCCCTTTAAGGTTATCTAATACAATGAAACTTTTTAAGAAGAGAGATTCTAAATATTCTAGTTTTTATGATCCGGGAATAGATAGGTCAGACCCTTCTATTGCCCTCTAAAATGGAAGTGGATGGTGTGGCACGATAATTATTATAAATGGTTTCGCTTTCTTTTTTGTATGGTGACGATGAGGGTGAAAAAATTGAGAGAGGGTGCGGTTTTGCCGAAGTATGAACATGAGGGTGACGCTGGAATGGATATTTCTGCTTGTGGCAGTTTTTTGGAAGTTGGGACGAATGAGAAGAAGGAGTTTGATGATTTGGATGTTTATGTTTTGAGGCCCGGGAAAAGAGTGCTTGTTAAGAGCGGGATTCAGGTTGAGTTTCCGGCTGGTTATGAGTTGCAGATTCGTCCGAGAAGTGGGCTTGCTTTGAAGAAGGGGATTTCGCTTGTTAATTCTCCTGGGACTTTGGATGCTGGTTATAGTGGAGAGCTTGGAGTTATTTTGATTAATCATGGTGAGAATGCTTTTGAGATTCGGAAGGGCGATAGGATTGCACAGGCGGTTTTGAGTAAGTTTGAGTTTGCTGAGATTAGCGAGGTTGGCGATACTGGTGAGAATGGTGGAACTGGTGGTGGGACTTATTTGAGCGAGACGATGAGAGCTGAAGGTGGGTTTGGTAGTAGCGGTGGGCACGGATCGTTATGATTTTTTAATATGACTGGAGCAATAGTTTTTTAAATTGAATTTTGATAAGTAATTTATGGCTCCGTAGCTCAGCCTGGTTAGAGCACTGGACTTTTAATCCAGGTGTCGGGGGTTCAAATCCCCTCGGGGCCATACCTGGATTTTTTATGTCAATTTTGACGCGAACTACTTTAGAATGGCAAAAGTAGAAAGGTTTTTAAAGGCATTTTCGATATTTTTTATATCTAAAGGAATATTCTAAAAAGTAAGATGCACGCACTCCAACCAAAGCACACGAAATTGAACACCGACGAGGCTGATAAAGTTTTATCTAAGTTTAACATTGCTCTGGCGCAACTACCGAAAATTTCAAAAAAGGATCCAGCACTTCCAGAAGGTTGTGAGACTGGTGACGTTGTGAAAATTTCTCGAGCTGATGAAGATTATTTCAGGGTTGTAATTTAAGATGGCTGAGCATATTTTGGTTAAAGAGTTTTTGAAGAATCATTCTTTGGTTGAATCTAATATTAAATCGTTTAATGATTTTATTGAGAATAGAATGCAGGAAATTGTGACTGAGTTGTCTGATGCTTTGCCGAATGAGGATTTTGAGATTAAGTTGGGAAAGATCCGTGTTGGTAAGCCGAACATGGTTGAGTCTGATGGTTCTTCGAGGCCCGTGACACCTGCTGAAGTTAGGTTGAGGAAGTTGACTTATTCTGCTCCTGTTTGGATGGAGATGACTATTAATTATGCTGGGCAGGTTGAGACTGAGGAAGTTCAGCTCGGGCGGATTCCGGTGATGGTTAAGAGTGGGGCTTGTAATCTTGAGGGAATGAGTGAGGAAGATTTGGTGAAGAATTATATTGATCCGAAAGATCATGGTGGTTATTTTTTGATTAATGGAAATGAGAGAGTTATGGTTATGGCTGAGGATTTGGCGAGTAACCAGACTTTTGTTGAATGGCAGAAAGCGAAGAACCGTTTGATGCTCAGATTATTTTCCCAGAGAGGCGCCTACAAAATTCCTGTTTCTTTGGTTGAGAGTCCTGATGGAATTTTGGAGATTTCTTTTTCTAGGTTTAGGGATATTCCCGCTATTGTTTTATTGAAGGCTTTGGGTATGACTAGTGATGCTGATATTGTGAAGTTGATTGGGAAGCAGACTGATAGTTTGATTGTTAATCTTTATGAATATGCAGATGTCGGCGAAGTTAATGATGCTTTGATGTGGATTGCTGAGAAGAGTTCTTTACAGGGTACGAATAAGGAAATGCTTGATCGTGTTAAGCAGAGAATGGATTCTTATTTTTTGCCGCATATTGGTTTGGATAAGGCAGCGAGAATGGAGAAAGCACGAACGCTTTGTAAATTTATTAAGCAGTTTTATGTTGCTAGGGAAAATCCTGAGGCGGCTTTTACGGATAAGGATCATTATGCAAATAAGAGAGTTAGGTTGTCTGGAGATTTGTTGAGTGATTTGTTTAGGGTTAATATTAATATTTTATTGAGGGAAGTTCAGCATACTTTGCAGAAGACTGTGAAGAGGCGGAAATTTTATTCTATTAAGACGATTGCGAAGTCGACTTTGTTTACGCATCGAGTTGAATCTGCGATTGCAACTGGTTCGTGGATTGGAGAGAGGAGTGGTGTTACGCAGAATATGGATAAGAATAATTCGTTCGCGATTATGTCTCAACTACAGAGAGTGACTTCTACTTTGCCCGGAGAGCAGGAGAATTTGGCTGCGAGGACTGTTCATCCAACTCATTATGGTAGATTTTGTCCGATTGAAACTCCTGAGGGAACTGAGATTGGTTTGAGGAAAAATTTGGCTTTGTTGTCGAGGATTTCTACTAGGACAACTATGGATCACGACGCTGTTATGAAAGTTTTGAAGGGTGTTGGGATGAAGGACGAGGAAGGATTAGATGTTTTCTATAATGGTCGATTTGTTGGAACGACTGATGATGTTGGTGGTTTTGTGAAATCTGTTAGGGTTGAAAGGAGAGCTGGGAATTTGCCAATTGAGATGTCTGTTCGGTTTGACAAGTTTTTAGATACCGTTTTTATTAGTTCTGAAATTGGTAGAGTTATTCGACCTTTGATTGTTGTTGAGAATGGTAAATCTATGTTGACGAATGAGCACCTGGCTTTAGTTAAGAATGGTTCTTTGGCTTGGGAGAATTTATTTGAGAAGGGAATTTTGGAATATTTGGATGCTGCTGAGGAAGATGATTGTTATGTTTGTCTTGAGAGCGATAAGTTGACTGATGAGCATACGCATTTGGAAGTTGATAAGATGGATATTTTTGGTGTTAGTGTTTCGTTGATTCCGTTTGGTGATCATGATCCTCCTGCTCGTATGGTTAAGGGTGGTTCTAGGGCATATAGACAGGGTCTTGGTATTTACGCAGGTAATTTTCCAGTGAGAATTGATACTGATGTTTCGGTTTTACATTATGCGCAAAAACCTTTGGTTAGAAGTTTTACTTACGATACTTTGAATGTTCATCCTGTTGGGCAGAATGTTGTCTTGGCGGTTATGCCTTATGAAGGTTATAATATGGAGGATGCGACTGTTTTGAATGGTGGTTCTGTTGATCGTGGTTTTGGTAGGAGTTCTAGATTTAGACCTTATGTTTCTGTTGAGTTGAATTATGCGGGTGGACTTAAGGACGAGATTACTATTCCTGATAAAGATGTTTCTGGATATAGGCTTGAGGAGAGTTATAAGTATTTGGAAGATGATGGAATTGTTTATCCTGAAGCTGAGATGCATGAGGGCGAGGTTGTTATTGGTAAGATTTCTCCGCCTAAGTTTTTGAGTGAAGCTAGAGAAATTTCTATTCAGGCCAAGAAAGAGAATTCTTCGGCTATTAAACAAGAGGAATCTGGAACTGTTGATGCTGTTTTTGTTACGCACGATAAGGAAGGAAATAGAATTATACAAGTTAGAATGAGAGAGCTGAGGATTCCTGAGATTGGGGATAAGTTTTCGGTACCGCACGGGCAGAAGGGTATTGTTGGTATGATTGCTCCGGAGCAGGACGTTCCGTTTACTGTTAGTGGTATTCGACCGGATATTATGTTTAATCCTCATGGTATACCTTCTCGTATGACTGTGGGATATCTGATGGATATTCTTGGAGGAAAGGTTGCGGCTTTGTCTGGACGCGTTGTTGATGCTTCTGCTTTTTCTGGAGAGAATATTGATAGCTTGGAAAACAATTTGAAGAAACTTGGGTTTAGGGCTGACGGTAAAGAAGTTATGTATAATGGGATTACTGGAAAGAGAATGCCTGTTAAGATTTTTGTTGGTAATATGTTTTATTTGAAGTTGAAATATATGGTTGCTGATAAGATGCATGCTCGAGCTTCGGGTAAGATTGCTTTGTTGACGAGGCAGCCTATCGAGGGTCGAAGTCGTGGTGGTGCTTTGAGGCTTGGTGAAATGGAGCAGGAAGCTTTGGTTGGTCATGGTGCTAGTCTTTTGTTGAAGGAGCGTTATGATTCCGATAAGGTTGTGATTAATATTTGTACTAAGTGTGGGACTTTGGTTATCGATGATCAGATTCATGATAAGAGGGTTTGTTCTCTTTGCCATTCGAATCAGGTTGAGCCGGTTGAGGTTTCGTACGCGTTTAAGTTGTTGATTGAGGAGTTGCAGGGTTTGCATTTATTAACTAAATTTGATTTGAAGAATAAATACGAATAAAATGATTAGACCAGTAAAGAAACAGGTTCGAGGAATGGAGTTTTCGTTGCTTAGCCCTGAGCAAATCAAAAAGTTAAGTGTTGCTAAGATTGTGACTCCGGAATTGTATGATGTTGATGGTTATCCAGTTGATGGTGGTTTGATGGATTTGAGACTTGGTGCGATTGATCCTGGTGTTCGATGTAGAACTTGTGGTGGTCGATTAAAAGAGTGTTTAGGTCATCCAGGTATTATTGAGTTGGCGAGGCCTGTTGTTCATATCAAATATTTGCCGATAATTGATTTGGTTTTGAGATCTACTTGTGAGGCTTGCGGTAAAGTTTTGATTAAGGAAGAGAAGGATATGAAGAAGGATTTGATTGGTCGGATTAAGAAAGCTAAGGACGGGAAGAAGTGCCCGCACTGTAGTATTATTCAGGAGAAGGTAAAGTTGGAGAAACCTACAACCTTTAGATCTGGTAGGCGGAGACTTTTCCCTTCTGAGATTAGAGAGAGATTGGTTAAGGTCAGCGACGACGATTTGAAAGTTTTGGGTATTAATGCTGGAACATTGAGGCCTGAGTGGGCGATTTTGACTTCGTTGCTTGTGCCGTCTGTAACAGTTAGACCTTCGATTACTTTGGAATCTGGTGAGAGATCTGAAGATGATTTGACTCATAAGTTGTCTGATATTATTCGATCTAATCAGAGGCTTTGGGAAAATTTGAATGCCGGTGCTCCTGAAGTTATTATTGAAGATCTTTGGGATTTGTTGCAATATCATATTACGACTTTCTTCGACAATTCGATTGCGAAGATTCCGCCTGCTCGTCATAGAAGCGGTCAGCCACTGAAGACGATCAAGGAAAGGATTGAGGGGAAAGAGGGTAGGATTAGAAAGAATCTTGCTGGTAAGAGAGTTAATTATTCTGCGAGGACTGTAATTTCTCCGGATCCAAATATGAGATTGAATGAAGTTGGTGTTCCGTTTGAAGTTGCTAAGATTTTGACTGTTGCTGAGAAAGTTACGACTGTTAATTTGAAAAGAATGAAGGCGTTGGTTGCTAAGGTTGGTTATCCTGCGGCGAATTATATTTTGAGATCTGACGGTAAGAGGAAGAGAATTGTTGATGAGCTTAGAGATGAATTGGTTGACGAGCTTGAGCCAGGATATACTGTTGAAAGGCATCTTGTCGACGGTGATATTGTTTTGTTTAATCGGCATCCTTCTTTGCATAGAGCTTCGTTAATGGCACATTTTGTTAAGGTAATTCCTGGAAGAACTTTTAGAATTCATCCTGCTACTTGTGCTCCGTATGGTGCGGACTTTGATGGTGACGAGATGAATATTCATGCGCCGCAGACAGAGGAAGCTCGAGCTGAGGCTGAAGTTTTGTTGAACGTTAATACTAATTTGTTTTCGCCAAAGAATAATATGAATTTCCTTGGGACTGTTAAGGATGCTGTTAGTGGGAATTTTATGTTGAATGAATCTGAGATGAGCAAGGAAGATGCTTCGCAGTTATTGCATGAGGCTGGAATTGAAGCGCCAAGTTTGAATAAGAATAATTTGGGTAAGGATGTTTTTAATAAGATTTTGCCTAAGGCTATTGCTGGCAAGGGTTTTGATGCGACTAGTTTTAAGACTGGTAAGGGTGAGGTTTTGAGAGCTGCAGATAAAGAGCTTGGTCGTGATGATGCTGTTGAACTTTTGAGACAGGTTTTTGCGCTTGGTACAACTTTCTTGTCTAGAACAGGATTCACTCTTTCTGTTGATGATTTGGATGTTCCTGAAACTGTGAAAAATAAGACTGCGAAGATTATTGAGAATGCTGAGGGTAAGGCTGCGAAGATTATCGAGAGTTATTACAATGAGAGTTTAGAGTTGTTGCCTGGTAAGACTGCTGTTGAGACTAGAGAGAATAAGATTTTGCAGGTTTTGAATGAGACTAGGACTGAGATTGGTGACGCTGTTAAAGATGGTTTCCCTAAAGATAATTTGGCAAGTAAGATGATTGGTTCTGGTGCAGGTGGTAGTATGTTGAATATTACTCAGATTGCTTGTTCTGTTGGGCAGCAGGTATTGCATGGTAGGAGAATTGATTTTGGGTATACCGATAGGACTTTGTCGTTTTTCAAGCAAGGAGATTTGTCCCCGAAGGCACGAGGATTTATTTATAGTTCATTAATGAAAGGGTTTGAGCCTCAGGAGTTTTTCTTTGGTGCTATGACTGGTCGAGATGGTCTGATGGATGTTGCTTTGCGAACACCGAAGTCTGGTTATTTGTATAGAAGATTGGCTAACGCTTTGCAGGATTTAATTATGGCTTATGATGGAACTGTTAGGGATGCTTCGAATAGTATTGTTCAGTTTGCTTACGGTCTTGATGGTGTTGATATTTCAGCTAAGCATTTGGGTAAGAAAGTTGCGCCAGGTGAAGCGATTGGTGTTGTGACTGCTCAGAGTTTTGGTGAGGCTTCGACTCAGATGGTTTTGAACGTGTTCCATTCTGCTGGTGTTGCGGAGATGCAGGTTACGCAAGGTCTTCCTCGTATTATTGAGATTTTGGATGCTCGAAAATTACCTAAAACACCGACGATGGAAGTTTATTTAGATAAGGATCATAACAATGAAAAGGATGCTAGAGTTATTGCTGAGAAGATTAAGGAAGTTAAGTTGAAGGAAATTATTTCTGATATTGCGATTGATTTTGGATCTAAGAAGATTAAGATTAGTGTTGATAATAAGTTGCTGAAGGGTGCGCATATTTCTTTGGATAAGGCCGTTGAGGTTCTTGGTGAGAAAGGGTTTGACGTTAAGAAGTTGTCTGATGGAATGGTTCTTGATATGGCCAAGGAAGATTTCAAGGTTATCTATAAGACTAAGGAAAAAATTAAGGAAGTTATTTTGACTGGTATTAAGAAAATCTCGCAGGTCTTGGTTGTTAAGAGAGATAAGAATTTCGTGATTTTGACTGCTGGTTCTAATCTTAAGGAAGTTATGCCATTTAAGGGTGTTGATGCTGATAAGACAATTAGTAATGATATTCATGAGACTGCACAGGTTCTTGGTGTTGAGGCGGCTAGGCAGTTGGTTGTTAATGAAATTAACAAAGTGATTGGTTCGCAAGGTCTGGCTGTTGATAGAAAGCATGCGATGTTGGTTGCGGATATGATGGTTAGTTCTGGTGCGGTTAAGGGTATTACTCGTATGGGTATTATTGCTGATAAGAATTCTGTTTTGGCGAGGGCTTCGTTTGAGACTGCTGTTAAACAATTTGTTATGGCTACTAAGACTGGAAAGAAAGACAAGTTAGCGTCGGTGATTGAGAATATTATTTTGAATCAGCCAGTTCCTGTGGGTACTGGATTGCCTGGGCTTTTGGTTAAGGTTACTGGATCTTTAGCGGATAAGAAAGATAAGAAGGTGGTTAAGAAAAAATGAGCGTGAAGGAAATTAAGGAAGCAATGGAGAAGGGAAATGTTCTTTTTGGGATTAGACAGGCTTTGAAGAGTAAGAAGTTGAAGGGAGTTTTTATTGCTAAAGATACTCGAGATGGTACTGTTGAAAAGCTTGAAGCGGCAAAGGTTGAGTTTGATGTTTTGAAGACTAAGGCTGATCTTGCTAAAGAACTAAATCTTGATTTCGAGTGTGAAGTTTTTTCTATCAAGTAATAATGGCAGTTACAATTGATATGCAGTTGATGAGGTATATTAATTTGTTTGCGAAGACTACGAGGGTTGAAACGACGAAGGTTTTTGTTTACA
>Ga0209774_1000178_pt1 | contig 65711 bp, 60 predicted proteins | sample SaaInlV_150m_DNA_2_FD_184648 | JGI IMG/M metagenome (GOLD analysis project Ga0209774, IMG submission 184648) | Marine microbial communities from expanding oxygen minimum zones in the Saanich Inlet - SI037_S2LV_150m_DNA (SPAdes) (version 2) | ecosystem: Environmental > Aquatic > Marine >... | reverse complement strand
TAAAGGTCTTGCTAAATTTTCGATATTTTTTTCTTTTGCTCATGTCTGTCTCCATTTTATTAGTTTACTGGATTTTCAGACATTTTTCGTCTCCACTTTTTCGGGGGAATCCCAATGTATGGATTTGTCCATTTATTTTATCCTCCCAATTCAATGTCATGTTTTCAGAATGACGCCGATATCGAGCCAGGACCTCATCAATATAATGATATTTTCCACCACCCTTATTCATGACTTCGACAAAGTATAACCAATCCTGACCAGAATGAGAAAATTTTTCAGTTGGTATATCTTTTTTTCGAAACATGAAAGCCAACGAACATAAATTATTCCCATATTGAATAAAATTGCGAATCTCCCCATCTCCATATCCAAATCGTTCTTTCCAATAAAAATTTGTTTCTCCAGTAAAGGAATCAAACACCTCAACATTATGGTAACAAATAGCTATTTCAGGGTTTTCCTCCAACAATTTAACTTGTTTACTAATTTTTCCGGGCAGAAAAACATCATCGCCATCTAAGTAAGTAAGATATTTCCCTTTAGATAATTGGTTGCTTTTATCCCTATTATTGGCTTGCCCAAGATTTTTTTCATTGAAATGAACTTCTAATCGATCAGGAAATTTATTTAGAAGATTCAATAATGTTTTGGGGGTTTCATCTGAGGAGGCGTCATCACAAACAATAATCTGTAAGTTTTCATAATCTTGATTAATTGCAGACATGACTGTCTCCTCGACATATTCTGCCTGATTATAAGTAATTATGGGAATTGAAACTAAAGGTATATTCATATCTAAAAAGCAACTCGATTAATTCATTTCCAATCGAAATTAATTATAGCAGAACAAGAAATATCATTTAAATTTTTAAGAAAAAATAGCTTACGAAAAAAAACGATTTCTATTAAATAAAAAAGTACCCATATCGTGGGATTGGGCACTTTTTTTTATCTAAAAGGCTCCTCGGGGGGGACTCGAACCTCCAACCCATCAGTTAACAGCCGATTGCTCTGCCATTGAGCTACCGAGGAAAATAACGTTGGGGATTATAAACCCAAGCCATAAGCAAGTCAAGTAGATAACTTGAGAACAAAGGATTATTAGGGCTATCGGAATTGAAATTGAACAATAATTGACGCCATTCTTGCTTATCAAGTATAATCTTGCCATTGATAAAACTATTCTTTTTAAGCAATTGAGACATTCCCCATGGCTTTAAAAGGCAATTTAAAAGATTTTTCGATTACTCAACTTCTCAATTTAGTGAACCTGGCAAAAAAAACAGGTACGCTAATCATTAAGGGCAGCAAAAACTCTGCAAGAGTAACTTTTCGCGAGGGAAAATTGGTTTTTGCCGAACTTAGCGGACAAAGAAGTGATATCGGAACGATTCTTTACAAAAACAAAATCATCTCAACCGCCCAGTTTAATACCTTGGATAAGCGCGCCTCAAATATGAGCGACAAGGAATTAGGTCTATTATTGATCAATTCCGGTTATGTCACCCAACAAGAGATCATTTCCAGCCTTCAAACACAATTTATTGGCATCATTCAGCAACTATTCAATTGGGCTGATGGTCTTTTCCATTTTATTTCGGGTGCAGATATCCCCGACGATAAGATTCCTGTCCGTGTAAATTTGGAAAATATCATCATGGAAAGTTCCCGGAGGATTCAGGAACTTGAGAATCTCAAGGATGAATTACCCGACCTAAACCTTTCCCTAAAATTCACAGATCGCCCCGGGGTCAATTTAAAAAATATCAATTTAAGTGCAGTTGAATGGCGCGTGGTTTCATTTATTAATCCAAAAAACTCGATTAAACAAATTGGAAAAGCAACAAAATTATCTGATATTGAAATTAGGCGCATTGTCTATGGCCTACTCCAAGCTGGGCTGATTGAGCTCGTTCGTCTAGAAACCAAAGAGAGAACTCTTCCAAGGTTGGATCAAGCCTTGCCCGGGAAAACAAAAGAAGAACAAAAGAATCTTGTAAATCGATTGATTACTCGAATTCGATCGATCTAATTATTAATTTCTTTTAGGAATACTTATGCAGACTGTAAAAATGGTGGTCACTGGAGCGTTCAACTCAGGGAAAACAAAATTTGTTCAAACTGTGAGTGAGATCGATGTAGTTAACACTGAAAGAAAGGTCACTAGCGTAGAGGAAAAGATCAAGGCCCAAACTACAGTAGCAATGGATTTTGGTCGCATAACTGTTGATAATGAGTTGGTTCTCTACCTTTTTGGTACTCCCGGGCAAAAACGCTTTGATTTTATGTGGGAAATTCTATCTGAAGGCATGTTGGGATTCATCATCATGGTAGACAGTACCCGTCCCGAAACTTTTCGGGAGACCCGAACGATCTTAGAAACCTTTAGAGCATATGCCCCCACTCCTTTTGTTGTAGCGGCCAATAAGCAGGACCTTGAAGATGCATGGGAAGTGGATGATATTCGAATTGCGCTTCGGCTCGACCCTAATATTAAAATTATTAGTTGTTCTTCGATAGATAAACGAGATGTAAAAGAAGTCTTATTGCAATTGCTAAACACAATTCTTATTGAACTAAGCTAAAGTTTTTATATCCTCTTAGCCAAAAATAATTTATTTCCTGAAATCCCCCTACAAAGTTTCCAATTAACCCGATTGGTTTATTAAGCTAGGGGTGTGTAATAAATGCTGGAATATTTGAAAAAATGTTAAAATGAAAGTGTTCGTTTTTGGAGGTTCATTAGATGAAGGCAAATAAAGGTATGTTCTATAGTATATTTTTCCTGATATTTCTAAGCGCGTGCAATATGCCCAAGAATAATGAAGAGGATAGCCTTAGCGCATCAGATCTGGTATTAACCTCGGCAGTTGAAACTGTCGAAGCACAATTAACGCTAAATCCAAATCCTGATGTTGAAAACGCGCCCCAACCGACCTCGAATTTTCCCACCCCACAAACAACGACTTCAAATAATGCTACTCCGACAACAAATCCCTCATCAGTCCCTGAGCTTACCCTTTGTGATGAGGCACTTTTTATCGATGACATCACAGTTTCAGACGGGGAGGATTTTAGCCCCGGGGAATTGTTCATGAAAACATGGCGTTTGCAAAATGTGGGAACATGCACTTGGACATCAGGATATGAAGTGGTTTTTAGTGATGGCGATTCAATGAGTGGCCCACCTTCTAAGCAGCTCACCACCGTATCTATCGCTCCAGGAGAAATGATCGATATCTCGGTAGAACTCACAGCCCCAGCAGAAGTAAATACCTATACCGGATATTGGAAATTGCGAAATGCAAATGGGGAGCTTTTTACGCTGACCAATGATCAGGCATTCTGGGTAGAGATTGATGTGGTTGCCCCCACACCTACCCCGGGCCCAAATATTGAAACAATAACGATAACTGTCCTTGAAGATGGTGAAGTGCAAAGTGATGGGAATGTATACTCCCCGCCCTATGTGGGGGACACTTCGGAAAACCTAGGGCTTCAAGCCTTCTTTCAATTTGATATTTCCTCCATACCCCTTTCTGCCATAATTAATGAGGTGGTGGTGAGTTTTAATAATTTTGATGAATTGGGCCTCCCTTTCACAGAACTAGGTTGTTTGCGTGGTTACCATGGGGATTATTTCCCGCTAGATGCTTCAGATTACGTTACAAGTTCTGGAGCCAGCATGAAATGGTGTAATTCTGCAGAGTTGGGGGTTGCTGTGGCAGATGAAGATGTAAAATCGGAAGTTCAAAATGCATTGGGGAACACATACATAGAATATCGCTTGCAGTTTAATGAAACTGAAACAAATAATGATAGCATTGATGACCTTGTTAGATTTGGGACAGTGGCTCTGAAAATAACTTACCAGGTGGATCCATAAGGAAAATCCCCATGAATAAAAATATCTACATCATTAGCATGATACTGATTCTGGGTTTGACTTCCTGTAATATGCCAGATGAAGCAAATAATGAATTGGCCAACAGCGAAAACAGGATTTTAACTGCAGCGGCCCAAACCGTGGAAGTGATATTGACCGAAAACCCGTTACAAGCCACAGACGAACCTGCTGTATCAACTCTGGTCATTCCAACCTTGGGAGCTACGGAGACTCCCGACCCAGCCGACGCAATTGCATTGACCGCCAACGCATCAGATTCCACACCCGAATCTGATTTGCCCTGCAATTTGGCTTCTTTTGTGAATGATGTAACCGTGGACGATGGGGATGATTTTACCCCGGGTGAAATTTTCACGAAAACTTGGCGATTGAAAAATTCTGGAAGTTGCCCCTGGACTACTGGGTATGACCTTATATTTTTCGATGGCTTTTCAATGGGGGGCCCTGCTTCCCAACAGCTTACCAATACTAATATTGATCCCAGTGATGAGATCGATATTTCCGTGGAATTGACCGCCCCCACCGCAGAAGGAACGTATAAAGGAACTTGGAAATTGCGAAGTTCTGAGGGAATTGTGTTTTCGCTTTCAAATGATAATGCTTTTTGGGTAGAGATCGATGTGGTCCCCTAACTGACCCAAATCCTTCATGAAGAATCTTACAAAGTTAGTTAGAGAAGAAGCCATCAGACAAGGATTTTCTTTGGTGGGGGTTGTTTTGCCTGATTCTCCGAAAAGTTTCCCTGTGTACAAATCCTGGGTGGATGCAAATTATCATGGAGAAATGGCCTATTTAGCTACAGAAAGGGCACTAGGAAGACGCCGCACCCCAAAACTGATCCTCCCAGATTGCCAATCGATCCTTGTTTTAGGAATACATTATTCCCCCCCAGTAAATAAAAAAGAGAGTGAGTTTGGACAAATTGCTGCCTATGCCTCCAACCTGGATTACCATGAAGTGCTCAAACCAAAATTACAAGCAATTGTTAAATTTTTAGAAAAAGAGACGGGAAAATCGCTACCCAATCGTTGGTACACAGATACGGGACCGATACTCGAGCGAGACCTAGCTCAAAGGGCTGGATTAGGCTGGATCGGTAAAAATAGCATGCTCATCCATCCAAAGGTTGGTTCTTATTTTATTCTCGCAGAAATTTTCCTTGGCATTCAACTTGAACCCATTTCCTCGGTTATCATAGATCATTGCGGAACTTGCAACCGATGTGTGCAGGCTTGCCCTACTGATTGCATCCTTCCCGACCGAACCTTGGATGCCAGCCGATGTTTATCCTATTTAACAATCGAGAAAAAAGGGGCAATTCCCCCAGACCTACGATCCTCAGTTGGCAATTGGATCTTTGGTTGTGATATTTGCCAGCAAGTTTGTCCATGGAATCGTTTTGCACCGGTTGATGTGGATCCCAGTTTCTCAAGGCCGTTTGAATCAGAACAATTTGTTTTAGAAACTGAATTCAGTTTATCTCCTCAAGAGTTCAACAAAAAATTCAAAGGCAGCCCCATAAAACGTAGCAAGCGCCGTGGATATCTGAGGAATGTAGCGGTCGCAATTGGCAATAGCAAAGAAGCAGATTCAATTCCTGCTTTAGCGAAAGTGCTTCAGGAAGAGGAAGAACCCCTCATTCGACAACACGCCACTTGGGCATTGGGGCAAATCGGAAATCAAGAAGCTCTGGATCTACTTCAGAACGCAGCTAAAAGAGAATTGAATGAAAAAGTTTTGGAAGAAATCAGGGATGTCTTAAATAATTCTTTCATCAAGTAACTATTTCGGGTTTCCTAAACTAATCTTTTTCCCTCAATGTGAAAATAGCCATCAACATCACGGCAGCGCCATATAAAAATAATCCAATCAGCATGGGCCATTCATTGTTAAGTGCATTTCCACCAATTAAGTTTTGTAATACCTCATTGGTATAAAATAAAGGTGTGAAATAGGCTAGAACCTGAACCCAATCGGGAAGTTGTTCCACAGGAAGCAAGATCCCTGAGAGGATCAAAGAAAGTAAGATAACCGGAATGAATGGAAAGACCTGGCCTTCATTTCGCACAAAATTAGACACCAAAGTACCGAGTGCCAAACTAATTACTGCCAATAACCACATCGCCAAATAGAAGGATGCTAACTGCCCAAAATCATAATTCAATTCAAACAAGAAATTTAATTCTGTAAGCACCAATAAGCTTTGGATCGAAGCTAGACCAGTGTAGGAAACCAAATATCCCCCAATGATCTCAATCGGATTATATCCGCTTACAAACATCCTCGACAATGTACCCGAGGTGCGCTCTCTGACCAATACGATTGCCGTAAGAATAAAGGTGATAAAGTGAACAATAAAGGCACCATACGGGATTACGTAGACAGTAATATCAAAAAACGGGCTTGCCAAAACATCAAAGATCACTTTGATGAAATAAATAATGATCAAAGGGAACATGATCGACAGACCAATTAAACGATGGTCTTTACCAAGTTGTTTTAAGGCTCTTTTTCCAACAGCTCCCAGTCGTTTAATCGTGCTCATTATTAAACTCCTTCTGGTCACCCACCCTTTCATTCTGATTGATCAAATCCAATACAACAGATTCCAAAGTGTCTTCAATGATCTCGATTTTCCGGAGGGTTTTGTCTAACCCATATTTTTGTAAAATACCGGGTAATTTTTCAGGGTATTGAGTAACAGAATGCTCTTCAACTTTATCTCCGATATTAATTCTTACTTTTGCTTTTTTCTCCCGAAGCAATTCCTTTGGGGTGCTATTCGCCAATAATGAACCACGATGAAGAATTCCCAGCCGGTCACAATGCATCGCTTCATCTAGCTGGTGGGTGCTAACCAAGATGGTCACTCCTTGAGCCGCTAGTTCTCGAAAATGTGCCCAAAATGTTTCTCTCAGCTTTGGATCAATACCTGAGGTGGGCTCATCCAAAAGAAGCACATCTGGTTGGTGTACTAAAGCACAGGCCAGGGATACGCGTTGTTTCATCCCGCCCGAAAAAGTATATACATCATCATTTGCTCGATCCCCCAATCCGATAAAATCGATCACTTCATCTACACGTTGATCTAATTGTTCAATTTCTTTTGCTCGACCAAAGAATCGAATATTATCAATTGGGGAAAGATCTTCATATAACGCTGGAGTTTGTGGCATATACCCAATTTTTTGCCGCATTTCCCTTTTTTGTTGAATGGGATCAAACCCCAATAAAGAGATATTTCCTTCAGTGGCCCCCGTAGCACCCGTTAACAACCTAATAAAGGTTGTTTTCCCTGCACCATTTGGCCCCAACAATCCAAATACCAATCCCTTTTTGATCTGTAAATTGATTTGATCTAAAGCTCGGACTTTCCCGAATGATTTTCCCAACTGATTTGCTGTAATTGCAATCAATCCATCCATATAGCTCTCCAGTGATAAGGATACAAATAATCTCACTAATATATTGGCATATTTATTGGCAGAATGCAACTAGAGGAAAAAGGAATGTATAATTATTTTTGCAAAAATAGTATCGAATAAGGATTTGCAATAATGACGAAGAATAATAGACCCGTTGCTACCATGATGATGCCCCTAGAAAATAGGCGGGAGGCCATTTTAGAGTTGGCTACCACTGCAGATAAAACTGGGTACAACTCGATCTATTTAACCGAATCCTGGTCTTATGATTCAACATTATTACTCACCGAAATAGCAATGCGAACCGAAAAGATCAAATTAGGGACGGCTGTGCTGAGCATTTGGGGGCGCAGTGCCGGCACTTTTTCAATGTCCGCGGCGACCCTCAATAAAATATCAGGCGGGCGTTTTACTCTTGGCTTAGGGTCTAGCACAAAACAACTCACCGAGGGATTCCATGATGTGCCCTATGGGTTGCCCTATCAAAAAATTCGCAAAATCCTACAACAAACCCGATCCTTACTTGAAGGAGGAAGGATCCCCTTAGATCCTAATAGCGACGTTAGACCCCTTAAATTGAACCTAAAAGATATCGGGAAGATTCCCATAATGTTAGCAGCCTCTTCCGACCGCTCCATTGAGCTAGCTTGGGAGTTATGTGAGGGGTGGATTCCTTTTCTTTATCCAAAAAGCAATATAAGAAAACAAGTGAACAAATTTCACTTATCAGAAGTTCTTACCGAACGTCAAAAAAACTGGCAAATTGCCCCAATTATTCCTGCCATCGCCAACAAAGATCGAGCCCTAGCGAGAAAAGGGGCTTCGTGGGTGGTTGCATTTTATATTAATAAAATGGGTCCTGTTTATAGGGACACCCTTAAAAGAATTGGCTTTGCCGATGAAATTGATTGTGTCTTAGCTGCAAGTAAGTTGGAGGGAAAACCTGTCGTGCCCCAAGATGCCGAAGCCTTGCTTTCAGAATTAGCCCTATACGGTACGCCCGATGAAATTAAAGAAAATCTTGAAGATTGGTACGAAGCCGGAGCCACAGAGCCATGTCTAATGACCAATCCAAATTTGAACATGGACGAGATTAAGTATAATGTGGAGTCTTTAGCTCCCTAATACGTTTTCTCCCTCCAAGGAATATTAGATAATTCAACTTTAATTGGGCAATGTAGCCTCAAAAACGATTGCTTGCATTTTTCCCTCAATTTCCCCGGTTCCATACTTTTTCGAAATTGCCCGTTCAACCTTATTTACCGCATCCGCCAATTCTAAACCTTCATAATCTATGATTTGCAAGGACACAGGTGATCCCTCAATAAAGGCCTTAGCCACAGTTTTAGCATCTGGCGCTTTGCTCACTCTTGGTAACACTGAAATTGTAATATCTCCGAAGCCAGCTTCATACAGAATGCGTTTGATTTCATCAATTTGATAATAGCTATAAGGCACATCGAAAAATTTAATGGGGTTATTTGGTGATAACCGCAAGACAGTCTCATGAATTGTTTCGGCCACATGATTATGCTCAAAAGAATCCCAAATATTAAATATATACTTTCCCCCAAGTTTTAAAACTCTTTTTGCCTCTATTAGGGAGGAAAGCTTATCAGGAAAAAACATCATGCTAAATTGACTAATGATTGTGTCAAAAGAATTGTCCGCAAATGACAAATTGCTTGCGTCCTCTTTTTGAAAAATCATATTTTCGTCATCTGAAAACTTAGATTTTGCTTTTTCCAACATGGATGGGTTAATATCTGTGATGACCAATTGAACATTTGGAGATAGTTTATCTCGAAGATGTTTTGTCGCTACGCCGGTTCCGGCCGCGATTTCCAACACATTTCCGCCATCTGGAATGGATACGCGGCCAGCAAGATTCTCCGCGTATTCCTCAAAAATAATCGGCACAAAATATTTATCGTAATATTCTGGAATGGTGCCAGTAAAGGCGATGCTAGATTTATCCATAAATTTACTTCCTCTGCTATTAGAATTTTCATTGTAAATAATATCCTGCGAATAATACCAGAATTATCCGATTATCATGCCGAAAGGAAAATGTGGATATAAAATATTTGCTTTACACTGAAATGTTTTTACAGACTTTTTTGCCGAACCGTTTTACCCGCCCAAATGATTAAAAATAAAAATGTGCTGACCAATACGATTGAAGCACCAGATGGAATTGCGAAATAAAAGGAGGTATATAGACCTAAAACTGCGGATACAGCGGCCAATGCAGAGGCCAAGATCATCATCGAATGCATCCGGCGAGTCACTAAATAGGCAGATGCTGCGGGGGTGACCAACATCGCCACCATTAAAGCGATCCCTACGGTTTGCAGGGACACGACAATAGTCACAGCAATCAATACCAGCAAAAGATTTTCTAATACTTTAGAAGGCACGCGCAGTGTCGCCGCGAGAACTGGATCGAAAGAAAGGACCATGAATTCTTTATAAAAGATGATTATGATAAAGGCAACCAATCCCCCCAGAATAGCGGTCAGCAATAAGTCATTTTCGCTGACCGCCAAAACATTACCAAACAAGAAATGGGTCAGATCAACCGCATAGCTGCCGATTCTTGAGATTAACGCAATCCCAAGTGCAAACATTCCGGCAAAGATAATGCCTGTCGATGTATCATCACTTAGTTTTGCGCCTTTGCTTACCGCGCCAATTCCCAGCGAAGCAAGTACCGCAGTAACCAATCCCCACCAAAATAAAGCAGTCTGTGAGCCCCCGCTTACAAGATATCCTATGGCAATGCCCGGTAAAATTGAATGCGCTAGCGCGTCTCCAAAAAATGCCATCCCTCGCAGCACCACAAAAGTGCCCACCATTGCGCACACAATACCAACCAAGATGGCTGCCGCGAGGCCCCGCTGCATGAAAGCATATTGAAGGGGGTCAAGAATAAAATTGATCATGGGCAGCAGGTGTCATCGATCACCATTGTTCCCTCTTTTGTTTCGATGAACTGTAAATGAGTGCCGTAGGCATTTTTGAGATTAACTTCTGAAAAAATTTCTTCCGGTTTTCCATATCCGAGTAAAGTATGGTTTAGCAACATTGCCTTGTCGAAACGTTCCGATGCCAATCCAAGATCATGCGTGGCCACGATCACAGAAACATTTTGTTTTTTTAATAATTCGAATATATTGAAAACTTCCTCTTGTGAGTTTATATCCAGGCCATTCAAGGGTTCATCCATCATCACAAGTTCAGCTTCCTGAGCCAGAGCACGCGCAATGAACATGCGTTGTTTTTGTCCCCCCGACAATTCTTCAATTTGTCGAAAAGCCAAATCAGTCAAATTCACCTGCTCCAAACAGGCATTTACAAAGTCCCAATCTTTATTTCGTGGCCAAGTAAATAACCCCATTTTTCCAACACGTCCCATCATCACCACATCGCGAACGGTAACCGGAAACCTCCAATTGACATCATTGCTTTGAGGTAAATAAGCGATACAAATATGTCCGGCTGGCGATTCTCCAGAGATTTTGACTTGCCCACTAGTGGGGGGCAATACACCTGAGATCACCTTGAAAAGGGTGCTTTTTCCTGCGCCATTGGGTCCAACCAAAGCAACATGTTCACCGAGGTTTAGTTCAAAGGAAATATTTGCTAAAGCCGGAATACCGTCATAGCGAACATGCAGGTCAGACACCTTTAGAAAAGGGGCATCATCATCATGAGCGGAGGGTTTGCTTAGCTTTAGCGAACGGATTTTCTCAAACATTCAAAAGGTCCTTTTTTTACTCGGTTTTTATTTTACCGCGTTCCCCTATCCTCTATTAATAAACGTATTGAATTTTTGTATATTTTTTTATTGAAAGGCTTCCAGAATAAGCAACATATTATGGCGCATCATTTCTAAATAATTTGGGGCGGGTCCATTGGCTTTGCTCAAGGATCCAGTAAATAAAGAAGCAATTTCAATTCCGGTGTCCTTTGCAATTTGTGTCGCCAAGCCTGGATTAATGCTATTGCCAATAAAAATCGTTCTTACATCGAACTGCTCGATCAGTTCCTCTAATTCCGCCAGATCTCCAGCAGAGGCTTCTGCTAATGTGCTGTAACCAGGGATGATCGTGCCGATCAGTTCAAATCCATAGGCATCTGCAAAATATCCCCAAGCATGATGATCCGCGACCATAATACGTTTTTCAGCGGGAATAGATTCGGTTTGCTCTGCGAGCCAATTATCGAGGGTCTCAAGTTCTTGTAAATAATTTGTCGTATTTTCCAGATAAACTTCCGAGTTTTTGGGATCGATTTCACTGAGTTGTTCTTGGATTATCCCTACCCAATGGCCAATATTATTAGGGTTTAACCATACATGGGGGTCAAACCCTTCATGGTCATGGTCGGCCTCATCATGCTCGTGTGTAGCCTCATCATGTTCATGGTCAGCATCACCATGGTCATGGTTGGAATCTTCATTTTTCAACAGGTTTGGAAGACCATCCGAAAGGGATACGAGGATCACTTCTCCCCCCACATTATCCAAGATCGAATCAAGAAATTCTTCCAATCCGAGGCCATTTAGGAAAACAATATCCGCATCGGATATTGTTGCAAGGTCTTGGGGAGTGGCTTGAAAACTATGCGGATCGGTTCCTGCTGGCAGTAATATTGTCAAATCAATTTGTTCTCCCCCAACTTGAAAAACAATATCCCCCACAATTGTGGTGGTGGCAACGACTTTTATCTGACCACTTTGTTCCACTGGGAGTGGGGAGCACGCTGAGAGGGCCAGAAATAAAATCAAAATTCTTAAACTTACTTTGTTCATCTTAACTCCTAATTACAATAAATTATGTAAAAATATATAGCATAGATTATAATTTTGCATTTACAAGGTTGTCCATTCTTCTTCATCCCATGCATATTCTCCGAGAAGGGGCACAAAAACTACTGGAATTTTCGCAGTTTTCTTAAATTGAGATCCATGGCGTTCATAAAGAATTATCTGCTGTTGGATTTCAGAACCCACTGGCGCTACCATTCGCCCTCCCTCTGCCAATTGATCCCATAAAGGCTCCGGAATTTCCGGAGCGGCAGCCGTGATAAGAATTGCCTGAAATGGACTTTCTTTTGGAAGACCTACCGACCCATCTCCTTGGTAGACATGAATGTTTTCATAACCCAATTCCTCCAATTTTCTTTTTGAGAGTTCTGCTAAGCTCTTATGACGTTCAATACTAAATACTTCTTTCGCTAACCCAGCAAGAATGGCGGTTTGATACCCTGAGCCAGTACCGATTTCAAGTACTTTTTCTGATCCTTTCAGGGCTAATAATTCCGTCATATAGGCCACAACAAAGGGTTGGGAAATAGTTTGCCCTTCTCCGATCCAAGTGGCTTTATTTTTATAGGCGTCCGACTGAAAATCTTTGGGCATGAATTTATGGCGCGGAATTTTTTCCATCACCTCAAGCACCCTTAGATCTTTAATTCCCGCCCCAATCAGTTGCTCTCGAACCATTTTTTTGCGTTTTTTTGCCCACCGGTTTTCTGACTGTTTCATCTTATATATTCTGTTCTGCTGAAATTTGTAAGATTATCTCAAAACTATCTTCCTTCGCTGCACCATTCCATCTTTCCGATTTACATTCCTCACATCGATGCAAAAGACGATATTTCCCTTTCTTCATTTCAACAGCGATCGGTTTCATCAATCCTCTACAATCCTCCGCTCTATCCCCCGGGTTGATATCCACATGCTGACTCCATAAGCAAACCGGGCAATGATTAGTATACCCGCTGCCCTTCACTTCATTTCCACAATTCCCACAAATAAAATCTTCAATTCTTCGCTGAAATTTAGGTTCCATTTTTTGACTCAAATACATTTAACAAAGTTTTGGATATTTCTCTATCGATTTTTCCCATCGGATAATTGGCCAGTTCAGATAATTTTACCCAATTAATCTCAGAAGCCTCCACAGCAATTGGCTCTCTGTCTATTATTTTACAATTAAAGGCATGTAAAGTAACCTTGAAATGGGTGTAGGCATGTTTAAAAACTCCAATTTCATCACCAACTCGAATATCCACATCTAATTCTTCCTTGATCTCCCGAATCAAAGATTGTTCCAAACTTTCCCCTTCTTCTTGTTTCCCTCCCGGGAATTCCCATAACCCCGCCAGCAGCCCTCCGGGAGGTCGCTGGGCAATTAGATGTTTTCCATCCCTCTGCATGACCGCCGCTGTGACCATATAGTGGGGAGATCGAGGTCTCTTTTTCTTCCGAGGAAGTTCGCCTTGCAAATTCAGACGATTGGCTTCACAAAGCTTAGCCAAGGGGCATTCAACACATCCCGGGTTTCGAGGCAAACAAATTGTGGCTCCCAGATCCATCAAGGCTTGGTTATAATCTGCCGCCCTTCCAGTTGGCAGGTTTCCCCTTGCTATTTCCCAAATAAGTTTTTCTCCGGTGGGAGTATTTACCTCTTCGGATACATTGAAAATCCTGCTTAACACCCGTTTTACATTGCCATCCACCACAGGTTCATCTTGTCCAAAAGCCATTGATGCAATCGCTCCTGCAGTATAAGGACCGATGCCAGGAAGGCTTTTCAAATTTTTTATTTCACTCGGTAGTTTAGAGTTATATTCCGAATCCACAATTTGAGCAGCTTTATGAAGGTTCCGTCCGCGGCTATAGTATCCCAAGCCTTCCCAAAGATTCAACACTTCCTGATCTGTGGCCTTCGCTAATTTTCCGATTGTAGGAAATTTTTTTATCCAACGATTAAAATAGGGAATCACAGTCTCAAGTCGCGTTTGTTGGGCCATGATCTCAGAAACCCATATCCAATATGGATTAGATTGGCCGCGCCAAGGCAAACTCCGCTTATTCGCTGAATACCAATCTAACAGTTTTTCAGAAAAGAATATTTTCATTGTTCCATTCAGGGGTTAAAAAACAAAAGCCTTGCGATGAATAAGATTTCCAAAGAGTCACACTTTGAGAATGCTTATGAGCAAGACCTTTTGGGTTATTAAATTTGCCAACGGGTCAGTGCTGGAATCACCTTATAATCAAAATTTTCAACAAAATCTTCTAGCTGAATATTTAAGCTTTCCCATTCATCAGATTCTAATACTTGGTTGGCCTTTTTAAGATTAGGGATAACCGCCTCAGCCATAAGGCGTGGTCCATCTCCATATACTTTTAACCAAGCTTCATTCAAAGCTAGATCTAACCCTTCGAGAGAAGGGATAAATTTCCGAATATGAAACTCGAAATAATCTTCTTCTCTTCCGGGCAGAATATCCCAGGTCATCAATAATTTTACATCCGACATTCAATCTCCAATAATTTAATAAATTTCAATTGCTTATTTTTGATATGCCAAAGTGACGACTTTTGTTTCATCCGGGATCCCACTTTTATTCACCTTAAACGAAGGTAAGACCTCAAGATTCTGGCTGATGCCCATTTGTTTCAAAAAGGCGTCTAAGGGATTCAGCTCCACTTTTCCGTCTGGGGTCTTGTAATGCATTGGAATAACAATGCCCGGTTCAATTAAACTGATCGCCTCAGTTGCCTTTGGAGCCGTAAGAGACTCTCCTCCGCCAACAGGAACCAACAGAATGTCAACATTTCCAAAAGCTTCCACTTGTTTACGAGTGGGAACGGTCTTAATATCCCCTAAATGAGCAACGGAAATTCCATCATAATCATAGACAAATACGATATTTCGATTGCCGTTACTAGTGCCTTTTTCCCCAGTGGGAATCGCCGTAATAAAAACGCCGCCAATTTCGTACTCACCAGGACCATCGATTTCCCACTTCGCACCCTTCACCGCTTTTACATTATTATGCCCAGAAGCGTCATGACTAATCGTCACAATGTCTGCTTTTAATTTTAATTCTTCATACCCGATCTCATTATGATCATATGGATCTGCAACCACAGATGACATATTTCGCTCAGTAATTCGAAAGCATGAATGTCCTAACCAAGTAATTTCCATGAAACCTCCTACGCACCCCTAATTATAACACTTCCAATGAAAAAGAACGTCTGTGCCATAGTTTTGAATTTTTTATTTTCACTGATTAACTTCCCCAAATCCTTCCATTTCGAGCCAAAAATTTACCTAGATTGGAGAAAGTAGAACTTATAATAAAGATATGGATATCAACCTGCAATCGAGTGAATTAAACGGAGGAATTGTCGAGCAAATTGAATTGGGGCATTGGCGTTTATCCATTCCTCAGGGTCAAGCGGGAGAATATCGCTTGGCCCAATTAGATGATTACAAGATTTTATCAAGAAAAGAATTTCCCTGGCAAAAACCCACAAAGACTAGTTTTAAAATGAGAGCTTCCGGGGATGATTTGCCGGGCACCTGGGGAGTCGGCTTTTGGAATGATCCCCTTTCCTTACCTTTAGGGCTAGGGGGTGGCTTGCGCCGCTTTCCCGCATTGCCCAACGCAGCTTGGTTCTTCTTTGCATCATCCCATTCCTCCCTTTCAATAAATGATGATTTACCCGCCAATGGACAAATGGCAATGTCTATTAGTTCTCCCAAGTTGCCATCCTGGGCGATCGCTATCGGCTCCTTATTTTCTCCATTATTATTTATTCGCCCAGTTGCAAAAATAGTAAGAAAAATTGCCCGAAAGATCGTTAAACAAGATACTTCCGAAATAAATCACGATCCCAGGCAGTGGCATCAATATTCGATCCTTTGGGAAAATAAAAAGCTCAACCTATCGGTAAATGGAAGCACAGTTTTAGAAACTAATATTCTGCCAAATGGTCCTCTAGGCTTGGTGATCTGGATCGATAATCAATTTGCTGGTTATCACCCGAATGGTAAAATTAACTTTGGAACCTTAGCAAATCCAGCTTCCTGGATCGAGGTCAAAGGTTTGAAGGTTGAATTTTTATGAAAAAAGAGATATCGAGGATCTGTGTTTTTCCCAAATTCTTAGTACAAGGTGGGCCGGCCAGCTTCCAAGCGAAATTTAAAAAAGGAATGGCAGAAAGGGGAATCGAAGTCACTTATGATTTAGACGACCATCCCTATGATGTGGTTTTGGTCAGTGGGGGATTGCGCTCTCCAGGAAAATTAAAAACCGCCGCAAAAAAAAATATCCCCATAGTGCAACGATTAGATGGCATCAATTGGGTGCACAAGCGCTCCAAAACGGGCCTTAAGCATTATTTGAAATCAGAATATGGAAACCTAATCATTTCCTATTTAAGAGATCGGGTAGTCAACAAGATTATTTACCAAAGTGAATTTGTGCTAAAAAATTGGGAAAGAGTTTATGGCTCAGCCAAGGTACCTCATGTAGTTGTACACAATGGGGTAGACCTAACCCGCTACACCCCAGATGGTCCGCATGATCGCACAGATTCCCCCTATAAGATCGCATTAGTCGAAGGGGGATTTGGAAATGGTCATGAATATGGAATAGAAACCCTCGTCCGCTTGATCGAAGAATTGACCAGCAAACATGAATTAAAAGTAGAAGCCCATATTGCAGGACGTGTCCCCGAAACTGTCAAGAAATATTGGGAAGAAAATTCAGATGTCCAGATGATATGGGCAGGATTTATAGACGCTGAAGAAATCCCAAAATTCAATCGATCTGCTCATTTGTTTTTCTCTGCAGAATTAAATGCTGCTTGTCCAAATTCAGTAATCGAGGCCTTGGCCTGCGGTCTGCCAGTTTTAGCATATGACACCGGTTCTCTATCTGAGTTGGTTCAAAAAGATGCAGGCCAGATCGTCCCTTTCGAAGGGGATCCATGGAAAAAATCTACCCCAAATATTTCCAAATTAGCTGAATCCGCTGTTGAGATATTTGAAAATCAAGAGAAATATCGTTCGGGGGCGAGGATGTGGGCAGAAGAGGCTTTGGGTCTAGAAAATATGTTGGATAATTATCTTGATGCAATTAGATCCTGATGGTGCTTTACTCAAATTAAAAGGAAAATTTTTCTAATGGAATCTTATTCAGGGAAAGTGGTCATTCAGCAGCGAGTATTGCCCTCCTATCGCGCATCGTTGTTTGAAGAAATTGCCGATCGCTGCCCCAATGGTTTTTCCCTTTTTGTGGGGGAACCCCGTGAGGAGGAAGCGATCAAGACCGCAACCTCTCTTACAAGCGGTCGGCTAGTAAAAGCTGATAACCAACATTTCTTTCGGGGAAAATATTATTTTTGCAAACAAAAAGGTTTTGTGGAAATGCTCGAAGATTTTCAGCCGGATGCCCTGATCATAGAAGCAAATCCCCGAAACATCAGTACCCCTTCAGCCATCAATTGGATGCATGCCCATGGCAAAAAAGTATCCGGTTGGGGTTTAGGGGCTCCACCAATTAATGGGCTATTTACGAACTTCAGAAAAAACAGACGTCAGAAATTATACGCCAGCCTAGACTCAATCGTAAGCTATAGCCAACGCGGGGCAGATGAATATCGATCAATGGGTTTTCCCAAAAATAAGATCTTTGTTGCCTACAATGCAGCTGCCCCCGCGCCAAAAGGATCATTACCCAAAAAACCAATCCAATTTAATGGCCCACCAGCCATTTTATTTGTCGGACGCTTGCAATCTCGCAAACGTCTCGATCTACTTTTCAAAGCTTGCGCTGCTCAAAAAGACTCCCCCAAATTGATCATTGTGGGTGATGGTCCAGCAAAGACTGAGGCTGTGGCACAAGCCCAAGCAGAGTATCCTGCTGCAATTTTTGTTGGGGCAAAGCATGGAAAGGATTTAGCCGAATACTACCAACAAGCGGATCTATTTGTTTTACCCGGCACAGGAGGCTTGGCCATTCAACAAGCGATGGCTAATGGATTGCCCGTAATAGTTGCCCAGGGAGATGGCACCCAAGACGATCTTGTACGTCCAGAAAATGGTTGGTTATTGCCCCCCAACGATTTAGATAGCCTAACAAACACCCTGTCAGACGCGCTATCGGATGCAGGTCGCTTAAGAGTGATGGGAAAAGAATCCTACCGAATCACCAAAGAAGAGATCAATCTAGATAAAATGGTGGATGTCTTTATTAATATGCTAAATCAGACACATAAGGTAAAATAGACGAATGCCTGAATTACATATGATTCAATTAGATAATGATGAAAATATTGTCTTTGGTCCTTCTCGAAAGGCGAAAGATAGTACGCTCACCGTTAAATCTGAAAAAGTTCCTCTAGGAGCTACCCATACCAGTTTTAGAACAGTATGCATTACTAATTCGAGAATAATTGTAGAATCTGGGGACTCAGCAATACAATATCCAAACAATGATATCTCAAGCATTCATATCAATCGTAGCCGTAAGGGCGAAAAAAATTCCTTTTTTAATATTCTAAAAATTAAAACCAAAAGTGGGAATTCAATAAATATTGAAATTGTCGGCATCGAGGACGCCAGAGAGGGCGAATTATCTGCGCTCTTTCCAAATGCACGAATTATTAACATGGGTGGGGTTTTTGGTATTCTTGAGCGATTTCTTGGGTAGTTAATTCACCTATAAATGATTTTTCCAGACGATTAGAAAAATTTATTTTCCCGAATACGCTTCAGGTTTTAACTCCGCAATATACGGCCAAGTGCGGTGTCGCTCAGCAAAATCTAGACCATATCCCACGACCCAAACATCAGGAATTTCAAACCCCAAATAGTCCACAGGAGTATTTATGGCTTTCCCTACCTTTCGGGTGAGCACCACCGATTTTAAAGAGGCTGGATTTCTTGCATTTAGCATCATAGAAAGATAATCGATCGTATTGCCAGTATCTACAATATCTTCCACAATCAGCACATGTTTATCATAAATATCAGCTCGCAGATCGAGTAATACCCGCACAGCGCCACTGACAGTTTTACTGCCGTAACTGGAAAGTGCCATGAAATCTATATAGTGGGGAATTGTAAGTCGACGGGCTAGATCTGCCATGAACATATAGGAACCTTTAAGAATTCCCACCAATACAATGCTTCCCTTCCCGCGATAATCATCAGAGATTTCTGCCGCTAGTTCGTCCAAACGATTTTGGATTTCTTCCTCAGTTACCAATATCCGCTCAAACTCAGAATGCAATGCCATAATTTTGTCACTCCTAAACTGGTATTGGCAAAGGAAATGTCTCCCGCCTATCTAATTATAACCGATGAAAAGCACATGGAATTTACTCCGATTGTGAATTAATACACTATCTTGACTCGCTAATAAATTTGCGCGATAATTAATTCCCACTCCGAAAAGGTGATTTGTACCGAAAGGTATAAAAAGCAGCGTTTGTAACCTAAAATTATCCCAAGATGATCAAGGTTTTTCAAACCCCCGAAATGGCAAACTTAGTGTGAACTAAGGACGCAAAGTCATGGGTCTCCAAGAATATTTTCTAAAGACCGCCAGACCGCCGAACAGGTAACCCCAGTGAAAGCTGGTGACGCAAAGTGTTGAGCCTAAGGTTATTAATATCAACTATGGCTGCCAAACTTCCGAAGAGTGGGCCTTTTCTTTAATTAAAGCGCATGTTCAAATTCGAGCTTTTTTTCATTTAATCCTATTTTATAAAAACTTTTAGTTATTGTAAATTCAGTCATTTAGATTATTGGATCTTCTTGTTTCATCAGCAGTTTTTGCGTTTTCGGCAAACATAAGATAATCACCAAGATAGTGCTCAATATTGGGGCGGGCAGGAACATTGAAAAACGATTTACTTCTGAAACATTATGAATACCCATCGGGTAACCGCCGATCATAGACATTGCCCCAGCAAACAACCCGACTGGCAATGCCCAAGATTTTTGTTTTATTGCGGCAAATATAAATATGGCCCATGCCGCTGCACCCCACCAATTAATTTGCTGAGAAATGATATACAGCCCATTCCAAAACGTATTTGAATTTTCCACAAATGCACTTGGATATTGAAATGTGGTCTGGAATTTTGATATGGGGGCTACCCCATCAATGAAGGTCAAGACATATGCCAGCCCTGCTGTAAAAGTTAACCAAATGATTTTTTTATTGACTCCCCCAATTAGCAGCATGCCAAACCACATAATTGCCGCCAAAATAAATACGGCGACCGTAGGTACCGGTAACCCGCTATCCATGGCAGGAATCATCGGGAAAAATCCAGCCAATAGCAGGATCGTTGCCGAAACAGTTCCCCAGAACCATGCCCAATCTTGTTTTTTTATAAATCCCCAAAGAACCGCCACACTGATCGCCCCGGCAGTGGTGCCCAGCCATCCAAGTATGGCATAAACTAGCCGAACTGTATTGCTTTCTTCCCAATCACCTGCATTAAAATGTGTATGGATTACCGAATTATAAGTATCTGAAATTAAATATAGGGATAATAACCCAGCAATGATCCCTATTATCGCCAAAAGCATACCCAGTTTAGTATTGTTTTTCATTTTGTTCTCCTCAATATCGTATAATAGCTTTATATGTGAAATGTATCACATTGGCGGTTTTCAATCTTTGCCTAAAGGCAAAACAGGAATAGGACAAAAAGGAGAAATAGGTGAATTCTTTAGAATCTTTTCTTTCTGAAGTGCCAGTATTTCAAAAGGTCGATCAAAATACCCTAACCGAAATTGCAAATAGATCTTCAGAAAAAAGTTTTCAAGCACAAGAAATCATATGCTATCAAGGGGACAATTGGCCATTTCTCTTTCTAGTAAAAAGCGGTCACATAAATGCAATAAAAGAATCCCCAGAAGGGCGCAGTTTTATCACCACATCCTTATATAATGGGGACATTTTTTGGGGGCTTTCATTTTTTATTCAAGATAATATAATGCCAGTCATGCTTCGTGCCTACAAAGACTCCACAATTTATCTTTGGTCAAGAGAGAAACTCGTCCCCATCCTTAGGTCAAATGGAGAACTGGCCTGGAAACTATCGCAAACGATGATCGCCCGCATGCAATTGGCCGGAGATATTGTCGATGAGCTTGCCTTCCTGCCCGTCACTGGACGATTATCGGCACTATTATTGGAGACTTTTGAAGATTCTGAAGATGAATTTGTCGCTCGCGAATTAACCTTAGATGATATGGCCTCTCATATTGGCACAACCAGAGAAGTAGTTTGTCGACATCTCCATCGTTTCGCAGAAAAGGGTGTCATAGAGATCACCCGCACCAAAATACGAATTAAAAATCGGGACCAATTGAAAACTCAATCAAGCCTATGAATTTATCAATCATTAAATTTAAAGACTCTTTTGTTATCAAGAAATCGATAGAACAAGGCCGTCGGGAAATGATCAATAATATTGGCGCTCGGTACTGGCGAATCACTCGCAATCAGTTTGTCGGTCGCAATGCTTTTTTCCAAGCCCAATATTTGGTTATTTACGAATGTAACAATCTGTCGTCGCTAATCCTAGGCGGGGATTTTTTCGAAAAGCTATACGGTACAATTGGCTAAAATTGGATATCGATAATACTGTAGACTGTTATATTCTGATTGGAAAAGCCCAACTAGTCACTGGGTGGGTTTTCGGAAGAAACATTTGCCTTGCTGCGGTAATTCCTTCTCTTTTGTAGGAAGATAGTCTCAGTTTGGTTGATTTTCTAACGAAATTAATAAGAAGATGGAAAACCGAGGAGCTAAACATGAACCTATCTGAATACATTAAATGGTTGAAAAAAGAGTGGGCAAAAGTAGGTGTCATACTTTCGATCTATTTATTTGTGATGTTGTTCGTTTTTGTACGAAAATATGATTTTGTGGTTTTTGTCCTCCTCCTTCAAACCCCACTGTACATGCTCCATCAATCTGAGGAATATATTTTTCCGGGTGGGTTTGGAAAATTCTTCAACACCAAAATTTTCAACTTAGAAACAGAAGATAAACCATTAGATGAAAACTTCATTTTCTATGTCAATGTGATATTGATCTGGATCGTATTGCCAATTTTCGGGCTATTGTCTATGCTCAATTATAGTTTGGGGTTATGGCTTCCTTACTTTTCTTTATTTGCTGGTGTCGCGCATGTTGCCTTAGCATTGAAAGCCAAAAAACTATACAATCCAGGATTGTTGGTGAGTTTGTTTATCAACATTCCAATTGGGTTATGGTCGATTTTTTATATATTTGAGCAAGGACTAATTGATAACGTATTCTTGAATATCCATTTCGTAATTGGGTTGGCAGTCAACGCCATACTTCCAGTTATGGGAGCGATTCTATTCCGAAATTATCAAAAGAATTAACCTTGGACGAAATGGTCTCTCATAGGAAAAACTTGAGAGGGTGTTTATCGACATCTCCACCGTTTCGCAGAAATTAGTGTCATCGAGATCGCTCGCACAAACATACGGATTTATGATCTAGCTTATTAAAAATCTCAAGCAAGTCTATAAATAGATATACCGTGACACAAAAAGACCCTTCTTATTTTTCAATACAGAAGGGTCTTTATTTCTTATATAAAACCCACTAAAACAATTTATCTAGGCATGAATAGCGTGACCAACAGCCCCTTCTGCAGCTTCAACCAATACCTCACTCAGGGTGGGGTGGGCATGCACGTTGCGAGCGATCTCTGCCGGAGTCAATTCCATCAATTGTGCCAAGGTGAGTTCAGGCAATAATTCTGTAACCTCTGGGCCGATCATATGAGCACCGAGGATCTCTCCATATTTAGCATCGGTAACCAACTTCACCCATCCCACATAATCTCCAAGACCGAGAGCCTTACCATTTGCTTGGAAATTGAATTTTCCAATTTTTACATCATGACCCGCTTCGATTGCTTGAGCTTCTGTTAATCCAAAGGAAGCAACCTGAGGTTGGCAGTACGTTGCCTTTGGCATATTAGCGTAATTTAAGGTGACAGTCTCCACGCCAGCAATATGCTCCGCACAAACAACCGCCATGGCCATGCCTACATGGGCCAACATCAATTTTCCGGTGACATCACCAATCGCCCAGATGCCATCCACATTGGTGGCCATCCGATCGTCGATCTCAATAAACCCTCGCTCGTCCACTTTTACGCCGGCTTCTTCTAAGCCAATGTCCTTTGTGTTCGGCAAAAAACTGGCTGCCATCAAAACTTGCCCGGCTTCCACCGTTTCTTCACCATCTGCGGTCTCAATTTTGACGTTCAATCCTTTCTTGTTTTTGTCAACACCCACAACTTTGGCATTCGTCATCATGTTGATCCCAGATTTCTTAAAAGCTTTCGCTAATTCCTTGCTTACTTCTTCATCTTCATTTGGAACAATGCGATCTAACATTTCGACTAATGTGACTGGCACACCATAGGAATGCCAGATTGTCGCAAATTCAACCCCAATCGCACCGGCACCGATGATAACCACTGAACTGGGAAGAGTTTCCTGCAATATGGCTTCCCGATAGGTAACCACAGTTTTGCCATCCATTTCAATTCCAGGGATCAGGAAAGGATGCGCCCCTGTAGCAACTATAATATTTTTAGCAGACAAGTCTGTTGTACTACCATCTTCAGCAGTAACCTGGACGGAGTTTTTCCCTGTCAGCTTAGCAAATCCTTCATGCACATCGATTTTATTTTTCTTCATTAAAAATGCCACGCCCTTGGTCAACCGATCTGACACCTGTCGGCTTCGTTTGAGCGCAACACCATAATCTAATTTTAGATTATCAAAAGAAAACCCAAATTCTTTGCCTCGTTCTCGCAAAGTATGAGCTACTTCCGCATTTTTTAACAAACTTTTAGAGGGCACACAACCAATATTCAAACACACGCCACCTAAAAATTCTTTTTCCACGATCCCTACAGATAAACCTAATTGGGCTGCTCGAATTGCAGCTACATATCCGCCTGGGCCAGCACCAACAACAACTACATCGTATTCTTTCATCAATAACCTCTTTACAATTTCAGTATATAAAGGCTCAAAAAAGGCCTATTATTTCAACTTTTATTAAACTTTAATATGCTACCACGTTTCCAGTTTTTTCTTAATGTTTCCCAAGAAATAGTCACCAACCGCACCATCTAAAATGCGGTGATCAAACGTTAGCCCAACCGTAACCATCGGTCTAATCGCAATGGCATCATCGATCACGACCGCGCGTTTTTCGATCATCCCTGTTCCCAATATGCCGCATTGTGGCTGATTAATGATCGGGTTTGCAAATATCGACCCGCTTGTGCCATGGTTGGTGATTGTGAACGTGCCTCCTCGAACCTCATCTGGTCTGAGGTTTTTCTCTCTGGCACGTGTAGAAAGATCGTTGATCGATCGGGCAATACTCAACAAGGTCATCTCCCCCACATTTTTTATTACAGGCACAATTAGGCCTTCGGTATCCAATGAAACGGCCACGCCGATATTTATATCCTTATGAAATTTGACACCTTCTTCTGACCATGAAGAGTTGACGATCGGATAAGTTTTAAGTGCCTGCGCAATCGCCGAGATAAAATAGGCGGTGAACGTTAAATGAACATTCTGATTGGTATAAGCTGATTTATTTTTATTGCGATCCTCTGCCACTCTACTCATATCAATATCCATGAAAGTGGATACATGAGGAGAAGTTTTGAGGCTTTCAACCATATGTTTGGCAATGGAACGCCGCACAGGGTTGAGTTTCATCACTGTGCCAGCTTCCAAACCACCGTAGGTTTCTTCGGTTGTAGGTTCGGGTTGGCCCGTAATTTGGCTTGCAATCGTATCAACGCCACCCGCTTCGATCACTCTTTGGATATCTTTTTTTGTAATACGGCCCTCTTTACCAGTACCTGCAACCATTAATAGATTGATATTATTTTCTGCTGCCAACTTCGCTACGATCGGAGATATAAAAGCATTTTGTTTGGTGGGCATTTGTGCAGAAGATTGCTGAGTGGCATTTGCCCCTCCAGATGAAATAAATTGCCGAATATCCCACTGAGTTATTTGCCCGCCATTCCCAGTGCCAACAACTTGGCTGGGTTGGATGCCATGTGCTGCCGCAAGTTTTGCTGCCAACGGGGAAACCACACCTTTTAACCAACTCCCACTTGATGAGGAGGGGGATGAGGTGGGTTTTTGGAGAACTGGTTTGGGGGGTTCTTGTTGAGTTTTAGGTTGAGTTGGTGCTTGAACAGGTTTTGCAGCGGGTGCAGAATCTGGTACATCTGGGATTTCTTCGCCCTTTTTTCCGATCCAGGCCAACACTTGGTTTACCTCGATCAAACTGTCTGGTGCGTGCATAATTTTAAGGACAATCCCCGAAATAGGGCTGGGCACTTCAGAATCAACCTTGTCGGTATTGATCTCGACCAGGCCTTCATATTCATCGATGGCGTCCCCTTCTTTCTTTAACCACCTAATAATGGTCGCTTCGGTTACACCTTCTCCCATTTCGGGCATAATAACCTGGGTTGCCATTTATCCTCCAAAATCACACTAAAATTGTCTTCTTAATTGTTTTATTTTATCAGAAATAAAAATAGGAGCAGACGATGCTGCTCCTATTCAAATAAAACTCTGTTATTTCATTCGTTCTGCGACAACCTCGGCAATATCCTTTACTTTCATCTTTTCCCCTTCGTCTTTGTTTGCGTCGGTCATCATCGTCAGACAGAATGGACAGCCCACTGCAATGGTGTTTGCGCCGGTTGCCTTAGCTTGATTATATCGATCTAAAGATACGGCGATCTCTCCGTGTTCTTCTTCCTTCCACATTTGGGCACCACCGGCACCACAGCAGAAGGATTGTTTTCCTGATTTTTCCATCTCGATCAAATTTGCCCCGCTAGAAGTCAGCACTTGGCGAGGGTCGATCAAAATATCGTTTTGGCGTCCTAAATAACAGGGATCATGGAAAGTGATCGCTTCTTCAGCTTCTTCCAATTCGATCTTGCCATCGGCGAGGAGTTCGTTGATCAATTGGGAGTGATGGATCACCTCATAATTACCGCCAAAATCTGGATATTCATTCTTTAGGGTATGTAAGCAATGCGGGCAGGGGGCAACAATTTTCTTGGGGGCTACTTCGTTGAGGATTTCTACATTTGCAGTGGCAAGCTCGAAATAAAGGTATTCATTGCCGGCACGTCTCGCCGAATCCCCGGTACATTGTTCATTTTTTCCTAATACCGAATAATTTACCCCGGCTTTGTTGAGTATTTTTGCGAAAGATTGGGCAGTTTTTTGGGCTCGCAGATCGGTTGCGGGGGCACAACCTACCCACCATAAGATGTCTGGTTCGGCATTTTCTTCGATTGTGGGTACCGGGATTCCCTCTGCCCATTTCATCCTTTCTGCAGGGGGAATATTCCAGGGGTTCACCGAGCGTTCCATGCCACGGAAGGCGGCCTGCCATTGTTCTGGGAATTTGCTATCCATCAGAACCAACGCTCGGCGAATATCGAGTATGTCCCTCATGGGGTCATTGCCCACTGGGCAAATGTCCGTACAGGCACCACATGCGGTGCAGGCAAATACCGCCTCTTCGGTGATCGCAAAATCGAGAAGGGATTGAGAGCTGGCTTCTCCTGCAGCTAAAGCTTTGGCCTCCTGATTAATAAAATACCGTTTGTTGATCTCTAATGCGGCAGGGGAAAGGACCTTGCCAGTGGTGTATGCCGGGCAGGCATCTTGGCAGCGGTTGCACATGATGCAGGCGTAGGCATCCATCACGGAATGCCAGGCGAGATCTTCGAGATTTGTAGCGCCGAATTGATCGATACTTTCATCTTCAAAATCTAATTTATCGAGTACGCCGGGGGCTAAACGTTCTGGCTTGAGGAGAAAGTTTAGGGGAGCGAAAAATAGGTGAATATGTTTAGAAATGGCAAAGTATGGAATAAAAGCCATGATGCCACCGATGGCGATCCAAAAACTGACGTGCTCGCCGACTACTAAGGCGTTTTCACTCCAACCATTCCAGGCGGAACTAATGAATGTGGCAAAGGGCTGCCAACTGTCTGGATGCATGGCGACTTTGAAGGTCTCACCAATAAAGCGGAAACCGACGTGAAGGAGGATGAAAAGGCCAACGATGAGGGAGTCACGTTGTTTTCCGGCTTTTGCTTTGGGATGGAGTAATGTGGATTCGCGGGTTTTGAGGCTGGGGTCTTTGGCGATAAAGCGGCGAATCATCAAAAAGAGCATACCAACCAATGCGCCCACGGTGAGAATGTCGGCTAGGAGGCGATAGATATTTCCGAGGGTTCCGGTACCGAAAAAATGAAAATCGGGGAAGAATGCTTGGAGGACATCACCGATGTTGACTAGTAGATAAAAGGAGAAACCCCAGGCAACAAGGGCATGAAAGAAACTGGCCAGAAAACGGGTGCGCCACATGGTGGGGAAGGCAACAAATTTGATGATGGCATCTCCGATTCGTTTCGGAACCAGGGACCAGTCAGGCTGCCCTTGCCCGCGCCCAATGATGGCGGTGATGCGTTTAATGGCGATAATAGCGGCATAAACTGTGGCGATTGCAGCAAGGATAAAGATGATTTTTTCAATGGGAGATAACATAGGATGCCCTCGATTTTAACCAAAGATTATGTTTTTTTTCACAGATATTAAAGTTTACCATATTCGTTTTGATGGGACAAAGAAGGAGAGATATCGAAAGAGATTCCTCCGAGGATATTAAAAGATTTTGATTGTTGCTGGTTATTTCTTGGCTGGATAAATGATCCATTAAATTCCTCCCTGGTACTATTTAGGTCAATTATAGTACATAAGTTCTATATTGTCAAGGAATAATACTGGCTTTTATGGCTTTTGTGATAAATAACCGGACATTCAGGGATGACGATCCTTAGTAAAAAAGACCAGTGTGCTGTTATGCCAAATACCTGTCCGAGTATAATATGAAGATAAATTTTCTACTTCTAGGAGGGTTTTATGTGGAACTATGCTCGAAAAAACTGGGCGGAATGGTGGGTATCATTGCGAGGTGATATCGTGTTAGCAATTTTAGGTTTGATTGCTGCTTATATTGCTTCTCAATACGACTGCAAATTAATAAACATATCAAGGTTTTCATTTTCTACTAACGAGTTAGTTATAGGGATTTATTTTGTAATCATAATTGCGATTGTATTGGCGATAATATATTCCTATTATTTAATTAAATCGTCCATTTGGGGCAAACGGGTCCAACTAGAATTAGTGTTTAACTCAAATCCAGGAAGAATTGGATTTGGGCGATATTTTGTAATGTATATAAATAACCGTTCTTTAGGCAACTTGATTAATTGTGATGTCAGGTTAATTAACATACAAGCATCTGACGGAAAATGGGCTCCTGATTTAAATATGATAATTAGAGAGGACGCATTTTTGTGGGGAAGTGGGATGATTATATTTTCCGCGAATGAAAGAGCCGGGAAAAAATCTATAGAGAAAAATAATCACCGCGATACTCTTGTAGATCTTTTACACACTGGAGACAACAATTCAAATAATAGGTTTTATTTGACCCAACAATATCTTGGGGAAGGGATAAATGGTCCACCTGGAATTTATGATATGGATATTGCGATTAGAGGATTACATCTTGGACAATTCTTCAGTATACCAGTCAGGATTAGATTTGTATTTGATGGCGAAATGAAATTAAGTGGCATACACGTTGAGGTTAATGAAGAAAACCGAATCAAGACAGCTGTTTTAGTATTTGATGGAAACACTACAATGATTAAGGATTAATTATGCGTGATCCAAAAGAAAAAAGACACCGACTTCACCGATGAAATTGGGGGCGGTGAGGACGATGTCTTTATAAAAGACGATTTTTTTCGTGTTTTAGACAGGGCTATTAGTTCACCAAAACCGCACGAGCAAGAAACAGGTGGAACGTCGGAGTAACTTCCTTTCGATTGTTGTAACTGAAATCATATTCATTCATATATTTGGAGAAAAGCAACAGAAACACTGAATTGTTTGAGAGTAATCATTTCCATCGAAGATTAGATTTTTCTTCTTTCTTAGCCAACTAGAACCCACCTTACTTTGTGTGGTGGGATTTATTTCTAACTATAATCTACCAGATTGATTACAAGAGGTCAGGGGATATTCGCCTAAAAAATGACTTATTTTGAAATTATTACTCGATCGAATCAAAATACTCCAGGGCGGCTAAAATAACCGGGTCGGTATCTAAAGTTACGAAATCCCAATCACTTTCTACTGTTAGATCTGGGATAATGCCATCATTTTCCCAATCAATTTCAGGATGATTGATTGGTTTAAAAGTATCGTGGGCGATCCAGGCTCTGGATCCATCCTTAAAGTCATAACCCCATAAGGTTTCTACATTTCCATCTGTCGTTTGGCCAATGAGATAGGCTCTTTCTTGATCTTGAAGTATGCCAGAAGAGATTTCTCCAAAACTTACCGTACCCTCACCGACCAAAACAACTAATGGCATTTCTTGAGAGTTGAAGATGTGCTTTGGTCTGATGTTAAGCGCTTCTTGTTGATTTCGGTTCGTAAAATGTCCAACAATTCCGGAGACGAAATAACTTATTGTATTGCCCATCACATTGTCAAAACCACCCCCATTAAAACGGTTGTCAATGATCAAGCCATCAAGCTCTCCCATTTCCTCTAAAGCTTCTCCGACCTGGTTGTCGATAGAGTTCTCAGAAAAGGTGGGAATAAATAAATATCCAATTTTTAATTTTCCGGGACTATCGAGGGTTTCAAATGGAACGGGATAGGTAGCCACGATCTTTTCTCTAACGAGAGTGATTTCTCTAGGGTCCTCGCCCGGGGTTTGGACAGTGATGGTTACGGAAGTACCGGGTGTGCCGATGATCTGGTCAGAGAGGGTATCGTGCTCAGTCAGCACAGGAAGGTCTCCAACGAATAGGATACTGTCGTGGGATTTGATGCCCGCCTTTTCTGCGGGGCCATCCTTAAATGTCAGTAAAACGACTGCCCGATCGCGTTCGGGGATGATGCTGACCCAGACGCCAATGCCGCCATAATCCGATTCCCCTAAATAATCGGCTTCCTCAGCATCAACTTCGGCGGGGGTGAGGAAAACGGAGTGCTGATCGCCCAGGCCATACACGAGCTCATACATTAATTCATAGAATTCCACATTTCTCAAACCAGCCTCGATCAATAGGTTTGTATCTAAAAAGGTTTGATCCCAATCGAGGCCATTAAAGTCTTCGTATAAATATTCTTCATTAACCACATCCCAAAGGTCTTTAAAGATGGATAACTGCTCTTTTGTGGAAAGATCTTCTTGCAAAAAACTTCGCTGACTATTTTGCGTAGGTGTTGGAATAACTTCTACCGTGGCAGTTGGCTCTGGGGTTATGGTGTTTGGCAGGGCAGTGGGCAGGGGGGTAGGCGTATTTGTGACTGCTTGGCATGCAAAACTTGTGAGAACCAAGATGAGTATAAAGACAAAGATTTTTCGAGATGTTTTATTCATGGATTAACCTAAGAGTAGATTTTTGAACCGGGGACTTAAATTATTGGTGAATTTGCTTCTTTTGAAACGTGCACATATTGTAGTGCAATTAAGGCAAAAACATTAATTCCTGCGGAAACGAATGCGTTGGTGGTGAAGCCATAGGCAAAAATTGCGGGGGTGACCCAGGCAGCCACGGCTCGCCCTAAGGATGTGGTGGCGATGTTTACTGCCATCAGCGTTGCGCGGGCTTTTGGGAGGACTTCGGTCATCAGGGGCATGCTGGATACAAAGGTAAATTCGAAGAAGAAATAAAAGAGGAACAGACCTACTAAGGCGGAGGTTTGAGATTTGGCAATAAAGGGGAGGGCAATGCCGGCGAGACTGTTGCAGATCAAGCCAATTGCGATCGCTCGTTTTTTACCTATACGGTCTGAAACGAGACTGACCAGGCTTTCGCCGCCAAACTCGGAAATGCCGATCACAACCGAGGCTAAGCCCAGTGCGGCTACTTGTAATTGGAAAGAGTCTTCCAGCCAAACACCAAAGACCAGGTTAACTACCTCATTTGAAAGACTGAGGAATAAGGTCATTGAGAGGCCCGCTATGGCTGCTCCGCTGGTGAAGACGCTGCCGAAATTTTGGAACATGCTTGGTTTATCTTTTTTAACGGCTGGGTCTTTCGGCAACATTAAGTAGACGACAATGAAAGATAGCAAAGCTAAAATGGCTAATAAGGGGAAGGGAGCCAACCAACCCCCTCTGGCGATTAAGAATCCGACCAGGGGCATGCCTAAAAAGTATGAACCCGACCAACCCATTTCTGTGATGGCGATCACTGCGCCGCGGCGTTCGTAGGGCACATGATCGCCTAGATAGGCCTGCATGGCAGGATCATGGGCAAATTTACCCAGGGTTGCCAAAACTAAGGAAATGATCAAGCCTATGTAGGTTGGCCAAATAATAACTACAGTCATTCCTGCGATCAATAAAAATAATCCTAGGAGCATGCCCGACTTGCGCCCGCGGCTATCGGCCACTGAGGCTAATACTGGCCCAAAGATACCGGCGACGGAACGGATCGATAATGCTCTAGCAGCTTGCACAAGGGAAATGTTTAACCCGCGACTTATATGGGGCAAGAAGGGGTAAACCATCCGAAAGGCAGTGTTGATCACAATACGGATGAGGGTGAAAATAAATACCTGGACGCGGATTCGGGGAGTTTTGATCATAAAGCAAATAACTCATCAAGGGAATTCAAGATCGGCACTTGGCTTTTTTGTAATCTCTCCATGCTTTGATGTCCACTATAGATCAGCACAGAATCGATGCCGAGATCTTGGGCCAATTGATGGTCATGTAAGGTGTCCCCGACCATCAAGAGTTGCTCGGCGGGAAGGTCTAATTCTTTCATCCATTCCCGGCCGATATCTAACTTGCCATAGGCATGGTGGTTATCTAAACCCCGCACGGAGATGAATTGATCGAATAAGCCGTAATGTTTGACGATCTGATGAAGCGAGGATTGAATGCTGGCGGAGATGACCGACTGGGGGATGCCTGCTTGGTTGATCTTTTTTATGGAGGCAATTCCTTCTGCCCGCAGGGGACATTCAAATTTCCGGACTTCATATTGCTCGATGAACCGATCACTGAGGGTTTCGAAGGGGACTTTATTAAAATCAAATCCTGCCACAGAATAGTAGTCTTTCACGGGGAAGCGAAAAACATCTGCGTAGACTTGCTCGCTGATTGCGGGTAAGTTTTGAGCGGTCAATTGCTGGTTGATGATCTCGACACAAAGCCAAGCATCATCTAATAAGGTGCCGTTCCAATCCCAGATGATATGTTTGTATTTCATAGTTGAAAATTTTACCAGGAAGCGGGGGGATGGGGGAATATTTATAGACGGAAAATGTGCAATCGCCAATTATTTTGAGAAATGGAGAAAAGTAACAAGGCTCAGAAAAGAACCTGTATAAATAAAGGGCTGGAATTTCCAGCCCTTCCTAATCTAATAATCATTCTCCCCTAGCAAATTTCACTGTCTGAAAGAAAACTCTCTTTGAGAAGTTTTTCAACAATTGCAAAATCGATCTTTTCAGGTTTTGTGTAACGAACGCAACCTTTTCCTAAGTTAATGCCCTTGAGAGCTTCTCGCTGGGAGTCTAATACATCCTCTTTTAGCACATAGAGGGAGATGTAATTTTTTTGGCTGGCAAAGGCAATTTCTATTTCTGAGCCTTTAGGTTTATAGCTTGGCATGCCATATTCCATGCTCTCTTCGTATCCGACAAGATGTTCAAGGCAAAGTTCTCGAATTTTGATCAAGGCTTCAAGCCGCTCTGCCGGCACTTCTTTCAAATATTCATCGACGTTTTTTGATTTACTTTGCATTTCTTATTCCTTGCTGAATAAACTTTTAAAGGCATTTACTTCATCATGGGGATCTGGATGCCATGTTTTTTGGCGTGGTCAATGGCAATCTGATAGCCTGCATCCGCATGGCGTACAACGCCCATACCAGGGTCCATGGTTAGCACGCGTTCCAGGCGGATGGCCGCTTCGGGGCTGCCGTCGGCGACGATCACTTGACCGGCATGCTGGCTATAGCCGATCCCTACGCCACCACCATGGTGGAAGGAGACCCACGTTGCCCCACCAATGGCATTGACCAATAGATTTAAGATCGGCCAATCGCTGACCGCATCGGTGCCGTCTTTCATTGATTCTGTTTCCCGGTTGGGGGAGGCGACCGAACCAGCGTCTAAATGGTCGCGCCCGATGACGATCGGGGCTTTCAGGGTGCCATCGGCGACCATTTGATTAAATTTTAGACCGGCTTTGGCGCGTTCGCCATAGCCTAACCAGCAAATCCTTGCGGGCAAACCCTGGAAGGGAATTTGCTCCTTGGCCATATTGAGCCAGCGGTGCAAATGTGCATCTTCGGGGAAAAGTTCTTTGATCGCTTCATCGGTGCGATAGATATCTTCTGGATCACCTGAGAGGGCAACCCAGCGGAAGGGTCCTTTGCCTTCACAGAAAAGAGGGCGGATGTAAGCTGGAACGAAGCCGGGGAAATCGAAGGCGTTTTTCAGGCCCCCTTCAAAAGCCCTTTGGCGCAAATTGTTTCCGTAATCAAAAACTTCTGCCCCGCGTTTTTGCATTTCCAACATCGCTTCGACGTGCTGCACCATGGAGGCTACAGAACGTTGGGCATATTGATCAGGGTCTTTTTCTCTTAATTCGTTTGCTTCGGCCATGCTAAGGCCAGTGGGAATATATGAATAAATATCATGGGCCGAGGTTTGATCTGTGACCACATCGGGGGTTACACCACGGACAACCATTTCTGCATAGACATCGGCGGCGTTACCGATCAAGCCGATGGATTTAGGTTCTTCATCCTTGACGGTGTCCTCCACGAGGGTCATTGCTTCTTCGAGGGTGTCGACGACGACATCGACATAGCCAATATCTAATCGGCGTTGGGCTCGTTCGGGGTCCACCTCAACGACCAATCCGACACCTTCGTTCATGGTGATGGCCAGGGGTTGAGCTCCGCCCATGCCGCCCAATCCGGCAGTGAGGGTAAATTTACCTTTGAGGGAGTCCCAACCGCGCTGTTTGGCTAAGGAGCCAAGGGTTTCATAGGTGCCTTGGAGAATGCCCTGGGTGCCAATATAGATCCAGGAGCCGGCGGTCATTTGACCATACATCATCAAACCTTTGGCTGCCAACTCATCGAAATGTTCTTGGGTGGCCCAATAGGGGACGAGATTTGAATTTGCGATGATCACCTTGGGGGCATCTTCGTGTGTTTTAAAGACGGCTACGGGTTTCCCAGACTGTACTAGAAGGGTTTCATCGACATTCATATTTTTCAGAGAGTCTAAGATGGCGTCGAAAGATTCCCAATTTCGGGCAGCTTGCCCGCGGCCACCATACACCACCAAATTATCTGGAAATTCGGCAACCTCGGGGTCAAGGTTATTTTGTAGCATTCGATAGGGGGCTTCGATCAGCCAGTTTTTGCAAGTTAGTGTGGTTCCTCTTGGGGCACGAACAGGTCTTGGACCAGACATAGAAACTCCTGAATAATTTAATAGATGGGCATTGTGTGTAAATTAAACCATATTTAATATTAAAGGGATAACTAAATCATAAATGCAGGGTAATGATTGCGTATCTCGTTCAGCTTCCCCCATTATACGCGTGAACTAACCAAACAGATCTGTTTGGTTAGCTTGAATGCAAAATACTTAAGCTACAGCGACTTTTTGTTTGATCAGATCGCCGAAATTGGTGCTTTCAAGGCGATTGACCAGATCTTCTTGAGCGTCACGCCAAATTTTGCGCATCACACAAGATTTGATTGAGCACTCATGGCCACCATTTACACATTCATTGAGTAAGATCGGTCCATCAATTGCTTCAACAACTTCTAATAAATTGATCTCTTTTGGCGTTCGGGCGAGTGTCACTCCACCTCGGGCGCCTCTCATTGTCTGAAGTAATCCGGCGACAGATAATTGTGCGATGATCTTTGCCAAGAAGGATAGGGGGATATCTTGTTCTTTAGCAATTTGGCTGGTGGCTGCTTTTTCATTGGGCGCCAATTCTGCTAAATACATAATTGCGCGTACTGCGTAGTCGGCTTGTCTTGTTATTTGCATGACCTTTTACCTCTTCTTAAACAATATATTACGATAGGATTTCTCTTATATAATTGTAGATTTTATACGCAGGATAACAAGGGACGGATGTCCCTTTTCAAATAGGTCATTTTGCCTATGAAAACTCCATATTCATGTTATGATATTTTCCGCGTAGAGAAAAAATAATGAGTAAAAATTAGTTTTCTACCTATTTAATGGAGGATAGAAAAATATAATGAAGCAAATTGCAGTGATTGGGGTAGGATATGTTGGGTTAGTTACCGCTGCGTGTTTTAGTGATCTGGGCAATAAAGTAATTGCCATGGATATCAGCGACGAGAAGGTTAAGGGGCTAAAACGTGGGGAAATGCCAATCTATGAGCCTGGGCTTGAAGAATTGGTTGAGCGAAATGTAAATGCGGGCAGAATTACGTTTACAACATCAATAGAAGAAGCATTAGAAGGCTCAGAATATGTCTTTATTTGTGTGGGCACCCCCTCTGGTGTAGACGGAGAGGCAGACCTGAATTATGTAGAATCAGCTGCAAAAGCCATTGCTGAAAACATGACTGCCCCGATCATTGTGATCAATAAGTCAACGGTGCCAGTGGGCACTGGAGACTGGGTGGCTGATATAGTAAAAACAAACCAAAAAGAAGCTATCAAGTTTTCGGTGGTATCTTGCCCCGAATTTTTGAGAGAGGGTTCGGCGATCGCCGATTTCATGAATCCTCACCGTACTGTATGCGGTTCCTTAGATAGAGAGGCAGCCGAAAAGGTAGCACAGCTCCATTTACCCCTTCGTGCCCCCAATGTGATCACCGACTTACGCACAGCTGAAATGATCAAATATGCCTCCAACGCATTTTTAGCGACCAAGATTTCTTTCATAAATGAGATCGCTAATATTTGTGAAAAGCTGGGTGCAGATGTGAATGAAGTTGCAGCTGGGATGGGTTTCGATCAACGAATTGGCCCACATTTTTTGAACGCAGGTTTGGGGTATGGTGGTTCTTGTTTTCCAAAAGATGTCAAAGCGCTTGCGTATATGGCTGAGGAAATGAACGTTGAGCCAAATATTTTACGAGCAGTGATGAACACCAATGGCGAACGCCGCATGATGATTGTGGACAGAGCAGAAAAACTGCTCGGTAGTTTTGATGGAAAAACAATAGGTTTGTTTGGCCTCGCTTTCAAACCAAATACGGATGATATGAGGGATGCGCCCTCTGTGGATATTGCTGAAGCCATTCAAAAGAAAGGCGGCAAAGTTAAAGCTTTTGATCCCGTCGCAATGGAAGTCGCTGGACCGATGCTGCCGGGTGTAGAAATGTTGAATAATGCCTACGAAGTTGCTGAAAATAGCGACGCTGTAATCGTGGTCACTGAATGGAATGAATTTAAACAAGTTGACCTGACAAAATTAGCGGAAATAATGAAATCTCCGATAGTTGTGGATGGAAGAAATATCTATGACCCGGAGAAAATGAAAAGTTTAGGTTTTACCTATCGCGCGGTAGGACGTGGCTACGATAAGAATGGAGAGTAGTCAAAAAGACAGCCCCCCTGTTTGCGATTATGAAGGTTCGGATTACCAGTCCTCCTTTTGGGATACAGGCGAACGCGCCTATGAAGACCAAGTAGAGGCAATTGCTTTAAAACGCTTGTTACCGAATAGTGGGAATTTGCTTCTCGAAGTAGGTGCTGGTGCTGGGAGAAACACCCCCCGATATAAAGGCTATGAACGCATTGTGGTGATGGACTATTCCACCACCCAATTGCAACAGGCTCAGGAGCGACTCGGCAAAGATGATAAATATATCTATGTGGCAGCGGATGTGTATCGTCTTCCGTTCATGGCTGGTCTATTTGATGGGGCAACGATGATCAGGGTTATCCACCATATGTCGGATGCCCCGCTCGCCCTGAAGCAGATCAGAGAGAGTCTTCAACCTGGATCCACCTTTATCCTGGAATTTGCTAATAAAAAAAATCTAAAAGCGATATTGCGTTATTTGTTAAAAAAACAAGATTGGAATCCGTTTTCTCCTGAGCCGGTTGAGTTTGTTGAACTAAACTTTGATTTTCACCCGAAAACGATTAGAGAATGGCTTGGGAATATTGGCTTTAAGATCGAGCGCCAACTCACTGTATCCCATTTTAGGATTGGATTCATTAAACGGTTGGTCCCAACTAGATTGTTGGTTTGGCTTGACTCTTTAGCTCAATTTACGGGAGGCTTATGGCAGTTCTCCCCCTCGGTGTTTGTAAAGAGCCAGGCGATTGGGGATACGACAGTTGCCCCAGAGGGGACCTTTTTTAGATGTCCTGAATGTAAGACACCCTTAGCGGAAGAAAAAAATAATAAATTGAAATGTGAATGTGGATTGACTTGGGGTATTGAAGACGAGATTTATAATTTCAAAGATCCTATAAAATAAGATTGATTATCGTTAAACATAAAGACCTTCAGATTTTATTTCTGAAGGTCTTTATTATTGATTAAATGATTTCTAATTCGATTTTGCTAGTTCTGAATCAATCACCTCAACAAAAACATCAAGTGGCTGGGCGCCAACCAGTGGAATTCCGTTAACAAAGAATGTGGGTGTAGAGCGCACACCGAGATTTACGCCATAGTCTAGGTTTTCATTTACTTTTTCAACATAGCGTTCAGATGAAAGACATTCGGAGAATGATTCTGAATCTAATTCTAAAAATTCCGCATAGCCCAAATATGCACCTTCACTCAAGCCCAAGGAACCTTCAAAAAGCAGGTCATGGAAATTCCAATACTCCCCTTGTTCCTTGCTACATAATGCCGCCACAGCAGCCGGGATTGCATTCGGATGAATGCTAGTCAGTGGGAAATCTTTAAAAACTAAGCGAATTTGTCCCTCATATTTTTCAAGTAATGGGCCGGCGGTTTCTAAGAAATGGCGGCGACAATAGGGACACTCATAGTCACTAAATTCAATTATCGTCACGGGGGCATCATCGGGGCCATAACTGGGGTCTTCATCGTTGATTGTGACTTCATAGCGAGTGGGTTCTTGCGCAATCACCTCATTTTCTGCTGCAGCCTGGGTAGGTACTAAAGCAATTTCTGGTTGAGGGTTATTTCCCCAAGTCAGATAGCCGACCAATAAGCCGACAAGAAAAAATATCGGGAAGAACAGGGCAAAGATTGTTGTTTTTTTGAGGGTGAAACTAAAAAATTCTTCCTCCTCAGGAGAGGGGGATTCTGATAAGTTGTTTTCTTCGTTCATGGACGAAATTATATCATGTCAAACATTTTATTCATTGAAGGTTTATAATCAATGAATAAAGTAGTTTTCAAAAGAAAATAAGTCCAAAATAACGTAAATATAATTTTAAATTAGATTAATACCTAAGGCTTTATGCAAAAACAATTGTTTGATTATGACAGAAAGATAATGAATGCAGCGGGCAGCTTAGGTTTTTCTCCAGATTCCCACGGCCCCATAGACCCAAAAGAATTAGGGATGTTTATTACAAACCCGATAAGTTTGCGGCCGAGAAAAGCCGCCAACGGTCCGCGCCTGATCCATTATTCGGGGGGAGCCCTTTTTCACACAGGCCATCCTAACCCTGGGCTAAAATCCATTCTTAAATCCTATCGTTCTTCTTGGGCGCGAGCTGATTTGCCAATCCTCGTCCATTTACTTGCTGCTTCCCCAGAAGAAAACACAACAATGACACAGCTCTTGGAAGAAATAGAAAATGTGGCTGGGATAGAGTTGGGTTTTCCGAATGAAGTGGATGCCAAGACTGTAAAGGTTATTGTCAACTCTGCTTTAGGCGAACTGCCCATTATGGCTCGGGTTCCATTATCTAATGTGATAGAACTTGGAGAAACTGCTTTTGAGGCCGGGGCAAGTTTGATAAGTATTGGCCCACCCCGAGGTGCAGTAACGCTGCCGACCAAAGAAAAAATATTTGGGCGTTTGTACGGCCCGAGTCTCTTTCCACAAGTATTGGCAACCGTGTCAAATTTAGTTGCTAGGAATATTCCCGTTGTAGGTGGGGGCGGTGTGTACAACACAGACCAGGTCAATGATCTATTGGAAGCGGGAGCCGCTGGGGTGCAGTTGGATACTATTTTGTGGCAGGGAGATTTTTTTGACGAAGGATAATCCGAAGAACATCAGCAAACAGATTCCCCAACTTTTATTGTGGTCCCGATTTGTGATTGCGGTCATTTTGCTAATTGATGCTTCTGATGGAAAGACCGACTTTTGGTTTTCGATCGGATTGATATATGCGATTGTCTCTGACTTTTTTGACGGGGTGATTGCAAGGCGGTTAGGGGTTGCTACAAATGGTTTGCGACGGTGGGATAGTTTCATCGATAGTTTTTTGATTATTGCAGTGGCGCTGAGTGTTTTTCTGGCCCATCCCCAAGTCTTCCAAGAATATCAATCTGGCTTTCTAGTTTTCTTTAGTTTGTATTTTCTTTCTGTAATTATTCCGTGGATAAAGTTTAGAAATCTGCCAGCATACCATGCCTATAGTGCCAAATTGGCCGGGCTGGTGATGGCATTCGCGATGATCTGGTTGTTTGCCTTTGGCCCGAGTAAAATTTTGTTATGGGGGGCGTTCGTTTTTGGGAGCCTCAGCCATGTGGAACGAATTATCATCGCGCTGATCTTGCCTGAACAGCGAGAGGATGTAGCTGGATTTTGGGTGGCAAATGAGATTAGGAAAAACTCCCAATAATATATATACATCGAAAAGGAGCAATGGCGTACGCCATTGCTCCTTTTAATTAATTCTACGAAAATCACTTATTTATTCAGAATTTTGATCACAAAAAATGTGCACAGCTTTTTGCACAAATTTTGCTCCCCCATCTCGGATGCGGTTATAGTTGGCTGTAAAACGCTCATCCTGCACCCACATGTCCGCTAGATTCCTCATGAAGGCCACATCACAGGTATAGAAATATGTATTGATATAGCTGTGATAGTCACCAATTGCAGCTTGTACACCGGGGTCGTCAGGTGTAGTCGTTGGATCCTTAGTGACCATCCGCAGGGTTATTCTGCCCCCCTCTGCCTTAATTTCTTCTTTTTGATCCTTTGAATAACTTCCCCATTTCTTCTGAGATTCAGCATAGCGCGGGGAATCGCCCCAACGTTCTTTCGCTTCTGCCTCGTATTTACTTTCGTCGAATCCTTCAAAAAATTCTTGATCTTTCATTTTCCATTCTCCTTGTATTGTTGCGATGGTTTGATCGATGGTTTCGATCAAAGCCGATATTTTTTTTACATTTTCTTGCAAAGAAACCCGGTGTTTTTCGAGTGCGTTCAAGAGATTAAAATCAGGGCGGCTGAGGATCGTATTAATCTCTTTTAGAGGGAGATCTAATTCCCGAAAAAACATGATTTGCTGTAATTGCAGCAAGCTGGCATGGTCATAAACCCGATAACCGTTGTCCGCAACGTCCGCAGGATTGAGCAAGCCAACCTCATCGTAATAGCGGAGGGTGCGAGTACTTATATTTGCAATATCTGCTAATTCTTTAATCGTAAATGTTTTATGTTCTGCCATAATCCACATCTTACACCTTAACGTTACGTTAAGGTCAAGGAGATCTTATTTACAGATTTCTTGGTGTTTCCCCTTTGATTTAATCCTATTGTTTGCTTTAGGATCCGATTTTCTTAAAAAACTACCTTATACTTATTAAATCTTATTGAACATTGAATTTTCAATTTAAATCATCATAGGAGATCAGGATGAAAAAAGCCTATCAGGGACAAGGATTGCATTTGTTGGCAATAGTAGTTTTATTGGCGGCAATGTCATACGTATTAAAATTCGAAAATATGTTGACTGGGGATTTATGGGGGCTCACCACAAAAACATGGGTGGCAATTGCCTTAGCAACGCCAATTCTCCATCAGGTCTATGTGGTGGTCATTTGGCGGCTAGAACTTTATAAACAGGCCATATCTAGTCGCTATGGAGAGAAAGGATTCATAGTCTATGGATTTTTCTTCTTACTCTTTTTGGCAGCACGTCCTATTTCCATTATTTTATTGGCTTTTTCCAACCAGGAAACCTTCGACCTTTCCTGGACCTGGCGCTGGATATTGACCTTAGTCCTAGCGCCACCATTTTTATACTTAGGATTTTCCATAAAGAAATATTTTGGCATCCCCCGTGCGTTAGGTGAGGATCACTTTAAACCTGAAGAATACAGAAATGGCAAAATGATTAAGGAAGGAATCTTTAAGTACACGAATAATGGGATGTATCTATATGGATTTTTAGGCCTATATTTACCAGCAATCCTATTGGCTTCCAAGGCTGCCTTAGCCGTAGCAATATTTCAACATCTTTATATCTGGGTACATTATTTTGTGACGGAAAAACCAGATATGGAAGAAATATACGGATGATGTAATAAAACAGACACTTTCTTATCTTATTTTAAAGATGGGGATATAATTGAAAGTAGAATACATCTAGGAGTAAAGATATGCACCAATTACCAGGAGAATGCCCGATTTGTGGGGGCGAGATGTTCATTACCCGTTTAGAATGTCGGGAATGTGATGTGACCATAGAAGGACGGTTTATCTCGGGACCTTTTTCTCAATTGACCCCTGCTCAAATGGAATTTGTGGAATTATTTATTAAGAATGAAGGAAAGATCACCCATATGGAAACTGAACTCGATCTTTCCTATCCAACTGTGCGAAATCGGTTACACGAGATCATTCGAGCGATGGGATATGAGCCTGGAAAAGGGGAAAGTGAAAAGATCAACGAAGAAGATCGTAGAAAGATCCTTGAGGATTTGAACTCAGGGAAGATCACCTCGGAAGAGGCGATGAAAATGTTGAAAAACTGAAATAGAATTAAATAATAAAGAGGACGCTAGCTATCAGCGTCCTCTTTTCTTTTAATCTAAATTACTTCTTAGCTTCGCTTTTCTCTTTAGGTTTCTTTTCAGAAACAGATTTCGTTTCTTTTTTAGATTCACCTTTTTCAGTGGTTGTTTTGTCTTTGCTTTCTTTTTCGCTTTTTACTTCTTTCTCACCGTTTTCAGAATTTTCAGATTTGCCATTTCGGCTGGTCGGACTTTGTGATTTATTATCGGTGACATAATATCCAGACCCCTTGAAGACTACCCGTGCAGGCCTGTACACTTTTTGAAGTGCTTCTTGGCTACATTTCGGGCATTTTTTTAAGGGCTCGTCTGTGAAATTTTGTCGCTGATCAAACTGATTTTCACAGTTTTCACAGTGATATGTGTACATTGGCATAAACTATCTCTATCTCTTTCGTTGTTTGTCTAACTGACGATGGATTATAGCTCTCTTGAGAACACTTGACAAGTGCCTCAGGTGATTTTGAACACGAATTAAGATGATTCTAATGATTGATTTTTTATGAAAGTTGACTACTTTCTTCGATGCTTAATTCATCCTCAGAACTTCCGTAAAGTTGGCGACGGAGCAAGCGATCATATTCCGTCCAATCTTTATCTGGTTGGCGATTGGAAAGCAAGGAGTTAAATCGGTTGAGTTGGGCGCTCGTATTCTCCAGATGATGTAAAGCAATAGCTTCTAAAGTCTTAGGCCTCCTGGGAGAACCCCATTCATAACGGCCATGATGGGAGAGCAACATATGGCGCAACCTTAAGGAGAGATCCTCTGGGAATTCTGGGAGGGACTTTAAGGCATCTGTAATCATTTCGTTGGCCATGACGACATGTCCTAAAAGGCGACCTTCATTTGTGTAATTAATATCCAATTCCCAAGAATATTCCCGGACCTTTCCAATATCGTGGAGCAATATCCCCGCATAAAGCAGGTCGGGATTGATCTGAGGATAAATCTGAAGAGTTGTTTGGGCGAGGACCAATATCTCCAGGGTATGTTCGATTAAACCGTGCAAATAAGCATGGTGTACCCGGCGAGCGGCGGGGGCTTGGATAAATAGACTGAGAAAATCATCATCCTCAAAAAAACTATTTACTAAGGCAGATAGATGCTGATCTTGGATCGTTTCGATGAAAGTTTTTAACTCCCCTAACATTTCTTCAGGGTCTCTCTCACTGCTTGGCAACATATCGCGCATGTCGTATTCATTTGGGTCGGCGGGCCTCAAACGCAATATCCGTATTTGGGTGCGTTCCAAATAGCTTTCGGTTTCCCCATCCAACTTTATGATCTCTCCTTCCAGAACATCTTCATAGGCCATTTCAGCATTTTCCCAAACCCGGGCAATGAGTTGGCCGCTACGGTCACTAAGCACTAGGGTGAGAAAATTCCCGCGTGAGGGATCTCGAAAGGGTTCTAACTGTTTGCTACGAAGTACATAATACCCAATGATTCGATCACCGGAAACCAGATCTCTTAAGAACGGTCCTTTGTTAGGATGATATGGATCCTTCATAATTAATTTCCTTGGTTAGAAGATTATTGGATGTGAAAAGATATTTTTTTTAATTTTCATCCCTATGGGTCAAGCAATACTAGTAAAGACTAAGGTCTTGGTGTACTAGTCGGCACCCTTGTGGGGGCATTTGAAATGGGGGTTGGCGTGTTATACCCCCCCTGAATGGCTCGCAGGGCAACTTCGGCCCAGTCTTGAGGCACATATTCAGAATCCAGGGCTAATAAAGCATCCCAATCTTGCCTTGCTTTCACCGGCTCGTTGAGTCGTTCTAAGGAATGACCACGCCAGTAATACAACATCGCTTTTTGCTGATCGGTTTTGGCAAATGAGCTACTGGCATTGATCTCGAAATATCCTTCACCAACTTCCCCCCCTTCCATTAACCCCACCCCATGATAAAGTTTGGCTTCAAATTGGTCTGGGAAGAATAAAAAGGCACGATTAAATTCAAGGATGGCCTCATCTACTAGATCTAATTCATATAATGAAAGCCCTTTATATAGAAATACTTCAATAATGCCCTGCTTGAGTTTTTCCACCTGGTCAAAAGCAATTAAGGCTACCTCATGCTCGCCAATATTCTGGTGTGCCCTGCCCAGATAGTACCAAGCCTCTCCGTTCTCGGTTTCATAGGTTAAGAAAGTTTGGATGGGAGAAATTGCCTCCTCAAAAAGATCATTTTCATAATAAGAGAGTCCTAGAACAATATAGGTATCAATGATTGTGTTATCTAAGGTGAGGGAAGTTTGGGCTGCAAGCAAGGCTTCTTCATAGAGCCCGTTCGCAAAATAATAATTTGCAGCAAAGAGTTGAACTCTTGCATTGTCTGGGGCAAGTTCAAGGGAGGTTTCAAGATCTCCAAGCGCTAATTCCATGTTGAGGTTTCGAAGGAAGTATTCTCCCCTGGTCAAATAAGTCAGATAATAATCGGGAATCTTCAATACGGTGGTGTTTAATTTTTCGCCAATTCCCGGTTCTTCCAAATATTCCATTTTTGTGAAAACTTCCCAAAGATAGGCATAGCCAAATTCAGGATTGACATTGGAAGAGTAAATAAAGGCTTCATCTGCATCTTGGTATTCCCCTAATTGATAATAGGATAAGCCTAAATAAAAACGGGCATCTGCATCCCCAGGATGTTCGTTTACATGGGCTCGAAAATTCTTAATTGCTGTTTCATAATCGCCGAGATCGAAGGCGGCTAAGCCAAGATTAAACTCTTGGCTTTCAGGATGGGGGGTGTCTACAACCCTTGGTGTGGCGGTATGGGGCGCATCCAAAAAGTATGCCAAGGGGGTAGCTCCCCCAAAAATGGGGGTAGCTGGGGCATCTGGGAAAAATATTGTGGCGGTGGGGGGAACCTCAGTGGGCAATGGTTGCAGATCTTTTTCTGAGGGCAAAATATACCTTAACTGTCCATCGGAAAACGGATTCCCAAAAATGCCAATATAGATCAACAAAAAGCCAACTAAAGATAGAATCCCAAGGTTGACCAGTCTGCGAACTGGCATTCGGGTAAGTTTTTTGGTTTGTTCAGATTCTCCCACTTTTGTGATGATTTCAGGTAATGAAAATTTACGGGTCCGAATGGGCTTTACTGGGGTGATACTTCTGTCGGGGGAGGAATGGCCCAAAAGGGATAATCCCCTAAGTGCGGTGGGGTTATTTGGATCAATTCGGAGGGCATTTTCGAGGCAGATATTCCTTTCTTTGGGGCTGTCAACCACTGAACTCATATACAACCAATAGTCTATATTATTATTATCCACCCTCAACAGGCGGTTAAGTAGATCTCGCGCTCGGTTTCGCTGCCCGTTCTTTATTGCCTCAATTGCTTCTTGAAACATTTGGTCGTCTGCCATATTTCCTCTATTTAGCAGTTTAGCACAGCCTGAGGGAGCAGACAAGTTTTATTGCTTCACTGAAATGTTAGGAAAATTTCTCATGATTTTGTTGCACGATATTTGGTATTTGAAGTTCAAGAATCGCGGAAATAAAGCGGTTTTTGTGAGTTAGAGGATTTTTCGCTTGACTGGTATAATCGCATTTGTATGTTGAATTTTAAGCGCTTAATCTTATTTGGCTTGTTATTAATTTTCTTGAGTGGTTGTGCAAACGATGTATCTCCTACTGAAACTGTGCAACCCACCTCTGTCAGCATTCAGCATTACTCCACCCCAACACCGACGCTGGTAGTCATTCCCCCAACCGCAGAGATCGAACCCACTGAAATTCCGCTTCCGACACCCACCCCGGTGGTTTATCAAGTTGTCGCAAATGATACCTTGATCGGGATTGCATTTCGATATTCGATTTCGTTAAATGACCTACTTGCCGCTAACCCAGCTGTCGACCCAAATTTCTTAATTATTGGAACCGATTTGATTATTCCAACTGAAGGGGGAGTGACCATTGACCCTTCAATATCAGAACTTCCTCCTGAGGCTGTCACCTCTGCTGGTCCAGTAAAATGTTATTCATCCATTGATGGGGGGTTAACCTGTTTCTGGTTGTTGACCAATGATCTCGACACCCCCTTAGAAAATGTTTCGGCAAGGGTGAGTTTGCTTAATGATGCAGGAGAGATAATTACCTCAGGAACAGCCTTACTGCCCTTAAATGTTTTACCGATCGGAAACACGATGCCGGTGATGGTTTCTTTCCCTTCAATTGTAAGTTCGTGGACTCAAGCTCAAGCACAGATCGTTTCTGCTTTACCCGTATTGAGTCTTGAAGAAAGATATTTTGGTACTCAATTTTCAGAACTTACGATAAACATTTCTGAGGATGCCATTTCAGCAAATGTCCTTGGCCAATTTGCACTGACTGACCCAACCCAAGCTTCATCAGAAAGTTGGATCTTAGCGGTGGCCTACGATAAAAATAATAATGTGGTGGGGATCAGAAGGTGGGAAAGTGAAACAGGTCTGGCAGTTGGTGAGGCACAAGCTTTTTCATTATATATCTACAGTTTAGGCCCCCCGATCGCAGATATAGAATTGTTTTTGGAATCAAGACCCTAACTTATTTTGATTCTAATTTTCCCAAATAACAAAATTCTCGTTTTCACAAAGAATCGCTAAGCCTGCATCCCTTGGACATACTTGGTATTCAATGATTGTGCCATTCTCGGCCGAGATTAAGGGTAAAGCTTTTTCTGTGTACCCATTTTCATCAGTTTCAGGGAAATAAAATACGTTCGTTTGATTGTTTGGGTAGATATATTTTATGACTAACTCAACCTGAGCGATGGGACTGCCCTGATTATGGACCGCGGCAAAGATGATTTGAGCTTCGTTGGAATTGATCAATGCGCTGTTTTCCCAAAGAGTAAGTTGCCCGGTAATTTGGGATTCCGCTGTCTGGGGAGTGGGAGAAATTTCTGCTACGGGTTCTGTATCTAAATCATTTGGGTTTTCGATTAAAGTCTCGGTCTCCGTTTGAATGCCATAGGTGCTGAAGATCTCACTCTGGTACTGATACCCAAGGGGACTTGGAAAAATTTGTTCCAACTCGTCCTCAATATTTGCGTGATATTCCAAACATAAATTTTTAAAACATTGTCTAAATAGAGCATCGCTAATTTCAATCATTTCCGAAACCGGAAGACCATAAAATTCAAAACTTCCGTTTTCCTTCATGTATTCTACGAAAAAATTAGGGATGTTATATCCAAGACCTTGATCGATCAATATGAAAGTGACGTTTGGATTATTAAGAGGGGGGACAAGAGGTTGATTGGCGTAACCAAGTTCTTCGGCAATCGGTCTCGGGAAGGACCTGTTATTTCCATTCTGAGCCACTAACACTGCATTTTCAAAGATCACTTCGTTTAAGCCATTGGGGTTTTGATATGCCCCCAACAAATGGTTGCCAAGAAAATCTTCTCCTAGCGCAACAGCATCCGCTGCAAAAGGTTCGATTAATAAATTAATGTCAATGAGTCCTGAGGAAATACTAGTATCTTCTCGACAGTCATTTCTGCATGCCATCGCTCCATAGGGCAATAATTTTGGTTTGCTTTCTGGGTCGTCTAGATTAATATATAAGCCAACATTTTCAAAATGTTGTTCTATTCTGCCATTCGTCTCATTGATTTGCCAACTAGAGATCAGGTTTCCAGTAAAACTTTCTCCACCAAGTTCTTGATATACCGATATGAAGGCGGGATAAATTACATAACCATCGATGACGCTATCAGAGGCTTGCGGATATATCCTTCCCGGTGCAATTTCATAATACCCAAGATCAGCACCAATAGCTTTAAAATAGAATCGTTGGCCTGCGTCAGAGAGGGGATCAAAAACCATCACACTCGTTTCAAGGTACTGTAACTTGAGACCATCCTTAACTTGTAGAATAGAAATCGCTTCTCCGAGCCGTTCTTTTCCTCCCTGCTGAGCATAGAATTCTTTGAAAAGTTTATCTACCTCTTTAATGGATGAAGTTGACTCATTAGACGCGTTATCTGATTGACTGCACGCTACAAATAACATGCTAGCCAAAATCACCAAGATAATATGCTTACCCTTCAATTTCATAGTAAATTTCTCAAAACCAAAGAAACTTCTTAGGGAGTTTCAATGTTTTAAAGAGTGCAAATAAGGATGTTTAACCCTTTATTGCGCCTCATGGTCAGTATAACAGGAATTTATTTTGTTTCAAAATGTAAAAAATAGAAATAATTTCCCGTGTTTTATATATTTTAGGGAGGAAATTAGACAATGGAGAAGTTTTTTTATTGGTATTCCCCGCTATATCACCAATTATGGACCAAAATATGGGCCGGAGATCAATCTCAGTGGGACAGGCGTGAAAATGAGGACGAAAATCACAATAGTTGCAATTGATAGAATTTTTCTTCCAGGAGTAAGTTTAGTGATCTGATCCAAAGGTTCTGCATGTGTCCTCCCCATGAAAAATAACATAAATGCCCAGAACCACCAGCCACTCCAATAAGTTCCCAAAAGGATTAATAAGCCCATTGCAAAGGGATAGATCTTGCGCACATGCTTATCAAATAACACATAGAGAATATGACCACCATCGAGCTGACCCACCGGGATTAGATTTAGCGCAGTCACCAAAAGACCAGCCCAGCCAGCCCAAGCAATAGAATGCATTTGTATGTCTAAGCCACCTAGGGGTGTTGGGTACCCTGAAATTAAATATTTCACCCAATAGATGATCGGTGCAACACCCTGATAATCCACCGGGGAGGGTAGTAGCTGCCCCGTAATAATATATTTACTAAATAAATAGAAAATTGAATTCCCCTCTAGCATTAATCCGCTACCCTCTGGAATTTGGATGGGCAAGGGAGAGATCTCAGAGAGTGAAATTCCCCAAAGCAATAACGGGATGGCGACCACTAATCCAGCAAGGGGACCAGCAATGCCAATATCATGCAATACGCGTTTATTTTTTGGCGGCTCTTTCATCTGAATAAATGCGCCCATGGTGCCAAAACTTACTGGCAACGGGAGTGGGATGAAATAGGGCAAAGTAACCGCAGTTTTATGGTATCTGCCAGCCAAATAATGCCCAAACTCATGGGCCAAAAGGATCGCAAGTAAACTAGCAGCAAATGGAATACCGCTTGCTAAATTTTGAAAAAGATCCCTGTACAATTCAATATATCCGGTTGCTTCCCCTTCATATGCATAGGAGGCCCCGGCAATGAGCATACTTATGAGGGTTAAGATGAACAGGATAATATTTTTGTTGGGATTTGGAAGTGTAGGTTCGGGGAGTCTGTCGATCAAAGAAATGCTGTGAACGCCATCTTCTTCCCGAAAAAGGGGAGTTAAATGATGCGATTTTAAATCATTTGCAAGTAGGTCGTATGCCGTTATCGACTCTTCAGTTAACATACCGCGATAACGCACCACAAAGGCATGTTTGGATGACCCCCATGTAATGTCTTGGATAGCTAATACATTGGAAACCAAGGGGGTTAACTGGTCAGATTCTGAAGTAAATTCACTCATTTATTTGCTCAATAGAAGTTGGAAATATAGGCGGGAGTGCATGGGAGTCGAACCCACCACGGCTCGCAACGCGACCCGACAACGGTTTTGAAGACCGCGGAGCCCACCGGGACTCATCCACTCCCTCATGATTCACCCAAGTATACCGCAAGGCTTCCTTGGGTCAAGTTTGCTAAAAATTCAGTCATTCGACCTGATTTATGGATGCAAAATAGAAATCATATCTTATGTTAAATCGAAATTTTTATCATAAAGAAAAAATTTTTATTACTAAAGATGACCTTACACAAATGTAATTAATATCCTGCAACCTGCCCGCTAGATGGTATTATTTTGTAAGGAAAACCTTCAAATTTCGCTGTATGATTGTTGTGTAGGGTATAAAAAATCAGTTAAATATTAATTTACTCAGGAGAGGTTGATGCGCAAGAATAAACATCTTTTCATTATTTCATGGATTTTTATCTTATTGCTTACTTCGTTTGCCTGCCGTACTTTAGATGGCACCTCACCAAGTGTCGAAAATACAGCTCTTCCTGAAAATACCCCCACAGCAACAGCCGAAGTCGAAGAAGCCACAAAAGTTATTCCCACTGCAACAAAAACCTCAACTCCGGTAAGTGAGGAAATGGACGATTCCCAAGAAACAACTGACCCCGGAGAGCCTCAACCCACAGCGACATTAATTCCCACCGGAGGAAATAATCCGATCACCTTGGTTTATGAAGACGCCGATGGAGGGGGAAGTGGCTTAAGCAACCTGCGCCCAGGACCGGGGGTTGCAGCGATCTTGCAAGCAAGTGCGCCGATAATTGACGGGGATCCAGGAGATTGGGTCGGTATTTGGTACACCGCCGATTACCCAACCTATGGGGAAGGATTTTTTGCTGGAAAAAAAGACCTGTCCGCAGAATTCAAGTTGGGCTGGGATGCCGAGTATTTATATGTGGGACTTCATGTGCGCGACTCACTCTTTGCACAACAGGCATCTGGGTCTCAAATCTATCGTGGAGATAGTTTAGAAATTTTGATTGACACAGACCTAGGTGGAGACTTTTCTTCCAATGTTTTGAGCGGTGATGATTTTCAATTTGGTTTTTCTCCGGGAAATTTGCGATCCGCAGCAATTTCAGAATCTTTTGTTTGGGCGCCAAAATTTGCAATGGGCTCGTTTGAAATGGGCCAATCAGCAGGGCGGCTCACTGAAAATGGCTATTATATGGAGGCTGCTATCCCTTGGGCGTCCATGGATATTGATCCTCATGATGGAAAGCATTTTGGATTTTTACTGTCGGTATCTGATAACGATACACTTTCGGATAATGCCCAACATACCGTCGTATCCTTTTCACCGGAACGATTATTGCATGACCCCACTAGTTGGAAAGATCTAATTTTGCGTCCCTAGGGTATCCGAAAAGAATCTTTTGCAGGATTCTTTCAAAGAATTGCATATACGTAATACCCTAAGGTTCATCTGATTGGATATTGCCCCCTAATAAAAGTATAGGTATAATCTACTTCGGCAATTTTGCCGAAAGATTTTAAAATTGAAATACCGATTATCAAAATATAGTTTGCCTGTCAGACTTCCTGGCAGGTGAGTTTTTTTTGTGGGTAGTTTGAAAAGAAGGATGAAATATGGCTCACGTTTCGCATAAATTAAAAAATTCGTTTGAAGGTGCATTGGCTGGTGGGGGTGACCCCGCTACTTCCCCTCTTTATGTTTTCGGCCCATTCCTTAAACTTATTGTTGTTGCTGGAGTAGCCAACGTAACATTTGGCACATCGGTCTGGATGGTGATTCTTACGATCGCAGTGGTTTCTGCTATGTACCGATTAGTGATGAGATGGGTCACCGATGGAAGTGGGGGCAGTGGTCTCAGCGAAGAAGAATTTGGTGGATGGGCAGTAAAAGTAAATGCTGCAATCACCTTTGTGGAATATACGCTTACCTTTTTGGTGAGTATGGCCGCAATGGTCACCTTTATCGCTGACCGAATTCCATTGCTCAATGAAAAATTCCTTTGGATTCAATATCGTACGCTTATCGCAATCGCTTTAAGTATCCTCACCGGCTGGCTGGTGAACCGCGGCCCCAAAATGGCTGCCCGAACATTTGGTCCCGCTACCGCTGGGGTATTAATTCTTTTATGGGCGATGGTGATTGCCACAATTGTAAAGTATGGCATCAGATTACCCGAATTTAATTTTGAGGCTTTTAATCCTGAATATTTAGAATTTACTATTGGTGGATATGTACGCATCTTAGCAGTGATGACTGGCATTGAAGTTTTTGCAAACCTGGTTGCTGCCTATGATGGGACCCCTAGAGAAAAGAGCAACAAAGCTTTTAAAAGTTTGCTGATCATTATGGGCACAACCGCGATTACGATGTTGATCGTTGGTCCTGCTATTCTAGACCTTGCAGATTACAACAACCATGAAGTTTCCGTGTTTACCCAAACCATGGATCAACTGCTTCCGGCTCCCTTACCTTGGTTTGGAACGATGGTCGGTGTGCTGGTATTGATGTCTGCATCAGCGGCAAGCTCTCAGGGATTACAAAACTTAGCCCTAGGTTTAGCCAAGCGAAATTATATTCCACCAAATTTAGGAAAACAAAATAAATTTGAGGTGGCAGATAAACCCGTATGGATCGAAGTCGCCATTGTTATCATTTGTTTCTTGTTTTTTGGCACCCATGAAGAAACGTATTTAGCGATCTATGCTGCCGGTGTTTTTATTCTATTAAGTATGACTGGCTGGGCGGTAACCAAGAGGTTGATGAGGCAACTGGGCGGAAAGTTTTCAATCCCCACACTATTATTGATCGGCGGCACGATCTTGGCATCCTTGCTTACAACTGCTGCCACAGTGATCATCTTTAATGAAAGATTCTTGGAAGGGGCTTGGACATATTTCCTGTTTATTCCTCTGTTATTTGGTATTTTTACGTATTTCAGAAACAGCTTGGGTGCGCCAAGTCCATTGATGGATTACCTTGGTCGTTTCGATGCTTCCCAGTTGGCAGGTTTTGGTCTTGGTCAGGCAGTTAGCGTTAGCGTCTCTGACTCAGAAGAAGAAGTGCCACAATTTTCCTGGCAGCCAGAAGCAATTGAAAAGAGTCGATGGCGTGATCAAACTGTCACACTTAAGAAAATTGTTGTGTTGTTGGACGGTTCTAAATACGCAGCCCAGGCCATTCCATATGCAGAATCTCTTTGTGTCAAAACAGGCGCAAAATTAATATTGCTTTCTGCCTTTAAGTCTGAAACGGAAGAAGAAGCAAAAAAGATCGAGAAAAAGAGAAAAACCTATCTTTCTCAAATCGCAGAAGAACTCAGTGAGAAAAATATTACGGTTCAAAAAATAGTCCGTCAAGGGTCATTATCTGAAGTAACAAAAAGATTGGTCCATGAACAAAATATTAACCTTGTCGTCACCTCCACACGAGGGGCTTCTGGTAATGTACATTGGTTGAAGGGTGGTGTTTCTAGCAAATTGATGCGCACGATTACCACGCCAGTATTATTGGTGCCCGCAAAGGAAGATTCGAAATTTGGCAAACCAAATATTGAAAACATCCTTGTTTCATTAGACGGATCGATATATTCTGAGGCTGTACTTCCTTATGCCCGAGCATTAGCAAACGCTTATTCTAGCGATCTTGTTTTGCTTTCTGTGCCTGCTGTGCCAGAGGCCGAAAGTTATCGTGCCCCTGGAATTGCAGTGGAAACGATTCGTTCTCAAATGGTTAATCGGATGGAAGATTTCCTTAAGGCGGTAGCCCGTTCCTTGTCAGAAGACAAGATCGATGTGAAATCTATCGTGACCGGGTCTCGTCCTTCTCAAACTATCTTAAAAATTGGAAAAGAGGAAAAAGCAGATTTGATCATGATGACCTCACGTGGACGGGGAGACCTAGAAGTTTGGTTAACCGGGAGTGTTGCCGAATCTGTAGTGGAAAAAGCAGATAAAGCAGTGATGATGGTGCCAATTCATAAATAAAAAGTATATATACACAAAAAAGGCGCACAAAACTGAACTGCACCCCAAAAGGTGGACACAAAACAAAAAGAGCCTCGTGAGTTAGCGAGCCAGGCACCTTAGATCATAAGGTGCCTTTTTTTATTTAATTTGTAAATTGGTTAAAAAAGGATCGATGCTAGCTCATTTCGGTAACTTCGTATTTCGGGGTCAGAAGGGGGCATTAATTCTAAAACGCCAAGGATCAACTTTTTAAGTTCATCATCTTTATAATTTCGATCTGTCCGCAATACATCCAGCAAGCCATCCAATCCAGCATTAATATTTCCCAAACCGATTAAATGAATACTCTGGCGGAACATGATTCCCAGGTCATCTTCCTCAGTCTCATCATCCATAGAAAGGCCAGTCATACTTAGCGCTAAGGGGACCAGTTTTTCTGCAGATTGATATTCTTTACTGCTTGGAAACGCATTCAAGATGACCAATGCATCAGAAGGCTTATTTTGGGCGATCAAACTTTTTGCTAATCCTAATAGGGCGATCGAATTATCTGGATCGGATTTTAATGATTTTTGAAATGCAGGAATGGCTTCCTCCCACCGTTTCAAGGAAAGTAATCCTAATCCTTTTTCCCTCATCAGGTCATTTTTAGGATTCACCAATGCTTGAAGAAAATCTCTTATTTGTTTCTCGGACTTTATTCCGTTGAAACTGTTTGCAAGTTCACCCTTGAAATATGCGAATACTGTCGGTAGATTTGTGATATTCATCCGCATGATCAAATTTTTATTTTCATCGGAATTAACCCGGGCCAACCGAAAAGCTCCCTTTGCTTCTTGGGCTAATTTTTCTAATATCAGGGAAAGCGCCTTACTTGTCTGGCTCCACTCGGCCCAAACATCCACAATTACGGGCACAGTGCTTGAATAAGACACCACTTCGTATTGATAATCGGCTTCGGTCACTTGAATAATATGATCAGATGACATTATTGATCCACTCCATTTTGGCTAAATTGCTGCTCAATAGAATAATCCTACCAGAAAATTATTTGTTTTTTATATACTTCGTTGATTTCTAATAATCTTAACAGGATGGTTGAAACTCCCTTAAAATCGTATAATAAAAAAGGATACCATCAACCTTTTATCTCAGCATTCTTTTAACCTATCATAATTTAAACTAGGCAAACTTACGAGGATTTTATGAAAAACCCAACCCTTAAGAAAATTTCGGTCATTCTGTTTTTAATGATCCTGCTTTCCTGGGCTTGCGTTTTACCTAGTATCGGTAATAATGCCGAAGAAAATTCTGAACAATCTCAATTAATCGCTACCCAAGGTCCTTTGCCCCCAGCCGTTGTGGAAGTATTCCCTATTCCTGGTAGCCGTTTACCCTTGGATGGGGGTGTCTCTTTCTATTTTAATCAACCTATGGACAGGCAGTCTGTTGAAGCGGCTATTAATGGCACGCCCACATTATCAGGATCTTTTTCTTGGGAAAATGATCAAACAGTTAAATTTTCACCGGCCAAGGACTGGCTACCAGATAACGAAATAATATTTACAGTCTCCGAGAGTGTCAAAGCAGAAAACGGGTTATTAATGCAAGGGGACGCAAGTTTTTCCTATAAATCAATAAATTATCTAGAACCTATTCAAACCTTACCTGAAACAGGCGTAATGAATGCAAGCCCTTCTTCTTCCATCTCGGTGAGTTTTAATCAACCTGTGGTGGCGTTAGGTGCAGAGGATCATGATTTGCCTGCATTTAGGTTATCACCTGAGGTATCGGGAAAGGGGGAATGGATAAATACTAGCACTTATATATTCACCCCTGAGGTGAGTTTAAAAGGTGGCGTATCTTACACTGTTATTTTTAACCAAGATCTGGAAAGCCTGCTGGGGGCACCGTTGAGAGAAATCGAAGAAGAATGGATTTTTACAACCGGTTTTCCAGAAGTTGTTTCGAGCTCACTCGATAATTACTTGGTAAGAGTGCCAATGGATGTCTCTCCAAGAATTGGATTTAACACTTCGATGATCCCATCTGAAGTTGAACAAGTCTTCTCTTTATCAAGTTCTACAGGTCAAGAAATAAATGGCGAATTTGAATGGGCGGATAATAACTCCTCTTTCACATTTATCCCAAATGAAATTTTGGATCGGTCCACATTATATGCCTTGAGAATTGGGGATCTTTATGAGCAATCTTTCTATACCTTCACCGAATTGAGTGTCGTCGATCAATTCCCCGCCAATATTGATCTCGGCGATCCTAACGGTTCATTCTCGATCACTTTATCCTCAGAGTTAAAAAACAATATTGACTATTCTGAATTTATTTCTATCAACCCCATGCCAGATGGCTTCCAAATTAGAACTGAGAATAATTACCAATGGGATGTGCGAAATAAAATCCGGATAAATGCTTTTTTCCAACCCAATAGGGTCTATACAGTTAATTTATCTGGCGATCTGGAAGATAAATGGGATCAGGCATTAGGACTAGATCAATCCATAACCTTTAGAACCGGTACTTATGAACCTAATTTTAATAAATATTTTTATTACAACGGTATGTGGGTAGACCCCTCAAACCCTGTGATGGCTGCAGAAGCAGTAAATATTTCTTCTGTAAACATGATGGTTGGCAGTCTTCCCTTAGAGAAATTACTTTCCTATGAACGCTCCTATTGGAATGATGATGGGTATCGACCCGCAGATCTCATTTCTTGGAATCAGCCCGTAAACTTGCCTTCAGATAATGCCCAAGAGCTTTCAATACCTCTGAGCCAATTTGGCACAAGCTTAGATCCTGGTATCTATTGGTTAATGGCGAGTTCCCCCCAAATAGAATCAAATTTCCTTGCTCCTTCGTTTGTGGTCGCAAGCCACGTGAGCTTAGTATTCAAAACCAGTGCACAAGATGTTTCGGTTTGGGCAATAGATCGGAGAGATCAATCTCCTGTTGCCGATCAATTGGTCCAGGTATTTGACCTTGATGGAAATTTAATCGCAACAGGAAAGACCAGTGCAGAGGGCTTATTCTATTCCGAAACCTTGTCCGAAAGGGAAACTCGAAATTATCAAACGATAGTGATGATGGCTGAACCAGGGGATGAGTATTTCTCCTTAGCTTCCTCAGATTGGGCGCCTTATTATTCGGAATTTGGCAGTTATTATGGCTACAGTTTAGGTACAAAATCCTATGTATACACCGATCGGCCAATATATCGCCCGGGAGATTTGATCCATTATCGGGCGATCATTCGCGAAGAATCGGATGGCCGCTATCAAATTCCTGACCAATCTTCAGTAATCGTAAAAATTAACTATGACTACAGCAAAGTTTTGGAAGAAAGTGAGGTTTCACTTTCAGAGTTTGCATCAGCAACAGGAAGTTTCAAAATACCGGCAGATGCACCAACTGGATATTATTGGATTGAGGTATCAAAGGCAGATTGTGAAGCAAATTGCTCGCTTGGTGGTGTTAATGTGCCAGTTTCTGCCTACGTAAAACCAAGTTTAGATCTGCAAGTGGATATTCTGAATGAAGATGCAATGCCTGGAGATGACTTATTGGCAGAAACAACCGTCAATTATTTCTTTGGTCAAGATGCAGGTGGCATTGAAGTAGAGTTTCGCTGGTATTCATATGACCACTATTTTAATATTCCCGGTTTTTCCGTTGGCGCAATCGATTCTGATCCGGGATTTTATTATTATGGTTCTTTCGGGGGTAGCTATCAAGAACACGAATCCGGAAGCGCAACAGTAGATGATGACGGCAACTTAAACTTAGCTTTGCCAGTATCTTCCCATACGGAACCCCGAGAATACTTCCTGTCGATTAACATTGATCAAGAGGGGGAACAATCGATTGGTGGCGAAGACAATGTAGTCGTACATCCTGCTGAATATTATATTGGCATTAAGGCGGACTCGAGGGTGGGGCGAGTGGATCAAGAAATGGGATTTGAGGTGAGGGTAGTGGATTGGGATCTCAACCCTGTTGGTTCAAAAAGCATGGTGGCGAACTATTATCAGGTCACATGGGAGCCGGTGTTTTCTCAATTTGGGCAGGAAGGGAGTAAACCGGTCTACTCAGAAATATCTAGCGAAGAGATCGAAATTAATTCTTTGGGAGTTTCAAATTTAAAGTTCACCCCCACAAAACCAGGAGTGTATATGGTTGAGGTGGAAGATAGCAAAAGCTTAAGTCAAACGATGGTTTGGGTAAATGGTATAGGAAACGTGAGTTGGAAAAATGTTCTCTTTGACCGTGTCGAATTGGAAAAGGACCAAGAGACTTATCAGCCTGGGGACACTGCTCAGATCTTTATCCCCAATTCTTTTGTTGGACCGGTGCAAGCCTTGGTTTCAGTGGAGCGGGGCAAGATCATTCGGCAAGAGGTCATTCAATTTGAGGGGAGTGGAACGATATACGAACTTGATTTGGATGATTTATCAGCACCAAATGTATTTCTTTCGGTTTCAGTAATCGGCATGAATGAGAAGGGTGTGCTGTCTCTAGCCCAAGGGAATGTTAATCTTCCTGTAGACCCTGAGGAGTTCGAGCTGGATCTTGAAGTGATTGGAGACCCGGTGAGATCTGGTCCTGGAGATGAAGTGACCATTTCCATTCGAGTAACGGATTCTAATGGGAAGCCCATTGAAGGCGAATTTTCGGTGGGTGTTGTGGACAAGGCTATATATGCCTTGGCAGACCCAATAGAACAAAATATATTAACGGCATTCTACGAGGAGAAAAGACTGGGGGTAAAAACAAGCGGGTCTTTATTGGTTTCAACCGAAAACCAAGATGACACTGTTTCAGATCAGGGGGGACTTGGGGGAGGGGGCGGGGACGCCCCACCAGCATTGCGTAATGATTTTCAGGACACCGCATTTTGGGTGGGTCAAATAATAACAAATCGTAATGGCGAAGCGGTTGTAGAAGCTATAATGCCAGATAATTTAACCACTTGGAAGATCTTGGTTCGAGGTATTACAGTAGATACCAAGGTGGGAGAAGCCGAAATAGAAATAATCACCACCAAAGAACTGATCATTCGCCCGGTGACACCACGATTTTTAGTTTCTGGGGATCACCTTGAAATAGGTGCATTTGTACATAATAACTCCAACAAAGATCTACAGATCGGAGTGGCTATCCAAGCTGTTGGATTTGTCTTAGATGACCCCAGTACCGCCTTGCAGGAAGTAAATATTCCTTCAGGGGAGCGAGTTTTACTAAATTGGTGGGGAGCGGTTGAAGATATTGAATTTGTAAAATTGATATTTGCCGCAGAAGGTGGAGGGCTCAGTGACGTCACAACCCCTCAAATGGGAGATATCCCCGTGTTGCGATACCTAGCAAAACAAACCTTTAGCACTTCGGGGTTATTAAATGAGGAAGGTGAAAAACTAGAAGTAATTAGCCTGCCACCTTCTATCAATACGAATGATGGAAGCCTGAAAATCACCCTTGCAACTTCATTGGCTGGTGCAATCCTCCCAGGATTAGAAGTATTAGACAATAATCCTTACGAAAGTGTGGAAGGAACCGTTTCTAAATTTTTGCCGAACTTAGAAGCCTATCGAGCTGTCAAAGAATTTGGACTAGAAGTTCCTGAGCTAGAAGCACGATTAGCAGGGAATCTTGAAGATGCTTTATTCAAGCTTAATTCAACCCAAAATTATGATGGGGGTTGGGCTTGGACAACCGGTCGAGAAAGCAATCCTTATCTTTCCGCATATGCTTTATTAGGAATTCATCGAGCGAAACAGATCGGAATGGATTTCGACCAAAACTCATTCACCTCCGCAAAACAATTTTTAGAAACATATCTCTTTGAGAATAGTAGTGAATTCAAAACACCCGCAGATTTTAACCAAGCAGCCTTCGTGTTTTATATTCTGCAATTAACAGGAAATTCCGACTCATATAATGTAATTGCATTCGATATTATCCGAGACCGTTTATATGAAAATATTGCTCAATTTGATCCGATGGGCCAGGCGTTTCTTGCATTAGGATTAGCAGAAAAAGATAATACAGATCCTTTGGTCAGAGAGATCCTCAGTGATTTAAAAAGCAATGTGATTCGATCCTCTACAGGTACCCATTGGGAAAAAGAATCAGCTAATCCAGGAAATTTTAATTCAACCATCATTAATACTTCTGTTGTGCTTTATGCTTTGGCACAAGAAGATCCCAGTTCTCCGTTGGTTGCGGATGCTGTCCGATATTTGATCGCTCACCGTGATGTATATGGGGCATGGTCTTCAAATTATTCCACGGCTTGGTCACTCCTCGCATTGGTAGAAGTAATGAAGGGAACCGGAGAGTTAGGAGGGGAGTTTGACTTTTCAGCCATCTTAAATTCCACGGAAATCGCAATTGGAAAAGCTGGAGGGATAGGTCAGTTTACCGAAATTACTACCTCGGTAGGTGTAAAAGACTTATTCCCAGAATTGCCGAATTCCTTGTTGATTCAAAGAGATTCTGGCTCAGGGAGGCTATATTATTCGGCGGCATTACAGGTAAGTCAACCTGTAGAAGATGTATCACCCCTGAGTAAAGATATCAGTATTGAGAGAGCTTATTCAGATCCAAACGAAGATTGCGGATTAAAGGCCTGCCGCTCTTTAAACCAAGGCATCATCAATGACTTTGTCAAGGTCATATTAAATATCACTGTCCCGAACGATCTTTATTACGTCGTTGTCGAAGATTTTATTCCGGCAGGTGCTGAGATTATCGATTCCAGTCTGAAAACCTATAATTATTATTACGATGACCAAAGTTATGATGTGCAATCCCCGTATTCTGGGGGTTGGGGATGGTGGCATTTTGATAACCCAAAGATCTATGATGATCATATCTATTGGCTCGCTGAGTTTCTACCGAAGGGTTCCTATCAATTGACCTACACGATTGCCCTATTGCATTCGGGAGAGTACCAGGTGATACCCGCGCACACCGAACAACTCTATTTCCCAGAAGTGCAGGCAAACAGCGCCGGAGAAAAATTTAATATTCTTCCGTAAGTTTGGTTTGGCATGCTCTAATATATCGGATAGGCAAAAGTTCAGGTTGACTTTGGATTTTTAGCATGCTATTATCCAAATAGAAGAAATTATTTTATTTTTTTGTCATTATTTTCTCGTCTCAATTTATATAAGATTTTTTGCAATTATTTCTGATTATTATTTATTATTCATCTCAGAAAATCACCAGATATTGAATGGATCATGGGGGAATACAAAAATCAAGCATACAACTATGCTTACCTTTCTATCGATAAAATTGCAGACGAGGGATGGAAACAGGAGTTTAATATGAGTATAGATTTCATATCTCGTATCATTGGATTGATCATTTTTGGTTCACTGGGTGTATGGCTGGGGGTCTATTTGTCAGACATAGTGGGGGGTCTAGTTGAATTATGGGCAAGCGTCCTAGGACTAATGGGGGTGTTAGTGGGTTTAGTTTTATCTCCCTATATTATTGTTCGGCCCACCAAAGCATTTCGCGCAAAGCTTCGTCAAATATCTGCCCGCACATTATTTTTCGGAATTATTGGATTAATTTTAGGTTTATTGATCTCTGTTCTGATATCCTTCCCATTGGCCGCGTTATCGGAACCCTTAAATCGTTGGTTGCCTTTAATTTCTGCGGTCTTCCTTGGATATTTTGGGATCTACATTTTTGTATCTCGTCAGAATGATGTATTCTCTTTTTGGAAAAGTCTTTCTGGTGCCACAGATCAAGATGGGGCAAGATCAGGGTCAAATAAATCAGTCCGCCAGATCCTGTTAGATACCTCGGTGATCATCGATGGCCGAATAGCTGATATTGCCCGTACGGGATTCTTGTCAGGAGAACTGCTCATTCCTGGCTTCGTTCTAAATGAGTTACAATACATCGCCGATTCAAGTGATAATCTACGTCGTCAACGCGGGCGAAGAGGGTTAGAAGTCCTTGCTCAAATGCAAAAAGACCCCCTAATCCCTGTAAATATAAGTGATATTGATGTGGAAGGATCTAGGCAAGTAGACGATAAATTGGTTATTCTTGCAAAGCAATTACGCGTACCCGTTTTAACAAATGATTTTAATCTCAATCGTGTGGCCGAATTGCAGGGTGTGACCATCTTAAATATCAATGAACTTGCAAACGCAGTAAAAGCAGTGTACTTACCTGGCGAAGTTTTGCCTGTTCGGGTGATCCAAGAAGGAAGGGAATCTGGTCAGGGCGTAGGTTATTTAGATGACGGCACCATGGTTGTTGTGCAGGGTGGCAATAATTCTATAGGTATCGAAATGAACACCGTCGTTACCAAGGTTTTACAAACTGCCGCAGGGCGTATGATCTTTGCCCGTATTGAAAACAGTAAGTAACTGGGAGTTGGAGCAAAAGGAATGTCAATTCGTTTATACAATACCCTTACTCGAGAGAAGGAAGAATTTAAAACCCATGAAGAGGGGAAGGTTTCATTGTATGTTTGTGGCCCAACCGTGTATGACAATGCACATATCGGGCATGCAATGTCGAGCATGGTTTTTGATATCATTCGCCGCTATTTAAACTATCGCGAATATGAAGTGCGTCATGTGATGAATTACACCGATGTCGATGACAAGATCATTCAGCGTTCACTTTACGAAGGAGTTGATCCAATCGAATTGGCTGAACGGTATATTAATCAATATGACCAACACATCAAAGACCTAAACATATTGCCTGCAACCGTATATCCTCGTGTGACCACTGAAATGCCAAACATCATTACCATGATCAGCGGGTTGATCGAAAAAGATTATGCCTATGAGGCCGGTGGAGATGTGTATTTCCGAGTGCTCCAGGATGAAGATTATGGCAAATTATCTCGACGAAAGCTAGAAGATATGCAATCTGGCGATCGAATCGATATCGACGAGAGAAAGGAAAGCCCAATGGATTTCGCTCTTTGGAAAAGCGCCAAAGAAGGAGAGCCTTCTTGGGAAAGCCCGTGGGGATTAGGCAGACCAGGCTGGCATATTGAATGTTCGGCAATGTCTCTGCAGCATCTCGGTGAACAAATTGATATCCATGGCGGTGGGAATGATTTGATTTTCCCCCATCACGAAAATGAAATTGCACAATCAGAAAGTTTTTCAGGGAAACCGTTCTCTACCTATTGGCTGCATAATGGCATGGTGCAATTATCCGGCGAAAAAATGTCAAAATCCATTGGCAATCTGGTTACTATCGGGGATTTCTTGGAAGAGAATGATGCCGATGTATTGAGAATGATGGTGCTTAACACAGGTTATCGAAGTCCCCTGATCTATAACAGTACGGTCGTCGAGCAAAGTACCAAAGCCCTAGAAAGACTCAAAAATGGATTACGACCCGCCTTTGAAACCTCCGCTGGGGCAGATTCAGGACAACTCAAATCCTTAGAAGAACAGGTTTCAAAAACCAAAGAGAAATTCCTTGCGATCATGGATGATGATTTTAATTCTGCCGGTGCGCTGGGCCAGCTCTTCGATCTGGTCCGTATGATCAATCAGGCAAGAGATGCCGGTGCAACGGCCGATGAGCTTTCCTCTGGACAAAATTTATTACGAGAACTCACTGGTGTTTTTGGCTTGAGCCTCGAAAAATCCGCAACCGGACAAGCTGAAGCAACCCCCTTTATTGATTTGCTTATTGAAGTTCGAAAAGGTCTTCGTGTGGAAAAACAATGGGCTTTATCTGATTTGGTACGTGACCAACTGAAAGAATTAGGAGTCCTTCTGGAAGATAACAAAGATGGCACTTCTTGGCGTTGGGAATGAGTTTCGAATCTAAGAATTTTAATTACGGTTAATCCTCATGCGAAAACTATGAAAGAATTTATTTATGGGCGTAATCCGGTTTATGAAACATTGCGGGCTGGTAGACGCAAGGGTTTTCAGTTATTGTTGGCTAAGGGAGGAAAAGAAAAAGGGCGACTTGGCGAAATTGTAAATTTATGTCGAAAAAAGAGAATCGATATTATTTATGTCCAACGCCAACAGCTAGATAAAATATCCTCCCATCACCAGGGTGTAGCGCTAGAAACGAATGGTTATGCTTACACCCCCTTAGAAGATATGCTTTCTCTTGCTGAAAAAAGAGGAGAAAGCCCGTTTTTACTTATCTTGGACACCCTTCAGGACCCCCAAAATTTAGGCACGCTCCTTAGGACTGCCGAGATCGTTGGTGTCCATGGTGTATTACTTCCCCTTCGGCAAACAGCCACGGTTACACCCGCGGTTGTGGCTGCATCCTCCGGCGCGAGTGAACATATGTTGGTCGGGCAAAGTAACTTGGCGCAAGCAATTAGTATTTTAAAAGAAAATGATGTTTGGGTAATCGGTCTGGACGGCGGTGAAGAATCTCAACGGGTGGATAAAGTCAATTTGAAAGGGAATTTAGCCTTGGTTGTTGGGAATGAAGGGCAGGGCATGCGTCAATTGGTGAGAAATTCCTGTGACATCTTATTGAAATTGCCCCAACGCGGGGAATTAGATTCCCTAAATGCTGCCGTAGCTGGGTCAATTTCCCTATATTTCGCTTGGCAGCAGCGAGGTTTTTCATAAAAGGCGGGGGGAATGTATTTAGAAACGATCCAATTAAAAACAACTCGTGTTTGTTTAGCTGAACCAGGAAAGATCATTATTGTCGGCACTCCCTCCAGATCTCTGGATCAAATTTTGCCCTTTCTTGCAAATTTACCCGGTGTAATTGGTTATAAACCTGATACTAACATCCTTACTTTTAGGCGAAAAACTGGGTTTATGACCCTTTATCCAGAAGAAGTGATTTTTACCCAAGTTACTGATAATGAAGAAGGTATAAGTTTATTCGAGGCACTAGTAGATGCCATAAATTCAACATGGGAGAAACGAGAGCAATTAACCGCGGTAACGAACTCAAAAAAACCCAATAAACACCTGGATTATTACCTTCTACTTCCCAAAACCAACTGCAAAATTTGTGGGGAAAGCACCTGCCTTGCATTTGCTTCGAAACTGTTCTTAAATGAAATTTCTCTCGATGCATGCGAGCCACTTTTTCAAGAAGGATATGAAGATCGAAGAATTACGCTTGAAGCCATGCTTAGCTAGATTTTTGTTTTCCCAATAATAGAACAAAACCATTGACGCGCGTTCAGATTCAGGTTAAACTTTTCCGCTGGGTAGACATAAAACCTTGTCCGGCTAGTTTCCCTCTGGTATAATCGCTTGGCTTTACCAGAGCGCACTTTTAAATGTTAATATTCCCGCCACCATAGCTCAGCTGGTAGAGCAACCGCCTTGTAAGCGGTAGGTCATCGGTTCGACTCCGATTGGTGGCTTCATGACGGAATCAATAGATTCTGTTGCGATTTTGTGAGTGAGGCTGAAGTTTTTCAACCCTACTCACTAACTGGCAACAGTTACACATTGGACAGGTACCCAAGTGGCCAAAGGGGGCGGACTGTAAATCCGCTGTCAACGACTTCGGGGGTTCGAATCCCTCTCTGTCCACTACGACTTGCGCAAGCAAGTCGTTTGTGAGAATGGCCATTCTCACTTCAATAGAGAGTAGAGTTTTTACTCTGTAAAACCTCTAAGCAATTGGTTTTATCAATTGCCCGCCTCCATAGCTCAGTAGGTTAGAGCGCGTTCTTGGTAAGAACGAGGTCATCGGTTCGACTCCGATTGGAGGCTCTCGAAACTAGTATAAATATGTGATTAAGGAGAAAGAAAAACATGGGTAAAGAAAAATTTGATCGAAGTAAACCCCATCTTAACGTGGGGACAATGGGACATATTGACCACGGAAAGACGACATTAACCGCCGCGATCACCAAAGTTGCAGCGATCATGGG
>Ga0209774_1000124_pt1 | contig 79954 bp, 106 predicted proteins | sample SaaInlV_150m_DNA_2_FD_184648 | JGI IMG/M metagenome (GOLD analysis project Ga0209774, IMG submission 184648) | Marine microbial communities from expanding oxygen minimum zones in the Saanich Inlet - SI037_S2LV_150m_DNA (SPAdes) (version 2) | ecosystem: Environmental > Aquatic > Marine >... | reverse complement strand
GGGTACTCCAACAGTTGATGGTTTTAATTTCATTCCAGGAAATACAGATAACATTGCACCCCCGATTTCTGTTCCCCCAGATAAATTCATGATTGGAATCTTTTTGTTACCCACTTTTTCAAACAACCACCACCATGAATCCTCATCAAGTGGTTCACCAGTAGTTGGAATATTTTTTATTTTATCTAGTGCAAATGATTTTAACGGTTCTGAATTATTTTTTTTAAAAAATCTTACAGCAGTTGGAGATATTCCAAAAATGGTTGCTTGGTATTTTGATAAAATTCTCCATGTTTGATCAATATCCGGATAATCCAGAGCACCATCATAAATTACAGCAGTAGCACCTGCAATTAACAATCCATAGACATTCCAAACTAATCCTGTAATCCAGCCAATATCTGCAGGCCAAAATAATACATCATTTTCGTGCGTATCAATTAGATATAATGCCTGATGTCCTGCAAAAACAGAAAATCCGCCATGAGTTTGAATCACGCCTTTGGGTTTACCGGTGGTGCCTGAAGTATACAAAATGAATAAGGGATCCTCTGATGCCAATATTTCCGTATCACATGTTTCACTTTGAGTAGATGTCAAATTTTCATAAAAAAGTAAATTTTCAGATTCAACATACTTGTCAATTCCCTTGTATGGAACAACAATTGTTTTTTCAACTCCTGTATCTTTAATTGCCATCTCTGCTGTTTGTTTTTGAGATATGGATTTACCTTTACGATAAAACCCATCTGAAATAAAAAGAACTTTAGATTTACAATCTTTTAATCGTGTGTGAAGAGAATCTGTACTATATCCTGAAAAGATAACTGTTTGAATGGCACCAATTTTTGCAGATGCCAATATTGCAAGAATAGCTTCTTCAATCATTGGTAAATAAATTGAAACTACATCCCCCTTTTTTACTCCAATTGATTTTAAAGCATTAGCAAGTTTTGAAACTTTAGAATTTAATTCAAAATAAGTAAGTTGAGATGTTACTTTATCCTCAGATACAAAGTGATATGCAATTTTGTCAGGATTTTTTTTTGAAAATTTTTCAACTGATGAAAGATAGATGTTAGTATCGCCATTTACAAACCATTTTGATTTTGCAATTCCTTGAGAATCATCTTTTGCAACAGTGTATGGCATATCCCAAACAATTCCCACATCTTTTTCAACTGCTCTCCAAAACCATTCAGGATCATCTTTTGCTTTTTTTGATAATTCATCTAATGATGAAATGTTTAGTTTTTGCATAAATTTGAAAATGTTTGATTCTGTAAGTTGTTTCTCAGTTGGAATAAATTCAAAATCAGACAAGATTCAGTTTTTAACATTAGAAACAGGTCTAAAAAGATTTTACTAAATTAAGAAATATCAATTCCAAGACGTCTAGCACATGCTATTGCAGATTTTACATCATCTTCAGTTATACCATTTTTTTGAAATTCCTGACTCCAATCAGTTCCAACATTTGTAGTATTTTCACGATAATATTCTCGTAAAATAGTCCCAATTTGATCATCTAGTCTTTGTTTTGTAGCCTCATTCATTCCTGCTTGAAGTATAGTTGCATCAGATGTGGCTAAAATTTTGATAAATTCAATATCTTCCAAGGCTAATTTGACCATTGGCGTATTTGGTAGTGATGTCAAATTTAGAGTTTGGCGTTATGAATTACGCATGGTTGCCTGATTTCCTGCAGAGTGATTCACTCCAATTACTGCTCCAGGATTTGATGTGATTATCATTAATGTCTCACAAGACAAACAAAGAACAGATGGAACATAATCTGCATCTCTTTGAGATGGCCCCATAGTAGCTAAAACTGCATCATCTTTTAGGTTAGACCCCCTACAATCGATACATGTAGTGGGTTTTTGTGGGATTGGTTTGATTTTATTTACGTAAAAATGAACCATGTAAATACACTACAGATTCGTGATTCTTAAGTTAATTGCTTTTTTAATAATTCTAAAGTTAATGCAGGATCAGCTTTTCCTTTTGTTTTTTGCATAACTTTACCTACCAAATAATTAATTGTTTGAGGATTTGATTTTGCTTGTTCTACTGCTTGAGGTTCTGCATCAATTACTTTTTGAATGATTCCTGCAAGTTCTGATTCATCAGATACATTACCTAGGTCTAATTCTGAAATTACTTGTAATACATTCTTACCAGTTTTTAAAATTTCATGCAATGCATTTTTAGATGAATTTCTAGATACAGTTCCATTTTGTATTGCATCAGCTAATTCTTTTAAATGAATTGCAGTAAGTTTTGATGTTTCACGTTTTTCTCTTGTATCTACTAATCCCATTAATTCAGTAGTGATAATATTTGCAACTTCTTTTGCATTGGATTCCGTATGGGCCTCTTCAAATAAATCTGAATAGAATTTATCAGAAGATAAAACATCTGCAACTTGTACTGGTATGTTGTATTTTATTACATATCGTTGTTTTTTAGAACTAATGCTTTCAGGCATTTGTGATTTTAATTCAGATTTAATTTCAGGATTAATTTTTACCCAAGGAATATCACCTTCAAGAAAATAACGATAATCCAAGTCTTCTTCTTTTGAACGAGATGATACTGTGATTTTTCTTTTATCATCCCAATGACGTGTTTCTTGAACTATTGGGATGTCTCTGTCATGTAAACTCTCTTGCCTTGTAATTTCAAAATGAGATGCTTTTTCTAAATCATGAAATGAACCAATATTTTTAATCTCAACTTTATTTCCTCCATGTATTGATACATTAGCATCTGCCCTCATTGCTCCATCTAAACTAGGGTCTGCTACGCCTAAATTTTTAAGCAAATCTGATAAAATATTTAGAAAATCGCGAACTTCTTTTGGAGTTTCAAAGTCAGGTTCTGTAACAATTTCAACTAGAGGGGTGCCTGCACGATTGTAATCTACTAGTGTAATTTGATTTTTAGAAGAACTTCCTTCATAAATTAGCCTTCCAGGATCTTCTTCTAGTTGAATTCTTGTAATTCTAATTTTTTTATCTCCAACAGATATTGAACCAGAACCCCCAACACTGGTGTCTCCATAGATATTCAATTGTGTAATTTGAAAGTTTTTTGGTAAATCTGGATAAAAATAATTTTTTCTAAAAAATGCAATTTTTTCAGGAGTTGAACAATTCAAAGCCATTGCAATCATGGTAGCTTTTTTTACAGCTTCTTGATTTAATCTAGGTAAACTCCCAGGCATTCCAGCACAGATGGGACATATATTGTGATTGGGTTCAAATTCCCTATAGTTTGCTTTACATGAACAAAACAATTTACTTTCTAAATTTGTTAATTGACAATGAATCTCTAAACCAATTTTTGTCATATTGAAACCTCAGGTAAGCTAACAGTTTGTTCTAAAGCATGTGCTGCTTGTAATAGTAATTTATCATCCATAGAATTTGCCATTAATTGAATTCCAATAGGTAAACCATTTACAATTTTAAATGGAATTGAGACTGCAGGTTTTCCAGTTAAATTTGCAGTTACTGTATTGATATCTATTAAAAATAAGGATACAGGATCATCAATTTTTTCTCCAATTTTAAATGGTTGTACAGGTACTGTAGGGGAAATTAGTAAATCAAATTTCTTAAATGCTTCATTGATTTCTTTAGTTAATTTACTTTTAACTTTCATTGCTTTTAGAAAATATTTTCCAGCATGACCTGCAGATGGTACAAATCCACCAATGATCATTCTTCGTGTTACTTCAGGGCCAAGATTTTTTCTTGCTTTTGAAATGTATGAATTAAACTCATAACCTTCAACTGGAAAATCATAACCATATCGTAAATTATCATATCTTGCAAGATTACTACCAGCTTCAGTTGCAGTGATGGTATAGTATGCTGCAACAGAATATTTCACCATGTCCAAAGAGACTTCTTCACATGTAGCCCCTAATCCTTCAAGTTTTGAAATTGCTTCTTTTGTAGCAGTTAATACTTCAGGGTCAATTCCATCACCAATCATATCCGTTATGATTCCGATTTTTTTACCTTCAATACCAGAATCGATACCAGAGAGGTAATCTTCATTGTTGTTGTTTACAGTAGTATTATCATTAGGATCAACACCTGCAATTAGATTTAACATGAAAGCGGCATCTTTTACAGTTCTAGTAAGTGGACCTATCTGTTCAATACTGTTTGCATATGAAATTAACCCATATCTACTGATTAAACCATAAGTTGGCTTGTACCCCACCGTTGAGCAAAAACTTGCAGGGTTTCGAACTGAACCACCCGTGTCAGAACCTAACGATGCTACACATTCAAAAGAACTTACTGAAACTGCACTTCCTCCAGATGAACCTCCTGGAACATAGTCTGTATTCCACGGATTTTTACTAGGACCAAATGCACTAAATTCTGTAGACAATCCCATTGCAAATTCATCCATGTTTACTTTTCCAATAAAAATTGCATCTTGTTTTTTTAATTTTGAAATAACTGTTGCATCATAAGGTGCAACAAAATTTTCAAGCATTTTTGATGCACATGTAGTTTTACTACCTTTGATACACATGTTATCTTTAATTGAAATTGGCATTCCAAAACAAGCGCCAACATTTTCGCCAGATTTAATTTTCTTATCGATATTTTTAGCTTGATCAATTGCATCCTCATTTATTGATAAAAATGCATGTAGTTTGTCATCAATATTATTAATTCTCTCCAGGGTTTTTCCAATAAAGTCCTCAACAGAAATATTTCCATTTTTTACTTCTTCAACAAATTCAAGGGCAGATATTTTTAGATTCATCATGACATCTTTGGTGCGTGTATATAGGTTCCTTTGTAATGATTCATTTTTTCGATTAGTTTTTCTCCAAATGGTATGTATTCATCATTTCTTAATTCTTCAATTGGGATTTCTGGCATAGATATTTCTTCAGACTCAACGCCTGCAGAATCTAAAATATCAAAATAATTAATCATTGTTTGTACTTTTTCTAAATATTCTGCATGATTATCAACATCTATTTTCATTAATTTTGAAACATGTTCAATTTCTTCAGTGGTAACCATTTTCTATACTCCTATACAGATAATCTATCAATGTTCCTATATTTACTACACAATTTTTAAAATAATCATAAAATTTTAGGCATAAAATATTTTGATCGTGATATTGGCCACAGATAACAGTGATAATCCCAAAAGATGCGTTAGTTTGGATTATCACAGTCCAGCTTTACTATGGCAATATTATGACTTTCTAAATTTTGATAAAATAAAAAAACTATGAAAAAATTGATAATTATATGAACTGAAATTATCCTCCAAGAAAACATCTTGTTGAAAGAAAAATGTTATCTCAAATAGTAATAAGGATCTTTAAAATTATTAATAGATACTAACATGAATACAGCACCCTATTGGCACAAGAAATCTTGCTCGGATTGTAAGAGAATAAAATGTCAAAAAGGATGCATGTGTGATTGTCATCAATTAAGAGATAGGTGGGGATAATCTTTAGATTGTTAAAGTTACATTATAACATCATAACACAAATTTTATTTTAAAAATCAAATATAATTTCAGAACTATTTTCAACTTTAGTAAATGAGTATAGGGGATAAATACGAAGTAAATTTTGAATTTGTATGAGTTTAAAGAGAATATTGGTTTGTTTAGATGGTTCAAAGCATTCTCTACGTGGATTAGATAAGGCAATTTCATTTGCAAAACAATCAGATGCCACAATAATTGGAATTCATAGTGATACAAGTTTTAGTGCATTTTCAGCAGTTCGTGCACCTATTTTACCTACAAAAAAATGGAAAAAAGAGATTAAAAAAATAATGGATATTGCAATGAAAAAAGTAGAAAAAAATAATGTAGAATATCAGGGAATAGTTATTGGAGGTCATACTTCAGGTATTGATTTAACTACATTTGCAAATAATCCTGCAAACAAAATTGATCAAATAGTTATAGGGTCCAGAGGAATGGGATTTCCAAAAGAACTATTTTTTGGTAGTACTTCTAATTTTATTTTACATAAAGCAAAAGCACCAGTTACTGTTGTCAAATAATTGCAACCTTAGAAATCTAAATTCTGAAAATAGTGAATCATTCATGCATCTGATACAGATTATATGAATTTGTAAAAATTTAAATTATTTTGTGGAGATATTATTTGTCATTGTACTTTGATGTTGATTTTATTCTCAAAAGTACACAATGCCTTATTTTGCGTCTTTGTGAGTGTAACATCAAACCAAATCTTTCACGATATCGTTAGTAGTTATTATTCCAACAATCTGTTCATTTTCTTTAACTGGAAGTTTGTGAATTCCTTTCTCTTTCATGATTTCTGAGGCTTCCAATATTGTTTTTTTTGAACTAATTGTAATTAACGGGGATGACATTACTTCATAAATTTCAGTAAATAGTGGCTTTCCTTTAGATACAATTTTGGTTACAAAATCTCTATCTGTAACAATTCCTATTGGTTTAGAATTGTCTGTAACAATAGCACAGTCACTGTTTAACTTATCCATTTTTTCTGCAACTTCTTGTAACCAATTTAATTTCTCAACAATTACTATGTCTTTATTCATTATATCATTTACAAATGTATTACTCATAATCAATAATATTTTTTTAATTATATGATGTGAATTCTAAATTATCATTCTTGAAAATCAATCAAGATAATCATTGTAGTCTTTAAACTTTACAATAACTTGTTTTAATATGTGATAACTAAAATAAAAAAAATACTTGTTGCATTAGATGGTTCTCCAAATTCTTTTCGAGGTCTAGACGCTGCTATTAATCTGGCAAGATACTGTCATGCCACTATCACTGGCACGTACGTATTAGAAATAGTGAAACCTCAAGTTAATGAACAAATTTCATCATCAGAAAAAATACTATTAGAACATGCACAAAAAATCATGAAAAAAGCAAAGCTGAAATCTGCACAACATGGAATTTTATTTTTTGATAAAATCGTTTATGGGGATAGTGGGAGGAAAATTGTGGATATTGCACAAAGAAATAATTTTGATCTTATAGTAATTAGTTCACGAGGCATGGGATCCCTTAAAGAAATTTTCTTAGGAAGTACATCAAATCATGTTTTACATAAATCCAAAAAACCAGTACTAATCGTGAAGTGACAAAATGAAATTAGAAAAAGAATCCTTAGATCATTTAAAACAATTACTAGACAAAACAGAAGAATCATTTGATGGATTATCTGCTAGATGGGATGAGTTGCAGCCAAAACAAGAATTTTTCGTGAAAATTTCTGAAGATTTTCATCTAGGGTTTGTTTTTGGAAAAATTGAAGATCGTTTTGTAACAAATTTTTATTCTAAATATGGAAGATCTATGACAGATGATGAATATCAACAATTTTGGAAAATTTGTCGTAAATTTGTGAGGGATTTACATAAAAAATATGATATGTTTTATTTTCAAGAATAATAATTTCAAATAGAATGCATTGCAAGGTATTGTGTGCTTAGTAATTATATAAAAATTTGAATAAGTTAATTCATGCAAACATTACAACAAGGATTCATAGTTGAAGAAACGGAAAGAAAAAATAGCATACTTGAAATTTTGTCTGACAAGTATTGTAGGGTAATCATAGAATCAATAATGTATAAACCAAAATCAGTCATGGAAATAACCATGGAAACTCAGATCCCGATGAGTACTACATATAGAAAAATTCAAATTTTACACGATAGTAAATTGCTTAAAACTTCGGGAACCATTACCGATGATGGCAAAAAATTGTTTCTATACAAAAGCAAGGTTAGGGGAATTCAAAGTGTGTTTAAAGATGGAAAAACAGAAGTAGAATTAATACCAAATAATTAATTTCATATTCTAATAAACAACATAATTTTCTACTGTTTTAATATACTATTTCAGACCATCTTTTCCTTTTTAATGAATGTGTTTTGATATATGTTAAAAAAAGTACATCTTGAATAAAAAAAGGGGGTTAAACTATGTGAGTAAAAAACAATTACATACAAATTTGAATAACGTAAAAATCACAATAATTTATTATTATAAAAAAATTCACTAGTAGACTATTGTATTTTGATATGTTACAGCAGACATATTTTTGAACAGCTAGTCTTTTGACTCTTCAAATTTTTCATCTTGTTCATATCCTTCTTTGAGTTCAAGTTGATGATCCTCTTCTTTCATTTCATCTTGTTCTAATTTTTTCCACTCTTTTTTTGACTCTTCGTTACTTTCAGACATAAAATATTATACATTACATAACATATTAACAAAGTTATGATTTCCAATTTTAAAATTATTATTTAAATTAAAAATCACCCTTGAAAATCACCCTTGAAAACTATTGATTACCCCCATCTATCTCGTAGTTGATGACAATCACACATGCATCCTTTTTGACATTTTATTCTCTTACAATCCGAGCAAGATTTCTTGTGCCAATAGGGTGCTGTATTCATTCTAGTAACCTTGAATATTCCTCATATTATTTGAAATAATTTTTTTGCTAAATATGGTTCTCCAAACTCCTCTTAATTTTTGGTCGAGATATATTTCCCACAATGAGGGCAATCTATTCCCACAGATGATTCCAATTCATATGATGGAGTAATTTTTTCAGACATCAAGACATTACAAATATCCCAAGGAGTAACTGAAATATCTTTGTAGATAATATATGGATGATCCATATTGTACATTTTTAAACAAATCTCATTGAGACTAAGATCATCTAATATCACATTTACATCTTCTAACTCTACTTGATTAACAGGAATATCTAAAAAATTGTCAACATCAGGTTGAAATTTTAATAATTTTGAAATTTCTTTGAGTATTACTCGGTCACTAATGAATTGATTTGAATATTTCAACAAGAGTTTTCGAGTCTTGTGTTCAAACATCAAATCAACTATCTCACGCAAGGATTCATCGGGTTGAAAAGTAACTATTTTCTTTTTTGGCATAGAAGAAATCGAGATATTGGTTTTTGACTTTATTCCTACTTCCAACATTTTTCTTGCGGAAATTGCAGAGTATCCTTGAAATTTATTTGGAATAATTGCAAAAGCTCTTCGAGATGCACTCCATTTCTCCATTAATTTTTGAAATGTCATATCCTTTTCAACAATTAGTAAATCCTCATACATGACATCGTTTACCTTGGTCTCATATTGAAAATCACGCGTAGGGTTTTTGCGTATGTGTTTTAACAAATCATAACCGCCAACTATCCCTAAAGGTTTATGATTATCATCTCTAATGACAATAGAGTCAACGGATGATTCGAGATACTGAACACACATTTCAGTTGCAACACCAACTTCTCGTTTGTGGTTAAGGTAAACACATGGTATATCAGTCAAATTATCGGGAAATAATTGCTCCAAAGTTAGCTCAGAGATAGTTGAATTTATGGGATATTTCCAAGGCCTCATTATAATTTATGTATGCATTTTTGATATTTCAAATTGTTTTTGATTATTAGTTGTGAAAATATCTCCATCATGATTATCGTGGTCTTCTACAATGCTGATCTTTTTGATAATCTCAAAAAAGTGCATTTCTTTTTTAGTACTATTTTTAGCACCTAGGCACTTAACCCTTATTTCAAATTTTTAAAATGATCTTGATTCTCAGTGAATTTGTGCCTAATTATCATCATAAACTAAAAAACTATTGAAACTATTTGATGAAGAAATTCCAAATTGTGTGTTCTAAATTATGCAATTTTTATTTTTTTGTCGATTATACAAAAGGTAAAACACACAACCTGAACCAATAATTCCTATTCCCACTAGAATAACTTCTAATTCAAATTGCATTGCCATGTAAACCGTAATGATAAATCCAAAGAGAGGTAAAATTGGAAACCTTCCAATATTCAATGGAACTCTAAATGGTCTTTGATCTTCTGGTTTTACGTATCGAAGTAAAATTACTGATAAATTTATCATGGCAAATGTGATAACAATTGCAAAAACTACAATGTTTGCAACAATTACAATGTCTCCAATTAATGTAAATGCCACAGATGTTACTAAAATTCCAATTACTGCAATCCATGGAGTACCTGTTTTTGGGTGAATTTTAGCAAAAATAGATGGTAGTGAATTGGATTTTGCCATACCATACAAAATACGTGCACCTGCAACTAATGTAATTAGAACTGTACTTGCAGTTGCAAATAGAGCAATTATTGACATTGTAATCCCTCCCTTACTTCCTAAACCTCTTGTTGCAATATCTGCTAGAGGAGCTGCAGATTGACTTAGTTCTTCCCAATTCAAAATACGTACTGCAGATAATGAAACTAGTATGTAGATTACACCTGTGATTATTATCGATAAAATTATTGCTCGCGGGAGTGTCTTCTTTGGTTTTTTTACTTCTTCTGCCACATTTGCCATATCTTCAAATCCAATAAACGCAAAAAATATCAACACAAATGCTAAAATGATTCCAGTCATCCCATGTGGTGCATCAAAATAATCTATGGGTTCTTCAACGTCAATTGTAATACCTAGAAAAATGATTATTCCAAGACCTGCAATTGTAACTAATGCAAAAATTGTATTTGCCCATGCAGATTGTTTTATTCCAATAAAACTAACCATAGATAACACAACAAGAAGCAATATTGCAGATATTACAATTGGGAGATCTACAAATTGTGAAAAATATCCCCCGAATCCTAATGCAACAGTTGCTCCAACAATCATGGATGTAATTGCAGTTAACCACCCTACTTGAAATCCAATAAATTCACTTTTGAATGCGTTTTTTACAAAAACATATTCAGCAGCTGCTTTTGGAAATAATGCCGAAAGTTCTGCATAACTTAATCCTGCAAATATGGCTACAATTGCCCCTAAAACAAATGAAATCCACATAGAGTTTCCTGCAAATCCTGCAGATTCTCCAATTAACACATAGATTCCAGCACCAAGGGTTAATCCCACCCCATACAAAGTCAATGAAAAAAGCCCCATGTGACGTTTTAATTCAGACAATCATTTCATTACTCATATGTCACATAGAAAAGTTTTGATTAAACTCACATGTAAAAATTCATTTTAAATGAAAAAATCTTTAGAACATTAAACTAATAATTCTCAAAAATCAATACGGATAAAAAATCACGCGAATAAAGAAAAGTGTTTTAAGAATTATTCACTACTATTGAAAATTAAATTTTAATCAATTTTTATTGCCTGATATGTAATCTTTTTTGGAATTTTGATTTTCAATACTCCATTCTGAAATTTTGCTTTTATTTTTTTATCATTAATTTTTCCAGGAATTGATAAAGATTTTTTAAAATATTCAAATTTCAAAATTTTCCCTTTTTCTTCAAAATATGTTTCTTTTAATTTTGCTTCAACACTAACCATATTTTCATTAAAAGAAATTTTGATGTCTTTTTTGTCTACAAGAGGTAAATCAAAATATAATTCCCAAGAGGTATTAAATTCTCTTAAATGTGAAAGTGGAGTCATAGCCCTATTTTCAACATCATCAAAATATGGGTTCACTAATAATGGAAACAAATTCATTTCAAAATTACTGTTTTTCATAATTTATCTATAAATTTGAGGATTCCTTGTATGTTTTTCTTGTTGTTGCCGTAATGTTTGAGTTGTCTCTTCCATTAAATTTCTGTGTTGTATTCGTAAATGTTCTATCTTTTTTTGTATATCTGTGGTGTTGATTTTAACATCCAAAACTTTTGCAAGTGTTGTAATGGCTGCAATAGATGCAACAGGATCTGGAAAATAAGGATTGCATTCAGCATACAGAAAAAGTAGTGGAATTTTTGTTTTCTTGAAAACTGAAATAAACACGGCATCAATCCCAAAAATGGAACCATCTAAAAATTTTGGAATTTGATTTTTAGAAAGTATTTCATCTATAGAAATATGGGTACTTAATCCATAGATTTTTGGAGTCTTAATCTGATTATGTATTGTTTCCATCCCACTAACAATGATAATTTTTTTAATTTGATATTTTTTGCAAAATTTATGAATTGCCTGAACAAATTCTATTGCAAGAAATTGATCTAAAGGAACATCTGAAACAATTACAAATAAATTATTTTGGCTATATGCTCTAATTGGAGCAAGAATTTTTCCATCTTCTACAAATACTGTAGGGGGAATATCCTTTACTTGAATTTCATCAATTTTATTCATTTTTAAATGATGAATCAAATATGATATTGAAAACATACCCACTAACCCATTACTTGGAAATCCTACAAGTAAAATTTTTTCTTTGGAATCTACTTTCATCATTTTCAATTAACATAATATGCAAAATCAATAGTTAAAAGAAAAACCTTGATTTCTTGAATTGATTTTCAGTTATGGTGATAAATTACGCTCAAAAAAGATGTTAGTATCAAAAACAATAAGGGGAAAAGGAAGATCATCATAGTAAGACATTTACATTAAAATTATAACATGTTTATTTTTAAGAATAATATATTATCCATTATATGATATGTCCATAAGTCATGATTTTCAAATCAAAAATTATTATTTAAATTAAAAATCATCTTTGAAAATCACCTTTGAAAATTATTTTCTCTGTTTATAACAATCTAAAAAAAGTATTAACAATGTCTACACAAATTGAATTAAAAATTGAGGAAATGCCTCAAAATTATGTTGGCAACGGTGTAGCTATAATTGATCCTCAAATAATTGAAGAAAATAATTTACAAGCAGGTCAGATTTTGGAATTATCTGCAAACAAAAAAACACATGTTAAATTATGGTCTGGTTTTCCAGAAGATCGTAATTCTGGAACAATTCGTATTGATGGGGTAACCCGATATAACATTGGTGCAAGCATTGGAGAAAAAATTTCAATAAATGTCGTAGAAGGCTCAAACGCAGAACAAATTATTTTATCCCCTACAGAAAAAATTCATGCTGAAGGATTACATGAATACATGTCATCCCTCTACCAAGAACATGTCTTTACAACTGGAGATACAGTAATTGTCAGTACTCAAATGGGTAGTAAAATACAATTAATTGTAACTGGCACTAAACCATCTAAACCCGTAATTGTTACTGAAAATACCATCTTCAAATTAGGCAACATAACAAAACCTAAAGATCTTTCAATTCCCAGAATTACATACGATGAACTTGGAGGCCTAAAAAATGAAGTTCAAAAAATTCGTGAAATGGTTGAATTACCAATGAGACATCCCGAATTATTTGAAAAAATAGGTATAGAATCACCAAAGGGCGTACTTTTGTATGGTCCTCCTGGAACTGGTAAGACATTACTGGCAAAGGCAGTAGCTGGAGAAACAAATTCACATTTTACTTCTCTTAGTGGTCCTGAAATAATGGCAAAACATTATGGAGAAAGTGAAGAGAGATTAAGAGAAATATTCAAACAAGCTGAAGAAAATGCACCCAGCATAATTTTCATTGATGAGATTGATTCAATCGCTCCAAAAAGAGAAGAAGTGTCAGGGGAATTAGAAAGAAGAATAGTTTCACAATTATTAACATTAATGGATGGTATGAAATCACGAGGTAAGATCATAGTAATTGCAGCTACAAACAGACCTGACTCTATTGATCCTGCACTTCGAAGACCAGGTAGATTTGATAGAGAAATTGAAATTGGGATTCCTGATGATGAGGGACGATTACAGATTCTAAATATTCATACACGCGGAATGCCTCTGGATACGGATGTAAATATTAAACAAATTGCAAAGACAACACATGGATTTGTAGGAGCTGATTTAGAAGTACTTTGTAAAGAAGCTGCAATGAGATCACTAAGAAGAATACTACCTGAAATTAATTTAGAAGAAGAAAAGGTTTCAAAAGAAGTATTACAAAAAATAAAAATTACCAAAAACGATTTTACAGATGCATTAAAAGAAGTTAGACCTTCTGCACTAAGAGAAGTCCTAGTGCAAATTCCAGATGTAAGTTGGGATGATGTTGGAGGTCTTGATGAATTAAAAGAAGAATTACAAGAAGCAATTGAGTGGCCATTAAAACACAAAGAAGCTTTTGAATATGCACATGTAAAACCTCCAAAGGGCGTATTGTTGTATGGTCCTCCAGGAACTGGTAAAACATTGATAGCAAAGGCAGTTGCAAAAACAACAGAATCAAATTTTATCAGCATTAAAGGCCCTGAACTACTTTCAAAATGGGTGGGAGAATCTGAAAAAGGTGTTAGAGAAATATTTAGAAAAGCACGAATGGCAGCACCATGTATTATTTTCTTTGATGAAATAGACGCACTTGTTCCAAAAAGAGGTAGTGCAGGTTCAGATTCACACGTTACAGAGAATATTGTTTCACAAATCCTAACTGAAATTGATGGGTTAGAAGAACTAAACAATGTGTTGATAATTGGTGCAACAAATCGATTAGATATTGTAGATCCTGCATTATTAAGACCAGGTAGATTTGATAGAGTTATTGAAGTTCCAAATCCAGATATTAAAGGAATAGAAATGATTTTCAAAATTCACACTAAAGATAAACCACTTTCAGAAGATGTTGATTTGAAAAAAATAACTGAATTATCAAAAGGATTTAGTGGTGCAGAAATTGAAGAAGTATGTAATCGCGCATCTCTTTGTGGAGTTAAAAGATTTGTAGAAAATAAAGAGAAATCAGTAAAAACAATTAAAATAACTCAAAAAGATTTTGAAAAATCTCTAGAAGAAATAAAGAAAACAAAAGAATCTTAGAAATTACATGCTTATTTTTAACACATTGAAAATAATATCTAAAAAGAACACATGCAAATACAATGATCCTTACAAATTTACTTTATTTTTAAAATAAGAATTTTGAATTGAAATCTACTAGACATCAATTTAACATATAATTAGATTGATTGAATGTTATTTCTAATAGTTTTAGCTGATATTTTAAATAGATTTTTTTCAGATTGATTAAAATCCATATTTTGAATTTCTATAATTCCGTCTTGATCAATTTTTGTAGGAACACCTATGGCAACATTATATTCTCCATATTCCCCTTCAAGTACTAGAGATACAGGAATGATTTTTTCTTTTTTATTGATAATAGTATCAATCACATCATACACATTTTTAGCAATACCAAATTGAGAACGAGTTTTATAATCTCTTAATGTTTTCCAATAATTTCTAACATTCAAAGTAATAGAATCTTTTTCAACATCTGACATTGGAAAAAAATGTCCGTTAACGTGAATATTGGAAAAAATAGGCACCATAGTATCACCATGTTCTCCAACAACTAAAGCATTAGTAATGGATGACTGAAGAATGGAAAATTTTTTTGCGATATGATATTGAAATCTATTAGTATCAAGACTAGGGGCAATTCCAAACACTTTGAATCTAGAAAACTGAGTTTCCTTTTGAAAAAAATAAGTTAAAACGTCAAGAGGATTTGAAACTATCAAAACTATTGCAGAAGGGGAATAAACTTTAATTTTTTTTGCAATTTTCTTTATCATAGTTACTTGTTGAGATATATTTTCAGATCTATCGTTTAAAGGGACTTCGGTACTTGCAGTAATTATAACAATATCTGAACCGATTAATTTAGAATAATCATCAGTTCCACTAATAGAAAATTTTGAAGTAGAAGGAATTGCATTTGTAAGATCTAAAGATTTGGCAATTGCCTTACTTTTAGTGCGATTAATCAATAAAACATCATCTAATGCATTGCATACACATAGAAATGCAATAGATGTACCAACACTACCACTACCTATAATTGAAATCATATCTGTCTCCCACTGTTATTTTACTATCATGACTGGTATTTTGGATTTGTGTAAAACATGATTTGATGTACTTCCAAGAAAAATCTCTTTAAGAGCACCCATGCCTCTTGAACCCATAATAATTAAATCAAATTTTTTATCATGTGCAAATTTAATTATTTTTGTGTCTTCGTTCCCATACAGTATTTCTGTATAAAATAAAATCCCCTTTTGTGCTGCTTTCATCTTTGCTTTTTCCATAAATTTCCTTGTATTTTTTAATAGAAATTTTTTAACGTATTTCTTTTGTTCAATTGAGAAAGGAGTGTCAAGATGAGTAACATATACTCCTGTGATGGTGGCTTGACAATTTCTTGCCAGAATTATTGCTTTATCCAATCCTCTAAACGAATTTTTTGAACCATCTAATGGTACTAAAATGTCCTTAATCATATTTTTCTCTTTATTTTACAATCATAACAGGACAATTAGCTTTTTGTGATACGCCGTTTGCAACACTACCTAACAATAGTTTATCAAAACCTTTTCTTCCATGAGAACCAATCACAACTAAATCATGTTTTTTAGATTTTGTAAAAGATATAATCTCTTTAACAACAGAGTCGGATTTTAAAATCTTAAATTTTAAAGAAACATCCTTATTTTTTGCAAAATGCTCTAATTCATTAAAATGATTTTTAATAATTTTACTTTGTTTTTTTATTTGTTGAGAAACAGTACTTGATTGATAATATAGATGGTAAGATGCATAAACCTCAATACATGTAATGACTGTTATTTTAGAGTCATATTTTTTTGAAATGTCTAATGCAACTTTAAAGGCTCTTGTAGATTGTGAGGATAAATCAACTGGAACCAGAATATTTTGAAACAGCATTAGTTTGTACCTCTTTTTCTAATACTTTCTTTTTGACGACTATCTACGTGCTTTGATAACATCCCTTCTAGTTTTCTACATAATTTATCTGTAATTTTGAGAATACTCCATCCTGATTCTGTGTAAATTATTTGATTTTTTGCAGTTGTTATGGTTGCCCTAACTTCATAATGTGTTCTTGATCCTTCGGAATTTTGAGTTTCCACTGCAATTTTTGCCTCAATTATATCAGATAGTACTTTTTTAGATTTTTCTAGAGCATCTCCAAACTTTAACATTAGAAATTCGCCATCCGGTGAATTTTTTGGTAACCCAATTACAAACAAAGGAACTTTTTCTAACATATCCATGTCCTCCGTTGATTTTTTTTAATTGCATTAACTACTGTATCTTTTAATTCTGATCTAACTAGTGCCTCTATTTTTTTCATAAATTATATTTGTTCTAAATTTCTTTAAACCACCATGTAAATTCTCATGATTGATTTTCAACAAAGATATTGTGGATGATATATTTAACAAATTATAAACTAGAGATTTTATGAATATAAGAAATTTAAAATTATCAAAAATAATTACACATCCAATTACAATAAGTCCCAATACAACACTTGCAAAAGCAAGAGAAATTCTATTAGAAAATAAAATAAAACGAGTGATAGTAGTAGATAAAAGAAAACCTGTAGGGATTATAACTGAAAAGGATATTGCCAAAAAAATTTATGGATTAGGTACAAAACCAATTAAATCAGTAAAAGCAAAAGAATTCAAACCAAAAAAAATATTCACATTAACTAGGAATAATTCTATTCAAGAATGTGCAAAAATGATGAAAAAATATAGTATTAGTTCAATAATTATCGTAAATGAAGATAATACTCTAGAAGGAATTGTAACAAAAACAAGTCTTGTAAAGATTTTCCTCACTACTGAAACAACTCCAATCAAAGTTTCAAAAATAATGCAAAAAAAGATAATTTTTGCTGAACCAAGTGATCCAATATTGCTTGTTGAGAGTTTATTGATAAAATATAGAATATCTCGAATAATTATAAAAAGAGGGCAAAAACCTGTAGGGATTATAACTTTTAGAGATTTTGTGCCTGCAAAAATACCTCAATGGATTGCAGATTCAGCAGATCCTAAAGAAGTTCAAGAATACAAATTCAAGAAAGGATTGAATGAGATTAATTCAAATCAAATGAGCTATCTGTTTCCATTTCATGCTACAGACATAATGACACCCAATCCAGTTACAGTTGAGAGCGATAAAGATATCCAGTATGCCATAACCCTTATGATCAAATATAATATCAGCGGAATTCCAGTTGTTAAAAAATCAAAATTATGTGGAATAATCACTAAATCAGATATTGTGCAGGTTCTAACTAGATAATTTTATTTTACAATTAATACGGGTTTTTTAGATTTATGTAAAACATGATTTGATGTACTTCCTAAGAAAATTTCTTTTGCAGAACTTCTTCCCCGATTACCCATCACAACTAAATCAATTTTGTTTTTAACATTATTTGCAAATTGTGCAATATCCTGTCCGGGTTCACCTACAATCATTTTTCCAGTTAATTGAATTCCTTTTTTTGCAGCTCTAACTTTTGCGCTCTCAAGTAATTTTTTTATTTCTGAAATTGAATTAAAATCTAAGAATCCTAATGGATGTATGGCATAAATTCCAGGTACTGGTTTAATTGATAGAGCAGTAATTGTTTCATGAGATTGTCTTGCAATGTGAATAGCCATATCTAATGCCCGAATTGAATTTTTTGATCCATCAAGTGGAACAAGTATTTTTTTTATTTCAGTTGCCATATATCAAAACAAGTTATTGTAAAGTTTAAAGACTACAACGATTATCTTGATTGATTTTCAAGAATGAGATTCTTAACTAATATCAAATATCTAATTATACATAATAATTAGATGGGAAGTGCAAAAACTATGACTATTGAAGATGTAATGACAAAATCAGTAATTTCTGTTGATGCATCAATAACAATTAATGAAGCTGCAAAAATGATGGAAGATACAAAAGTTGGGGCAGTAATCGTAATGGAAAATAACTCCCCTGTAGGAATTGTAACTGATAGAGATTTTGCAATAAAGGTTGTAGCTCAAGCATGTCCCGTTACACTCCCAATTAAGCAAATAATGTCATCTCCATTATTTTCAATTAATTTAGATGAATCTGTAAGAACTGCTGCAGATTTAATGTATGGTAGAAAAATAATGAAATTACCCGTAATTGATGGTGAGAATGTTGTTGGAATAATAACTGCACGAGATATTGTTAGTTTATTGGCAGTTTGTACAGAAGATGATGTAAGGGATATGTATTTTCATTCAGTAGTGAAAATTTTTGCAAATTACAGTCCTTATAATTGAGAAAAATATCAAATATTGGTAATTACAAGTAATAGGGTATTTGTATATTTTTTAACGTAAATGTAATATTTTAAAACGAATTTATTTTAAAATAGTGTATCAAATCAGATTATGTTTAAAAAAAATAAAAAATAAAAAAATAATTTATTGCCCGTTATTTTTTTCCCAGTTGGCTCTTACTTCAGCTGCTTTTTCCTCAAAAGGATCTTGGTGCCATTTTTCCTTATTCAAAGCAGGTGAAAATGCAGTAGTTTGAGTCAACACTCCTTGCTGTGCCGCAAGAGCTGGTTCTGCATCCTCAGGAATGTAGTTTACTTGGTTTGCAGTACCATATGCAATAGCGCCTGCCATTGCAAATACGCCAACTGCAATACCTCCAAGAACCATAATTGTTTTGTTCATGAATTGGTTTTCATTTTTTAATATTAATGAAGTAAGTTTTCACTGCAACACAATGAACTGCAAACTAAATTTTTAAAGGAAAATTATTCCAAAAGCTTGTGCAAGAATAGCAATAACTGCAAAAATTGCAATCTTTACTCCAAGACCCATATTTTTCAATGATTTTAAATTCAAGTTAATAAAATTTATAAAAATTTTCATTAAAATGTTACTTTCAGGGCATGGAAATGATTTTTGTAATTAAATGATTATCAACATGTGTCAAAAAATATTCTAATTGAAACTGTAACTTTGGGTTTTAGTGAAAATATTCAACAACAGATAGGATGCATTTAATGTTAAAGTATGTTAACCGTCCAATTTACGCCTATTTTCCACCTAGAATTATAATACAAGATCAAAGAATTTGTAAATGAGACTAGATAAAGAGGAGAATTAAAAACAAAAATTTTATTTTATAAAATTTAAAATGGACAATTTTAAAATTATTTGTTCTCAATAGGAAATGATATGGCAGTAATACTATTTCCTTTAATCAGTGTCCTTCCAAGAATAAGGGGGTTTTCACTTGAAACATCTTTTGCACCATCTAGAGTCATATTCATAATTTTATCATATTCCATTAACATTCCTTTGATAGTTTTTCTATCATTCATTTTTACAGTAATTATTTTATTTTTGTATTTTGCAAATAAACTAACAAAATTATCCGACATGTTTTATTTTTGAATTATTTCAATATAACCCACTCAATGATTATTACTAAAAATATAGACTCAAACATGAATTATTATTACAGTGGTAAAAGACACATCCAATTGTGTTTCTAGATTTAGATGGTTATCCCATCAATATCTTAATTATAGTGTACTTTGTTATCATTTATCTTATCTAGAGGGGTAGTAATTGTTCTATCTGAGCCTTTACAGTAATTTTTTCCTTTGTAATGTTTGTGAATTTTAATTTTAGCCATTTTGATACTGTCTATCCCATAAGATCCATGATGATCTGATATTTCTTCACTAACAACATGACAATGGATAGAAACATTACACCATTTACACATGATTTTCATTTTATCATCTTTCATGTTGTTTATGTAAAAATTATAGACTTAAGCATATTGCAAATTAATTCCAATTATCCATTTTATACAAAATGTGTGCCTAGATCAACATGAATTCCAGTTCGGTTCAAATCCCCCTTCTTTTCATGTTCCTTTGTAATCTTGGCTTGTTTTTAGTTTCTAAATTTTGATAAAATAAAAAAACTATGAAAAAATTGATTATAGGATCAAATTTTACTTGTTTTTGATTTTGTATTAATTAAAACTAACATTAAATCATGTTAACCAAAATTTGGTTATTAATACTGAATAATTTTATAATAATCAATTAAAAATAAAAATCCTAAAAATTAATCTCTAAAATATCCTGAAAAACCTAATACAACTTTAATTGAGATGAGAACTCAAATGTCTAACAAAAAAAATATAGAGATTACTTTAGACGTTTGTAAATCTCTTTAAATTCTGTTGAAATATCATAGGCCATGTTAAGCAAATGCACCAACTGATTCATAGATGTTTTATCCCGAGATAACCTTCTTAAAATAGTCAAAGCCTTTTGAGGTGAATTTGTAGTCAATGGGATTTGGTCAGACCATGCTTCAAAAGCACATTCAACATCTAGACTAAAATTTAATACAAATTCTCTCCAGGTAGGCATTGTGTTAATTGCATTTTCAGGCAACAATACTTCAGATAATTCACGAAACTGATTTTTCCTATCCAAGTATAGTGTTTCTAAAGCTAGATGAATTTTTTCCTGAGAATACTCTTCAGTGTTTAACATGTACATTCCAGATATACTCATGATAATATTATGACAATATTACAAATAAAGGACATAGTTGATTCTCCAAAGTAAGAAGCAGGGTTATTTCTAAAAATTGTGTATGCCTGCATTAACTATCAAACAATTAATTAAGTAAGGTATCGTTTCAATGGTGATGGCACAAAATTGTTTTGAGTGTAAAAATAAGGTTGAAGAGCATTCTGAAGCACAATTAAAAGACTGTATTTCAAAAATGTCTGACTCTTTAGAATCTGTTCAAAAAGTTCAATCAAATCTAAGAGAGATTACAGAAAAAGAAGCAATGGACCAATTTGTAAATACAAAAATTGGTGAGCCTAGCAGAATGGGTTCAAAATAGAAAATACCACGCATCTAGTTTTTATTTTTTCATAAATATTTTGGTTATTCTAATTCTGTACCTAATGCATCAGCAATGATATTTGCCCAGTTAAATGCAGCCACAACAGAAGTAATTTCAACAATTTGTCTATCAGTATAACCAAAATCTTTTAAAATTTTATGATCATTTGATGTTGTCTTATTTGCGTCACTGTTAATTTTTAAAGCAAAATCAAATGCAGCTTTTTCTTTATCAGAGAATTTCTCAAAATTACCAGTTAAATCCTTAATTTGATCATCAGTTAATCCTAAAATTTTTAACAATGTCCCATGAGCTTGAGTGCAATAGTTACATGAATTGGCATTAGAGACAACTACTGCAATAGATTCTTTTAACACTCTGGGAATAGTGGATTCACGAAGTAAGATAATTTTCACACCATCCCAAAACCATTTTGCAATTTGAGGATCAATACTGGTAGTTTTTAGTATATTGGGTATTTTTCCAATTTGTAATTCCTTATCAATTTCTTTGTACAATGATGCAATTTGAGGATCAGATACATCACCTTCTTTTACAAATGACATGTTACATCTAAAATTTAAATAAATAAAAATTTTTAATTTAACATAAAATTCATAAATCCTATTTTCAAAGAGGTATGGGATTTAGTTTAACCTCACACATGTGTAAAATTGGTATTAATCCTCATGCATCAAATAAAATGTAAAATTCAAGAAGAGAATATGATTTTGTTTAGACGAATTAACAATCATAAAATTACTGAATTTCAATATTGAATATTTGCCCAATTTTTATATGTGTAATTTATAAAATTTTATTATGGCAAAAATCTCTAAAATTTTAGTTCCTGTAGATGGTTCTAATAATTCTCTTAGGGGAATTGCTCGAGCAATAGATATTGCAAAACCTTCAGGTGCTGAAATTACAGCACTATACGTATTTCATCTACCATTAGCTGCTGGAATAAAATATACTCAAAAAATGAAAGATGAAGCGCAAAAGGAAGCAGTCGAATCCGTTGGCTCTGCAATGAAAAAAGTACAACAAGCAGGAGTCTTGTTCAAATACCAAACAGGTAGCGGTAACATTGGTAAATCAATTGTAAGTAAAATTGACAAAGATAAATTTGATATCGTAGTAATTGGTGCTAGAGGAATGAGTTCTTCAAAAGAAATGTTCTTGGGAAGTACATCTCACTATGTAATACACAAAGCAAAAGTACCTGTTTTAATTGTAAAATAATCTAATTTTTTATTGTATTTTTTAATTTCGTTTTCTTAATACCTATTGATTCTCATTACTGGAATTTAGACTATAGTTAATCAACTCTAAATGGATATTTTATCAGGATATAATTGTCACTTCAAGTAAGAAAAATAGGATGTATAGGAATACGACTCCATTTTACAATAATAATTGCATTTGTTCTTTTATCTTGGAGCATTCCAACTTATTTTATGCCCCAACATGTTCATGATTTGAATGAAACATGTTAGGTTTTAGGTATTGTTTCTACTGTCCTTGTTGTTTTTTATAAAATTTAGAATTTTGTTAATTTACATTCTTTTCCTTCTGCTCTACATTCAGAACAGTATAGCAAAGGAATTCTAGTTTCACCAATTTTTTTGAAATTTAAATGAGAATCCATTACATGTCCACATTCAGAATTTTTACATTTTGTATCTTTGTTATCGTATAATGTTTGTATTGAAGATTCAGCCATGATGTTCTGGTTTTGTATGACAGTTAAATTATTTTCTAATTTTTTTGGAATATTGGGTGTAATTACTAACAAGTACAAATGATACGTATTGGCTAAATACTATTTTTTGATCAAAATGATATGAGTAAACAGGCAGAAAAATTCCAATTAGCAGGATTTGCTAAAAATGAAGAAGAAAAAAGGATTCAAGAAATGCTAGATGAAGAATTTGATGTACTGTCGTTTTAGATAAAAAATCAATATAGTTTGAATTTAGTAAAAGATCAATTTTTTCTTTCTTTGTTATTTTTCCCATTATTGAGGGATAATACAAAGATGGAATCAATAAACATGAACAAAATAGAGATGAGAGTCATAGAACATCAAATCAAACAATTAAAGTTTGAACTCTCAACTTTTGAGGAATAGATATTCCTCCAGTTCTTTTTATCAATGAAACTATAATGTAGTCACAGATTATGATATTTTTAAAATTAATCAAATAGTTATCAAGGGGTAAAAAGAGAAACCAACATGTCAATGCTAAAACCCCAAAGTAATTTGTATTATTTACTTCCAGCATTTCTTTCAATAATTGGTGGGCTAATTGCCATGATTATTTTAAGAAAAGCGGGGCGTCAACATGATAAAAAAGGCAGAAATTGTGTTATTTTGGGAATCATAAGTTCAGGTTTTGCAATTGGTATGGATTATGTTAATGATGTCTGGGACATTCCAATGATTGAAGATTTTATCAACACAAATGGCATGTTAGATATTCTAGGCTGGTTTGGAGGTACAAGCATCTATGTTTTTCCACCCATTGTGATAATATATTGTATCATTGCTAAAATAATTAGCCGTTGATTTAAAGAAAATTTTATTATTTCTCAGTCTTTCATTAGTGAATTCCAATGCTCTTGTACTTTGGAGATATTTTCTTCAACAAATTCTATTCCATCTTTTTTTAGTATAATTGAAGGATTGGTATTTCGCATAAACCAACTTTCATCTGAATCAATAGTGATCAAATCCCCATCTTCTAATTTGTTGACATGTTCTCGAAATTTTATAGCATTAGTTTTTTCACAATTTTTAAAAATACTAGTGTACTTTTTTACTCCATTTTTAATACAAGCAAGGATAACATAATCAACAATATCTAATTTATCTGAATTCAATATAAGAAAAAATAAGCAACAAAGGTTAGATAAAACTGTCGATTTAATTATTTAATTTTAAATCTAAAATACACATATTTGTTTATAATTATAATAATATTCAAATAAATATTAAGAATTAATAGGATATACTTTATTTTTAATTATGACCATTATAAGATATGAGTTATTGTGTAGAATGCTTTGAACCAGATGATGTGTGTTTTTGCAACATAGAAAAAGTAATTCTTAGTGAATATGTTGATGGAATGAGAGAATGTGCAGAACTAAAATGCTATTGTAAAGAACATATTCCAAACGTGTAATTTTTAGATTTAATCTAAAAGTAATCACATGTTTGTTTCACAGTAGGATTGTGTTTAGTTGAGAGAATCAATCAAGTTGTCTTTGATCAAATTATGATGCCTGCATTTGATATCGGATTTTTTATATCTAAGATTAATCTTATTTCTATCATACAGCATTTTTAACACCCGTACACGCTGTTATTAGACTTGAGAGGAATGAGGATTCTTCTCATTTCTTTTTTACATTAACAAAAAGGTAAATCAACCCCATGTTTCATTGTAAATTATGGAACGTGAACAGGCAGTATCAGTTGCAAAAAAGATTGCATATTTACTAATTATTACTGGAATTACAATGTTAGTTGCAACGATTATGTATTTCTCAACAGTTTCAATTAGTTGGATGTCATATGTAGGAATCATAGTTGGAGGATTAATGCTAGGAATTGGATCAATGGTAATTAGATTTATCAAAAAATTAAAACTAGATATCAAATCATCACATTAACAAAAACTAAAGATAGAAGGATAACTCAAAGTAGTTTTGAAGTTTAATTGATTCTACACAAAAGAAATTTGTCAAGTTAAAAGAATTGTAGCGTTTCAAAATAATATGATTAATGTTGTAGTATATTCATGATGCATACAAAAAATAGTAGAAAAAAATATCTTTTAAAACGCATCCAAATCAGGATTTGTGCAAAGGGGACATTTTTCCATAAGGCCAAATTCATTCATGAATTTACCTTTACCATCACATTGTAAACAATTCAAGATAATCTAAATTGTCAAAGAAGGCAATAAGGTTTATGTAAAAAAAATACATTTCACCACAAACCCATTTTAGATAGGAAAAAATTGGAAAAAGCTAAAATTTCTATACGCTTAAGTTCATAATTCATACATAACATTCATGGAGATTATAAAATATGATTGAGTCTTCACTTTCAAAACTAGACGATAAGGGCGTTTTTACCATTGTAAAAGTGGAGAATGTAGAAAAAAAAGTAGGAAAAGAGGTCATACCTGAAGTAAATATTGAAACTGAAGAGGAATTTGATGGAGTAAAAAATTTCTATACTTCAAGAAAGATGATTGTTGCTAAATTTTATGAAAATGGTAAAGCAACAACATTATTTCAAGATATTCAAAGAGGCAAAAAATATAGAGTAAAAATTATCACACAGAAATTTGGTAATGGAAAAGAAGATTATGATATTGCTAAATCCTGATATGGTTCATAATTCATACAGTATTACGATGAAAATACAATATAATTTGTCAACTAGTAGTCAGATTAGATTTATTAATTGTTAATCTAACTTTTTTGTATGGCTTTAACCCCTGCACTAATTCTTACTGGAATTGCAATTGTATTGTTAGTAGTTTATGGTATGGATGTAATTGTAGGATATAGTTCAGATACTGGAGAGGGATTCATCCCATTTGATCATAAAATAAGGGGAATGGGATTAGGAATACCAGCATTAGTGTTACCAATTATTGCATTTGTCATTGCCATAAAAGATTCATCAAAAGGATTAGGAGTAATGCTCATCGTTGCAGGTGTCTTAATTATTCTGGGAGGAGTAGTAGTTATTGGAAATTCAGACCCAGTTCATGCAAGTGAAACTGGTAGAGACATAATTGCAGAAACATTACCATTACTAATAGTGGGACTAATTCAAATTGGGTTAGGAATCATTAAAATAAAAAAATCAGGATAGTAAAATGCCAATTTGTGCTAAATGTAGTAACGATGTAAAAAAAGTATATGACTGTGATCATACCAATTTAGAAGAATATTGCGTAGAATGTTATACAGAATTACATTATTACTTGACAGAGAAGAATACTGAAGATGTTAACTGCTAGAGAAGTTGCAATTTATGCACTAGGTAAAACTGAAGGGGTAAACTCTCTTGCAGAAACACTGGGAACAGGTATGGATGATGAAAAATACATTGAATCTTGGAATAAAACAATGAAACTTTTAGAAGTTGAAATGCCACTAAAGGAATTAGAAACAATCTACAATGAATTTGCAAAAAAAATGGAAGAAATTGTAAGTAATGGTGAAACAAAAGAAAAAGCAAATATTTTAAAAAAAACTAAAGAATAAAAAAAATTAGAAAATTTTCATATAGGCTAAAATTATTAAATTAATAATTGAAAGCAATAATTTTAGCAGGAGGTAGGGGTAAACGATTAAGACCCATAACAGATTATGTGCCAAAACCGCTAATTCCAATAAAAAATATTCCAATCATTGAATGGCAGATAAAATATTTAAAAAAATTTGGAGTTTCAGAAGTAATTATTTGTTCAGGATATAAAACAGAAATGATAGAAAATTATCTAAATAACAAAAAATTAGGAGTTAAAATAACATTTTCAATTGAAACTACTCCACTGGGAACAGGTGGTGCAATTAAAAAAGCAGGTAAAAAAATAAGCGAAAAATCATTTATTGTGATTAATGGCGATGTAATTACAAATATGGATTTAAAAAAACTCCTTAAAAAAGAAAATTCAATAGCATCAATTCAATTAAAAACAAAATTTGGAATTTTACAAACAAATGATGATAAAATAATTAAATTTGATGAAAAAAAAGAAATTGAAAATTTGTGGATGAATGCAGGAGTTTATCACCTTAAAAAAAGTACATTAAAAGATTTACCAAATATTGGAGATATAGAAAAAACATTATTTCCAAATTATGCAAAAAAAGAAAAATTATTCACATTAAAATTTAGAAATGTAAAATGGTATTCAATAGATTCTTTCAAAGATATGGAAGAATGTGCATTAGAAGTAGAAAAAATAATAAAATAAAAATTTGAACCTTAAGCGCCGGTTCTATGTAATGTAACCATCATGTATGCTACTTCCTCAACAAACAATTCATCACTACTAGAAGCAGCATATTTTGTTGCAGTATGCCAAAAGGTTCCATTACTAGTCATTTTTTGATCAACAAGTTGTTCACTCAATACTATTAACTGAAAATTAATTTGATAATAATCAGCCTCAATCAAAATTAACCTATTACTAAAACAGAACACTAGAATATCCAACAAATATGATAAATTCATGCGTATTGCATGTAGTTTAGGATCATTATTATCAGTAAATCAGGTGCTGGAATGCTCAAAATTACTATCTAAGACAAATGTAGAGTCAATTTGGATTCCAGAAACATGGGGCATGGAAAATTTTTCAATGCTTGGAGCTGTAGCAAACAACACTACAACACAAAAAATAGGCTCATCGATAATTAACATCTATTCAAGAAGTCCATCAACAATTGCAATGGGGGCAGTTACTACAGATACTTTATCAAACGGTCGGTTAATCGTAGGCCTTGGTACAAGTAGTGTACCCATAGTCGAAGATTTTCATGGAGAAAAATTTGATAATCCAGTTCAAAGGATGAGAGAATATGTAGAGATTATTCGATTATCATTAACAAAAAAACAAATTAACTATACAGGAAAAATTTTCAATTTAAAGAATTTCACATTATTAATAGAACCAAAAAGAGAATCAATTCCAATTTATTTAGCAGCAATTAATCAAAAAATGGTTGAATTAACATGGGAAATTGGAGATGGAGTAATTTTCTATCTAAGACCATTAGAAGAAATGAAAAAAACAATTTCTAAAATGCAATCAAAAAATAAAATTGATGTTGCATGTCAAATAATTACATGTGTGTCAAATGATTCAGAGGAAGCAATACTGCGTGCAAAAAAAACACTTGCGTTTTATGTATCAGTAGGTAAAATATATCGTGAATTTTTAGCTAAAAATGGATTTGAAAATGAAACTAAAAATATTTTTGAAGAATTTAAAAAATCTGGATTTAAAACCAATCATGAACTTGTAACCGATGTTATGTTAAATTCATTATGTATTGCAGGTTCACCAGATGAAGCAAAGTTACAACTAGACAAGTTTAGAAATTCAGGGATAGATTTACCAATAATTCAATTTAATCCCATAGGTGATGTGACAGAATCATTTTCATTATTAAAAAAAACATTTTTGGATAAATAATCATGTCAAAGGTAGGAATAATTGCATATGGAACAACTCCATTTACAAGAGAAGATCATAAGATAGAATCAATATTACACAAATCAACAAATGATTTATTTCAAAATAATCCAGATATGGATAAAAAAGAAATTGATGCAGTATTAGTTTCTACAAATAATAATTCAAAATATTTGTCACCGGTGTTATCTGAAATGAATGGAATTCAGCCAAAAATAGCACATTCTATAGAAAGTCTATGTAATTCAGGCACAAATTCCATTGTTTCAGCATTTTCTTACATTTCATCAGGCCTTGCAGATATGGTATTAGTTTCAGGAGCTGAAAGGTATGATAGTCCAGGACAAATATTAGAATGGGATAATTCCAGAGGAGAATTCAAACATCCAATATTTTGGGCATCACTTTTTTCAAAGTCATATAAACAAAAATATAAAATTTCAAATGAGCAATTATCAATTGTTTCAGTTAAAAATCACAAACAGGCAAAAGAAAATCCAAATGCATTATCAAAAAAAACATACACATCTCAAGATGTATTAAATTCTAAAAAATTAACAGAAGATCTAAGGTTATTGGATTGTTCAAGACCCTGTACAGGAAGCGCATCAATCCTTTTAGCATCTGAAAAAGTTGCCAAAAAAAATACAGACACACCCATTTGGATTACAGGGATAGGACAAAAAACAACCTCAGCTGGATTTACAAAAAATATGTCACTATCATCCATGGAATCAACAAAAATAGCAGGAGAATCTGCACTAAAAATGTCAAATCATAATATTTCAGATGTGGATGTTGCAGAAATTCACGATGCATTTTCGGTTTGTGAACCCATGGCATTAGAATCACTAGGATTTACAAATCCTGGGGAAGGAATGGATATGATTAATAATTTACATGAAACAAATAATTTTAAAATTAATCCAAGAGGGGGGTTAATTGGGGCAGGACATCCATTAGGGGCAACTGGAATTTCTCAAACTATAGAAATTGTGCAACAACTACAAAATAATGCACAAAAACGTCAAACAGATAATGCAGAAATTGGATTAATACACAACATGTCAGCAGCTTCCACATCATCAACGGTATTGGTATTGGAAAAATGAGTTTTGAATCAGAGTTATCTAAAGGTAAATTTTGTATTCCAGAATGTACAAAGTGTGAGAAAATAATCTGGCCACCATCAGGGTTTTGTGATAAATGTACTGGAATTACATCACTAAGAAAAGGTGAATTTGAGGGTAAAATTATTGAATTTTCTAAACAAAATGAAGATTATTTTTGCATGGTTGAATTTTACAATTCAATTAGACTAATAGCCAAAATGGAGAAGATTCCAAAAAAAGATCAAATAGTAAAAATCACAAAATGCGGCATTTCAGATAAAAGTTATTTTTTTACTGTTGTTTAAATTTTGTAAAAATGTAGGGTGTTTCAACTAATTGATCAAAAGTCCAAACAGTAGGTAACGAAACAGTGTCAATCACATCCAAGTGATGTTGCTCAATTAAAGTACTCCATCCACCATTTGATAGATTTCCAGATAATTGTTTTTTAGTATTAGTTCCAGCAAATACCACTCCCGTGTTTGTTTTTAAATTTACAATAGAATTAATTTTTTGAATAATACTTGTTGCCAGAATGTCGCCCCCCATTTGAGGCAGACCCCCGATAAAAAATACAGGTCTTTGTAAATTTAGTTTAGAGTAATCAAATTCCAACGCATCCTCACATTTTGGATTAAAGTTTTGATTTGTTTTATCACATATTGTATTTTGTAATTCAACTAACACATCATCAATTTCAATACTGTGGGAGGTAAATTCTAAAATCTTTGCACAAAATGCAATACGTCCATCACCAGAACCAATATCAACAAGTTCTGAAAAACCAAGTTTTTTAGCAATGAAAGTCATTACATAAGCAGACATTATCCATGTTGGGTAAAATGGCTGACAACTAGAGCCATGCTTGATACTATTTAGCCAATAATCATTAATGTCTCCCTCATACACAACACAAGGAATCCCCAAAATATTTTGCTCAAAGGAATTCAAGTAGATGGGATTTTTTTCAGCAAATTCATGAAGTTGTTTTAAATGATTTTCATTAATTGGAAATTCTTTGGACACCCGAGAAGGAATAACTTCCTGAATATGGGCACTTCCCGAGTAATTTTTTGCAAAATCTTGTTTTATTTTAATTAAATTTTCAACAAACTCATCTAACATAAAATTTCTAAAATATACGGGTATGATAAACTCATTGTAGTTTATTTTGATTTTTCAGATAAAATTTCTGAGATGTCTTGTTGAATTTTTTCCAATTGTTCAACAGTATTATTTTCCAATTCTTTGATTCGTTTAATTTCCACATCTGTAGGCTCCATCATCAATTCAAAACTAAGATGTTTGAGGAGATTTAGATAAGAGTCTCGTTTTTCAAGTAATTTTTCAATAACAAGTTCAGACATTAAAAAATCTGAATTGCTCAAGTATATAGAAATTGAGTCAGCAAAAATTACCGATGCAATTCAGGCATTATTTTCAGGCATGAAAATCAGAACAATTTCACAAATGCCTAAAAAAATTAACGGTACTTTGCACTGCCGATCTGTCTATTGTTTTTTGTTGGTTTTGTATGCGCTTTAACCATATGTCTCAGTGTTCTTTCAGGATCAGAAAATTTCATATGACATATCTTGCATTCTGTGTCAGCTGCATCTTTAGATTTTTTTTTAAATAAATTCAACTAATGGAGGTAAAATCAGAGTGTTAATAAATTGCGACATTACTATGCTTTACAAAAAACAATGTGTTGTGCAAGGTTACCCCCACCACCAAAATCTCTTAGTTACTTTGATTAGTGATTTGATATTTGCAATGTTTTCAGGATTCAATTCAATTTCTTTGTGTTCTGCTAAGACGTGTTCTTTAACCATTGACATCAGCTCCTCATCATCATTTCTTGTTGATTCTGCTGACCAACTACAATCTTTGCCTGCATCTTTGCAACTAATTGATTTTGTCATAACTATGTGATTTTTCATGGTTATTTATCTAATGGACCCAAACCAAAACCAACGTACCTTTTTTTGTACCAACAGGTCAGCAGATTCCAAATTGTTCATTCCAAATCAGGCTGGCATGGATTGAATGTCCGTTTCTGATGACGGTAATTTTGTCTTAAGATCTGAAACGATTGTAATCAGATGACAGACTTGGTCTTGTAATTATGCAAAGTCAATTTTTCTATATAATGGGCACTACCAACTTGTACTGGCGGCAAACGATGCCAGAGGTTGTTGTGAATTTAAATTTCAGATATGCTGCAGATGTCAGATAAATTTTTCGTTGACCGATCTACTTAATTTTTAGTTTGACGTAGTGAGGGCATGGTTGATGAGACGGAAAATCAGGATTGGCGCAAGTTTGGAGAGGGGGGCAAAAATAGATGGGATCAAAAAAATGAGACGGAAAACACGTCACAGTCCGCTCACAAGTCAAAACAGCGATGAAGTGAAAGTGACAAATTACAAAGTTATAATGTAATTACCAAGTTTACTATATCTGATTGTAAATAGAAAAGATCCATGGAGTCAATTACAATAATGAAACAAAAAATGTCAAAAAATAAAACTGATCATCAAAAAGCAGCAAGAACACGCAGACAGCGAGGGTACCAGTGGGAAGACACGATTGTAAAACGATTTAAAAAATCAGAGAATTGGAAAGCGTTTAGACTCGGATCTCCAAGTATTGCGTTGCCCGATGTGTTGGCAGTAAACACGCCAGAAAGTACAATATTTACAATTGAGGCAAAATCCGGAACAAGTACATCACTTCCAGTACCTGCAGATCAAATACAACGATGTCTGGATTGGATTAAAACATTTGACATCTATAAAAAAAAGAAAGTGTTGCTTGCATTCAAGTTTCTCTCAAAAAAACGAATCGATGTGGGGGTGTACAAAAACAGAGAGTTAAGAGAGTTTTTTAAAATTTGGGACGAATCGTTGGAAATCACTGACTGCGTATGCAGGTACGATGGAAAAATGTTTACGAAAATCAACGGTATCAAAAAAGAATTATTCTTAAAAGAATGCAAAATGCCTTTTAAAACAAAACAAAGAACGATAGAATAAATTTCAAAGTAGATAAAGTTCAAATCATTTTTAAGTATAAAATACACACCAGTATTATGCCTGAAGAGAATCTAAAAGAAGATCAAGTTGAATCAAACATCGAATCTTTGCTAGAGACAGTATCAGACGCAGAAGTGAATTCACGAATTAGTTTTGAAGAATTTACAGATGAAAGGGCATTAATCAGCAGCGACACGTTTAAGAAAAAACATATGAAAATTAAGGTTTTAGAAGTGTCTGATGAAAATCCAGTTTCAAAATGGAAGTTTGGAGATAGAGTAAAAATAACTAAAATTCTTGTTACCATCAAACATCTTGCAACACAGCAAGTAGAAGAAGCAGAATTTGATATCGAGGCAATCGAACTAGAAATGTCAGAGAAAAGACATTATTCATCAGTGAACAGATGGATACCAGTAGAGGACATAAAAAACGGATACGTGGTTGGTTCGATGCATACAAGATTGATAAGTGATGCAGCTGCCTTAGACTATATCATATTCTAATAAGGAATTTAATTCTAGAAAAGTTACTGAAAAACATTATAAACAAAAGAATTTGAAAATTATCATGAGTGCAAAAGAATTTGATGTGAATGGAACAGATTACACAGTTACCATAACAGAACAAGTCATCGGTCATGTCAATAATCTAAAAAATCTATACAATGCAGCATATGAGGATCCTGAAAGTTTTGAGGATGTTAGTGCAGAAATTTCAAGTACAATTACAGAGATTGCAAGTACTGTGGAACCTGATGTTGAAGACAGTGATTTGGACGGATTAATTCAAGAGATAATTAAAGCAGTGGATAATAGAGCCTCTGAAATTGAAAAAGAATTGTCAGTTAAAGACAAGCCTAAAAAGAAAAAATCAAAATCAAAAAAATAATCTCGATTTGACCTTAAACTCAGATAAAGTCAAGAGATAAATGCTAACCAATACAACATTACTAAAGATATGTCCAAAAGTTGTGAGTGCGGTATTTGTGATCATTATAGCGAATCAGAATGTATTGAAAAAGAGTGTAAATGTTGTTTGAATTTTCACGAACGATCTGGACCTAAACGAAAGTAATTTTAGTTATTTGTTTTTGTAACAACTACATTTTTTAGAAAAATGACGAGAGCAACCAAGTAATTTATGATCTTGACAGCCGCACAAAATACATTTTTTTTGACCAGTCATAATTGGTCCAATAAGTCATAGACGTTATCCATCATGTTTTTATTTTTTAACGCTTCTAAAATTTTTAATCTCATATTTTTTACACGAGATGCATCATCAGAATACAAGGGTGCCATAGTTACAATCTCTTTTTCAAAGGAATAGTTTTCCAAATATTGAGAAAATTTTGTTTTTACAACCTTAAAATCAGATGCGGGGATTTTATCAAGATCTATTTTGTTTGACACAACTCGAATAAACCCATTAATTTTTAACATTTCTTTTTCAATTTTAGCAAGATCTCCGGGCTTATCTTCAATCTCATTGAGAATTTGATAAGACTTTAGAATATGGTTCAAGATATTTTTCAAATGTTCATTATAAGTAACCACAATATGATTAGAAATCACATCCATCTAAAGTTTAGGGAATTTATTTTACCTATAAAAAAAATTTCACATTTAAATTATCACCAATTACCTACAATTACAAATGCAAGACGATGCTTATCTAAAATGTGTTAATCCAAAATGCGGTTTAGAATATCCAATATTAAGTACAAATGTACAATGTGAGAATGGACATGTCTTAGATGTAAAATATAAAAATAAACCCTCAACTAATCTTAAAGAAACATTTTATCAAAGAAGGAATTCAAAAGGCAGTATTTTTAATGAAAGTGGGGTATGGAGGTTCAGGGAATTACTAAATTTTTGTCAAATAGATACAGAAAATATTGATGAGTGCTCAAAAGTTTTAGTTTCGCTAGATGGAGCAGAAGGAAGACAATCAAAACCATACCACATGTCTAAAGCAGCAGAATTCATAGGTATTGAGAAAGAGGGATTATGGTTACAGCCAGAGGGATACAATCCAAGTGGTTCTTTCAAAGATAATGGAATGGTAACTGCTGTGACTCATGCCAAAATGGTTGGAGCTAAAAAAATTGTCTGTGCGTCAACTGGAAACACATCAGCTTCAGCTGGAATGTTTGCAGCAAATGAAGGGATAAAGTGCGATGTGTATATTCCAGCAGGACAAATTGCACCAGGAAAACTCAGTCAAGCATATCAATTTGGAGCTCAAATTGTACAAGTAGAAGGAAATTTTGATGATGCATTAAAACAATCATTGGAAGATGCAAAAAATCATGATGGGTATACAGTAAATTCAGTTAATCCCTTTAGAATAGAAGGACAAAAAACAATTCCATTTAGAGCATTAGAATATTTGAATTGGGAAGTTCCAGACTGGATTGTTTATCCAGGTGGAGCATTAGGAAACACATCAAGTTGTGGGAAAGCATTAATGGAATTATACCAATGGGGATGGATTAAAAAAATTCCAAGAATCGCAGTAATTAACTCAGAAGGGGCCAGCACATTATCTGATTTGTATAACGGTAAATTTGAAGGAGAGGAATTAAGATGGAATAAAGGAAATCCAAATACAGAATTAATTTCTAGATATTATGATCATCTAGATAAACAAGGATTACGACCTAACACTAAAGCTACTGCAATTCAAATTGGAAGGCCTGCAAATATTTTGAAAGGATTAAGAGCACTTGAATTTACAAATGGTGTTGTAACAACAGTATCTGATTCAGAAATGTTAGATGGCATGTCAGTTGTTGGTCTAAATGGATTTGACTGTGAAATGGCATCAGGTGCATCAGTGGTAGGAATTAAAAAATTAACTGAGCAAGGAATAATTAAAAAAGATGACGTGGTTGTAGGAATTCTTACAGGAAGACAAAAAGATGCAATGATTCCAGTGGATTATCACAGCAATTCAAAAAATACATTTGCAATACCGCCAAAAAATTAGCCTCAGTTTAAGATAAAATTAATTAAAATAATTAGGATTGTTATGAAGAGTTTAAATTCATGGATTACTAAACAAGTGTAACCAAAAGATGGTGCAAAATAACTAAATGAGTAATACTAGTTTTAAGAGATTTTCAAGGAGAGTATCATGGTAGATTTATGGATTGAAATTTCAATATTATCTGTTTTAATTGGATTATCGGGATTTTTCAGTGGATTAGAAGTTGCACTAGTTGGAGTTAGAAAATCAAAGGTTGTTCAATTATTTAATGAAGGTAAAAAAGGTTCCAAAGCACTGCACAAACTAAAAACAAATCCAAGTTGGATGATGTCAAGTGTAAATTTAGGTAACAATTTAGTAAATGTTGGAGCATCAGCACTTGCAACAAGTGTTGCAATGAGATTATTTGGTGATGATGGATTAGGAATTGCAGTTGGTATTATGACATTTTTAATTTTAGTATTTGGGGAAATAACTCCAAAAACATATTGTAATGCCAATTCAACTAGAATTGCATTAAGATATGCACCAGTGTTGTTAGGATTTAGTTATGTATTTTATCCAGTTGTAAAATTCTTTGAAGTAATTACAAGAGGTGTCGTAAAAATGACAGGAAGTAGTTATTCGCCACCTCCAATCACTGAGGAAGATATCAAAGGAGTAATTGATCAAGGATTAGAAGAAAAAGCACTTGAAAAAGAAGAAATGGAATTAGTTCATGGTGCACTAAAATTTGATGATACAGTGATTCGCTCAGTGATGACTCCAAGAGTTAAGATGTTTTCACTAAATTCTAAAATGATACTCTTTGAGGCATTACCACAAATCAACCAAAGGGGCCATTCAAGAATTCCAATTTTTGGAGAAACCGGAGATGATATTGTGGGAATTATTCATGTCAGAGACGTGTTAAAAGAATTAGAAAAAGACAACAAAATGGTCACATTAAAAGAAATTGCACGAAAACCTGTTTTTGCATCACAAGAAAAAATGATCAGTTCTTTACTAAAAGAGATGAAAGGTAGAAAAACACACATGGCAATTGTAATAGATGAACATGGGGGAGTAGAAGGATTAGTTACACTTGAGGATTTGTTAGAAGAAATTGTGGGGGAAATTGAAGATGAAACAGATACAACAAGAGAAACAGGGTATGAAAAAATTGATCAAGACACAATAATTACAAATGGAGATATTGAAATTGACATTATCAACGAAATTTTTAAGACAAAGATTCCTGATGGGGATGACTATGCATCACTTAATGGATTACTACATGAGAGATTACAAGATATACCACAAGAAGGGGATAAAATCGAAATACAAGAATTACGAATAATTGTTGAAAAAGTTTCAAAAAACACCCCACAAAAAATTAGGATTGAAAAAATCAGGATTTAATCTTTTTTCATCAAAAGTATCACTTTTTCCATCAAATGCGTCAGATACATCATCAAATGCGTCAAGTGTGTCAAGTGTTTCATCAAGTGTCATCAGGAAGTACACCAGGTGTATTTACGCACGATTCAGAGTTGGGATTAAAAAATTTGATTTGATGAAACACTTGATGGGTTTGAGGAAACACTTGATGGGTTTGATGAGTATAACTACAAAGAATTTACAAATCAAAAAGTTTTGAGAAATGATTCATACTTGGAAAATCATAAAACAATAACATTGTTAGTCTTTTTTAGCAAAATGTTCTTGTAATTTTTGTTTCTTCTCTTGCATGTGGAAAATAGATTCTGTGTGTGCAAATGCATCCTCATAGGATTTGCCAAACAACATTGCTTGCAATAACATGTGATTTTCAGGAATTACAATTCCTGTTTGATCATCAGAATACATCAGTTGAACAGTATCTCCAATGGATGTAGTCATGTTAGCATGAATATGGATCATATTAGTATCTGTAAAATTAAATCCCATATTTTGAGCATAATCTCGAACATCTTTGGTACCCTTTGCAGTCCATAATGTTGCTACACCAAATTCATCAGTAAAAATATCATGAATCTCAGAGGGTTTTGGCGCAGTTTCTTTGAATCGAATATCCATAATGTGCAAATGCATTTGTCTTGTGGGAACTTTAATTGCACGAACATAAAGAGGCGCATCTTTGCCAAAATACAATTTGACATCATCTCCATGATGAGGCTTTTCAGTCATCTCTATGGTATCAGAGACCTTCTTTTCAGTTTGTTCAATGTCTGCCCATCGTCTAACTAGAGTAACATCAAATCTAACTAAATCATCCCTAAATTTTTCACGCAGAGGCTCCAGTATCTTACCCATGCCAGTCACATTACAACTACCTTGCATGACATGTTGTTTACCTGATACAAGATCATAATTTGCACGAGAGTTAAACAGTAAATCCGAAACAGTTTCATCCCCCGTAGTGGATTCACCACCCTGATAAATTGCAGAGGTATTTTTTGGCTCATACAGATTTTTTTTATTTTTGTAACCATGTCCTCCAGGAGATGCATCAATTACAAGATCACATTCATCAATAGCAGATTCTATACTTCCAGATATCGAATAATCTGAAAAATCATTTAATTTTCTTTCAGGAACATAGACATTAAGACCTCTAGATATTGCAACGTTTACTTTCTCATCAGGGGAATACTTTCCAACACCAATTACTGAAATTTCTGGATCATCTTTAAGAAATGAAGTGATTCTACTTCCAATTGAGCCATACCCATTAACAAATACTTTTTTCACAATACCACTCAAATTATCTTACTTATTTACTAATTGAACAAAAGACTAAATGTACTTTAAAAAAAACATAATTTATTGATACATGCTCCTTCACTTGCAATAGGTGCCATAATTGCTTCAATTACAATTACATTAGTAATTTTTGGATTCAATGGTTCATTTAATGAGCAAGGGTTATCCATTGAGCCCACACCAAAAATAGAACAAATAGGACCTGCAAAAATTACAATGAACACATTTGTGTCAAATGGCTCACCAATATTGGGGGAGCATGATGCTCCAATCACACTAGTCGAATTTGGGGATTATCAGTGTCATTATTGTAACGTATTTTTTCAATCAATTGAAGAAGACATAGTAAAAAATTATGTTGAAACAGGTAAAGTCAAAATAATTTTTAAAGATTATAACATAATTGGACCAGATTCAATTAAAGCATCACACGGAGCACATTGTGCAAATGAGCAAGGGGAATTTTGGAAGTATCATGATACACTATATTCAAATTGGACAGGCGAAAATAACGGATGGGCATCTTCAGAGAATCTAGAAATATTTGCAAAAGAAATCGGTCTAGATATGGATAACTGGTCTGAATGTATGATAAAAGGAACACATTCACAAATTATTCTTAATAGCAATAATGATGCCAGAGCATTAGAATTAACTGGGACACCTGCATTTTTTGTAATTAATTCAGATGGAAAAGTTACAAAACTTTTTGGAGCACAACCATTTGAAGTTTTTAAAAAAATATTTGATTCAGAATCATAAAATGATACTCAATGCGCATAGATCATATTGAAAAAATTGAAAATATCCTTCCTAGTTAGTTAAAATTTACAACAAATGCTTAATTACTCAATTATTTGATGAAGCTCATGACAGCTGGAATAGACGATGTTGCAATATACATTCCCAGATTATACCTAGATGCAGAAGATTTTGCAGGAGCTAGGGGACTAGATCCGGTAAAATTACAAAAAGGTCTAGGAGTATCTCAAATGGCAATAGTAGATGCCAATCAAGACCCAGCATGTCTTGCAGCTAATGCATGTTTACGAGTTATGCAAAAAAATAATCTAAAACCAGAGGACATAGGACGATTATACATTTCAACAGAATCTGCATTTGATGAATCAAAGGCAATGAATTCATATGTTATTGGAATGCTTGAGCAAGTTTACGGTCAAGGATCTTTTGAGCATTGTGGAGGGGTAGAAACAAAATTTGCGTGCGTAAGTGGCTCATATGCACTTTATGATAATGCAAATTGGATTAGAGCAGGAGAATCTGAAGGAAAAAATGCACTGGTCGTAGTGTCAGATATTGCAAAATATGACATGGGATCAAGTGGAGAAATGACTCAGGGTGCAGGTTCAGTAGTGATGCTGCTAAATGATAATCCAAGATTACTAGAATTTGATCCTAAAGTAACATCAACATCAATCAAAGACGAATATGACTTTTACAGACCATTTGGAAAAGAAACACCAATTGTACACGGTCAGTATTCTAATTTACTTTACATGATTCAAGTTAGAAAAGCATTAGAGGCTTACAAGAAAAGAGTAGTTTCAACAAATCTAATTCAAATGAAAGATGATGAAACAATTTTAGATCATATGGATTACATTAACATGCACTTGCCATACAGTAACATGGGCAAGAAAGCATTAGCATATTTAGTTAGACATGAATGGCGTCAACTTCCAAGATGGAAAAAAATCTTAGAACAAATTGGAATGGAAGAACCAATACCAAAAGATCCACGTGGAACAATTGAATCAGTTTTAGGAGATGAAGAGTTTATGACAAAAGATCATGAATTTACAAAATTATTTACAAAAACACAAGATTATCAAGATGTGTATGAATCAAAACTTTCAAGTTCATTAATCGCATCTACAATGATTGGTAATTTGTATACAGCATCTTTGTATTTGGGATTTAGAAGTAGTTTAGAATTTGAGTATCAAAAGGGAGTAGATTTAGAAGGAAAAAGAATAGGGTTTGGATCTTATGGTAGTGGAAGTAGTGCGATGGTATTCAGTGGAGTTGTGCAACCAGAGTACAAAGAAATTGTCAAAAGTATGAATTTAGAAGCAGAAATCGGACCAAGAAGAAGACTAACGTGGAGTGAATACGAAGAGTTACATGAAAATAAATTAGCACCAGAAGAGTCAAAGATGCATACCAAAAAAGAATTTGTTTTAGTAGATGTAAAAACAGATACAGAAAGTAGAGGAGAAAGACGATACGTCTTTACTGAATAATTTTACAATTTAATTAAAAATTACAATGTCTGAAGAAATTAATCCAATCAAAGAATATCTGTTTGGATATATTGAAAAATCAGAAGAAATTGTAGGGTTAATTGCTGAAAAAAAATTTGATGTCATCATAAATAAAATAATTGAGAATTGTTATGACAAAATTATTTTGATGGATAAAAAAGAAGAGGCCATCGGAGTTTTAGCCACAGGAATATTGCATTATTTACTCACAAATGCGCTTCTAAACAGTCAAAGAAAAATAGACCACAATGGAATAGAGTTAGACATAGTCATTCCAGATGTTAAAACATTAGAAAAAGATGCAAAAATGACATTATTAATTATAATTCCCAAATCCTCAGACAAAAAAATTATTGAAGAAAAAATAGCAAAATTAACAAAAATTCAACCCGTAAAAGAAAACATTTGGGTAGTTTTATCCGAAAACATAGACATTGATTACAAAACATTCGTGTTATCTAAAGAAAATAATTCATTTGCAAAAATAATTTTTGAGATTGCACAATTTTCAAATGTAGGTAGAGCAAACAAGTTTAAAATTTTACGAATTTAAATTAAAATTATTTCAAAAGGGATTTCAAATTAATATTTTTTTTAAAAATTTTATGTAATGATGCATTATCCATGTCTTTAATGAAAGGAATAGAGCCCAGAACTTTAACACCAGTTAAATTTTCTAAATCTTTTGTTAATTGATTAACAGGATAACCATTATCAAAATTATTAATTATAATTCCTTTAATTGGAATTTTATATTTTTTACACATCATTACAGTCATTAATGTATGATTAACAGTTCCCACTTTTGTTCGTGTTACAATAATTGTAGGAATTTTCATCTGTTTGATCAAATCAGTAATAAAATAATCTTTAAGAATTGGAGTCATAACACCACCCATCCCTTCAACCAACATTGTATCATGAAGTTTAGATAATTTTTTAAAACTAGATAAGATAGTTGAGATTTTTGGTTTTGTTTTGAGTTTTTTCCAAGCAGTGTAAGGGGATGCAGGTATTGGGAAAAATTGAGGGTTGATTAAATTTTCAGGATCATCCACATGTGCAGCATCAGATAAAATTTTAACATCTTCAGATTTGAATCCCTTTTTTTGTGCAGTTCCAGCAGCAAATGGTTTCATCACACCAATATCAACACCCATTTCATAAAACGAGGCAGCTAAACCTGCAGTAATGTACGTTTTTCCAACGTCAGTATCTGTTCCTGTAATGAATAAAGATTGCAACAAAATAGATTTAATATTATTAGTTGATTAGTGCATCGGTCAAAATACTAAAAAAGATATTTTACAAAAATAATTTTAACTACTTAATTTTGAGCAGTATTTTCTTTTTAATTCTAGTTTTACAGTAATACATACGCTTAAGTCCATACAATTTTTCAGATATTTACTTGGCAGGTTTTAAAATAATTACAGCAGATCAAATGAATCAAACACAAAAAAAGATTCACATTAAAATTTCAAGTATGTTAGATTTTCTTGACAAATGTTTGGGTCAACCAGACAATCCAAATCAAAATATGTCACAAATTTATGTTTATGAAATGTATTCAATATTCACCCATGCAGTAGAAGAGTATGGAAAATTACTATACATGAAATCAATAATTCAAGATACAGACGGCAAATATGATGTTAATTATAGATACAAGTTTCGTGATCATACCACTAAATTTAATCTGGCATTAGCAGATTTACCTGAATCAATTAGTGTTGTATATCCTGGAGGATTTACTAAAATGGCAATGAATGTTTTAAATGTAGATTTAGATGATAATAACAATCCCACAGATATTGAATTTGATATAGATATTGATGTGTTAAGAAGATGTGTTTTTGATTTTAAAAATTACTTTATTTGAATAAAAAAATAATTGTAAATTATAACAAATCGTATAGAGTACTATTTTTTAGATTATTCCCAAATCACTTAGTTCTTTGTGTATTTCTGAATCAACTCTAGCACCAGAACCACATTTACTACACATTCCTGTTTCATCAGGATTTTCTGACATTTTTTTCTCACATTCTACACATTTGTTAATACCTTTTTTGAATCCCATACTCTTCATCAAATTATACGAGTTTTATGTATTTTTTATTTTGAAATAATTATAGGATAAAATAATTTTTAGGCACAGATAATTCAAAAAATACAGAGTAGTCAAGATTTAGGGTATCGGTTAATTATTAAGATCTGAAAGTAAACAAAATCAGTTGAAAAGTTCTGTCTGGCATCCAAACACACAGATGAAAGAATGGGATTCATTTCCAAGTATATCTAAAGGTAAAGGGATTTGGCTAATAGATTCTAAGGGAAATAAAATAATGGATGCAGTAGGCTCAATGTGGTGTAATGTTTGGGGACATTCAAATCCTCAACTAGTAAAAGCGATAACAAATCAAAGTAAAAAAATACAGCATTCATCATTATTTAATCTCACAAATGAGCCTGTAGAAAAATTAGCAAATAATCTGATAAAAATATCCCCAGGAATGTACAAGGTATTTTTTTCAGATAATGGATCATCTGCAATGGAAATTGCAATCAAGATGGCATTACAATATTGGAAAAACATCGGAGAATCAAAAAAGACACAAATTGCAACAGTGGAGAATGGATATCACGGAGATACGTTTGGTGCCATGTCTGTAGGATATGTACCAGAATTTTTTGAAAAATTTAAAAAACAATTATTTTCAACAATACAATTTCCAGTTCCTAACAAATACAGAGTGCCAAAGGGGTTTAATTTTTTAGATTATCAAAATAATTGTTTAGATAAAATAGAAAAAAGATTTTCTAAACAAGATGACATTGCAGCTTTCATAATGGAAAGTGGCGCACAAATGGCAGGGGGCGTTATAATTTATCCCAAAGGTTTTCAAAAAAAGATAAAGGACTTGTGTAAAAAGTATGGAATATTATTTGTACTAGATGAAATTGCAACAGGGTTTGGAAGATTAGGATCAATGATACAATATCAAGAACAAAAAAGCATCCCAGACATAGTAGCATACGGAAAAATGTTAACAGGAGGATATCTTACAATGGCAGCTACACTTGCAAATAAAAAAATTTACGATTCATTTTCAGGAGAATTTAATGATTGGAAACATCTATTTCACGGTCATACATACACGGGGAATCCATTAGCAGCAGCTGTAGCAAATGAAAATTTCAACATGTATCAAAAAAACAATCTAATAAAAAAAATACAAAATACATCCAAAGTGTTTACAGATTATTATCAAAGACTTTTAGAAATAGATATTGTTGGAGATATTAGGCATAAAGGAATGCTAATGGGCATTGAATTAGTCTCAGATAAAAATAAAAAAACTCCAATTCATACAAAAAAATCAATCAATAAAGTATTTTTTGAAGAAGGTAAAAAACATGGAATTTATTTTCGAACATTAGGAAATATTGTGATGTTAGTACCACCGCTGGCCATTACAGAAAAGGAACTAAATTTACTTTTAGATAGAACAATTAAGACTATTGAGGCAGTAAAAACACAAATAATTTGACCGTTAACTATCAACTTCTAAGAGGTTAACAAGTACAGTATTTTTATAAATGGAATATGACATAAATCATCATGAGCAGTTTAGAATTCATTAAAGAATGTCAAGAAAAAGTATTTTCCGGAATTAGGATTTCGTCAGAAGATGCAAAAAATTTGTTCAATATTCCAAATGAGGATCTAAAAGACCTAGCCAGATGTGCAGATGAAATAACAAGAGACTATAACGGAAATAAAGTAGATGTAGAGCAATTAAACAATATTAAAAAAAATGCATGTAGTGAGGATTGCACATTTTGTGGACAATCAGCATTCTTTGATACAGGAATTGAGACATATCAATTACCAACACCACAAGAAGTAGTTGTTAAAGCTAAAAAAGCAAAAGAAGAAGGTGCAGAATCATATTGTCTAGTTGCAGCATGGAGAGAACCATCACCAAAAGATTTTACCAATGTTTGTAAAATTATTGCAGAGATAAATGAAAAAGTAGGGATTAGTGTAGAGTGTAGTTTAGGTTTTCTAACTAAAGGGCAAGCATCAAAACTAAAAGAACTCAAAGTGAAAAGATATAATCATAATTTAGAAACAGCTAAATCAAAATTTTCAGAAATTTGTACCACACATACGTATCAAGATAGATTAGATACTCTTGAAATTGCAAGAGAAGCAGGGTTAGAACTATGTACAGGCGGAATTATTGGATTGGGAGAAACAAGAGAACAAAGAATAGAACTAACTTTAGAATTAGCAAGAATATATCCAGAAGAAGTTACAATAAACATACTAGTTCCAGTTCCAGGAACCCCACTTGAATTACAAGCAAATCTTCCAAATTCTGAAATTACTAGAATGTTTTCAATAATTCGATTTCTATTACCAGAATCAGTCATTAAAATTTCGGGAGGAAGAGAGACTAATTTGGAGGATTCTGGAGAAGAATTACTTCAAAGTGGAGCAAATGGAATAATTACTGAAGGATATCTTACTATGGATGGGAACAAGTCTCAAAAAGACCTAGAGATGATTGAAAAAATTGGACTTGAAATTAAATAATTTTTATTAAAATTCCACGGACATATGCTATTTTTAAATTAATGAAAACATAGTTCTAAAATCATACATCAAAATACCCTCATCATGAAAAATAATAATTTATTATTATTTTCAAATTAATCATTAATGTTCTAACGGTGTTTAGTTTTTTATATTTAGAAATATTTTAAATTTTAAGAAATTATTTTTCTTATTCCAATTATTCCAAATACTGGAACTGCAAGATACATTCCCAAGTTAAGTGCGATAACAGATAATCCTAATGATATCACTTCGCTTTCAGATTCTGCATTTTCCATTATAGATAATGATGAAAGCATTGGGGTTAATCCAAGTTTGACTACTTCTTTGAATAATGGGCTTTCTCTTTCCATGTCAGCGATTGTTGGACTAAATGAATAGTAAACATTGTTGAATGTGTTCATGAAAGATGTTCCAGCTTCTGTGTTTAGTAATTGATTATCACGAATTTCTCTAAGCAATTGAACTTGTGGGGATAATTCTGAGCCGTAAGCTGCAGTTGCAATCAGACAACCGCCACCATTTTCTTCAGATTCTAAATTAGTAACAACTTTAGATTCTTCTACTTCTTCAGTGTGAGATTCTTCTACTTCTTCAGTGTGAGATTCTTCTACTTCTTCAGTGTGAGATTCTTCTACTTCTTCAGTGTGAGATTCTTCTACTTCTTCAGTGTGAGATTCTTCTACTTCTTGAACTATAATCAAGCCATCCATCCAAGGATGAATCATACAAAAGTAAGGAAACTCACCTACGTTTTCTGGGATCCATTCAGCAGAATCACCTGCAGAAAGCATTCCTGAATCAAATTCTAAACCAATAATATCATCAGAGGGAACTCCTGATGAAAAAGTATGTGCAGCCCCATCAGTATTTGAAAATATTACAACACCACCAACATCAACAGTTGCAGTACTTGGATTGTAACATCCTTCTTCAGTAAGTTCACAGCCAGAACCTGAACCAGAGCCAGATATTGGAGTGATTGTAACTTCCGAATGATCTGCAAAACTAGCAGGAGACATTGAAATTATACCTAATGTAATAGTAAATAATAGAAAGAGTGAACTAATTGCTCTAGTCTTCATTAAACAAGTAACCTGTATTGATACATAAAAACTTCTCGAGTATTCTTTACTATGATTTCAGTTCGTTGTAATTTGAATTAATTTTACATGTTCAAATGCCAAGTCAAAATAACAGTTTTTATGCATATTAAACTTCAATTAGCACTAGTTGACCTTGAAGCATAAACTAAATTTTATCAATAAAGAATTAACAAAAATAAAAGAAACCAATCTTCACAGACAATTACAATATGGAAAATCACAAGGATCTCACATTACAATTAAAGATAAAAAATTAATTAATTTATGTTCTAATGATTATCTTGGAATTCCAATTACAAAAATTCAAACAAATCAACTTCAATCAAGTTCAAGACTTGTTTCAGGAAATGATGAATCATATAAAAAACTAGAAAATATTCTTGCAAAACACAAATCACAGCAAAATAGTTTAATTTATCCAACAGGATACATGGCAAATTTAGGTTCAATTTCAGCAATAGCAAAAAAAGGAGACATAATTCTAAGTGATGAATTAAATCATGCTAGCATAATAGAGGCATGTAAATTATCAGAAGCTAAAGTAATAATTTACAAGCATAACGACATAGAAGATTTAACAAAAAAAATAAAAAGCAAAAGTAAAAACAAATTCATAATTACAGAAGGCATTTTTAGTATGGATGGGGATTTAGCACCATTAAAGGAAATTACAGAAATTGCACAAAAAGTAAACGCCATAACAGTTGTTGATGATGCACATGGGGACTTTGTAATTGGAAAAGAAGGGAAAGGAACTCCAAATTATTTTAAAGTAGAAAAGAAAATTGATTTGTACATTAGTAGTTTAAGTAAAGGATTAGGGTCATTTGGAGGATATGTTGCATCACAAAATAATGTCATTGATTTATGCATAAATAAATCAAAATCATTTATCTACACATCTGCATTACCATCGTTTTTAATTGAACATTCAATTAAAAGAATAGAATCAAACAGATCATTACAAAAAACAAAATTAGAAAACAACATAGAAAAATTATCAAATGGATTAAAATCCATAGGATACGAAATAAAATCTAAAACACAGATCATTCCAATAATCTTAGGAGACGAAAAACTAGCCATGAATTTTGGTAAATTTTTATCAGACAATGGAATATTTGCACAACCAATTAGATATCCCACAGTACCAAAAAATCAAGCAAGATTAAGAATTTCAGTTACAGCATGGTTATCAAATACAGATATTGAAAAATCTTTGAAAATATTTGAAAAAGCCTATAAGAAATTCATGTAACTATCGTGCAGCATCCAAACCACCAAAATCTAAGTTTAATGGATTTGCTGGAGAACCAATAACTATTGCAAAAGTTACGACTATACCCAAAGCAATACCTACGAGAACAAACCGTTTATTCATACTAAAATTATCAAACTCCTAGTTAAAAACGGAATGTTTTGAAATAGTTAAAATTTCTAAGAAGGATTTAAAAGAAAAATTACGAATTGAGGATATGTCAGATCCAACAATAATGATAGCATTATTTGCAGGGTTAGGATCATTTCTAGCCCCATGTATTTTACCTATGATTCCAGCTTTTTTGGCATACATATCAGGAACAACATTAGCTGAAATGAAAACAAACCAAACAACAAATGTTCAAATAAATAAAATAAATATAATATTAAACACCATATTTTTTGTTTTAGGATTTTCTATTGTTTTTTCAATTCTAGGGGTATTGATTAACAGTGTTTTATCAAATAAAATTACAGAGTTTACAGAAAGTCTAAACTTTGTTGCAGGTATAATCATTATTTCATTTGGATTATTTTTATTATTTTCTACAAAAATAAATTCTTTAAACATAGAAAAAAAAATTATTATAAAAAATTTTAAAGCAAGTTATCCAATGTCGTTTATTTTTGGTTTGGCATTTGCTATTGGATGGACACCATGTGTTGGACCCATACTTGGAACAATCCTCACACTTGCAGTAACAACACCATCAATGTCATTTAGTCTATTACTTGCGTATTCATTGGGTTTAGGAATTCCATTTATTTTAATGGGAATATTTTTTTCTAGATCTACTAGAATTATTCGTTCAATGTCAAAACATCTCAAATACTACAATATCGTGTTAGGAGGATTAATAATTATTTTAGGGGTTTTAGTATTTACAAATCAACTTGCATATATTGCAAATTTTCCACTACTAAATGAGTTGGTGTTACTAGGGTGAATAAGGAAATTAAGACAGGATTAGTATTTGGAATAATGATTGTAATAGGATTAGCAGTATTAGGCACAATATTTGTCTCGTTAGATGAATCAGATTCGATTAATCAAAATATGGGGATTAATTTATTTTTGAAACTTGATGAATCCGAATTCAAAAAGGCACCAAACTTAGTAGGAATAGAACATTATCTAAATACAACACCTGAAGAATTAACAAAAGAAATTGAAAAGAGTGTAGTATTGTATGACATATGGACATATAGTTGCATTAATTGTATCAGAACATTACCATACATTACATCATGGGATGAAAAATATTCAGACCAAGGATTGTTAATAGTTGGAATTCATTCACCAGAATTTGAATTTGAAAAAAATCCAGAAAATGTAAAAATTGCAATAGAAAAATACAATATCAATTATCCAGTAGTTTTAGATAATGATATGAAAACATGGAAAGCATTTGAAAATAATTACTGGCCAAGAAAATACATTGCAGACCATGAAGGAAACATAAGATATGATCACATCGGAGAAGGAGGATACCAAGAAACAGAAAAAATCATTCAGCAACTTTTAGATGAAAGAGCAAATGCATTTGGAGTTAAAACATCGCCCATAATTTCACTAGTATCTATAGAAGAATTTGAACATACATTGTTTAGAACTCCAGAATTATATTTTGGTTATAAATTTGCACAAAATAGAAATCAATTAGGAAGTCAAGAAGGATTTCAACCTAGCAGGACCGTAACGTATACCGAACCAACTAATATTGAATTAAACAAATTTTACCCAATAGGGAATTGGAAAAATCACGAAGATGGTATGGAATTAACCACATTAAACGGATCTATAAAATTATCATTTAATGCAAAAGAAGTAAACATTGTTACAGAAAATAATGCACAATTAGAAATTTTTCTTGATGGGGTACCATTAACTGAAAAATATTCAGGGACAGACATAGTATCAGGAAATCAGTTAATTGTTTCAGATCCTGGGATGTATAATATCATAAACAGTGATACGAGTATTTCTCACATAATGGAAATACAAATCAAAGGTAAAGGATTTCAAGCATTTACGTTTACATTTGGATAATGTAACTGCATATAGTGTAACTGAAGGTACATAGTTAAGAGTGACAAATCTGCTTAAAAGAGAAAAAAACAATCGTATTTAGAGCAATTAAGATGATAAGTAATTCTTGGAATAAAACAGACGGAGAAAGTATTTCTCAAAAAGTAATGGAGAAAGTAAGACCAGATGAACCATTAAAGAATAAAATAGATTTTGCACAAAGAAAATTACAAGCACAGATTTCAAAATTAGAAGGAATTAATGAAAAATTACGAATAAAACATGATAAAATATTTGAAAAAATAGTAAACGCTCAAAGAAATAACAAACCAGCTTATGCACAAGCATATGCAGGAGAATTAACTCAAGTTAGAAAAATGAAAAACATGGTAGGAGGAGCAAAATTATCCATGGAGCAAGTTAAACTTAGATTAGATACAGTTTCAGAACTTGGAGATGTTGTTGTAACATTAAGTCCATGTATGTCAATTATCAAAGGGTTAAGTCCATCACTAAGTGGAATCATGCCAGAAGCAAATGCTTCAATGCAAGATTTATCTCAAATCCTAGGGGATGTAATGTCAGGATCATCAGTAGGAATGCAAGATAACTTTAGTGCAGGTACTGAAACAAATGAAGATACACTTGCAATTTTAGAAGAAGCACACAGTGTAATTGCTGGACAAACAAAATCATCAATTCCAGAGGTTCCATCTGAACTAAAACAACAAGTAACTGAAAGAAAATCAGATATTTTTATTTAGAAATTAGACAATAGTTCTAAATTACTTTGATTTTTTCTTACTCTTTTGGATTAAAATTTTTTTGATTCTAGAAATTGTAGGGTAACTATATCCTCGTCGTCTATAATTAGAGATCATCATTTTCCAATTTTTTAATCGCCATTGAGCTTGTTCAGTGGTAACAGAATGAACTTCTTTTTGAACAATACTTTTACGACCAACTTTTAAAACTCCCGCATCTTTTGCAGTCCATCTACTTTTTGCAAATTTAAGTCCAGAAATAATTTCGTTGACAGGCATTTCTTTAAAATATTCTTTTAATTTCTTTAATTCAAGATCTGTAGGTTTATTTGAAATCGAAAGTTCAATACTAAATTTTGTCATGAAATTCATAAAACATCATAGTTTAATAATTTCTCTAATCTTCTTCAAGAATAAATTCAGATAATTTTTGAGTAGATATATGAAAATACTCTAAAATTATTTCTTGATCATCAAATTTATCTAATGCTGTGAATATAGTATCCATCATTGTTAAGATTAATTGTGATCTTTTGGTTGTAGTTATATGAGAAATTAATTTTAATGATTCTTGATCATTTAATTTTGATAAAAGGGTAATTGCTCTATCAATTTCGGTCTGAATAAGTTTAAACAAATCCTTTACACGTGGAGTTAATTTGTAAGAACCTGCTCTAGACCTTGTCCGAGATTCAGTTCTAATTCTATAAGGTAACTTTTTGATTTCAGTTAATATTATTTTTTGATTATTTTCAAATGTTTTTAAAATTAATTTAAAATCATCATCAGTTTGAATCATGATCATTGTAGATATTTTTTAAACTTATTTAGTTAAGCATTTTTGCATCCAAAAAATAATAACAACAAAACAAGGTATGAAATAAAAATAATTAGATAAAGTTGACAGGTATTTTTATATTATTTTATGTGTAAAATTAACGATCATCAACTAAAGTTTCCAAAGATAATCCAAAATAGGGGTTATTTGATCCATTCATAGATTTTATCAATTCAATTTTTAATGATCTTAATTCTTTTTGACTTTTCATAATTTGATAATAGTGATACTGAAGATAATATTGTCTTTTTAATTCATACAAACCAATAGCTCGTAATCAATTAACAATAATTTCAATTTATTAAAAAATCCTTTTATGAGAAAAAAAAATTAAACCAAAACAGATGAAGTTCTGTAGTAATTGTGATACAAAACTTTCACAAAATCATAAAGATGTAGGTGCTCCATGGGTATGTCCTAAATGTAATCCCGAAAAAATAACACCAAAAAAACCAACTTACGGAATGAATTATTCAGGAAGAACAAAACAGTGTTCAAAAGGATGTGGATCCGAGATTTATTGGGATGAAGAGTTCAAGTCAGTTAATGGAAAATTTATTCCACTAGATGCAAGAACAGATGAACCACATAGTTGTAATGGACCAGAAAGTTCAGGCACGTATTTTCCAGATGAAATAAAAAATATAGTGAAAAAGAAAACACCACAAATAAGCACAGTAGAATCAAAAATAGTAATTCCAGAAAGTATTCTGTTTGATATTGAAAAAATTCCAAAATTAGAAATGGATAACGACACGATAATTCGAGAATTAGTTAATGGTCACAAAAATCAAACATTGGCAATAATTCATTATGAAAAGTTAATGGCATTAGAACCTGAAAAAATTCCGATAGAAAACCTAAAAGATGTTTTATCAGAAAATATTATTGAAGGGTTAAAAAAATATGGATTTACAGGAGTTTTACCATTTCAAGAAGAATCAATTAGATCAATTTTAAAAGGAAATAATTCAATAATTTCAGCTCCAACAGGTTCAGGAAAAACAGAGGCATTTACAATACCCATTTTACAAAAAATGTTTGAAAATCCAACTAATGGAGTTTTTGTGTTGTTAATTTATCCATTAAATGCATTAATTGATGATCAAATATCAAAAATTTCAAATTTAATTGAAAAATGTAAATTAGAAGAAATTGTTACAGCATATTCTATTCATGGAGGACAAAGTTCCAAATACAAAGACAATATAATTTTAGAATCAAACAAAAAAGCAATCATTCTTGCAACAAATTTTGATTTTATCAATTATCATTTAATTTTACAAGATAAAAAATGGAATCAATTATTTAAAAATGCAAAAATAATAGTAATGGATGAAGCACATTCCTATACAAGTTTTCATGGTTCCAACGTATACTATGTTTTAAAACGAATGAAGAATTATATGAAAAAATTTCAAGTAATAGGTTCGTCTGCAACATTAGATAATTCCAAAGAGTTTTTTTCAAACATGTTTGATCTACCAGAAAAATCATTTTCGCATATCAATAGTAAGTTTAGAAGAAAACAAAACATGCATCAATTTTTTATCATGCCAAGAAAATTTGGACAAAGAACTACAATGGAAATGATATCATCAATATGTTTTAAGAATAATTCAAAACAATTAGTATTTAGTAATACACACAATGATGCAGAATTTTTAGCATCAAATGTAGAGGGAAATAATGATGGAATCAGAATTCAAATTCATCGAGGAGGTCTTGATCAAAAAGATAGAAAATTGTATGAATTACAAATGAAAGAAGGAGAATTAGACATACTTTCATGTACACCCACATTAGAACTTGGAATTGATATCGGTAATGTAGATGTAGTAATTTCTGCATTCAAAAATGAATATGATTCATTTATTCAAAGAATTGGCAGAGCAGGAAGAAAAGGGCAAAAATCATATGCAATTTGTGTATTTGATCCAGAAGATGCAACATGCCATTATTTTGCACGTAACATTCCAGCATATCTAAATCAAAATCACATTATTGAAATTAATAAAAACAATTCCATTATTTCAGAAAAACACATTGTTTCAATAGGTATGGAAAAACATGCTGCAATTGAATCAGATAAATCAAAATTTTTTGATTTTGCAAATAGTGTTAATTTAAGAGGAGCATCAGGAGAAATTACAATTTTTTATGATTCTAAAAAAATAGGCACTAGAGATGTGCCTGCAGGGTATTATCAATTACATCAAAATGCAATTTATCATTTTAACAAACAAAATTTTCAAGTGGAATCAATTGTTAAAACTCAAAATGGAGCAAATGCGTATTTGAAAAAATCCAATGAAATACAAAAACGAACAATACCAATTGTGAAAACATCACTAACTCAAATATCTGAAAAAAATTCTATTAAAAAAGAAATTAATTCTAAATCTAAAAAAATTTCTTTGCGTTATGGATTAATTGATATGAATAAAATAATCACAGGGTACCTAAAAGGAAATTATAACGATTCAGCAGATAAATTTGAAACGTTTAACGGAGATTCAATACCAACATGGAATAATTTTAGTTGGAATTCAAAGCATTATTGTACAAGTATTTTAATTCCATCAGAGTTTACAGCAAAAATCAAAACAGATGGAAAAAGTCCCATGACATCAGATTCAAAAATCCATACAATCACTCATGTTCTAGTTAACGCAAGTAAAATTTTAACAAAGTCAGAATCAAATGATATTGATGCGTACTATGAAGATGGGGTAATTCATTTGTTTGACAATACATCTGATGGCTATAACGGATGTAGTAAAATAATCTATGATAATTTTGAAAGTATTATGGATACCTGTTTTGATTTAGTAAATGAATGTGATTGTCCCACAGATGAAAAGCAAAAGAAAAGGATTTTGCAAGGAGAAGAATGGGGAGGGTGTCCAAAATGTACATTTACGACAAATTATTGTCAAACTAAAAATAAAAAACTCTCAAAAAAAGAAGCGTTAGATTTTTTTTCTATTTTTAAAAGAGATAAAAAATGAGTTTATTAAAAAATGCAGAATTATTTGCAAAATCAAAACACTCAGGTAAGTTAAAAAAAAGTGGCGTTACATATTCAAAGCATTTAGAAGATGTAGTTAGTAGGCTCAAAAGTTTAGGAATAAGTGATGAAGAAGTACTATGCGCAGGCTGGTTGCACGATATTTTAGAACATACAGATACTAGTTTTGATGAATTATTTGAAAAATTTGGGAGAAAAATTGCAGTATTAACATTATCATTAACAAAAATTAAATTTGTAATAGATGTAGATGATGATTCATCATTAACATTAACAAAAAAGAAAACATTGTCAAAAAAACAAAGGCAAAGAGAATATGGAATAAAACTAAAAGAATCTGAAATAGATGCAAAACTAATCAAATTGTGTGACATTTCAGCAAATTTAGGAGATTTAAAAAATCAGACTGTTTCAAAAAATAAAAGAAAACGTATTCTTAAAGAATTAAGATATTACCTTTCAATAATTCAACAAGATCTAATAGAAAATACAAAATATCCAAAAACACTAACTTTGTTAGAAACAATCAATCAAAATTTAAAAATTCAAAGCCAAAAAATTCCTAAAATTAAAAATAATAAAAAAATAAATTAGAATTAGGCATAAAAACTAGAATTAAATACTATGCAAGTAAATTATAATTATGAATTTAAAGAAAACTCTTGCTAAATTTTGTATAATGAAAAAAGTACGTGAAAAAGCAAACGAAACAGATGACGAATAATTAAAAATCAGCTAACATCCTAAAGGAATATTTGCATTTTTACATAATGTATTGTACATTCCAAATCCAAAAATTATAGATGCAAAAGTTGCCAATGGAATTAAAATGAAAATCTTTGTTTTTAGTCCCATAAGAAAATAATTAGAAATAGCAGTATAAAGTTGTGACAGTTTTTAATCAACAACGATAATGAATGATCCTTTTGTTTTTGGATTTTGTAACTGAGAAACCATTTCTCTAGGCACCATATCGGATGCTTTATCACATTTTACAGATAATGTTCTAGGACAAGTAAAATCACTTTTTCTTAATACAATATCTTGAGTATGACTTAGAACTAAATCAGGATGACCTTTTCCTTCCAAAGTAAATTCATCAGCACCCACTCTAATTATAAAACAAACTTTAGTATCAGAATTTTTTAATTTATTTTTTAATTCATCAGGTAAATCTGCACAAGAGGAACTTGCATTAACACCAACAATACAATCACCTCTAGGCGTTAGATGAGATTCTTTTGTAATCTCTATTGTTTTTTGGTGGTTTGATCTAATATTCTCATGTCCAGAAAATTCAATTTCATATCTCATGGCAGATGTGATTGGCTAGACTTAAATTAATCCTTCACGGAATTTTTTTAAATGCTTCCTGCACAACAAGGTTATGATCGAGCAATTACTGTATTTTCACCAGATGGTAGACTATACCAAGTAGAGTATGCAATTGAAACGGTAAGAAGAGGAACAATTGCATTAGGAGTAAAATGCAAAGATGGAATTGTCATTGCAGTAGAAGAAAAACCAAGAAAATTACAAATTAATGAAACGGCTCAAAAGATTTTTCAAATTGATGATCATGTAGGAGTTGCAGCAGCAGGATACATTCCAGATGCAAGAAGTCAAGTAGATAATGCAAGATTCTTTTCTCAAAGTAATAAAATGATTTATGATGAAGCAGTAGAGGTTGAAACAATTGCTAAACATTTAGCTGATCAATGTCAACAATATACACAGTATGCAGGAGTAAGACCATATGGTGTTGCTCTAATTTTAGGAGGAGTTGTAAATAACACATCACAACTATATCTTACAGATCCAAGTGGAACATACATCTCATATGATGCAATAGCAATTGGTTCAGGTTCAGATAGTGTAACAGACTTTTTAGAAAAAACATACAAAGAAGATCTAACATTAGAAGAAGCATCAACATTAGCAGCAGCAGGAATTTATCTATCAAGTGAAGATAAAGAAGGAACTGGCCACATCAGAATGGCACATATTAAAACAGAAGGTGGGTTATACGAATTAGTTTCAGATGAACAAATTGCTAGTTATGCAAATTCTGCAAAAGAAAAATATCCACACGATAAAAATTAACAAATTATAGACACTAGTGAGATTAGATTACATTGAAAATATCTGTTGCAATTCCCACATCTTCATTACAAGATGAATCATTAAAAATAGATAAAACACGAAAAATCTCAGTTTTAGCCAGAGCATGTGCTATTTTTAAAATAGAAACAATCTATGTGTACCAAGAAGGCAATAATGGTTCAGATGGAAATTTCATATCTATGATTTTAAAATATCTAGAAACACCACAATTTCTAAGAAGAAGGTTATTTCAAAAAGTAAATGATCTAAAATTTGCAGGAGTATTACAACCATTAAAAATTCCAAGTCACGTTACACCAACAAATGCAAAAAAAATAGTTGCAGGAGACATTAGAGAAGGAGTCATAGTAACAGTAAAGGGTAAAAAATTTGTAGATGTTGGAATTAATCAACTAATTCAATTTTATGGTAAAACATCAACAGGTAAAAGAATAACAATTCAATTCAAAGAAGGGTATCCAAGGTTATCAGTTAAAGAAATAGAAAAACCAGAATCTAAAGTCTATTGGGGGTATGATGTAAAAGAAAGATCTAATTTATTTTCATTATTATCAGAATGGAAAGGGAATGTAATCATCACATCAAGAAAAGGTAAAACAGTTACAAAAGAACAACTAGAAAAATATACAAAATCAGATGAATCATTATTGGTTGTTTTTGGATCTCCTGAAAAAGGAGTTCATGAAATTATTGGCGGTAGAATGAATAAAGTACAAAATGCTAAATCACTAAATTTCTTTCCAAACCAAGCAACTGAAACAGTACGTCTTGAAGAAGCACTGCTTGGAACATTAGCAATAATTAACGCATCAAAGTAATTCACAACATGGCAGAAAGAAAAAATTTTTTGTTGTTTGCAATAGGTATCGGAGTTATGGGAATAGTAATAGGATCAATAACAATTTGGAATATGATCTCTGATGTTCTAAAATAATATCAATTACAACAATCATCGTTAACCAAAATATTTTAGTTGGTTAACGATAACTAATAGGGTTTAATAGAGGGAATTCAAGAGACGATTTAACAATGGGAGCTCGAAAACGACATTCACCACGTAGAGGAAGTTTAGCGTATTCACGTAGAGTTCGCGCAAAAACTATGGAAGCAAGAATTAGAGCTTGGCCAAGTAGATCTGCAACAGATGAACCAAAAATTTTAGCACACTGTGGTTTTAAAGCAGGTTGTGTTCAAGTAGTAAGTATTGATGATCGTGAAAAAGTTCCAAATGCAGGAAAACAATTAGTTAGTTTAGGAACAGTACTAGTAACTCCACCAGTGTTAATTTTAGGAATTAGAGGTTATTCAAAAGATCATGATGGAATGCATGCAGAGTTTGATGTGTATGCAGAAGACATTCCAAAATATATTTCAAAAGAAATGACATTTAAAAATAAAGAAGGTGCATTAGATAATGCAGAAAAAAGATTAAAGAATATTAAAGAAATTTTTGCAATAGTTGCAGTATCTCCAAGAGCAGCAGGTCTTGAAATGAAAAAACCATATGTTTTTGAAGCAATGGTTAGTGGAGGAGATATTAAAAAACAATTTGAACATGTTAAAGAATCATTAGGAAAAGAAATTAAAATTGATCAAATTTTTGAAACTGGTGCAACAGTAGATGTTGCAGCAATTACAAAAGGTCATGGATGGCAAGGTGTAATGAGAAGATGGAATGTAAAAAAGAAACAACACAAATCTAGAAAGACAGTTAGAGAAGTTGGTTCATTAGGTCCTATTTCCCCACAAAGTGTCATGTACACAGTTCCAAGAGCAGGACAAACAGGTTTCCATCAAAGAGTAGAATATGATAAAAGAATATTGGTAATGGGTAATGCAGATAACGATAAATTAAAAATTAATCCAGATGGAGGATACAAACACTTTGGTTTAGTTAAAGGAGATTTTATTATTTTGAAAGGTTCTGTTCCAGGAACATATAGAAGATTAATCAAAATGAGAAGTCAAATTAGAAATGCACCAGCTAAGGTTAACAAGCCAAACATTTTGGAGGTAGTAATATAATGAAAATTACAACTTATACAACAACTGGAACAAAAGATGGAGAAGTAGAATTACCAATAATTTTCTCCACACCATTCAGAAGAGAATTAATTCACAAAGCTTTCACTAACCTTACATCACACAAATTCCAACCACAAGGAAGACATCCAAGTGCAGGACAAGATGTTGTAGCCGATTCAAATGATCCACCAACAGGTCAAGGTGTATCTCGTGTGGCCAGAGCACAAGGTGGTGGCGGTGGAAGACAAGGTCAAGGAGCTGAAGTAGCATCTACAAGAGGAGGAAGACAAGCACATCCACCAATAGTAGGAAAAGTAATTTACAAAAAATTAAACAAAAAAGAAAATAAACTAGCATTATGTTCAGCAATTGCAGCTACAGGTTCAAAAGATCTTGTAGGTGCAAGAGGACATAAAATTGAAGGAATAGAAACATTCCCAATCATTATTTCAGATGATATTGAAGCAGTTTCTAAAACAAATGAAGTAACAAAAATACTAGATTCATTAAAACTAACACAAGATGTCAATAGATTAGAAACAAGAAAAGTACGATCTGGACAATCAAGACTTAGAGGAAGAAGTAAAAAAGTTGGAACAAGTGTATTATTTGTAACTAAAGATTCTTCAAACATGTCAAAAGCAATTGGCGCATTACCAGGTGTAGATGTTAAAAGTGTAAAAGATTTGAGTGTCTTAGATTTGGCTCCAGGTTCACACCCAATTAGATTAACAGTGTATTCAAAATCAGCAATAGAAGAAATTGCAAAAATTAAATCAGCACACATAGAATTAATGGTGAAAACACAATGAATGTAGAACAAGCAATGAAAATAATTGTCAAACCATACATTACAGAAAAGACATTTGCCATGATTGAAAATGAAAATAAAATTTGTTTTATCGTAGAATTATCTGCAAAGAAACCAGACATTGCAGAAGCAGTAAAAATACTTTACAAACAAAAAGTAATCAAAGTAAACACTGCAAGAACAATTTATGGTAAAAAAGCATTTGTTCAATTTGAAAGTACTGAAAAAGCTAGAGATCTAGCAACCAAGATAGGAATGCTCTAATATGGACGGTAAAACTCGAATGATGTTAGCAATGGAGAGAAGAAATGGTTAAAGAATTTTTATACAGAGGACTTAGCAAAGAAGATCTAGAAAATACATCTTTAGAAAAATTATTTACATTATTTAATTCAAGACAAAGAAGATCACTTACAAGAGGAATTACAGATGGAAAAAGAAAATTAATTGAAGAAATAAAATCTTCAAAAGCAGGTAAATCAAAAAATCCTATCAAAACTCACCTAAGGGATTTAATTATTTTACCATACATGGTAGGCGTTACAGTAAATGTTTTTTCAGGAAAAGAATTTCGTCCAGTCAACATTACAACAGAAATGATTGGTCATTATTTGGGAGAATATGTCATAACAAACAAGAAGGTACAACATGGAGCACCAGGTGTAGGTGCATCAAGATCCAGTCTGTACGTACCATTAAAGTGATTATTATGGGTAGATTCGATTATGCTTTCCAAAATTATGATGCAACTAGACATGTTAGATCATCATTAAGAGAAAAAGACATTTCTCACAAACATGCTCGTGAAGTTGCAGTTTCAATAAAAGGACTAACAATTGAAAAAGCAAGAGATTTCTTACAAGATGTTATTAACAAAAAAAGAGCTGTTGCATTTAGAAGATATAAAAATCAAGTAGCACACAGAGCAGATCCTGGAATGATGTCCGGAAGATATCCACAAAAAACTGCAAAAGAATTCATCAAAGTATTAGATAATTTAGAATCAAATGCAGAATACAAAGGAATGGATTTAGATAGATTAAGAATTGTAAACGCAACAGTACACAAAGGCGTTGTTGTTAAAAGATTCACTCCAAGAGCAATGGGCAGAGCAACTGCAAAAAATAATGTTTTAACACATGTAGAGTTGGTGGCTCAGGAGCTTTAGAAATGTCAGCAGTCAAAAATGTTATCAGAGACAATTACAACATGATGTTGTTAAAAGATTATTTGAGAAAACAAATTAAAGATGCAGGATTTTCTCATGCAGAAATATCAAAAACACCTACAGGTACAAGAGTAGCACTACACGTTACAAGACCTGGAATTGTCATAGGAAGAAAAGGTTCAGGAATTAGAGAACTTACAGAAAGACTCGAAAAAGACTTTGGATTAAAAAATCCACAAATATCAGTTAATGAAATTGAAAAACCAGATTTATCACCAAGTGTAATGTGTACTAGAATGGCCTCCCATTTAGAAAGAGGAACAGCATTCAGAAGAGCAACCATGTGGACAATGAAACAAATTATGGAAAGTGGTGCAATGGGCGTTCAAATTACAATTTCAGGAAAACTTAGAGGTGACCGTTCAGCATTTGAAAAACACATAGCAGGTATTTTACCAAGAGCAGGACATCATGCAGAAGTAATAGTTGATGAAGATATTGCACATGTAAAAACTGCAATGGGTTTAATCGGAATTAGAATTAGAATTGCAATTAAAGAAAAATTAATTCCAGAATTTGAATTAAAGAAAGAAAAGGTAAAAGCACAAAAAGAAAAGCCTGCTAAAAAAATTGAAGAAGTTGAAGTTGAAGGGGATATCAAAGTTGAAGTTGTTAAAGTTGAAGGGGATTCAAATAAAGCAAAATCAGAATCAGAACAAATTGCAAATGAAGCAGAAAAAATGAAAACAATAACAACAATGGAAGAAGAAGAGGGAGATATGAAATGAGTAAATTACGTATGAAGACAATAAAGGAATTTAACGAAAAAGATCTTAAAAGTAAAATTTTAGAAAGTAGAACAGAATTGGCAAAACTTAGAGTAGATTCTTCTAAAGGAACATTACGAAAAGAAAGCGGTAAACTAAAACCAATACGCCACAACATTGCAAGGATGTTAACTAGATTAAATGAAATGGAGAAAGAGAAATGATTACTGCAGATACAATAACAAGACATGAATTCATAGGATTAGACACACAAATTGTCAAATCAAGTAATCAACAAGTTATAGGATTAAATGGGACAATCATAAATGAAACAAAATCAATGTTTACAATTAATACTAAAAAAGGAATTAAAAATATTGCAAAATCTACAAGTGATTGGAAATTTTCAATTTCAGGACAAAGTACCACAGTAAATGGTTCAAAAATTGCAAAAAGACCATTTGAAAGAATAGGAGCAAAAGCATGACTAAAAATATTGGAGTAAAAGTAAATGAGCCAAAAAGAGAATGTGATGATAAAAATTGTCCATTCCACGGAGGGTTATCTATTAGAGGAAAATTATTTGATGGTAAAGTTACAGGAGATAAAGCAAAACAAACAATCACATTAACAAAAGATGAACCAATCTACTTTAGCAAGTTTAAGAGATATGCAAGAGGTAAAAGCATAATTCATGCCCACGTTCCAAGATGTATTGATGTTACATCAGGTGATCATGTGTTAACTGCAGAATGCAGACCAATATCAAAGTCAGTTTCATATGTAGTAATTGAGGTAAGATCATAATGGCAAAACAAGCAGGAAAAGGTGTAGAAGAATTCCGCCCATATGTCACAAGATCAATTCCAGTAGGTGCCAACATTGCCTGTGCAGATAATTCAGGTGCTAAGATTTTAGAAGTAATCAATGTTCCAAGACACAAAACAAGAGCATCAAGACTTCCAGCAGCAGCTGTAGGTGATTATTGTAATGTTGTAGTTAAAAAAGGTCCAGCAGAATTAAGAAAACAAGTTTACGGCGCAGTAATTGTTAGACAAAAATATGCAGTTCGTAGATTAAATGGCGTCAGAGTTTGTTTTGAAGATAATGCAGCAGTGTTAATCACTCCAGAAGGAGAAACAAAAGGAACTGACATCAAAGGACCAGTAGCAGCAGAAGCTTCAGAAAAATGGCCAAGAGTAGCTAACTTAGCATCAACGGTGATATGATAAAATGGTAAAACCAACTAAAATGCGTAATCGAATGTTATTTCAAGCAACTCTCCAAACAAAAAGTAAACAATTAGGAAGTGCATTATCAAAAGACTTGCAAAAAAAATACGGTAAAAAAAGTGCAAGAGTAATTGAAGGTGATAGTGTGAGTATTCTAAGAGGGGAATTCAAAGGAGTAGATGGAAAGATTTCAAAAATTAATACAGCAAAATCAAATGTTGCAATAGATGGAGTTAAAAAAGAAAAAACAAAGGGAGATAAATTCGACGTATACATTCACACATCCAATTTAGTTATCACATCATTAAATTCAAGTGACAAATGGAGAATGGCAAAACTAGAAGGTAAAGATCCAACAAAGCAACCAAAAGAAACAGATGTAAAAGAAAATAGTAAAGAAACAAAAGTAGCAAATAAAGTTGAAAAAAAGGAAGATGAAAATTAATGGTAAGTATTGCAGGTAGTAAAAAACTCAAACGACAAATGGCTCCACAGTTTTGGGGAATCACTAGAAAAGATAAACGATTTGTAATTACAGTAAAACCAGGTCCGCATAAAAAGAACAATGCAATACCAACTGCAGTATTCCTTAGAGACACATTAAAAATAGTTTCAAGTCTAAGAGAAGCTAAAGCCTCAATATATGCAGGAAAAGTAAAAGTTGATGGAGTAGTTAGAAAATCACTTCATCACGCAATAGGATTAATGGATGTAGTAGAACTAGAAAATGTACCAGATATTTATCGTCTAGTTCCAACTGAAGGAAAAATTCTCAAACCAATTAAAATTAACGAATCAGAAAAATCCAAAAAACTTGTTAGAGTTGTAACTAAAACATCAATCAATAAAGAAACAACACAAACAGGATTTCATGATGGTCGCTCAACACTTGCAGAAGTTAAAGCAAGTATTGGAGATACATGCATAATGCAAATTCCAGACCAGAAAATTTTAGAAGTTATAAAATTAGAAGCAGGTTGTCAAGGGTTAGTTACACGTGGAATTAATGCAGGACAAATAGGTAAAATTGAAACAGTAGAAGAAGGCACATTCATCCTTCCAAAAAGAGTTATTCTAAGTTTAGGTGATAAAAAAATTGAAATCCCATCTGATATTATAATGCCAATAGGTAAAGAGGAGCCTGTAATTCAATTAAAGTGATAATATGTCCCAAGTAACAGAATCCCCAATGAGAAAAATATCTTTAGAGAAAGTAGTACTAAACATGGGTGTCGGTAAATCAGGAGACATCATAGATGTTGCACGAAGAGCACTTGAACAAATTTCAGGTAAAAAACCATCAACACGTAATGCAAAAGAAACTCAAAGAGAGTGGGGAGTTAGAAAAGGAGAACCAATTGGTGTTGCAGTAACAATCAGAGGAGATGATGCAGTGGCATTATTGAAAAGATTGTTAGAAGCTAAAGGAAATACAGTTAACGGTAAAGCATTTGATAATTTTGGTAATTATTCATTTGGAATTAATGAGCACATAGATATTCCAGAGGTAAAATATGATCCACAAATAGGAATTTTGGGTTTAGGAATATCAGTTACATTAACTAGACCAGGATATTCAATACGTAAAAGAAGTAAACACAAAGCAAGTGTAGGAAAAACACATATTATTACAAACCAAGAAGCAAAAGATTATCTTGTTAAAGAATACGGAGTTACAATAGCATAATGCCTAAAGATAGATCCTACGAAGCCACTGGAAGAAAGAAACATGATTTTGGAAGAGGTTCCAGATGGTGTAAAAGATGTGGAGATTATACAGCTGTTATTCAAAAATATGACTTGATGTTATGTAGACGATGTTTTAGAGAAGTAGCAACATCTTTAGGGTTCAGGAAAAATCGGTGATATAGATGCCAGCAACTAATATTTTAGCAAATTTGTTCGTTACACTTTACAATAATGAAGCAAGAAGAAACAATAATTGTTTAGTCCTTCCAACTTCAAAATTAGGTGTTGAAGTTCTCAAAACACTTCAAAAAGATGGATATGTTGGAGAATTTGAGCACATAGATGATAAACGAGGCGGAAAATTCAAAATTGAATTATTAGCAAAAATAACAAAATGTGGTGCAATTTCACCAAGATTTAAAGTAAAAAGTGATGAATACAATAGTTGGGAACAACAATACTTACCAGCTTACAATAGAGGAATGCTCATTGTAACAACAAATCAAGGGGTAATGTCTCATCATGAAGCAGTAGAAAAAGGAATTGGAGGATTTTTGATTGGATATGTCTATTAGTGAAACTGAAAAATTCCAAGACGAAGTAGTAATTCCAGAAGGAGTTACAGTAACTCAAAAGAAACACATGCTAACATTTGTAGGTCCTTTAGGTAAAACACACAAAAGTTTCAGAACAATTCCAATAAATATTGAAATTGCTGAAAACAAATTATTACTAAAAACAATTGATTTTAAAAAAAGAGACTATGCAATTTTGCACACAGCAAGATCAATTATTAGAAATATTTGTGAAGGATTAATCAAAGGATATACGATTAAAATGAAAGTTGTGTTTGCACACTTTCCAATTACAGTAAAAGTAGATAATAAAAATATCATAATTGAAAACTTTCAAGGTGAACGTGCACCAAGAATTACAAACATTGTGGGTAATACTAAAGTCACTCCAAAAGGTGAAGATGTAATCTTAACTGGAGAAGTTTGGACAGACATTACACAAACTGCAGCAAATATTGAATTAAAAACCAAGGTAAAAAACAAAGATCACAGAGTATTCTTAGATGGTATCTATGTGTTTGATAAGAAAAAAGGTTTAGAAAAATAAGATATTCAAATTAGATAATGAACATCGATCCTGAATTTGTAAAAACAACAACTGAATTTATAGACAAAACTCTTGAAGCATACAAGTCTGCAGGGGTTTCACCAACAGTTGGAGACATATGGGATTGTGAAAATGTAGGTGATTTTCTATGCGGATTTTTTGTAGGAGAGTTAGTAGGTTCAATACTTAGTGCATTTCAATATTCACAAAAAAGAGACCCCACAGGAGAAGAGCACATAGAAATTGTAGGGTTAGTTGAAAGTCGCTCTAAAGAAATTAAAGAATTTTTTTCAAAATTCAACAATTAGTTTTATGAATTTACTATAATCATAGTAGGCGGAAAGATTAAATCACTTTTGAGAAAGTAAACTTTTGTGCCTCCCTAGCTCAGCGTGGTAGAGCAACCGGCTGTTAACCGGTTGGTCACCAGTTCAAGTCTGGTGGGAGGCGCTTCTTTATTTCTAAATTCGAGTTTTGAAACATTAATCGTACAAACTTGAATGAATATATCAAAATAAGATCAAATTTATTTCTAAATTCGAATTTAGAAATATTGATCGGTTGTTAGTAATTGGTGTACTCAATTAGACAACATAGATCTAATAGACGATCTAATACAAAGAAGAATGCAGGAGATTTACATTGGTTAGAACTAGAAGAACCAATAGATATTGTGTGGATTGTAGTGCTAGATTAGTATACTATCCAAGGCTATCTAACCCAAAAGCACCAAACGAGCATAGAGTACTAGTTTATGCATGTCCAGATTGTACAGATGATTTTGAAAAACCAAAAATGTTCTCAATTAAGCGTAATCAAGTAGAAGATCCTTTAGAAACAGTAGAAATTGAAATTACACAATTACAGAAAAAAGTAATAACAGCAAAATAATTGTAAACTAACATGTCATATCCAGAAAAAACTAGAAGTAACATGTGGTTTTTGCTTCCAATATTTTTTGGAATGATTGGAGGAATTATAGCATACATAATCATAAGAAAAGATGATTCAGATAAAGCAAAAAATTGCATCTATGTTGGAATCATAATGATGGTGCTTGGAGTTATTCTTAACATTGTTCTTGCAGCAGAAGTAAGTACATTGGATCCTGGATTTAATGTGAACATCTAAAATATTTTCAATTGGTTTTCCAAGGGTAAATTTCTATTATTTCTAAATTCGAATTTAGAAACATTATAAATTCAGACCAATAATTCCATTGATGGAGTCATATAGGACGGATTTAGAATGTTTAATCATGGCAACATCAAGAATGCGAGATAGTGTGGAAAGATGGTTAATTCATGAAAGTATGTCTTTTGAAGGAGTAAAATCCACAGAAAATACGTTTCAAGTTCTAGTAAAACATGCAGGGCCATATGGAATACCAATTGATATTTTTGAACCAAAAGCACAGCAAGGAATTTTAGTAATTGGTGCCAAAATACCTCTAAAAAATAATCAAATTATTAGATACCGTGGATTTAATGAAGAAGAAAAAGCAAAATTTGCAAATAAAATATTAGAATTTTGTAATTCAATTGAAGCTATTAGTAAAATAATTGTAGAGGATGGAAAGCAAAAAATTTCAGTTTTTGTCGTATTAGATGATAAAGAAAATATCAATCAACAGGCAATGTTTGACGCAATAGATAGTGTATCAGAAAAACATGAGAAAACTTCAAGATTTTTGCTCAAGACGTTTTAAAAAAACTCTAAAAATCATAGTAAACAATACAGAAGACCAAATAATATCTCAAAGAATAGAGGAGTATTGATCCAAAACATACATCACATAAAGAAACAATTCAACAACATGTCAAATAGGTAATGATAAAAAATCTATTTTACATTAATTTGAAGAATTACAAAATAAAATGATTTTTTGATAAATCCAAAAACAAAAAATGTCAAAAATGGCCATTTTTTAGAATTATGCCTAGATGTTAAACCCCCTATAGGAAAAAGACCAATTAGGCACTAGATGAAATTTTGAGAAATGGTCATTTTGGTGGGGGGTTGAACACTCATGACTAGGGGCAAAAGGCAAGGGTAATTCCACCAAGGTCTCCCATCAATAGATGGTGGATCTTTGATAATTAGGCGTAAAAGCTAAACCCCCAAAAATAAGGTAAATTTGTCCAAAAAAAAGCAATAAAATCACAAGGATCAGAAAAAAAAGATTCCAAAAATAAAAAAATCAGTACTGTTGACGAGTAGAGAGTTAGGAAATATTTTGAAAGTAGTGGATAAATTTGAAAAATACCCCCATCTATTGAGACTCAATTGAGGTACAATGGATTAAAAAATTAAAAATTAGAGATTGTAGAAATTACGTTGCAACTATATATCAAAAAAAGATTGAAATTTTATGGCACGAATGGGGTTAGTAATAGTAATTGGAGCAATAATAGGTTCAATGGTACTTGCCAATTTCATGTATATGCAATATCAAACAAATTTCATTGAAGTAAATGAAGGAGAACCAGTTGTTGTAGGACCTGTAGAGTATGTAATTACTTTTGAAGGCACACATGAAGGAGATAAAGATACACAGCCAGAAAATACGTTTCTAAAAATAGGAATTATTGCAAAAAACATCAGTGATGAGAATACAGCGATGTCAGGAGGACAATTTTTCCTAATTGATGAAAAAGATCAAAAACATAAAGCAGTATTTGGTGAATTTTCAGCAATAGACCTATGGTTAGTAGGGCTAGACCCAAACAATCCAGTTGAAGCTACAACACAATTTGACATTCCATTTGATGAAGATGAAAATTACAAAATTGTCATAAGACCACAAAAAGACCAATCAACAGTAGATACAGCATCAATTTGTCTAACAAATTGTTGATCGATAATTTTGAAAATCAAAAAATGTGTCAAATTTTATTATAGTAAGTATAGTATTGTATGACTTTTACCACATAACATATAGAATTATTGAAAAAAGTCATGGCAACATCTAAAGCCAAAAGATCTGAAGCAGCTAAAAAAGCAGCTAAAACTCGAAAGAGAAATGCAGCTAAAAAAGCAGCTGAAGCACTAAAGGCAGCAGTAAGTCGTAAAAGAAAGGCAGCAGCTACTAGAAAGAAAAATGCAGCTAAAAAAGCAGCTCCAAAACGTAAAGCAGCTCCTAAGAAAAAAGCAGCTCCAAAACGTAAAGCAGATCCTAAGAAATCTGCAGCTAAAAAAGCAGCTCCAAAACGTAAAGCAGCTCCAAAACGTAAAGCAGCTCCTAAGAAAAAAGCAGCTCCAAAACGTAAAGCAGCTCCAAAACGTAAAGCAGCTCCAAAACGTAAAGCAGCTCCTAAGAAAAAGACAGTCAAACGAAAACGTTAGGTTGTCTATACACCTTTTTTAAAGAACACCATACTAGATTAGATATATTTCTAAATTCGAATTTAGAAACATAAAATAATGCTAGGCGTGAACTATTCACTCATTTTCAATTCAGGTAAAACAAAAACTTTCAAAGGCTGAATTTTTAAAATAATTCTTTTTTCCTCTTCACGTTTAAACGGATAATGTTCACGTCCCATATACTGTTGAGTTAATTTATCAGCATGATGGTATTTCTCATCAGAGATTATTTCAACTACAGTTCCACGAATAGTTGTCATATCAAGAGGGTTATTTTTAGAAACAACAGAAACTGCAACACGAGGATCACGTAAAATATTTTTGTGTTTAATACGACCTTCAGCAGTATTTACTAAAATAAATCCATCATCATAATTTGCCCAAACTGGAGATAATTGGGGAGAGCCATCTTTCATAATTGTCGCAATAAAAACAAGATTTTTTTCTGAAAATAATTTTATTACTTTATCATTAATCATTTCATCAACACAACTAATTGTCTTAGAAAGGAGGTGCTAAAAAACAATTGTAAATCTAATTTTAGCATATTTTTGTTCAATACAATATACATCAAAAATGGCAAATGAAGATTTAATGAAGAATCAATACAAAATAAGATTATTTTGTGTTAGATTTTTCAAGGACATTAGTCATCGCCCTATTCATAATCTCCATCACCAAATATTGAGAATATTCAGCAGATTTCTTATTATTAGATTTGCTAGTTTTAGGACCTAATGCTTTGAGAATTTTTTCAATTTTTGTAGAGGTCGTATCAATTATTTTTGAATATGTAGCATCAAAATTTTCAGGTGTTTGAAAATCCAATAATTTTGTAGAGGTGCTGTAGAATTTTGTAATTGCGCCACGGGATTCTTCAATTCTTGCAATTTCAATTAATCCAGAGTTTTTTAAAATTTCTAAATGATGTCTAACGGTAGTTAGTGCTTTTTTGTATCCAAATTTTTTCAATGCTGTAGAAATTTGATCAGCAGATAAAGATTGATGGTATAAAATTTCAATAATTTTTGCACGTGCAGGGTCATCAATTGCACGGGCGTGTCCAATATTTGTAGTAACAGTACGATTTACTTTAATTTCTTTTTCTAATAATGTAGACATACACGACTAGTTTTTGATCTGATCTAAAAGATATTGGTATCATATTTTTTTGTCTAATTGCATTAATTTTTGTTTACTTTAACAAAAATAGTACCATTATGAAAATACATAATATGCTATGATAAAGTTAATAGTATATTAGCAATAATACTAACACTATCATCAGTATAGGATCAGTATCAAGTAAATGATATTAGCATTATAATTATGATAAGGGTTTTGAAAATATCAAAAAATAGGATTTCTAAAACACATCATGGCAAATTTCTCATGATTAGGTTAAATTTTGGATATATTGAAAGGGTGATTCGAGTTGAATGTTAGCTAATAGTCAGTAATAGGTGTAAAAGTAGATTATAGAGACAAGCCAGTTAATTTCTCATATGCAATTACATACCGTTTAGTAATTGTTTGAATTATTTCAGATGGAATTTGAGGTGCAACAGGTTCTTTGCCAGCAGTTCGCTCATCTTCAAATTGTTTTTGATATCCATTAGCAGTTAGCCAATCACGTAAAATTTGTTTGTCGTAGGATTCTTGAATTTTTCCAACCTCAAAGGTGTCTTTTGGCCATAATCTATACTCATCAGGGCCAATTGAATCCCCTAATGTTATTTTACCATCAAGTAATCCAAATTCTAGTTTTAAATCAGCTAAAATAAAACCAGCATTATCTGCAATTTGGGCCATGTTATTGTAAATGTTAATGGATGTTATTTTCAGATACTCAAATTGTTCTTCTGTGACTAGATTCATCTCCAATGCTTTTTGCTTGTTTACAGGAATATCATGTTCCGATTTTGTGGTAGGATCAAAGATGGGCTCAGGTAATTTTGCAGCCATTGTTGTATCAGTTTCAGACGGAAGAGTTACCTCGCCATTTTTCCACCTGCCAATCAAACTACCATAAAAATAACCTCTCACCACACATTCCATAGGAATCATTTTCATTTTTTTAACAGTAATTTCAGCATCAGATTTTTTTTCAACAAAATGATTTGGCACATCTAATTTTTCAAACCAAAATTTAGCAAAATTGCACAATACTTTTCCCTTTTGTGGAATGTCTTGATGAAATTTTACATCATATGCGGATACTCTATCTGAGAATTTGAATAAAATAGTGTCATCATCTACATCGTATAGATCCTTTACTTTTCCACTAGTTAGAAACTTCAAGTGATCATGATATTATTTTAATTGAATTTAACTGCTAGGAAGCACGTTATTATTCAAAATAAATACAAAAGTCTAAACCTAATTGAGATATTAAGTACTTATTTTTGCTTAATTGAGATACCTGTTGCTTATTAGCTGCTTATTTTTGCTTGTTAAGTGCTTATTAAGCAAAACTGTGATACGTGCCTGAGTAAATTAAGTGCTTAATTTTGCTTATGAAGTGCTTATTAGCTGCTTATTTTTTGCTTAATTTTGCTTATTAGCTGCTTATTTTTTGCTTAATTTTGCTTATTAGCTGCTTATTTTTTGCTTAATTTTGCTTATTAGCTGCTTATTTTTTGCTTAATTTCAAATAGGTCATACGTTTTTGCCATCCATTTTTTAGTTTTTTGCAGGATGTTTTATTTTTTTATAGAAAGAACACAATATTTTGATGAGAATGTTTGCAACTAGAATTATTTTACATCTACGCCATTCCAAAAAGCAACCATTCCCTTAATTTTGGATGCTGCATCATTTGGGGTTTCATAATACCATGCACAGTCTTTGTTTGTCTTACCATTTACCGTAACTGAATAGTAATTTGCTGTTCCTTTCCAACCACAAACGGTAGTTAGTTCAGTTTTAGAGTAATATTCCTCCTTGATTGAATCAAATGGAAAATAATGATTTCCTTCAACTACTACAGTGTCATTACTGTCTGCAATTACCACCCCATTCCATATTGCTTGCATGTATTATCAATAAAATTTTAGTTATTTAAAATAATTCCCAAATGTTTTATCAATAATTAAGGCATAAGATCAAAATTAGATTTAATCAACTATCTCAAGATATCATGAAAATATATCGACCATATGAGTAATTGAGGTTAAATCTCCAGAATGTCTCAAAAATAAGAATACTTACAATTAATTTTAATAAATAAAAGGGAGTGTAAATTCATCAATATTTTTGATCTTATTTAAAATATAATCATGGAAATCTTGCTTGTCCAATTTGCCACTTTTCAAGACGTTGTAATTCATCATATTTTGCAATTCGTTGTTTTGTTTCTGAATCTAATAATGATTTTTCCTTTCTATTCATAATGATAATACAAGGTTATGAAGTATAAAGAAGAAGATTGCAGTGTATTTAGGAAATTATTTAAATATTTTTAAAATTCAATACCGCAAATAATTTGATAAGTATTTTAGAATTTTCTAAATTAAAAAATTGAGACACACCATGAGGCATGGACAAATACAGATAACATGCGTTTATTGTGGAAAAACTACTACACATTCATCTTGTGGTGCATTGTAGGTATTTCCACAAAAATATTAGTTTATGTAATATCAAATAAGATATTGAATCAAGTTTGACATTTGAAGCAATTTTATTTATAGCAGTATTAGTTATCGCATCAAAACTTGGAGGGGAGTTACTTCATAGAATTGGACAACCAACAATTTTAGGAAATGTTCTTGCAGGAATAATTGTTGGGCCGGCGTTTTTAGCAATCGTACACCCCATAGAAGCAATTGAATTGTTTGTTTCAATTGGAGTATTTTTCTTATTTTTCCTCATAGGTCTTGAGGAAATAGATATTGCAGGACTGTTCAAGGTCATGAGAGGTAAAATATTTGCAGGATCTATTGTCGCATTTATGATTCCATTTTTGATTGCAGGGGTTTTTGGATTAGTTATAGATTTGAATTTTATACAATCATTTGCAATTGCAAGTGTAATTGCAGCATCCAGTTTAGGAGTTACAGCAAAAGTACTAAGTGATTTGGGCAAATTAAAATCAAGAATAGGACTTGAGATTTTTACAGTAACTGCAATTGTAGAATTTATTGCAATTATTGTTGTAAGTGTATTTATTCAATTAGATACAAATTCAGGAACACCTGAAATTTCAGAAATGTTATGGTTATTTGCAAAAATGTTGATCTTTTTTGCAGTAGCAGGACTTCTTTCAGTTTTTGGATTACCCCATTTTTTCAGATTAATCAAAAATCATTTACGTGTAAAAGAAGCATATTTTGCAATAGTAATTGGAGTTATTCTTCTTGTAGCATATTTTGCAGAAATTAGTGGAGTACATGGGGCTATCGGTGCCTTACTGTTAGGAATTGCAGTATCTAGAATGAATAAAGAGGAATATAATGAAATATCAAAAAATATCAGTGTAATAGGATACGGAATTTTTATTCCAATATTTTTTGCAGGTATTGGAATTCATTTTAGTTTTGCATTTTTAGAATTAGAATGGTGGATAATTACTACATTTTTAGTAATTATGACAGGAGTGAAATTTTTGAGTTCCTATATCGCAGTACGGATTGCAAACATGCGACCAGCAACTACAGTAGCTTATGGTGTAATGTCAAAAGGGGCAGTGGATTTAGCATTAATGTTATCATTACTTCAGGCACAAATTATGGATAGTAGATTATTTTCATTATTAGTTTTAGGAACTCTCATAACTATGATCATATCCAGTGTAGAACTTCAACGTAAACTAAAAAAAATAATTCATTTTAAAGTTGGCACATTAGAACTAGGCTTTATACCAATTTATTTTAGAAGAGTTGTTTCAGATACTCTAGCAAGTTCAGTAATGAATAAAGAATATCCTAAAACAATTACAAACATTTCAATCAAAGATTTTTCTGCCAACAACAGTATAGGAAAAATACCATTCCTTGTTTTTGATGATTTAGGAAAATTAGTAGGACTGGTTTCAAAACAAGAGATTGAGAAAGCTCATAAAAAAACACGTAATTTAATTACAATTTCAGATGTAATGTATAAAAAATTCCACACAGCACAATCAAGTGATTATCTATATTCAGTGATTCAAAAAATGAATTCACATCCATTTGATATGATACCAATTACAGACCCAAATGACAATGAAAAAATCATAGGAATTGTTACAAATAATGGAATTATGGGATTGTTGGAAGACACTAAGACAAAATAAAACACAATCCAGGAGTCTCAAAAATAAGGTAGGCTCAAAATTAATTTAAAAAGAAGGAATGATTCAGCGATCTAATATAGGAGTAAATCCAAGTAAATGTAAGTCTTGAGAGATAAAGAACGTCGATACGTCATATCTTTTGGGACTTCTTAAAATTATACTATTTTGCTTTTACTTGCTCAGTTTTGCTAAAATCAGGTTCAATCCCCAAAGAATCATAATTTCCAGATGAGCATGTAAAGCACATAGAGTCCTTTGGAATCCCTACAGCATTAGCTAAATTCTCAGCATCATTATACCCCAAAAAGTCCACACCAATACTTTGTCTTACCATTTCAGTTATTTGCTCACTAGTCATTTCTTTACCATTAGTGTAAGTTGCAAGTTCTTCTTGGGATGGAAAATCAATTCCAGCATAACAAGGATAATTAATTTGAGGGTATGTGATGAGCATACTAATTTTTCTAGCACCAGATTTACGAAGTGCTTTAATTATTGCCTTAGAACTAGTACCTCTAACTAAACTATCATCAATTACTACAACATGTCTATCTCGAATAATTTCACTGATTGGAATAATCCATCTATTAATTTCAACTCTATCACTTTGGTGTGGTTCAATGAAACTTCTCAAAGGACCTTTCTTGCTGTAACGGTCTTTTAGTAATCCTTCATCAAAGGATACTCCAAGTGCTTGAGCATATCCCAAAGCTGCAGGACGTGCTGAATCAGGTACAGGAATAACTAAATCTGCATCTGCAATTGGAAATTTTTTTGCCATGTATTCTCCAATTCTTTTTCTTGAAACGTAGATGTTACGTCCCTCCATGTTACTTGATGGATGAGCAAAGTATGTGAATTCAAACGAGCAGTGTGCACGAGATTTGTCATCAGAAAACTTTTCAGTCTCTATTCCATTTTTACTTAATTTAATTAATTCTCCTGGAACTACATCTCTTTGTAAGGTTGCACCAACTGCAGTAACTGCAGCAGATTCAGAAGTTACAATGTATGTATCATCAGATTCTTTATGACCTAAAACCATTGGACGAAATCCCTTAGGATCACGTGCAGCATAAACAGAATTATCATCAGAGATAAAAGTAAAACAATAAGAGCCAACCATTTCATTTTTTAAAATTGAAAGTGCTTTACCCATTTCGCCATTTTCAGAAATTAATGATACAAGTCTTTCAGCTGCAACCAAAGTATCACTGGCATTTTGAGGAGTAAAAGAGCAGCCACCAACTAAATTAGATATTTCTTGGGCATTTGCAATTGTTCCATTATGTGCAATACACAAGTCTTTTACTTTCAGAGGTTGTGCATTAGCTAAAGTACTAGTGCCCATTGTAGAGTATCTTACATGCCCTATAACACAAGGAGATGCATATTCTTGAGCAATTTTTTTAAATTCTGAGGATGAATGAGAAACTAGACCTATTTTTTTAAAAGGAGGTTTATTTGGAACTGCAAATCCCCATGCTTCTTGTCCCCTATGTTGTAATGCACGTAATGCATCAAAAACCATAGGAACCACATTCTTTCCAGTTAGACTATATATCCCCACTACACCACAATTTTCTTTTACTTTAGGCATGCATTACCATCTCCTTTAACGAGCTTATCCAAGTTTTATGTGCCTTATCAACGCTTAGATCAATAATGGATGTTGAATTATCAGTAAATTGTATAGAGTCACCGCCAAACTTGCCAATAACTTGAAATGTTACATTATTGTTTTTCAACAATTCTTCTAATCTTTGAAGATTTTTCTTATCAAAAGTAAGTAGATATCGCGAATGACTTTCAGAGAATAAAATTTTATCAGACTCTAGTTGTTGATTTGAAATATTCTCTAGCGATACAGTGCAGCCAATTTGATTAGTCATACAAAGTTCAGAAACTGCAACTGCCAACCCACCTTTAGAGCAGTCATGTGCAGATTTGATCAAGTCATTTTCAATAATTTCCAAAACAGCATTCATGTTTTTCTTTGATTCTACAAAATCTACAGCAGGGCATTTACCACCAATGAATTTGTGAATGTATTCAGAATATTCAGAACCACCCAATTCATCTTTAGTATTACCTATCAAAATTAAACAATCATCAGAATCAATTTTTTGAATTCTCAAAGGTTTTTTATCAATTAATCCAATTACTCCAATTACAGGAGTGGGTTTGATTGAGCCGTTAGGAGTTTCATTAAACAAACTTACCTTACCGCCAACACATGGAATTTCAAAGTCTTTAGCAAAATCAGTTAATCCCTTTAATGATTCTAGGAACGTCCAGAAAATTTCAGGGTCTTTAGGATTACCAAATTGAAGATGATCAAGCATTCCAATTGGTTTTGCACCAGTACATACAACATTTCTACATGCTTCCTCAAAACAACCAATTGCACCTTCACGAGGATTAATGTAACATTGTTTAGGATTACCATCAATCTTAATTGAAAGGAATTTTCCATTATCTAGTCTCAAAACAGATGCATCATATCCAGGTTTTACAACAGTTCTAATTCCAACCTCATGATCATATTGACTGTAAACCCAAATCTTACTTGCAATGTTAGGGGATGCAAGTAATTTTAACATAATTTCAGAATAGTCAGATAGTTGAGGAAAAGATTTAGGATTTTCCAGATTTTCCAAATAGAGAGGTTTCTTTGAAGGTAAGTCAAGTAAAGTAGCATTTGTAACAACATCTGTAGAAATATTTGCAATAGTTCTCTCACCTTTTTTGACATGCATTTTGTTATCAAATGTAACATGACCAATTACAGAACAATCAATTCTAAATTTTTTACAAATTTCTTTTAATTTAATTAATTTTTCAGCATCAGTTACAATCAACATTCTTTCTTGAGATTCAGAAACCATGATTTCATCTGGATGCATGTCTGATTCACGAGTGTGAACTTTTTCAACATCCATTTCAATTCCAATATCTAATGCATCAGCAGTTTCAGATACTGCACAAGATAAACCACCACCGCCAAGATCTTTCATGGCATGAATTAATTGCTCATTTCTAGCTTCTAAAATAACTTCAATGATTAATTTTTCAATAAAAGGATCAGGGATTTGAACTGCAGAACGATTTTCAGATTCTAAAGAATCAGATGCAAATTGAGAACCTCCAATTCCATCTCGTCCAGTGGCACCTCCTAACAACACTACTAAATCACCTTTTTTGGCATGATTTTTAATTAAATTTTCTTTTTTACCAAATCCAATTGCTGCAACATCAACCATTGCATAATCAGCATAACATTCATCAAATTCAACCTCTCCACCAATTGTAGGAATTCCTAAACAATTACCATAATCGGCTACTCCAGTAACAGCATTTTTGAAAAGCCATTTTGCATGTTGATCCTTTTCAATATCTCCAAAACGTAATCCATCCAAAAGAGCTATTGGACGAGTTCCAGCAGATAAAATATCTCTAATTACTCCACCAACTCCAGTTGCAGCTCCACCATAAGGCTCAACTGCAGAAGGATGATTATGACTTTCAATGTGTGCAGTTATGACATATCCATCACCAACATCTAAAACTCCAGAATCATACCCTTTCTCATTAATCACTAAAGGACCATCCATAGGCAACATTTTGAGATGTCTTTTTGATGATTTGTAAGAACAGTGTTCAGACCATTCAGCAGCTACAATTTGTAATTCAGTAGATGTAGGATCCCTACCAATTTTGGATTTTAATTCCTCTAGTTCGTGAGATTCAAGACTCAATTATTAACACCCATTTTTTTTAAAAGAGATTCAAAAATTAACGATGATGGTTTGTTATCTTCAGGATTTATTTCAGATTCAACAGCACGTTCTGGATGAGGCATCATGCCAACAATATTTCCATCCTCATTACATACACCTGCAATTTGATTAGAAGAACCATTTACAATTTTATCATATTTGAAAACAATTTGATTTTTTTGTTCTAATTGATGTAAAGTTTCATCATCAACATAGTATCGTCCCTCACCATTTGCTATTGGTATAGGAATTTTTTGATTTAATTGGAATTGGTTTGTAAATGGAGTTTTATTATTTTCAACAGTTAGATGAGTCCATTCACACATAAAATTAAGAGAATCATTTTTGAGTAAAACTCCTGGGAGTAATCCAGACTCTACAAGAATTTGAAATCCATTACATACACCCAAAATAGGAATTCCCCTATCAGCAATTTTTTTGATATCATCAATAATTGGACTATGAGCTGCAATTACACCAGCCCTTAATCTATCCCCATAAGAAAATCCTCCAGGTAAAACTACAGCATCAATATTTTCAGGAAGTGGTTTATCATGCCAACAATATTGAGCATTTAGGTGATAAACATCAGATAATACGTGAAACATATCGCGATCACAGTTACTACCAGGAAATACCACTACTGCAACATTCACAATTGTTTTTAAATTCAGAGTTATTTAATTTGAGGCTAATCAAATGGGGATTTCATGGTCACAAAGGAGTAAATCAAAACATCTCAAGTTAAAGACACGGCATACAGTCACAGAAGGATTTACTAAAATTTCTAAAAAGTAAAATTTTGATAATTACAACTATGAAAAATATAGAATCAGATTAGACATCAAAGACATCAATTGTTACCACACTAACCATAGGATTGTAAATTCTTAATTCATCACAAATTTCTTTGACCTTGGATTGTGCAGATGCTTTATCATTTTCACTAATGGTGAATTTTAACATTTTTGCAGTATTGATTTTAGACACATTTTGATGAGTTCCTTTTAAAACTAAATCATTCAAGATTGTCTTTCCTTCAGGATCACTAATTCCAGGTTTATTTTCTATTGTAACATGCACACGATAATCAGCCATAACAAACAACAAAACAAAATAGCAGTTAATCTATCTTCCGAATAATTTTATAAATAATTATAACAATCCACTTTGTTTCAAAAATTCTTTTAATTTTTCTTTTGTATTTACAGCATCAAGTTTATCGTTTTGATCAATAAGAAAAAGACGCTCTCCATTTAGTATTAAATTATGAGGTCCAAGATCTTTTGCATATTCAATTTTTAAATTATTAATTAAATTAATTATTTTTTCATTAGTAGGATAAACACCATCATATTCTAAAAAAGTTCTCAAATCAATACCATGAATCCAATTTCTTTTCTCATCTCTCAAACCATAGTCTACATTAATTTCATTAAAATTAGATTTTATGCTAATTTGATTCCCAGGACCAAATTCTTCAGTGTATTTACTAGCACCCCTCCAACCACGATCAATAGTTTTTGATTGAGTATTTTGTAATAACCAAAGATTTCGTTCAAGTTTTTTATTAAGGGAATTACCAAGACCAGAAGGATTTTTGTTTAATAAAATAGGTTTGAATTTTTCAAGGTCTAATTTTTCGGTATCAAGTCGTTGAGAATTTTTAGTAGACTCATTTTCTAAAGAATTTGGATGTTCAAGAAAACAAAATGAACTCATAGAGACCAATGTCTCAAGAACGTCTTGAAATGGTTCATCAAAGTGATGAACAATGTTTAGAGCTAAAACAATATCAAAGTGTTGAACTTCTTTGATA